>JAABUL010000403.1_pt1 | contig 93010 bp, 193 predicted proteins | sample 5559151 | NCBI WGS metagenome assembly JAABUL01 (sample SAMN10711876, study PRJNA513368) | rock metagenome | isolation source: Antarctica rocks | place: Antarctica: Victoria Land, Pudding Butte sud | reverse complement strand
CCCAGGACCACGCACAAGCTTTGGGGGGATGGATTGAGCGGCAACACATCCCAGGGCTCAGCAATGCATGAGCAACAAGTAGGGAAACGCTTCAGGTGCACAGTGCTCAGTGTATGGTGCGGCTGCGGCTGACTAGAGCAAGGGCCTGAAAAGGTGTCATGGCCTGGGCAAACACACCAAACAACAAATTGGGTGCCATAGAGAGCACCACTGCTTCGGGGGCCTGGATTTCGGACCGCCTCCGCTGCAATTTCCACCTGCAGAAGCCTGCAGTGAAGACGCCAGTGGCGACACATCGCAGCATTTCCACCTTGCTGCTTGCACCAGACCGCCTGTCGCGCAGACCTGTTTACAGCAAAGCTCATCTTTACCAAGCCCAAAGAAACTATAGACCTTAGCCAGCCGCGCCACCGCGCTGCAGCAGCAGGTTGTCAATCGGCAAAAAGCATTGCGTGTGTGGAAATTGCTCGCGTGAACGTTGAGCACGCCGTCATTCACGCCCGATAACATCTGTGTCTGAACTGATCAATTCGAAAGGCCAATCGACGAAATGGCCCCCAAGGCGCTGCCGGGCCCTGCTCGCACATCAACGGAGAAATTGTCAGCCTGGTTCAGGGAGGAGTTCAATGATGCAGAGAAGCTGTCAGCGCACCTGGTGAGCCTCAGCCTCTTTCGATGATGCAACCTGCTTGCATGTTGCAGTTTCACCGTAATTTGAGTTGTTGGCTTTCCACCTGTGCCGCATGCGCCGGCGGCGGACTAAGCCACATATTTGGACTGCGTGCAGGGCCTGCTGAAGGCGGTCGGAATCTTCGGGGGCGCCATCTTCGTGATGCGGACCTTCGGCGACGCATTTGCGGCGTGATCTCAGCAGCACCATTGGACAGTTGGGAAGCGGCGGCGGCAGCGGCGGAGACAGGAGTGGTGGAATTTGCAGCGAGCCATGGCGCTGATGTCGCTTGAATGCCGCGTAACAAGGCATAAGGACATGGTCCAATGCAGAGTGAGCTCAATTTCGAGTCTGCACTGACTTGCAAGACTTGCTAGAGGGTCGGCACACTGCCAGAGCCCTGTAAAAAATCATCTATAGAGAATCTGAATGTCCGGTAAAGAGGACTTTGGACCGACCTGAGCAACCTGATGCACAACAGTGCAAAAGTGCCACGAAACGGTGTCACGTCAAAATCGTAGCCAGCCACCGCCGCGGCGTCGGCTGGCATTGCAGCAAGTTATGCCAGGACCGGGTCTGGCCGCTGGACGGGTTTGACGTCCGCGCCCGGCGTGTAGGTCAGCTTCACCATGCCGGTGCCGCCCGTGGCAAAGGGGATGCCCATGATGATCGACTCCGACACGCCTGCAGAGGCGGGTTGACCAGACTCGGATGGAGCCAAAAACTCTACTACGGAGAGCCCAGGACACAGAGCAACATTACAAGGCAGCGGTCGCTCACGTGGCACGGGCAATGAGCCGCCTGGACATGCTTGATCCTGTCACGGGAACACACTGCATGCAAGAGTGATGCATGCAATGCCGCTGAAGGTGCGGGGCCAGGCAGCGGCGCGCACCGGTGATGTCGTCGATGCGGCCGTGCAGAGCGGCATCGAACAGGTGGTCCGTGGTGCGCTCGAAGGACGCCAGCATGAGCACGCTGTCCTTCATCTTGGCGATGCCGAAGCGCGTGATGCCCAGCACCTCCCCCTGCCGGCAGGGAGAGACGCGCTTCAGCGGAGTGCGGCATGCTGGGAATGTACAGCACGATGACGCAGCCCCACAGAACATTTGGACGCGCCTGTCAGTCACACAGCTCAGGTGTGCCCGCAACTGGGTTCTCACATCCTCGATCAGACTTTCAAGAGACTTTTAAGGCACTGTGCTGAGGCAGGAACCCGCACTTCATGCCCGATGCGTGACATGAAACAAGACTGGCACACTTGGGGCGCTCAGCACAGGCGACACAAGACCTGCCATCACCTTGTAGCTCATGCAGTCGGCAAGCAGCATCATGTGGCGCGTGTCGATGGCCATGCCGTGGGAGGACATGGTTTCGTCGATCTGCTGGATGATCTTGGCGCGCGCCGCCTCGATGCCCAGCACCGCCGCCGTCTCCATCACGTGGTTGGTCTGCGTCCGCAGCCCGTCCACGCCCGGGATGCCCATCACCGCCTACAGCGCCAAGAATGGTGTCAGGTATAATAGTTAGCAATATGAAAATACAAGCATAAGAATCACTAGGCTCTTCGGCGGGGTAAGCTGGTGGCAAAGCGGCCCGCCGACACCATGCATGGCCAGAGGCGACGAAGCGCTGCCACGGCGGCACATGCCCATTGCCGTGCGCAGGCACTCATATTGTCAGGCTCTTGAACATGCCACAGCCAGACCTGCGCGGCGCGCCGCGGCACCCAACAAAGGCCTCTGAGCAGTGCGACACAGAGTTGAGGAACCGAGACCGTGATGGGAGCGCACCCGCAGGTCGGTGCCCTCGGCGAAGAGCTGCAGGGAGCCATCCTTGGCGCGGTTCATGACGGCGCGGGAGATGGAGGCTATGCCCGCCACCACCACTTTGGGCAGCTCCGCCAGCAGCGCCTGCAGCCGCCACAGGCACAATATGTGCTTTTCGGTTTCCTTAGGTCGTAGCTACAAAATGTTTTTTATCATCCTTATTGTACATCACCAGCAAAATGGCTCTGAATGAATCACCCTGACCGAAATTGACCTGACTGCATGTCCTCAGGCGCTTGTCGACATGAGTGTCACTGGGCTACAACTACGAACGAAGCGCTTGCCTGCAGCCGCCACAGGCCGCAGCCGCGCTGGTTGCCGCCCTCCCCCGTCACCACCAGCCGGTCCGCGCCCACCACCCTGCGGCGGGTCAGGGCCAGCAATTTGGGGGTCAGGGCCAACAATTTAGGGGTTCAGGGAGTATCAGGGCACAGCAGTGGATCAGCTTCTGTTTGGCTTCGACGATGCCGCCAAGCTGCTGCAGTTGCGATGCTGACAGTGACTGACAGAGGGGCATCCAGCTGCCCTCCAGCTCGACACGAGTTGCAACAGCATGAGATGCTTTTTTCAGATTTTGTTGACATCATCGGGACGCACTTGACGTGCTTGTCGGCGAGCTTGATCTTGGGTGCGGCCGTCAGCGACTGCGCGACAGAGGCGGCGGTGAGGTGCAGCTGCAGCGCGTCCGCCGCCGGCAGGTCCAGCCAGATGTGCAGCGCCGCACTGCCCGGCCCCAGCACCAGCTGCATGTCCCCCGCCACCTGCGGTCACGACAAGCAGACGAGCAATGATCAAAAGCTTGCTGACGCACCTCTTGGAGAGCGTTCGAAACCCTTGGGCTATCGTCAGGATAATATTGCAAATCTGCACTGATGCACTGACGCACTGACGCACATTGATCTCTGCTCAGCGTGCAAAGAGGGCTGTTCACAGTTGCCGGATGTGGCAGGGGCTGGGGCGCACCTGGCCGAGGGTGGTGGCCTCGACGCCGGCCTTGAGGGCGCGCACCTCCGCCTCCTCCACCCCCGCCTGCAGCGCCACCTGCGCGACAGCAGCCCCGGGGAGTCGCGTCAGCCGGAGCGCTCGGACAGCTGCGCCAACCAGCACGCGCCTGCGTCGCATGTATTTACCAAAGGAGGCCTTCATGAGCACAAATGCTGCAAGCATGGTGTTGCTGACATACTTCAGGCAGTTGACACGGTGTTGGCGGCCAGCAAGGGCTGCTGGGCGCGGGGTGTGCTCAGGCCCAAAACAAATCAATAGCATTCTGCAGTCCGCCGGTGGTCGAGCCTCACCGTGATGATGGGCGTGGAGATGTTTTTGGCGGCGTTGATGATCTCCTTAATGCGGGGCACGCCCAGCGTGATGTTCATCGCCGCCACGCCCGCAAAGTGGAACGTCTTCAGCGTCATCTGCGTGCCCGGCTCGCCAATGGACTGCGCGCCAAAGGCCCCCACCGTGGAGCCTGCATGTGCAGCCAGTTTAGCATGGCATCTTGACGAGCACACATCATCTGCAGCTGGTGGCAAGCGGGAAAGATTCTGCCAACTATGCAGCATTCAGGGGAAGATTCAGGGGACTGCGCGCCGGGGTCGATGCGCTTGGCGTCATGGCGGTTGATGCACAGGTGCAGCAGCGAGCGCAGCTCGTCGGCCGTCAGCCCTGTCAGCGCCGCTGCTCGTTCCGCCGAGGCCTCCACACGCGCGTCCGTCGGCAGCCCAAGCCGCTGCCGCGCCGCCTGCCAATAGCGGTCAAGCAACACACTTCGCAAACGTGTCTTGAGTGACTGCAGCAAGCCCGGCAGGTCCACTGGGGGCATGGCCGCAGGACCGGTGCACAGGTCGGACAGCTGTGGTCTCCAGAATAACATGGCACTTGAATGCAAAACGACGCCGGCACACACGGGCAATTCTGACTCCATCTGGCGCGCGAAAGAACGCACCACGGCGTCGGAGAGGCGCTCCTCGACGAAGGCATGCAGCTCCCGCACAAAGGCGGCGCTGTACGTCAGGTGCTGCGGCGTCCGCTCCTTCGGTTTCTCGCCCTCGGGCAGCACCAGGTCCGATGCTTCCTCCGCCTCCAGATCCGTGCCCAGCACCGCCAGCCCTTGCAGCGAAGTCCATCATACGCAATTCACTTCAGAGCCTTGTGTGGGGACCTCTGACCAGTCTCAAGTCCGTCGACTGCAGATGCTGACTGGCATCGGGGGAGAGTAGGGAGGGCAATCCGCCCTCTCACGAACAGCAAAACAAGAACATGTGCGCAGCCGCTTTCCGCTGAAAGACCTACAACACTAAACCCTGAGCGCCTCACGCACCTGCGTCGGCGAGCACCTCGTCGGCCGCGGCGCGCAGCTCCGCCGGCAGCGCGGCGGCGGCCGGCGTGGCGGGCCGCTGGGCGCGCACGACGGACAGCAGGCGCGCCATGTTGAGGGGCTGCCCGGGGGCGGAGCCCTCCATGCGCAGCGGGTCCAGCCCGTCGTCCCCGTACGCCAGCTGCACGATGCCGCCCGCTGAGTTGCGCACCTGTTGAAAAACGAAAGAAAGAGAGTCGATGTCTGACAAGCAGAACATGTAAGCGTAGCTTCCAGCCCATCTTCCCCGTGCGCCAGCTGCACGATGCCGCCCGCCGAGTTGCGCACCTGTGCAGGGAAGGAGTTTTAGAGCAAAATGAGATTCCATGGCAATTCGCTGAGCAAAGTATGGTTTCGGCCTTGCTGACCTCTCGCACTTGGCATCAAAACTTTGTGCACACGCGCTACTTCCCGGAATTGCATTGCTGGCTCGCAGCTGCTGCTAAAATAACCACAGCCATCTCGACTGACCTCAACACCTTGGCTGCCGCAGGCGCTCAGAAAGGGATGACACATGAAGGGATGACAAATGACGCACGCTGACATCGTGGTGGGTGTGCAGGTCCTCCAGCGACTTCATGAGGCGGCGGGACATGTAGCCCGTCTCTGCGGTCTTCACCGCCGTGTCCACCAGCCCCTCCCGCCCCGCCATCGTGTGAAAGAAAAACTCCGTCGGGCTCAGTCCGCTGCAGCAGCACAGGGTGGGGTGTCGTCAAGCCTAGTTGGGAGCACCGGGAAAGTAGTGATCAATCTAACTAATTAACAAAGTTACACATCAACACTCGACACTCAGGCAACCTGCTCAATGGGTGGCGGTCTGGGACCAGTGTCTGCTGCATGTAGGTGTATGATGGTCACAACGCGTGCAAGCATGAGCATCGTGATGTGACCAAAATTGAGCGACATAACAGATATCGAGATCGCCCGGCACCTGTAGAAAGAGGCGGCGACGAAGCCCTTGCCCTCAGGGGTGCGGGTGCCGCGGGGGAAGTGCGGCAGCGCACGCCCCGAGAAGCCGTCCGGCGCTCGCTTGCCGTTCACGACCTTGCGCACAACACATTGGCAGGGAGTCGGCAGGCAGCATGACGGCAGCTTGCAGCACGCAGCCACTGTCATGCGAGCATTGTCCGGACTACAAGCCACCGTCATCATCCTGGGACGGTTTCTGCTGCACATGCAGGGTCCCAGAGCACATACGTCAGCTGGTTGGATCTGACGGAGGCACGTGCTGGGGTTTCAGGTCTCGTGCTGCAAGAATTAAGCAACCTCCTGTAGCAATGTATTCTGCCAATTCTCCCAAGCACAGTGAAACCGGCCATTATCTCTGAGGCAGAAGACACACCTGCTGGCCGACGCAGGCGACCATCTGCGCAATGTTGACGGGGGAGCCCTTGGACCCGCACTGGCTCATGATGAGCGGCGAGTTGTGACTCGACAGGCTGGTCATGCACTCGTCGCCCGCCGCCGTGCGGATGCCGGACAGCAGGCCCTGCGGCATGAGGACGCATGCGGCTGAGCTCTGCTTTCTAGACTGCGCCTCTGAGCATCCGCAGGCAGCGAGTCGCATCCGGGGAAGGTCGGCGAGTCCGCAATGTGACAGTTTGTGCACTGCCACAGTGTAGCTCTGCCAACCTTTCCCTGGATGTTTTGGCATCATTTTGCTGGGGGGAAGGGAACAACAGCCAGCTCTCCGAACACCACAACAAGACCCAAATTGTACAAGCGAAGCAGTTCCGCATGCATCGTCTGTCATGCTTCATTGGTCACAACTGGCCCGCAAACTCCTATTCCCCATAGCATACAAGCTGTCTGATACCGAAACCCACCTGCAGCTTGGACTCGAGGGTCTCATCGGCGCCCATGCCAGGCGCCAGCTTCAGGATGCCCTTTGCGTGCTCCTTGATGAGCGTCTCGCACTCCGCATACCTGTGCAGCACGGGGGGCTTCGCTCAAGCAACACAGGACGCACAAGCAGTCGATGTGTACCGAAGCCGAGCTCGGCAACGGGAAGCGAAATTGTCCCAGAGCAGTCATGCAGTTCCACTCGGAGGGCTGACAAATGAGCACACAGGTACTGACAAGCGCATGCCGCATCCAGCAAGGAGAGTGCGGGGTGTGCTTACCCATCGACCATGAGCTTGTGCTTTGCGGCCTGCAGCACGGGCGCGGGTGTGACGTCGTCGATGCCGATGGAGAAGCCGCGGTTGCCGATGAAGCGCGCGGACAGCTTGGCCAGCCGGTTCATGCACCGCGCCGCCACCTCTGGCGAAAAGTCTGTCAGCAGCACCTGTGCCAGCGAATGGAGCTAGGGCTTGATTGCTTCACGCTACACGAGGGTGTGTCCGCGAGTTCTGTCTGCACATGGCAGCTGCGACATACATATCAGGGAGGTCCAACACCGCGGCGGCAGGTCAAGCTGCCGCAGTGTGGCGTCCGGTGGCACAACACGAGATGCACAATGGCGCCTGCAAATATGTTTTCAGGCGCTATCGAACATGGAAACAGCAAGGATAGGGTTTGGGCGCACGTGGAAGAGGCCGTCCTTGTTGCCATCGCCCAGGGTGCCCTTGCCGAGGCGGCCGCACATGAGGTCGCTGTTGTGGAACACCACGTAGCCGTCCGCCGGACACATCTCGCCGCGCCCGCGCGTGTAGATGCGCTTCTCCGACGTCTCCAGGTTCAGCATCACCCTGCATGTGCGCGATGTGCATCGAATAGGGTCACCACAGAAGTTTTACCAGCGGAACGGCCCTGCAAACCTAAAACACTGGTGCCGAGGTGAAGCAACTGCAGGGTGTCAAAAGGTAAGAGATGCACAACGTCCTGAGACTTGTACCACAGGGTTGCATTTCAAGTGTTTGTCTACGCGTCATACTGACTGAGCGCACATCACCTGGAGGCGACCCTGGGTACATTCTGTCAGCGTTTCAGGGTCGCTGTCCAGGGTGGCTGTGCTCAGTCGGGGTGACAAATACCGACTTGAGTGTTCTGACATCAGCAACAGCAGGGCCTCAGGCACCCTAGTCAGTCGGCGAGCTCGATCCGCTGCCTGTTGCTGTCTGCTGCATCACAGACGGTCAGGCGTGCATCCACCACACACACAGCGTCCAAGCAGGCGCTTTTGCTAGCAAGACCGAAACATAAAACATGGCAACTCCCGTCAGATAGCCCGATTTTCCTGTGGCGCACGCACCCGACGTCGGCGTTGGGGCGCACGAGCAGCGAGAACAGCTGCTTGCCCGTCCACAGCTCCTGCGGCGCCAGAATGGCAGGCGGCGGCAGCGCCACTGCGTCCAATGCGTCGCCCATGTACGCCACCAGCTGCCCGAACTGCTCCCGCGTGTAGAACACGTCCTTGGACGTCAGCAGGTACGCCGACGTCAGGAAGTCCTGCGGCATGCAAACAAACCCCCTTGTTTGCCGTGCAGCTGTGGAACATGTTTTGAGAATCGCAGTCTGGAGCACCCCATTGACTGCCTGGCAGGCAGCTGGACAGCACCAGATACCAGGGCAAGAAACGCAAAGCGGTGTCTTCCAGCTGCTGCTGACCCTGAGGGCATCAAGGACTTGATATATGGCCGGGCCAAAGTGGCGAACTGCTTGCTGCATCGGATGGGAGGCCAGCATGACATGTGTTCGCCTCATGCACGCACCTGGGTGGCGGCGACGAGGATGTCGCCATTCTTGGGGGTGCACAGGTTGGCGTGCACGCCCATGAGCGTGGCGGCCTCGGCTCGCGCCTCCTGCGTCTGCGGCACGTGCAGGTTCATCTCGTCGCCGTCGAAATCCGCGTTGTACGGGTTGCACACGCACTCGTTGAAGCGGAACGTCCTGTGCACGCGGAGCAGAAGCGCTGTCAGTGTGTGGTCAGCATGATAGCTGCACTGCAGGCAGTCTGCGTTACAATACCGGCGAAGAGACCCTCCCACTGCTTGGCTCGAACCACAGTCATCTGAGATTTCAATGCACCGCACTCGTGCTTATCCCCAGAATGCTTCCAACAAGCCTAAAGAACGCGAGGCAGCGCACGAGAGCGGCAATGGACAGGACCAAAGCGGAATGCACACCGGGAGGGGACGATGTGGGCGCGGTGCGCCATGATGGACACGCGGTGTAGCGACGGCTGCCGGTTGAACAGCACGATGTCGCCGTCCTGCAGGTGCCGCTCCACCACGTCGCCCACCTGCCGTGTAAAGGTACGGAAAAAGCGCTAACTTGAATGCTGAAACATTCAGCAATTCTTATTACGAAGTGCAGGCCTCGGTCGGGTAGGGGCATAATCAGCATTTTTACCGATACTGAATGCAATGCGGGGCACTGGCTTTGCTGCCCTGCAGCAAGCAAGTGAGGCTCGCGCTGAGCGGCACCTTGAGCGTGGCGACAAAGCGCGAGCGGTCCTGGAAGCGCAGCACGAACTTGGCGCCGCTCGGCAGCACGATCAGGTTTGCGCCCGGCCACGTGCTGCACCCTGCACACGAGTCACAACTCCGCTGACAATTGGTGCAACCCTGCCAGGGCAAGGGGAGCAAGGAGAGCCTTCTCGACATGTCCTGCACATTGATGCACGCAGCAAGAGTGCCGGGTCATGAAAGAGATTTCAAAGGCTGGCAAGGCAATGCCTGATTGCGCACCGTTCAGCACGTTCTGCCGCAGCCGCGTGATGTTGTGCTCCGTCACCGTTTCCGGGAAGGTCAGCGACATCGCCACACTGATCGGTACGCCCACCTATTGGAGCACGGCAACATTGCCTAGAATCAAGTGCATTTAGAAGTGCAGTTCAGCAACACTGCTTGTCCTGGTGTGTCCAAGGATGTTCATACTAACGCAGGTGTGGTGCTCAGCATTGACAAAACACCGGCCAGCTTACATGGCAGACACTGCACTCTCTGTCCAACCAGCTATGTTAAGCTGCAAAGGCACACCTCGTCAACGCCCAGGTTGGGGTCAGGCGAGATAACCGTGCGGCCAGAAAAGTCGACGCGCTTGCCTGACAGGTTGCCGCGGAAGCGCCCCTGCTTGCCCTTGAGCCGCTGCACGAAGCCCCTGCAGCCATATGGGAGGAAGTCTCGGTCGCAGTAGCAACAATGATGTTGACAACTTGGGGGGCACATCATCTGGTGAACAGCTGCAAGTTCAAGGCTGCCAAGCTCAAGGCTGTCGCATTACCTGAGGGGCTTGCCCTGTGTCTGGTGGTAGTGCTGCGGCAGGCCTGGCAGGTCCGAGTTGATGAAGCCCGCGCAGTTGACCTGTGGCACGTAAACGCACGCGGCGTCACGAGGGACACATGGCGCCAGCAGCTCGTATGAAAACAGTGCAAGAACCTCGCTAGTGCGTTCTTTCATTTTAGATTCTTGTTTGAGAGAACCTCATGCTGATCGTACCTGCAGGAAGTCCCAAAGCTCCATGAGGCCCTGGCCGCCCTCCACCTTGACGCCCTTCTGCAGCCCCGCCAGCAGCTTCATGTTGCAGTCGATGATCGACTGCAGCGCCAGGACCATACGGTGTCAGCGAGCTTGCACACAGCACAACGTGCAAGACCTCGATACCGTGTTGCTTTGGCTGGGCATTGGCTGGCTGTGATGGGGGCGCTGTGCATGTCGGCATCTCAAGCCCCTAGGAACATTCAATGTAAGTTCGCGGGTATCCCTTGTCAGAGGCGCTCTGCCAGCATTCTGACTTCCGCTTCGTTCAGACATTGCATCCAGTTGGAACGTTGCAATCACACCAGCCGCACCATGAGCTTCATGGTGATGTCGTCCTCGTTAGAGGCGCCGCCGTCCATCTCCACAGAGGGGCGGATGACGCAGGGCGGCACCGGGACCGCGATCATGAGCAGGTCCTCAGGACGCCCCGCCAGGTCCAGCAGCTCGCAGTCCCGCGTGGAGATGCCGCGGAACAGGCCCAGCACCCGCAGCGGGTTCAGGTCGTCCGACACCTGTTGCGGGGGATGTACAAGAAGCGATCATCAACCCAAATGCGGAGCCTATATCTAAAATGCAGGTGCTGACAGAGGGTACCGCGGAACAGGCCCAGCACCCGCAACGGGATTAAGGTCCTCCGATACCTGGTGCAAAAAATCAACGAGCGCCATTTGATGCAGCGGCAGAACCAAGCAGCGTTTGGTGGGACGGCATCGCCTGGCAGGTGGACATCGGGGCGGATTTTGAAATTCGTCCACCTGCCAGGGACGAATTTCAAAATCCGCCTTGATGTCATCAGCAACAGTTGTCTTGATACCCACAGTGGATAGACGACACAATGCGTGTAGTCCGCACAGCAGAGGCCAGGGTGGCGCACATGCGGCTTGCAACTGCCACACGTTCCCCCAGCAACACGCCGAGCACTGCCTGGCCCGGCCAGAGCATCGCAGCAAAGGGTTTTACATCGAATGCATCGCGTCGGACCGCACACACCTTGTCCATGTGGCCGCCCATTGCGTCGTTGTGCGAGATGGCGTCCACAAACTCCTCCAGGTACCGCTTTGTCTCCTCCGGATTCTTGGCCTTCAGGCTGTACTTCTCGTGCACGATCTTCAGGCTGCCCGTCGCCTTTCTGCGCAATGATTGCACCAGATGTCGCACATTGCCGTCGAGGAATAAAAAAGCTACTGACCTTTGTTCTGTCAGCCAAGCCTCAGAGCTATAAATTTCGAAGACCCAGCGAATGCGGAGCTCTGGCTGCAATTTCATGCTCGAGGCTGGCACGTCCCAGCGGGAGGAACCACGCGCACTTGACTTGGCCGTTGACGCCGCCGCAGTGGGGGCAGTGCTTCACCAGCTTGCACTTCTTCAGCAGCTCCTTGAAAGTGGCCTCCCGCTGCAACCGCTCCGTCTTCGGGCTGCGCAGACAGACATTTGTGTTGATTTGTAGCCTGGGTAAAATCGCAAATTTGCTGATAATTGGTTGATGTAAGATGCTCAGCCGTGCAGTGTCAGACCATGACGAGTACCACGCTCAAGGCGTCATGTATTGTGTGCGCTCGAAACGCCAGGCAGCGCGGCTGCATGCCCGAGGCGGGAACAGGTGTCCAAGCAACGGCGAGTAGCCCGCTTTCGTCATGTGAATTGGCGCTCCCGACGGGGCCCACCTGCGGAACTTGCGGAGGTACTTGACGGCCTCGGTCTCGTCCAGCAGTACGCGGGAGCAGGCCTTGCAGGTGCACGACAGCACCGCCAGCGTCTGCTTGAAGAAGCCGATGTGGAACACCGGCAGCTGCAGCTGGATGTACCCTGCGACAGGCGGTTCAGGTCATCAGATTTCATAGCTCATCAATTGTCAGCGCGCGAGAGCGGCGGCCACACAATGAACAAGACAGTACTGTTCGAAAGACGAGAAGATGCAGGTGCCTACCGAAGTGGCCTGTGCAGTCGTTGAGCGTCTGCCCGCAGGTCTTGCAGGAGGAGTGCTTGTTGCTGATGCCCTGCAGCACGGGGCACACGGATGATACATGGACGGCTCGTGTGACTGCAGGAAATGGATCCTGTTTTCAATGCATCGCTCGGTCGTGTTGGACTATGCTGTGAGTGTTCGGATGCTCCACATGCAGGCTGACAGAAGATGCGTGCTTAAAAAACACTCACCAGGCGGGTGTCCAGAACGCCGTTGGGGTGCGGCTTCCGCTCCGGCATCTGGTAGAAAGGCAAACATTGCTTTAGTATGCAAGAAACGTGGAAAGGACACATCAATAAAAACTTAATCGCAAAGCAGATGGAGACACCACATCTTGGGGGGCAGTCGCAGGTAGATGCCGCTTTTGGTCTTGCATGTGGGTGCCTGGATTCGCGCCAGTCGCAGCGGCTCACCTCGTACAGCTTGTTCTCGTAAGTGTGCAGCTCGCCATTCTTGACGATGTCGGGAGCGGACATGATGCCGAACTTGATCTTCTGGCTGCAGTGCCGCAGCAGAGGCGCTCAGCCAGTGCATCTCGACATGCGGAAATGTAGCGCCGCATGCAGCAGAACAGAGCGCCACTTACATCTTCCGAGGCAGGTCCGGCAGGATGTACGGCGCCTTGGTGTGCACCAGCGGCGCCATCTCCTCTTCCGCATCGGGGCGCTGCGGCGCTGTCATGGCTGCTCAATGGGCAGCCGGCGTGCCGCCGGGCGCCGGGGATGGGTGCGGGTGCCCCCTCGCTGCCACGACGAGGGGGCAGATGAAACTAGTGCGGCGTCAGAACGATGGCGGCGACATTACCCGCATGCAGATCAAAGAACGTCGTTCTGCAGATGCTGTTTGCAGAGCCAGCTACCGCTGTGTCGGACAGTGCAATGTCCAGGTTTCACATGCTGCGTGAGATTGCGCGGCGACCCAAGAATGACAGCACACACAGGAAGACTGTCGTCTCTGCTACGCGTGTGCCTCTCTGTGCTCGGGACGCCAAACCCAGCTTTCGGAGTAGCGAGCAATGGAAGTTGCAAGGGGCCGAGACAACTAAGGCCTGCAACCCTCTGCTTCCTTGTGTGTGCACGGGCGCTGCAGCGCAGCGTCAATGCGCAGAATTCATGTGCATGCATACAGCGACGCTGCTGATCTGAAATGCTACTCTAGGAATTCCTTTGCCGCACGGGCCGGAACGGGCGATCTGAATCCATGTGCACCTGATCGGGGCAGTGCTGGCCAGCTTTTTAAAGTAGCCGGCTGCAGGCCCACTGATTCCCATGCGTCAGTCCGTTATTTGAGAAAAATCACCATACAACAACTTCACATCGTAGCAGGTTCGGGATCCGAGTTGCACGGTGCATCAATCTGTCCTGCCTGATGCTCTCAGCCACACGAGCTTTTCATTCACGTTCCTGCAAGTCGCGTGTGCATCGTCCGTAGGGATACATGTATCTGTACCTTGATGCAAATCCGCACTGAACAGGGTCACGGAACAGGCGCAGCATTCTGGTGCAGCATGGCGCTGAATGTGCATGACGATGAGGTGCTGGGCCTGGAGGCGTACGCCGCGGAGTTGGAGCTGCTCATTAACGGCACCAACCGGGGCGGCACGCGGCTGGACCCCAAGGCCGCCCTGGACCTGCAGAAGCTGCTGATGGCCATCGACCAGTCGGAGCCCGCGGTCGTCAAGCAGCACCAGCGGCATGTGGAGGACTGCCTCGCCAGCCTCATCCTGACCGGGGCGCCGCCACCAGTGAGTGGGATCTTGCGAAATGCATCGACTGTAAGCTGTCCGAAGTTCTGCGTCAGCGTCACTTTCGCTGCATGTCGCAGCATCAATGCTGGTGTTGCGGCTGGGTGCCCTCTGCACGCGTTCTACAGTCCCTATCAGGTGAGGCATCAGCCAGGACATGCTTGAAACATGCTCCGAACCACGCGCGATCCCCCATTCCGCGCAGGTGCGCAAGATCTGCTGCGCATGCCTGGTGAAGCTGTACCGCCTGGGCGACAGCCTGCCGCTGTACGCGCGCATCAGCTCGCTCCAGGGTTTCCTGAGCACCAAGGAGGCCCTCGCGCGAACCGTCAGCGAGCTGTCCCGCATTGGCGCCCTGGACGCGCTCGCTTCGCTGTCGCTCACCTTTGGCGGGCAGCTGGGCTCCAGCATGCCCGAGTCCGTCAGCATCGCCGCCAAGCACTGCTACAGGTGCATGTTTCCTGAGGTCACTGCCACAATCAGTGCTTGTTAGTGGCGCACCTTGTCCTGACCTGACCATTTTTGTTTCCCAAAGTCCAGTGGCAACAGCAGATGAGTCAGGACATCGTGCAGCTGATGGGCCATCACATGGCCTCTTCGTGTGATGCTGCCTGGGTCTGTCTTTTGAGCGGAGGCTGTGCCTGCCTCCTTCGCAGGGGCGAGCCAAGCGTCAAGTGCGCGTCGCTCAACTTGATGGCCGCCGCGGTGGAGGGGTTGGGCAACAACGACCGCAACGTGGTGGCGGTGCATGCCGAGGCGCTGAAGACCGCCGACAAATACGCCAAAGACAAATACTCGGACAATGCCCTCAGGCACGCGCTTCCAAGCATGAATCGACACCGCGATGCGAATACATGCGACGAGCCAAACACTTGATCTCCTCCTTGTCAGATACTTTCTGCATGCCCAAATGGATTTGTGATGTGGGCACAGGTGCGCGGCCGCCGGCATCTACCGCGCCGTGGGCAAGGTCGGCGGCGCGGGGCTGTGGGCCTACGTGGGCTACGCCTTTGAGGAGACCGCCCGCATCTGCGTGGACGGCCTGTACCAGCCCGACCGCGCGGTCCAGGTGCAGCATTTTTGATCACCTTGATGCTCAAACCGATGGCTGCGGCAGCAGCTACATCAGGATCAGGATCAGCACGAATCAGTAAAGGCGGCACATCTTCTGGAGTGTGAATGTCAAAGAGGCGATCCACCTCATGAGACGCTTCTGATCACCTGCAACAGGATGCGTACGCCGTGGCGCTGGGCGAGATCGCGGCGGCATGCCTGTCGCCGGCGGCGGACGAGGCGGTGAAGGCGCTAGAGTCCCGCAAGCCGGGCAAGGTGCCCACCCTGCAGCGGCTGCTGGCGGACGGCGCCGCCAGCTGCCTTGTGGGCCCCTTCATTGCAGCGGAGGCTGCCGGCAAAAAGGAGGCGGCCGCGGCGCTGGCGCAGGCGTGGCTCGCGTACCTCGCCGCGATGCAGGCTCGCCAGGCGGTCGACGAGAGGAAGCTCGTCGAGGTGGCCATCGAGGTGAGCATACAGGAGAAAACTCTGAAACACCCAAGGCAGCGCTGTGTCCGCGTGACTATCTGCGGTCATCAATGCCAGACGGCACAACCTTGTCTGGCGGCTGCTGCTAGGCAGATATACAGTCCGTGACACCAATTCTACCTATCTTGACTGCGCCATCCTCTGGACCGCAGCTGGTGGATATGCTGGGGATGATCACCACAAAGCCGGCGGTTGGATCGGAGGCGGAGCTGGGAGCGGGCATCGCCGGCGGCGAGCTGCCGCATGCGCAGGCGTGCGTGCTGTATGTGCTACGCACCAGCGTCGTGGAGCAGCTGTCGGAGACTGGCCAGCGGCTGCTGCTCGAGAAGTGCGCGCTTCTTTGCCAAGCTCCCACCAAGTTGGCGCCTCAGACCGCACGGCGCAACAATATAGCATCCAGATTCGAGATTGCTTGACATTGCCCTGCACATTGCTTGACATTGCCCTGCACATTGCTTGACATTGTCCTGCACTTCGGTGGTATTGCACTGCGCTCTGTCTTTGTGCAGCCGCCCATGCTGTTGAAGCTTGAAAATGTTTTTGCTGCAGGGTGGCGGCGGTGTGCAGCGCAGCGGGCCAGGCGGCAGTGCCGGCGCTGGCGGCGGCGCTGCAGCTCATGGCGGACCTGCTGGAGGTGCTGCCCTTCTTCTTGAAATTTTGACTGTCTGTACTGCGTACCATTGGTTCACCTGAGGTTCCAATCTTGTATTGCTGATCACCGCTGAGCCAGTGGATGAGCTGCTGAACTGATCGTTCTCTTGAATGTGCTGCAGGTGCTGGAGGAGGTGGACGCCGACACGAGGCTGTCCGTGTACGAGCCCACCGTCATGCAGCTCGCCTCCAATTGCCCCGCACTGCGGAGTCAGGTTTGTTTCCCGTCAACTGGCTGGGCCTGATGGTATGGGTTTAAGGTTACAAACGATACATTATGAGGCTGGCGAGGAGACGCTGGCGATTTCCCCACCTTTCTCAAATGCGCCGCATGCGTGCAGGGACCTCGTTTGGCTGCTGCCCTTGACAGACCATACTGCAAACGGTCGCCCACAATACCACACACTTCCTGCAGGCCGCCATGGTGCTGGGCGCGCTGGCGGTGGCGGAACCCAGCTCCGCGGCCGGCATGCTCAGCGACATGATGGGCAAGCTGTCCGCGGCGGCGCCGCGGCTGGCCGCCATGAAGGTGCCCGGCAAGGGCGACGCTGGCGGCGGGCCGCGTGGCGCTGTGCCGGAGGCCATGCGGAGCGCGATGAACAACGTCAACGGCAACGCGCTCGGCATCGCGGCCCTGCTCGTCGCCTCCACCAGGTGCAAACTCGTCTTTACTGCATTCAGCTGGTGCACATCAATGCCAGCTCACTGCTGCTGTGCCACTGCTCGCCTTTGGGGCGCTGCACAATGCAGCATCTACCAGACAGCAGCAGGGTGTCTCACACTGCGCACTTTCTGAACTGATTCTGCCGACAGCTGCGCTTTTGCCAACATGCAGGCTGCCGCTGGGCGTGCCGTCGCAGCTGGCGCTCAGCGCGATGGACCTGGCGGCGCGCCTCATCGGCGTGCCCCAGTCCAAGGCGCCCGCAGGGCAGGCCGCGGAGCGGGAGGCGGGCTACATCATGCTGGGCGCGCTCGCACTGGCGCTGCCGGCGGGGCAGGTCGCGGCGCAGCGGGCCGAGCTGCTGGAGCTGTGGCGTGTGGCGCTTGCGCCGGACGCCGCTGCCGAGCTGGACGTGAAGAAGTACCTGCAGGTGCGATTGGCATTTCATACCGCAATTCTTTGCCCATCTAGGGATAACTCCCTCGCAAAATGCTCACTCCAGGCCTATGCTGGGCACCTTGACAAATGTCCTGTCACGCTGAACTTGCTTATTACACTGTCAAAGGGAATGACTTTGCCCAGCAGCCGAACATCTCGCGGCGATCTAGCTGACGATCTCGATCACGGACCGACTCCCCTCTGCAGGCAGGCGGGAGAGGTGGTGGCGTATTGCATGACACTAACTGCAAATGTGTGACTCTTTAACCCACTCTGCGCAGGCGGGCGGCGAGTCGGAGCTGGCGTCAGAGATGTGGTGGCACGCCGCGGCAACCCCAGCCCACATGCTGGACAACAGAATGTCAATGTGTGTCTTGCAAGTTCCTTGCAGTCCAGCGGCGAAGCGGAGCACAGGCTGGTCGCGAGGCGGAGCTGACAATGGATATGTGGTGGGCAGCGCTTGACATCCTCAGCCCACAATCTAGACCAGCAAATATTCATCCTGTTGGAATCCTGCAGTCTGGTGGCGAGGCGGAGCTGGCGATGGAGATGTGGTGGCGCGCCGCGGCGCTGGACGCGCTGCAGGCGTACGTGGTGGGGCCGCTATCGCGCGCGGAGGGGCAGGAGGCGGCGCGGCTGCAGCGCACCATCGCGCTGCTGCTGGCGCCCACCCTGGAAGCCACCTGCTCGCATGCCGCCATGCAGGTCTGTTACTCCAGATCAACAGAGCACCTTGCACAAACAGCATGTCAGCTGTTCAGGAATGAGCTCGTCTTGACATTGGGAATGAGCTTGTCTCTTTTCCTTGGGGCCGTCAGCGCGTCCAACTGCAGTGTTATTTTGGAACGAAACGAGATTGTGTGGTGGGGTGGGCTGGCTGATGCCGGACATGATCGACTGCAGGACCCGACGAAGGCAAAGGGCAGCAGCAGCGGCATGTTTTCGGGCGCTGCCGCGATGCTGCAGCTGCGGCTGCTGGAGACGTACCTGGCGCTGCCCAGCTGCGCCGCCTTCGCACCGCAGCACGAGGCGCTCACCAAGCTGTGCTCCCGCTCCCTGCGCGGCGCGTCAACGGCCTCAACCGGTGCAGCCCGCGCCATCGCCTGTTCTGCCCTCTTTCATTGTCATGTTTGTCCACCACGGGTCCGGCAACACGGCGTTGGCCTTGCCCCGATTGCGTGGCTGCTGCACAGCCTCGGCTTTGAGCATGCGCTGGCGCGGACCGGTTTGGTGTGCACACGGCAGGCGCGGCGATGGCGACGGCCAGCGCGGCGCTGCTGCGGCAGCTGGCGGGGCAGGACGCGGTGCTGGGGCCCAACGTGCCAGGGCGGGACCCGCTGGAGGACGCGCTGGCTGGCTTCGCCGGCGCGCCCGGCGGCCCGCCCCTGCACCCCTGGGAGGCCGGCCTCGCGCCGCGCGCCAGCGCCGGTGCGCCTCCTGGAATTCTGCTTCAAGGGTTTGCACTGATGACGCCTTGTACTGGGACCGTGCTGACTCTATATCGGAATCCGATATATAGCCGCTGCTGTCCCTCTGCAAAGCTTCCAGTGTCGTGCAGACAGGACTGTCAAACGCAGCCGTTTTATGAGGCGAACCCCGTGCGTTATGCGTCCTGCAGGGGCGCAGGGGCGCAGCGCGGCAGCCTTCCCGCAGCCGCGCAGCCTGAGCGCGGCACTGCTGGAGACGCAGCTGCTGGTGCTGGGCCCGCTCACCGCCGCCGTCTCGGAGGCCAACCAGCTGCAGATCCTGGCGGTGAGCTGCCTTCCTGTCTCTGACAACCTCACTGTTGCCACTACTCGGAGCACCTCCGAGTTCACCATTTGGACCCAGGAGCAATGGGGACGTCTTTATTTGTCGGACCACCAACTGGATTCTGATCCCAGCCCTCGTGACCTGCACCTGCAACTGCGACTGCAAGCGTCCAAGATGCCAATGCAAGGCAATCACGGTTGTTTACAGCTTTTGTGATGCATCTGCAGGTGATGAAGGCGGCGGTGGCGGACGGCAAGGACCGTGCTGTGGTCATCGCCGTCTGCTGCGCCGCCATCTCTGGACTGAGCGCCCTTGCCATCAAGCACCGAAGTGCGCACTTGCAAGTCCATCATGTCGCCGTGGTCTTTTTACAAAGGCCAAAATACCATTTGTTCATCAAGCCAGCACCTGGGTATGTTGAAAGCGCACACAGGGCAGACAGCCGGGCGGAGGGTCAGATGCAGCAGCATGATCAGCTGCACCCAGGAAGCCTCGCCTCATGACTGGGACCCCCAATGGTGGCAGATTTACTCACTTGGCTTTGCTCCACTGGTGACCGCAGCGGCGGACAGCAACAAGGTTGCGCAGTCCGCCGCGGAGCTGGGCAACATGGTGCTGGGGCAGTCAGACGGCGCGCAGGCGCTGCAGCGCTCCGCAGCGGAGATCCTCGCGGCGGCCGCTGCCATCGGCGACTCCACCTTCGCGCAGGCGCTGCTGCGGCGCGTCGTCGAGGCCATGGCCGGCACCGCTAACCCCGTCAGGTGCCAGACAGCGTTGTCAGGACAATTGACATGCGCCCAGGAACCCAAGACCGAGCATACATGGTATTGCGCATGTGAACATCAGCCAGCAGCGGCCTGGTGATGGGGTCGTGCTACTGTTGCTGATGAGTTGCTCACGAACTGCACCTGACTCTGACAAACCCTCATTATTCCCAGGCGGTCGGCACTGACGCTGGCGGCGGGCGCAATCCACCGCGCGAAGGGCGGCATGGCGATGCGCGCCGCCGTCGGCTTCACAGTGGACACCATGCTCGCCATCGCGCAGTCCACCTCCAACGCGTTGCTGCATATGTGGCTCGCGCACAGCCTGCTGCTCATCGCCAACGCCGCCGGGCTGTCCTACGTGCCCTACGTTCAGGTTTGTCCCCGCCAGTGAATCTTAGAGCAGCGAGCGATTGATGAATTTGCATCGCACAAGCAGAGGCGATCAAGCAGAAGCATGCTCCTCTGGAGAGATTTTCGCGGCTCAATTCTGGAGCTTGGGCAAAAGGGCGCTGAACGAGTGTTGAAGGGGCTGAGTACTGGGCGCGTTGGACTCCCGCGCAGGCAACGCTGGACTTTGCGGTGGGGCTACTCATGACCGAGGGCGACTATGGGCTGGTGGGCATGCGCCCGGCGGTGGGGCGGCTGGCCAACGCGATGATCGCAGCGCTGGGGCCGGAGCTGCGCCGAGGCTCGCCCGCCTACAACCAGTGCCGCGCCACCATCCGCGAGATGCAGGCAAGCAATGCTGCTGGTTTCGAAGGCTGCAGCTCGCATGTGCCTACCTCACATATGCCTGAGAACACTACGCATGTTGATCTGCTGGTCACATTATAATTCGCCGCTCCCACCCTAAACCCTAAACCCTAAACCCTAAAACCACCGGGTTTCCGGTTGTTCGTCGTTCCTGTTCTGACGGGATTGCTTGATTGTGACCGCAGCCACTGGACGGGCTGGCGCGGGGAGTGCAGCCGGCGCAGGAGCTGGTGGCGGCGGAGATGGAGACGGTGCTGTACGCGCAGATGCTGGCGCTGTTCGCGCCGCAGGCCGTGCGCGGCGCCGCGCACGTGTCGCCGCTGCTGGCCACACTCGCCTCGCGGCAGCCGGCGCTGCGGCGCGCCGCCGCCGACACGCTGCGCCACCTCGCGGAGCGGTGCGCTCTGCTCCTGGCTGCACTGCCTGCCCTTCAGAGCCAAACCCTAGAACCCAGCAGCCTCGACAGCCATTTGGGCGTTCCCTTGAGAGAAGCCATCTCCTGATCTTGCAATGGACGTTGGAATGGCAAGACTGCTGACAAATCAGCTGAGCTTCCAATGTGGCTGGGTTTCGGAATTCAGGGACCCGGAGGCAGACTACTGGCAGGGCGTAGAGGCGCCGCTGTTCACGGCGCTGGACGCGGAGAACGTGCCAGCCATTGCCGGCCAGATCCGGGCGACGCTGCTGACGCTGCTGCGGGCCAGCGCGCCGCGGCAGCCGTCCCGCTGGCTGGCCGCCTGCTGCGGCATCGTGCTGGCATCGGGGCCGGTCGCCATGCGGTCTTCCGGCGACGCACCAGGTCAGCATTGTGCATCTTTACAACCTGCTCAGGCTGGTCACTTGTGCTGCAAGATATCGGTTCGCAAGCGGCTTCTCCGGCAGCCAGATTTGCAGCGACAGCTGAGATATCAGCGCTCTAGCTGTGCTTGAAACTCCAGCGAACACACATTGGCATGTGCGATGGCCCAATCTGCCAAATGTCGGTGCCGCAATCTTCTAATCGCGCAGTCCTGCATGCAGATGCTGGCGCCGAGGTGCGCGGAGACCAGGACGAGGAGGAAGGCGGCGGCTGGGACGATGACGCAGCCGCGGCGCCGCCCACCGCGGCGCCGCCTACCGCCTCCTTGCAGGCAGACCCCGTAAAGTCGGGTGGCGACGCCTCCATGCGCATGGCGGCAATGACCACACCCAGGTGATGGTCACATGCCAGATGGGTCGGCAGCGTGAGCGTCATGCCAGATGGTCGACAACACCGGCAGTGCTCGCTGCCAGCCATTCGTTCTGCACGAGTGGAGGTGCCTGCATGGAGGCAGTTTCCCGCTGCGAGTCGGTAGTATCTGTGTTTCTGCTGCAGGCTGCGGACGCGGCTGTTTGCGGCGCAGTGCATCCTGGAGCTGCCCTCAGATGTGGGCAGCGACAACCGCCACTTTGACCTGGAAGCCGCGCTCGCCAGCCCCGGCGACCCGCAAGGTGCTGCACACTGTCCTTGGCCCCTGCACAGGGTGTGTCACTCCCTGCTGCAATTCAACCATGCGCACACTGCCTTTGCAGCGGTGACATAACTCTAAGCGAGACAACGTTCTCTCAGTACTCTTGTGGCAAGGTGTCCGGCAGTGGTCTTGAGTGGCTCTCTCGGGGAGCGGGCCCTGACGGGTTCGACGTTGTACTCCCCCCTGCGCAGGCGACTGGCTGGTGGCCAAGCTGCAGACGCTGGTGGAGGTGGGCTTCCGCATGGCGACGGGCTCTGCGGAGGCGCTGCGCCCGAGCGGGCTGGCGCTGCAGGCGGCGCTGCTGGCGCGCTTCGGCGCCGCCGGCGACCCGCTGCAGCCGAGCGCCCGCCTGCTGGCGCAGTTCCAGGCGCAGCTGGTGTCCTCTCTGAGGTGCGCGGTCTGACGCATGTCGTGCCTGATGCATCCCGCTCCTCACATCCTTCAAACCGTTGCCAAGCCGGGCGGCTCGCTACTCCGCTTATTAGACAGGTTCTTTGACAGAAGCATTCGGTGTGCTGCAGAAGCACAGGCCACCACGAGGTCGAGGTCTTCCAGCGTGTTGCATGATTGCTTGGCTGTGTGCCCATCATGCGAGTGCGTCGCGCCACTGCCAACCGCCAACTGCCACAGTGCAGAGACGCATTGGCATCAGTTGCCGATGTGATCATCATGTGATGGGCACATTCATGCGCGCAGATCAGGCATCACAAATCTACTCTTCATCGGGCTCTGCTTGCAGACTGTACATCACCCATAGGATCACCTTGAAGACAATTCCTTTCCAACGTGGCCCTGGTGTGATGCAGAATGGCGCTGCAGCCGGGGGCGGCGCCTGATCTGGCGGCGGCGGGCGCGGCGCTGGCGGCGGCGTTCCTGCGGCAGGGCCTGGCCGGCGGCGACGCTGTGGTGCTCGGCCGCCTGACGGCGCTGCTGGCGGCGCCGCTGCGCGGCCTGCAGGCGGGCGCGCCGCCGGAGGAGCCTCGCTTCTCGGAGACCATGGCCGTGCGCGCTCGCATCGCCCTGCTGCAGGCAAGCTTCATGTCCTTTCTCGTTCATGGGTACGCAACATGCTGCAGGATCTTTGCAATGAATCTGCCTGGTGTGGGTGCACATTGGGAGAAGAAAGTGGAGCTTGTCTGCTCACGAGCGGGCGTCTCCGTGCAACTTCATGGCTGATGAGTCGAGAGTTTGATGGAGATGAGATTTCCTTAATAGAGCCGAGGTGTGGCTGTTGTGCCTGCAGGCGCACGCACACTGCGCGGTGTACGCCAACAGCACAGATGACGAGGCCAGCCGCAAGGTCATCCGCAACGCCCACAGACCCATGCAAAGGTGCTTTCTGCCAGTGAGTGTACCCTTCCTTACCGTCGAACCCTTTCAAAACCCCACTGCATCGGACCTGGCAATTTGGTCGGTTGCTGCAGGCAGCTGCTGGAGCTGTGGGCGGCGCTGCTGACAGACGCGGCGGTGACAACCAGCGGCCCCGCGGTCGCAGCGGCGCACACGCCGCGCCTGTTCCGTGCAGCCTCGCCTCAGGTGCTGACTTTTTCTTGATACAAACACTGCTTGGTGAAGACTTCAGGGGAACCAACATTGCTGGCATAAGTTTGCCTGGCTGACCTTTCCTCGTATGGGATGTCCTTTGCTTCTCCTCACCACTGGAAGTGTCATTGGTGCAGGTACTGGCAGCGCTGGCGCCGCCGCTGCGTGCTGCCTGGCCGCCTGTGCTGGACGCCCTTACTGCGGCTGCCATCGCTGAGCCTGGTGCGGAGCCCTCCTCATTGTCTGCACTTTGGCCTGGCAAAGAGCAGCTCCATGTGCACACCCTCTTGATGTGCTTGCTCCAAACCATGCACTGTTTGCTCAACGTGTTGACGAGGAAGGCGCCTATTTTTTTTGCATGCAAACATGATGGAAATCGAATACGCCCACGATGCTTGCAGATGTGCTGGGCGATGGAGGCGTGCTGGCAGGCTTGCGGCCACTGCTGCCGGCCGTGTGCCACATGGCGGTCAGCCAGGCGTCCGCGGCGCTGGTGCCAGGCGGTGATGCTTCGGCAGCGCCAGACGGCGGTGCACAGGAGCCGGGCTGGGGCGAGGCGGCGCTCGTGGCAGCGCTCATGGCGGTGCGTGCTTTGTAAAGCCTCTACTGACACACTCGCTCACATGACAGTAGGTCTGCTAAAGCGGTGAAAGTGATGCCTGTTGTGACGCCACGGGGCCTGCATAAACGATGCCCTGATTTGTACTTCGCTCACCGCAGGTGCGCCGCTTTGCGGAGCTCGGCGACCAGGGCTCAGCATCCAACGGCAGCGCGGCTCAGGAGCGGGCGGCAAATGGCATCGACGGCAATAGCGGCGGCTCGCACACGCTCTCGCTGCTGCAGCAGGCCCTGGAGCGAGTGGTGCAGCCGCTGCTGCAATCGCCGCATGCGACGCCGGACCAGCAAATCGCAGCGGCCGCGGGCCTGGCGCAGATTGCGGGCACGCTGCAGGCCCTCGCCATGCAGGCTTCCGGCGCCGCGCAGCCACCAGAGCTGGCTCGGGCAGTCGCCGCGACGCTTGCAGCCGCCGTCGGGTCCCAGCCCGCCGCCGATGCAGCCGCTCCCGCAGCCGCCGCAGCTGCCACAGCGGCTGTACCTGCCGCAGCGCAGGAGCAGCTTGACTCGGCAGTGGTCAGCAGTCTCGCCGCAACGCGGGCCCTGCTGGATGTTGGCGCAGGTCCGCAGGGTGCCGCCAACAACTCTGTGCAGCCGGTGCAAGCGGCGCTCCTGTCGGCTGCGCTGGCCGCGCTGCGCGGCCCGGCCGCGTCGGCGCCGCAACTCGCAGCGCTGCAGGACTTTCTGGCGTCTGCTGCAGCCAAGCTGGCTGCGTCTCAGCCCAAGCTCCTGGCGGCAGCGGCGGGCAGCCTGCTGCAGGCAGCCGACACGGCGGTCGCGGAGGCGACCGTGCCGAAGAACGGCTCCGGTGCGGCGTCCTCGCAGCTGCAGGCGGTGCTGCAGGCAGTGCTGCGATGGGGCGCGGCGCTGCCGGCGCCTGCGCCAGCAGCGTCTGCATTGCCAACAGCTACCGGCGGCAGCGGAGCAACCGCTGCAGTACTGCCTGTTGTCGGTGAGGAAGACCATCAGCAGCCTGCGGATACAAGCGCCGAGGCGCCTGCACAGCCGGCACTTGAGCTGGAAGGGCAGCTGGGCGCGCCAGAGCAACAGCCAGAGGCAGCCAATGAAGCCGCTTCGCCCGCTGCAGAGGAGCCAGCGGCTGCTGCCGCAGGCTCGGCAGACGAGGCGCCGCCAGAGGCTGACGCTGCCACCAAGGCAGAGGCAGACGCTGCGGAGCAACAGGGTTCCCGTGGCGACGCCGCGGCAGAGCATGCCGCTGACGGCCCCAGCGAGGCGGCAGACACAGAGGCAGCAGGAGTGACAGATGCAGCAGAGGCGGCAGACGGCGCGGGCGACTGGCCTGACGAGTTTGAGGGCGCCGATGACAGCGAGTGGGTGGCAGAAGCTGCTGGCGCGCCAGAGGCGGCAGAGCAGGGCGCTGGCGTGCAGCCCGCCGGCGATGCCGCTGAGGATGTGGTGCCGCCGCCACAGCAGCCGGCGCAGCCGCTCAGCGCGGATGACAAAGCAGCCGCCGCGGCGCGGCAGCGCAGCCTGCAGGTAAACGGAGTGTGGCCGTGGATCGTGCCACGAGGATTTCGTCTTCGTTTTGCAAGTGAGGGGAGGACCAAGAGTTTTCAGCTGACGTGGGAGGTTACGCAGAAGTGGGTAGAATGACGTTCATGGGCCTGCTGCAGGTGCTGGCAGCCACGCAGCAGGGCGACAGCTGCGCGGCGGTGCGGCTGCAGGCGCTGTCTGCGCTGCGTGCCCACCTGGGCGGCCTGGCGGGTGGCGCGGCAGACAACGGCGAAACGGCGGACGCGGTGTACGCCTGGGCCGCCGCCGCCATGCAGGCGATGGTGCCGCCAGCGGCGGCGCACGCGCACCTGCTGCTGGAGCAGCAGCGGCAGTCGGTGGCAGAGGATATGCAGGTGTGCTGCCTCGCCCTTTGTGGCGTGGAGTGCACAAACGAATGGTCCCAAACGACGGTGTATTTGAAAGACCAGTTGCTGGAATCCATGTGGTAGAACACCGTCTTCATGCAATCTTGTCCTGGACTTTTTAACACCTATATTTAGTGTTGTCAGGTGGTGGCCGAGACACTGAAGGTGTTGGTGGTCGCGATCACGGCAGCGCTGCAGCACAGCGGCGCCAGCGGCGGCGACGGCGGCACAGCCACCCTCATGCGCGTGCTGCTCCCGCTGCTGATTCAGGTACGGAGCTGCAGCAGGCAGAAAGCGCAGTACTGCAAACACACAACGAGATAGTCTGCTCGATGCCACTGCATGGCACCGACAAGCTTCGAGCGCTGCTCTTGCCTAACGAAAGTGTCCAGGCTGCTCCATCATGGGATCATGCTGTGCAGGCGGCAACGCCGGCGGAGCCCAAGTTTGGTGGCCTGACGGCGGCGGCCAAGGCGCTGCCGGAGCTGGCGCTGCGGCTGGTGACGGGCCTGGCGGCCGGCGCAACTGCCGCAACCTTCCGCGCGGCAGTCGCCGAGCTGCCGCCTGCCCTCAAGCAGCGACTGCAGGTGCGCTGTACGGTAGACACTGAAACACGGACTGTTGCAGCTGACAAAGACGCAATTCTGGTGGTTGTAAAATCGCTCTGCACTGGAGGTCACAATCAGGTGTGGCATTGCAGGTGGCACTCAAGGCGTCGGCGCCACGGGGTGGGTCTGCCGGCGGCGCTTCGCGCCCAGCGCACAAGCCCACGATTGCGCTCAAGAGCTTTGGCGCTCTGCCGGCACGCAACTAAGGCGGCTTGGGATCAGAACCTGCATGGCTGCCCAGAGGCAGCACAGCGGGTCCGACATGAAGCAGCGGCCATTCATTCAGGCTGTGCATGCGTGTTCAGTCAGTTGAACAGTCGATTTGCTGTACTGCACATTGTCACTCGCGCGCCGTAATTATTCGGCGGTGTTGCAGGGTGAACGTGCGCACTTGAAAGCATGCTTCGCATGACGTCGGCGCCATCACGGACTCATAATCTGATGCGCAGCCCACGTGGTATAGCACCCGATGCAATTATACATAGCTTCTAGCATCATATGGCTGCATCTTCGCTGCTTGATTGTGCTCGATAGTCTGGCGGTTTCTACCAAGGCACAGGGGTGCAATGGGACGAAAAGCGCATAGGAGCTGGCCGGCAAGCCTTTCACCGCTGAAAGGGAAGTGCTCCTGCAACAGGTTGCACTTGCAAACCTGAGGTCTCTGCTTGAAACCTCGGCCTGCAACACTTCGATCCACTTCGTTGCGAGAATACTACATCAGAGTGACTGCAAGCGCGTTGCTGAACCACGCGACATTCGGAGTCCCCAATAGTGTTCCGAGATTACTTGAATAAGCAATATTGACGACGTGAACGCCAGCAGTTCTCAACAGCTTGTCACACAGTGGTCTGTCTTGTACGCACCTGCTCTTCGTTGAGCATACGGGTCGTCGCTTGGCTGCAGCTCTGCAATGCTGGTCCGAGATGCACGCTGATGGCTAGAGGCCAGACGCACACTCATTGACACAGCATGCAGCCTGTCACAGCGACATCGCTCACACGACATGTGGGTTGCTGCTCGGAAATTAGCATTGGCTTCTGCACGTCAGAGTCTGGCTGATCATTCCAAAAAGGACGCCGCGCCCTTCCACATGCAGGCTACTGAAGCTCGCGCTGCAGCAGTTGAGGAGGTGGAGCGCCTGCTGCAGCACTCGGAGGACCTGAAGCGACTGCCGACGCTCTGCCAGGACTACGAGCACAAAGCACAGGTGAGCAATACTGGCCGCTTCGGAGCCGCAATGGGAAAGAGCGTGGTCGAGGACTTTGATCACTTCAAGACATTGTTACGATGAGGTCAGAAATGGCCTCAACCGTCGTCCTATATGGTACAGGCCACGAAGAATCAGCTGGGCACGACGATTTCGTCCCAGCTAGATACCATTCATGTGGGCATCGACAAAATCGACGCGTCCACACGGGCGCTCGGCACCGTGCAGGCCGCCTTCCGGGTGCGGCGTCTCGGTCTCCTGGCCGTTCATCCACGCTGGTTGTCAGTGTTGCAAGCTGCTCAATTCGCACGCAGCTTGTCATATCTTGTGGCACCCTGTTCGTCTAAAGCTTCGGCCCAGAGCGGCTGGGCTTTGAGCACAACCTAGAGTGGCCTGGCCCTGAGCACATTGCCAACGGCGCGCTTCCGAAACGCAGCTTCATGGGGCGTAATGCTGACATTCAACCTCGCGTGCAGACGATCGACGAGCTGTGCGAGGAGTGCGCGGCGCTGATAGAGCACCACGACAAGATACAGCTGCTGAGCATGGTGCAAGGGAACCTGCGCAAGACCCTGGTGGACGTGGAGAATATCGCCGAGCTGCCGCAGGAGGCCGCCGCCGCGGAAGAGCTCCTCGCCGACAACACCCAGCTCCTGCAGGTGGTAGAAATCGACAATGACATGATAGAAAAGTGCGGCCGAGGAGCTCAGCGACCACTCGCAGCTCTTGAAACTGTGCCGGCAAAAGCGATGCGCTTGATTGTGTGGCGACCGCGACCGTGAATTGGGCCGCAGCCCTTCCATTCCTCCACTTCCCTGGCAGGCAAGTCCGACGAGTGCCTGCCCGTCAATGGCCCTTGCCGATTCCATCCGCATGGCATGCACAGACACCATGTTCCGGCTTCGTGACAGGCGTACCAGTGCCTGGCGGCGCTGGAGGGGACGGCAACGCTGGCGCAAAACACGCTGGACGGAATCGAGGCGCTGGACCAGCAGGAGCTGCGCAAGCTCAGCCTCTACTTCGACCGGGTGCGCATTTGTTTGCGGCTGCGTTGCCGAGAGCTGCTTTGTCATTGCCATGATGCCTTGTTGCCAATCCACATCGACGGGATGTGCATCCTTTCTGGCGGCATGCGTGTCTGTCCGCCCACTGGGACCCGCGTTTCTGCGCTGTCTGTTTCCACATTTGCGCCTCTGGTTCCCTGGCCGCTGCGTTGACAACAGGAATGTTCTGCCACGTCGTCATGGTTGCCGGCGCTTGCCCTGGCATTTGGCCGCTCCCGCCTGCTTCATCTCTGCATGGCACATTGCCGCCCTGGCGCAGCCAGCAGCAATCCAATCCACAGGCGGCCAGTCAAGCCCCCTGTGGACAGGACGAGTTTCCGCGCTGCACACACATGTCGAGGTGGCACTGAGGCACTACACGGCTTGCCTCCCACTGCCGTCTTGTCGGACAAGCAGCGCTCCTCGGAGTATCCGCGCAGGTGAAGGCGACGATGTCGCGGTTCGAGGAGCGCATCTTCGGGCTGCTGCGGGACTTGATGGCGATAGGGCAGCGGGACCCGGCGCTGCTGGTCACTGTCGTGCGCATCATCGAGATGCAGGAGCACGTGGACCGCCAGGTCCAGGCCTCCGCGCAGGGCGAGTCTCTGATATGATACCCCTGCACACACTCTTGTATCTCGTGATAGTCGTGTCTATCAGTTGGCGATGAGCGATCGAGATGCAGCAGCCTGTGGACCGCCAGGTCCAGGCGTCCGCGCAGGGCGAGTCTCTCGAGGCTACAAGATCGTGTACATTTGTCAGCACAATAGTGAAGGAGACTCCTGCTTGGTTCATGTGTCGAACCTTTCGCACAGGACAGGACGTGCGCCCTGCATTCGTTACATGGCTGGCGCTGGGGTGTGAAGGCCTCCGCTGAGGCCGTTGCCGCCGCATGCTCGCAGGCCTGGAGGCGAAGGGGTACCTGTCGCGCTGCGAGCAGCAGATCGGGCTGTGCGTGTCCGACCTGAGCGGCCCCATGCTGCAGCTGGCGCGGCAGCTGGCCACCGCGGGGACCACCACCGGCGCGCGCACCACCGACATCCTGTCGCAGGTGCCACTTCTCACTGCCCAGCATCACAAATGCGCAACATGTGTGTCGCCTCAACCGGCGCATCCCTGACAGCCCCATGGAACACGTGCATTCCTCGTCAACCCGTACGGCACCCAATATCGGTTGGGACCTGTTTCGCTTGGAAATTGTGCAGATGGCTTTCATCTCAAATGCGAACAAGCACCCTGTGTGCCAATGCATCGTGCATGCGCAGACGCTGACTGGCTGCGCTGGCACGCATGTGTCGGACTTTGCTCCAGGGGCACAGCGCGACTCATCTTCTGACTTGTTTGTTCACATGCCACGCACAGGCGCAGGCGCTTGTGATGCATCTGCTGGGACTGCATAGTGGTTGCTCAACCGTGTTGGACGCTGCGGTAGACACTTGGTTCACTCGTGTATTCACATGCACCCCCGCAGGCGCAGGCGCTGGTGCTGCAGCTGACGGACTGCTACGACAACGTGGTGCCCTGCTTCCCGCCGGGCTACCAGGCCTTCGACACCATCGCCGCGCGCTTCCACGAGCACCTGACCTTCATGCTGGACTGCGTCGGCGCCGCTGCCGCCTCCCTCTCCTCCAACGACATCCTGCAGGCGCGCGTTTCTTGTCTCATCCCGATTCTATCCTGCTTCTTCGTACGGGTCTGTCATTTTCGGTCAAGACGATGTCCCTGCTCGATGTGACGTCCTCCTTCCAAAAGTTCGACCAAATGCGCAATCCGAGATTGAGCAGCATGGTGTTGATGCCCTGCTCTGCACTTTCAAGTTTCCTGCGCCCTTCTGACCGCCCATGGCTGAGCAACATTTTTTCACATTGAGTGCGATGCTTGGGATGAATAGGTGATTGCGTGGACGGGGGACTACCAGAACACGTGCAGGGAGCTGGGGCTGGCCGACGAGCAGTCGGCGTTCAGCGCGGCCGAGGGCAGCGGCACTGCGCTGCTCATCTCGCAGTACGCGTCACGCACCTACGAGATGCTGCACGCCTGGTCCGTTAACATCCTGCAGGTGCGAGCCACGCCCGTGACGCATAGTTGAAACACAAGTCACAGATCCCGGGTTCTCTTGAGCCTGCATCCTGGCGGATCCTCATGCATTGCACTCAGGCAATGCAAGCATGTCACCGAGTGGACCTGCGCGCTGCGGCATTGACACTTGCAGGCGTGCTGTTCCAGTCTCTGTGAGGGTCGCCGTGCGCAGGCGGACATGAAGACGCAGCCGAGGCAGGCGGAGGACGGCCGGCTGTGGACGCCCGGCTCTGTCGACTTCTTCCGCACCATCAACGAGCAGGCGCGCACCCTAGGCCGCCAAGTCAACGATATACATTGACGCATGCATGAATGAACTTTCAGCGCCTTCCAATGGCAGCCAGCCACAGTGGGCCGCGGTGGCTATAGCTCGCTGCGGCATGGATTGGCGGCGTGTGCTTCACAACTGTAATGTATTTTGGTACCGGTAGGTACCAACAAGCTCGCTCTGACTGCAGGTCAATGTGGTGGAGGAGTACTCGCAGGGGGAGCTGCTGCTGCAGACGGCGCAGGCCGCCCTCACCGTCATCAAAGAGTACCAGGTGCGGCTGCCTTGTCGGACTCGACATGCGACTGCTCCGCCACTGTGTATGGCAGAACTGCACTACGCAGCTCAGGCCTGGCGACTGCATCATCGGCGTTGCACCTTGCCTCAGCGTTTTTGATACGCGTGGATCTGCACATTGACTCGACTCGCTTATGTGTCTGGCCGCAGGTGGCGCAGGACAGGTTTGTGCGGCAGGGGCTGCAGGTGGGCCTGCTGTGCGCGCTGGTCAACAACAACTCGCGCTGCTACGACGACGCCGCCGAGTTCTCGGAGCACATGGGCGAAACTCTGGTGGACTCCTGCCGGGTGCGCACACAGGGTTGATACGACAAGCGCTGCAGGACAAAACTGGCTTGTGCACATCCGACTGGATGACGCGCTGTTTGCAGGGTGATTCGGACTGCCGCTCATCTGCTGAAGGCGCTCCACACCTCATGGAGCTGAGGCAGGGAGCTTCACCGAGTCCAGTGTAATGTAGATATGTATCGATGTGTAAACCTGTGTGCAGGGGGCGCTGCCGTCGGACGCGCATGGCGAGACATTCCTGGACCTGGCCAAGCTGGCGACGCGCCACATCTCGCGCTCCATCTTCACCGACCAGGTGGGCAGCTGTCCTTGCAACGCCACGTGACCATGCTGCCGCCTGCTAAGCCCGGCTCTGTGCTCCACCATGCTGATCAGGGCACTGCCACTTGACTGCTCTTGCCATCCGACCCCGCATGCCCATCTTGTGTGGTGCCCACCTTGCACACCTCTGCCTCTCCCGGTGGACAGGTGTCGCCTGCTGTGCATCTGCCACCTCATCACACGCTGGATGGCCCCACCATAGAGCTGTGCACTTGCTGCTGGGTGCAGGCGCTGCGGCAGCTGTTCCTGAAGATCGGCGGCAGCGGCGAGTGGCTGGCGGGCGACGGGCTGACGGGAACCATCCTGGCCACCATCGAGGACTACCTCTCCGAGTACCTCACCTACCTGCAGCCCACCTTCTCTGCCCGGTGTGTGGACCTTTTGCCGCTACCATTATCTCAGTGTCTAGGCGGTGTCTCGACGGATGCTGGAGCCTTGGCATGGTTGCGTCCCCGTGCTGAGCCGCTGCCACAGCTCCGCACAATTGTTTACCGGCAATTTTGTTGCATCGAGCTGCATTGATGCCGCGCTTGCGCGGCATGCCGGCCGCGCAGCATGGACGACCTCCCCCGCCTTGCAGATTGCATCCGAAAGGGTTTACGAAAGCTTCAGCACGTCAACCTACCGGCTGCAGGCTGGCGGCCACGTGCATCTCGGACGCGGTGGTGCACTACATTGCGGCCATGCTGGCCGGCACCAAGAGCTTCTCGGAGCAGAGCAGCGCCACCGTCAATGCCGACATCGCCGCCTTCACCACCTGCTTCGAGCAGTACGCAAAGCCGGAGAAGGTGGGGCTTCCTTTTGTCTGGACTCGATGCATGGTTTTGTGTCAGCGGACCTCTGCAGAAGCTGGTCAGCATCTCCAACACATCTTGTAGCTGGTGCTGAAGTGATGAGCCCAGCAGCGCTTGTCGACTGGAGGTAATGGCCAGTGATTCATTGACAGCCGCTGCAGCTCCTCTGTGGCATTTTTGCATCTGGTCAGTCGGTGAAACCATGTGGGGTTTCGTGGACAGGGCTGTGCTGTTCCCAAGCAATTTGCTCAGCGCTGTCGTTTGCCCTTGCAGGTCAGCAAGCTGGTGCAGCCGCTGCACGACCTGGAGGGATTTACTGAACCTACGCCTTCTTACCAGGAGATTTCAACTATTGGCAATCGTATTGCTCACCCTTGCAGGTCAGCAAGCTGGTGCAGCCGCTGCACGACCTGGAGGGCCTGGCGGCGTCGGACAGCATCGAGGGTTTTGTCCTCGGTTACACCAGCCTACTGGAGGCCTACCCAGGCACGCATTCGCCCACCCACGCCTGACCCAACCAAGACTTGGCAATCCGAGTGCATAGGCCCTGACATCAGTCAGCATGTTGTGAGTGGCAATGCGAGACTGATTGCTACCGAAAAGAAACCTTCGCCTGCTGTGCACACCAATGCGGTGACGCACATGACTTCACCTGATGTCTCTGCCGCTGCCGGTACTGTCAGAGGCAAATGCCGGCCCCCTGACGACGTGCTGGGACTGATCAACGTATACAAACCAACTTGACTTTGATAGGGAACTGTGATTATTGTGTACCCAGGGCTGCCGCTAGAGGCGGTGGAGGCACTGCTGCTGGGGCGCGCCGAGGTGCTGACTTGATTTCTAATCAGGTCCCTGCAAACAACACTAACAGCTTTGATGATTGTGTACCCCAGGGCTGCCGCCGGAGGCGGTGGAGGCGCTGTTGCTGGCGCGCGCCGACGTGCCGGCGGCAGAGGCCAAGGAGGTGCTGCTGCAGTGCCGCAGCGTCTTCGCGCAGAAGAAGGGCCTGGCCACGGTCGCAAAGAACAGCATGCGGCTCGCGGACTTTGACTCGCTGATGCAGGTGCTGTCGCCGCTGTGACGGCCGCTGGGCTAAATGCAACTTTTTTTGGCTCGATGCGATTTGTGTTCGTTGACAGTGGAATGGATGGTGTGCTGTGGTTTTGTGATGGGTTCAGGTAGACAGACAGTAAGGCGTGTAGATGTACACAACGGTCCTTGGGCTCCCTTTACCCCAGTCAACACCTTGCATCCGTGTGCGCCGCATTCGGCACAACCCAGCACAAGCCATGCATAGTTGCACATGCCTGTGGTACATTCAGGAGCACATGGGGTGCGTTCGTCATTTTTGCCGACACCAGAGCTCTGCAGACACATCCATGAGAAGCGCATCAATGCGGGTGAACGCATCACGCCGATGCCATGGCGAGGTCGGCCCACAGCTCGCGGCGCCACGGCACCACGTGCACGCCGTGCGCCGCCAGGCGCGGCCGCTGCTGCAGCGCCGCCAGGCCGCACCGCGCCGCCGCCACCTCCGCGGCGCCGCCCCTTGACGCCGCCGGTGCATCAGCAGTTGCCTCAGCCTTCCAGCTGCCAGTTGCGTTGTTACCTGCTAATGTAACGACCGCCGCCAGGTGTTCCTGCATGCGATCGGCTTTGTTGCGGGCACCGCCGGCGGCCTCTGCCCGCGCAGCCAGCAGCCGGGCGGCGGGCAGCTCCCCAGCGGCCAGCACCGCCCGCGCATGGCGCCGCGCCTGCGACGCCGCCGCCGCTGCTGAAGCGTCCTCGCAAGCCTGCGCCTGCGCATGCAGCCTCGTCCTTTCAAGTTGCGTCCAATTGACTGCCCGTCACCGCGCACCCCGTCATTCACAAAAGACATCAAACATGGCGCAGCCTGTGCAGCTGGCACGAGCCTCATACATGTTTGGCATGCTTTTGCCTGAGCTGCCTGCGCCACATCCAGGCGGGCGGCCACGAGGCGCGGCAGCAGTGCCGTCGGCCCAGCGCCGACGTCGGTGCTGCTGGAGCCGCCTGTGTCGCCGCCGCCGAGCTGCTGCGCCTGCCGGACATGCAGCTGCGCCTGCTCGATGTCACCTGCCAGCCACACAAGCCGGTAGTAAGGACTCGATAGGGAACAATTGAGGCCATGTTCCATGGGATGGCCAAGCCCAACGATGCCGCCGCTAGCCTTCAGCAACAGGCAGCATGATGTTCCACGGAACAAGCCTATACCAAGCAGAGCGCAGGTGTGTCCATTCAACTCACCCTGCCGCTCGTGCATGAGCGCCAGCTGCAGGTGCAGCGCCGGCAGCCACCCTGCAGCGGTGCCCGGCGCCGCCGCCGCTCTGCCCTCCAGCGCCGGCAGCATGTCGGCGGCAAACGCCGCGGCGGCAACCGGCGAGCCGGCCGCCAACAGGCGTATGGCGGAAGCGGCTGCGGCCGGATCGCCCGCCTCGGCGGCCGAAACGAAACCGCGCAGTGCCTGCTGTGCATCGCCGGCCGCCTCCTCGCACCTGTGAACGGAACGTGAAGACGTGATCGCAGAGGATGGCTTTCATTCACAGCCTACATCTGCTAGATTGAACGAGTGGCGAATGACTGTTTCGCTATCGTGGTGCTGTCTGCGCCATGGCTGGGCCACAGGCTGAAGTGCAGCTGCGTTTCATCTATTGAGGGGCGATTGCTGACTGCATTGCATTCGAAGAGGATCGAACCTGGCGATCTGGCGCAGGGCGGCGTGCTGCGGCAGGCCGGCCTGCTGCGCCGCCTGCAGCGCGGCCTGCGCGTCAAAGGCCGCCTGCATGACGGCGCCGCGACGCGCCCTCAGCCGCGCCTCGCTGCGGCCCAGCAGCAGCTGCACGCGCAGGCCCTCCTGCAAATCGCGGGGACATGTTTAGACTTGTACAAACCCTCTAGGGCTTTGCCGGCCTTGATCCGCATCTCGGCCGTCCACTGCTTTCCAGCACTGCAACATTACCCATTGTCAAAAGCTTATCACTAATATGCTTTTTGGGACAGCAACAGCAGCAGCCACACACAACGAATGCGAAATGTGCGTCCGCACCGGGCTGCCGCTGCGCTGCACAGTGGCGAGGGCGGCGCTGCAGGCCGCCTCCGCCGCGCGGGCCAGCCCCGCGGTCGGCCGCGCCCCCACCAGCTGCACCGCGGCCAGCGCGGCGAGGCACTGCACCTCCGCGTCCCACGGCGCCGCATGGAGCGCCCGCTTCAGCACCTGTGCGCGAAACCCAAGACGAGTTGTGGAGCGTGGCATGTTGTGGTCGAAGACCATCAGCAATTCGTCAGCACACAGCGACATGACGATTGAAGGTGCACCCTGAGCTCTGCGGCGACGCTGGCGACGCCGGCGCCGGCCGCCAGCGCGCCGCTGCCCCGCGCCCGCAGCATCAGCCTGTGGGCGTCATCTGCCGCGGCGTCGCCCGTGGACGCGGGCTGCGGCGCCGGCGCGCACAGGCGCGCCGCCTTGGGGGCCGCCTGCGGGCCGATGTCCAGCAGGGCGGTTGCGAGCGCTGCCCGCAGCCGCAGGCTCCAGGGGGCTGCGTGAAGCGCCGACGCCAGGCGGTCGGCCACCTGTTGCTTCGGGCACGAGCAGTATGTGAGTTCAGCCCGAGTGGTCCTGTGCCTATGCAAGTACGTGCAGCAGACAACCGCCTCCTGATGCTGCAACACTGGCAGCATTTTTAATGGACAGGTCCGGCCTGGAAAGCTTTTGCGCCGGAAGTCAGCCAACGGCGAGGGAGCCGCTGACCAGAGGTGCCCCACACACATGTCACGACAGACGCCAGAGCTGCGCTTGCAGGCGCCGCACCTGGGCCGAGCCGGCGCCGCAGGCGGCGTCGGCGGCCGCCCACAGCAGCTGCACCTCGGCGTGCAGCTCGGCGCTCCAGGCGGGGCTGTTCCGCAGCCACTGCAGCAGGGCGTGTGCCTGCCCCACCACCGCCTCCTCCTGTTTGGCAGACAGGAGTGCATTCCCGACGCTGACTGACCAAACTAGGATCGTTCGGTGCAGGTGCCTCTGGGTGCTACGCTTCAGTGAGCACACGAGACGGATCATTAACAGTGCAGACATGAAGGCAGATACGGCTCCAGAGTGGAACGACAGAAGCACTTTACAGTCGAATGAAAGGTCGTGCATCTTGGGATGCAAGCAGCATGCCTGGGATGTCAGCACGCCGGCCAACACGGTCAGGATGAGCGACGGCACGCCGGCGGCGGTGCCCGCAGACACCACAGGCAGCGCCATGAAGAGCGCCTGAATCGCCGCCTGCACCCGCCCCTGCGCCACGTGCAGCTGGCATGCCGCCCGCAGCATGGCCACGCGCGCCTGCGGCACGAGGTTTTCAGGGTTTAGGTTTCCCGTGATTTAACGGCCGTCAGGGCGGCACATTTTTGGATGAGCCCGACGCGACTTGTGATGATGTGTGTCGCACCTCCGACTTGTCCGCAATGTGGAACGACTTGAGGCCTGCGGCCAGCACGGCGTCGGCGGCGGCGGCGTCGCCAGCCGCCGCAAGCGCCTGCGCGTGCGCCAGCCGGGCCCACGGGTCCTGCACTGCGCCCTCCCCCTCCAGCTTGCTGCAGGTCATAGGTTTCGGATAGAGTGTGAGAGGGTGCAACCTTTCTTTCAGAAGCCCAACATTGCTGGCGCACTGAAACTCGAAGCTGTCTCTCTGAGACCTGCGACATATGCGGACGACTGAGCCGAGGCCCAGCATCAGAGTGTTTAGCGCAGCAGCACAACAGCCAGTTTCCACAGCAGCGGCAACTCGCCTGAACGCCGCGACGGCTGCCTGCGCCTGGCCGCCACGAGCGGCCGCCCGCGCAGCGTTGAGCTCCGAGCTCTGGGAGTTCAGCCAGGTCTGATCGTGCGGCGCGTCGAAGCGCGCCGGCGGTCGCCCCGCACCCTGCTCCGACCACCCTGTGTCGCCCAGAGCCATGCATCAGGCAACTTCATTAGGCGCCAGTCCAACGCGTCTTCAGGTCGAGCATGTTTGTGAGAGGTGCTTGCTGCATGGCTTTGTAGAGCAAGCTCCCGATCCAGGGGTAAAACGAGCTCGGACGGCGTTGCAGCCTGAGACGTCCAGCCTTGCCACATCTGCGCTGCCTCATGGCAGCAGTCAATCACCTGGCAGAAAGAAGCCTCACCCCTGGGGCCGGCGAGCAGCACCGCTGCGCGCGTGTACGCCGCCTGCGCAGCGGCAAAATCGCCGCGCGCCTCTGCGGCAAGGCCGCAGGCGTTCTGCGCGGCGGCATTGAGCGGCTCGGCCTCTGCGACGCGCCGGGCGGCCGCATACGTAGCGCCATCCAGATCCCTGTAGCACAGGAATCCACGAACATGTCTACCTGCAGTTGCTTCCCTCCCAGAAAATGCGTGTAGTGTCACCCCTCTCATTCCTTTATCCAGCATGCCCAGGCAAGATGGTCAAGCCAGAGACTTGTCGCCCCGTAAACTTGTCGCCCCGTAAAGTTGTCAGCTGCCTGAGTGCGAGAGGCACCGGGGCATGGCAGCGGAGTTGAGAACGCGTTGAAATGTCAGGGGTGCGCCGCCAAGAGTGCGCACATGTGCAGGTGCACAGCGCCCTCCACCAGACCCAGCAGCGCCTCGCCGCTCGCGCCAGGCAGACGCGCCGCAAACTCCGCATCCTGCCGCTTCTCCTCCAACCCTGCGCAGCCCAAGTGATGCATCTCTCAGGCTTGGCGCGACGCCAGACTCTAACCAAGCAGGCCCCAGCCAACATCCCACCATGGCGAATACATGCGCATAGACGGCCAACCTGCTGACTGTGTGCATTATAGATGCCCTAAGCATGTCTTCGGAACCACCTGAGTGCAATCCGGTGTGCAATGCACTGCAAGCTGCGGTCACGCTCGAAATGATGGGCTGCAGGCCGCACCAGTAGGGCTGGTGCCGGCCATGGCAGCCATGGCCTCCCACACCCGTGCATACAGCGGGTCGTGCCCTCGTGCCTGTGACGCAACCAACACACAGGCTTGAGCGGCTTGCATCGTCGGATCCCCAGATTTGTATGGATGTACCGGCATGCGCTGTTCAGCAAGCAGCTCGCACCTGCATGAAGCACGCCGCTGCCAAGCCTCGTCCATCAGAGCCACCGCCCTCAGAGTACAGGCGCCCCAGCGCCGTCCAGGCAACCGCCGAGAGCGGCTCCAGCTGCAGCGAGCGCTGCAGCGCGTACTCGCGCGCGTGGGTGGAAGTTGCGGCGCAGCCGAGCGCAGACCACAGCTCTGCGGACGCCGGCGCCAGCCGCAGCCCGCCTGTGTCAATTATGACAGACCAGCTAGCTCACCAAAGATGCAGATGTGCACGTGGGCAACTGCGCCGGTCGTATATTGCCATGCAAAGCAGGAACGTCCACTTGACAAGCTCATAAGCTCCTCTCGTTACTGGTGCCTCTCACGTGTGCGCCGATGTTCTCGGTCCAAGTCAACTAAGAGAAGATGTTTCTGGGTGCTGTCGTGCCTTCTCTCAGTGCTGCCATGCTCTTGGTTGCAATACAACCTCAGAACGTGGTCACCGACCTCTGGTGAACAAAGTTGTCATATTCCTGACCTCTGATGAGGCGCTCAGATGCCGCGCGCAGCGCCTCGGCCCGCTGCGGCTCGAAGCGCGGCGCCGCCCGCCGCAGCTGCGCCTCGTGGTAAAAGCTCGCCGCGACGTCGCCCCATGCCGCGCCCAGCGCCGGACACAGGTGCAGCGCTTTTGCAAACGCTCGCCGCGCCGCCGCCGTCGCGTCGATGCGCGCCTGCCAGCTGCGGGGTCATTGCAAAACAAGGTTGCAGGCAGAGCATGAACGGCGAATTACACACAACACAGGCGGTCGTGCCAGCATCGTGACCGTCCACTCTCAGGCTCCCAGAGCATGCGCCTGGCGGCGCTGCAACCCCCACGATCGTAAGCAGGATGACACAACCAGGGCCTGTGCCTCTCGGCTACCGCTGCTGCAAGTGCCGACCTGTCGCCTGGCGCCGCGGACCGGCTGGCTTCGGGCGTGACGCTGTGGTGCTGCAGCTGAATGTCGCCCAGCAGCTTCCACACCGCGTGCATCTGGCCATGGTTGGCGGCGCAGCGAGCGGCCACCTCCGCACCCGCCGCCAGATCCGCCGCGGCCATGCCTGCATCACGGCATGCATTTGTTCACGTTACAGCACGGTCCAGCTCATGCATGGAGTTTCCGGCTCCGTGCACAAAGGCGCGGGTTTTTGAACGGCGGCCGCCTAAGTGGCGCAGCAGGTAGACGCCAGCAGCGTGGGGGCCAGGCCGGGCGGCGGCAGGACAGTATTTCATGAGCGTCGCATCGACAATCTACGATGAACAAGCACCTGGGGCGCCCTGCGCGGCGGCGCGGCGGGCGGACGCCAGCAGCGTGGCCGCGAGGCCGGCGGCGGCCGCCGCGTGCCCCGGGTCCAGCTCCAGCGCCGCCCGGAAGCTAGCTTCGGAGCTGATGGTGTCGCCGAGCGCCATCTGGATGAGGCCCGCCTGCACGCGCGGCAGCAGGCGCGCCGGCTGCAGCTCGCCCGCGCGCCCGTACGCCTGCAACCCAGAAGATTAAGCGATGCTTGAAGAGTGATGTCCGGAGGTGCACCTCGCAGGCCTGCTTGGATGCTTGCACGGGTGTTCCTGTGGCATGTTAGACGGGCAGCACTGTCGATGGGTTGTAAGCGTGTGAACAGCGTGACTGGTGGGGCGACACAGAGCTTGCCACGCATATGAAAGGTTCCAGTGGCAACATGCACGCTGGTGCGACATCAATCATCCAGCGAAACTGACCTTCAGGGCGGCGGTGAAGCGGCCATGCGCTTGATACGCCGACGCTAGACCCTCCCAGGCCGCGGCGTCCGCTGCGTCCGTCTGCAGCACCTATTGCCAAGGCGAACGACGACGAGTCTCAGCCGTGAAACAGATATGAAACACGAGATCAAGGCCACAAGATATTTGCAGACAAGTGTCTTGGCATTGTGTTTGATGTTGTTCCGACATCAGCACCTTTTGAAAGGCGGGCACAGCTGCCTCTGCGTCCGCGGCGGCCAGCAGGCTGAAGGCACGGCGGCGCCTCGCCCAGCCGGCGGCGGGCACGCTGGACGCGATCTCGGCGGCCACCGCCTCCGCCATTTCCGGCGAGCCGGCGGCTGTCAGCAGCTCGCACAGCGCGTTGCCTGCGGCGCGGCAGCGGGCAGTCATGTGGTGAACTCAGTGGGCGTCAGCACCAGGGATGCAGACTCTGCCTGTGCTCGGAAGCTGCGAGATCACCGATTGACAGCGGGTGGATCAGTGACACAGTTCTGCAAGGGCGGATTATTTTCAGAGTCGTTGGCGGAGTTTGTGCTCACCGGCATCAGCCTGCAGCGGGTCAAGAGCCAGCGCACGCTGGTAGCACTTGCGCGCGCGGGCCGTGTCGCCAGACACCTGCGCATAGAAATCGCCCAGACGCGCGAACGCGGGCGCCTGCGACGGGCCTGGCGTCGCGGCGGCCGCCAGCCATCGCGCGTGCGCGAAGCGCCGCTGCGAGCGCCAGTCGCCGCCCAGCTCCCTGCACAATCAGTGGTGAGCATCATGCATCGAGGTACGCGGGTCCCAGCTCCTCATGGACCAGCTCTGTGCCTGAGTGCTTTCGCTTGATGTTGAAAAGAGATGCAGCACATATGCTTCAGCGCCATTTGTTGCTTACGACGGCAGGTCGCGCCTTTCCTACACACGACACCACTGGGGAGCTCGCCAACCCCAAACACTCAGATTGAGGCCGTGTGGCGCACCAGTAGGCACAGCCCAAACGAAGGTGCAGCTGCGCCACTTCTGTGTCTGTCGTCGGCGGACCAGATGCGGACGCAGCGGACAGCGCCGCCTCGAGGTGCTCCTTTGCCGCCTGCACCCAATGAGGCAAGTCAAACTGTTTTGAATGTATAGCTATATATAGCTTGCATGCAGCAGTGTGAACGCTCGAATGCAAAATCTCAGCGGATCCGCACTCTGACGTACTGCACAGAGCGCCCCCATGCGGATGTTTTGCCATCAGGAGCATTCTTTCGAGGGCCTACCTCCACAGAGCCCTGCTGCAGCTTCGCCCAGCCATAGCCGCCGGTGGCCCAGTGCGGCGCGTCGGCCACTGCGGCTGTATCCTGCAGTCTGGCGGCGACCGCCGCCCAGTCGCCGCAAGCGGCGTCCAGCGCCGCTGCCGCCCGTAGCCGCTGCTGTGCCAGCGTGGCGCCGCCGCCGCCACTGCTGAGCGGGTCAGCCAGCCGCACGTCCGCGGTGCCTGCGCATGGCAACCAAAGCAGAAGTACTTGCATCAACATCAGAACATGCGCTTTGCAGCTGCGCCTTGGGGTGTCGTGGCAAGCCAGCGAGCTCGAATCTCCCCACCCACAGTAGCTCAAGCCGTGTCGGGTCTCGTGTGTGCAGGCACCTGAGAGGCGCTGCAGGATAATGGAGGCGTCGTCGAGGCGGCCGAGCTGCACCAGCGCCCGCGCCCGTGCCAGGCGCAGCGCCGCCGCAGTCGCCGGCAGCGCCCGCTTCCCTTCCTGCTGGCCCGACGCGACAGGCATAACGCAATGACAAACAAGCACAGCGCGGTTTGGTCAGCTGCAAGGTCAATGTCTATGAGCCGAGGGTGCGCAGCCGGTGACATCATGGCCATCCAGCGTTTGGCTTCTTGCACTGCCACATCATGATGAGGACCGAACTGCACCACTGCCTCTACAGTCGTCGCACCTCCTGGCGCGCCCGCAGCCAGGCCAGGCCGCCCACGGCGGCATCCAGAGCGGCCTGCGCATCCTGGCACTGCAGGCGCAGCGCCGACAGCGCCACCCAGGCTCCGCCCAGAGCCTTGCTGCCACTGGTGCCATAGGCCAACACCTGAGGTGCAGTGTAAACCGGGGCTTAGTATTTGATGGTTTTGTCTGTGGAGATGCGGCATTGTCCAAACGAGGTGAGCAATCTGACTGGAAGTCATGGCACACACAGCGCTATAAACAAAATGAACCTCACCTCTGCAACACGCGCACGGGCAGCAAAGCTGGATGGTGCCTCGCTCGCAGTGAGCACGCCCCACAAGCTGATGGCATGTGCCGCCCATGCCACCGGGTGCCTGGGTTCATGAGTCATGTACCAGGTCAAGCCCGGGTTGCACTGTCAAGTATCTGTGACTAAGGTCGTAGTTCTGGGATCCCTGACGTGGCCCGAGCAAGCGAGGCGGAGCTTGGGAGCGCGCGCAGTCCGCAGGGGACTCACCAGGGAAACTGGAGCAGGAAGCGCTGTGGCAGACTGCCCAGCGCCGCGTGCCGCTGCTGCCCGCCGATGTCACTGGACTCAGAGTCCCACTCCGCATCTTCCTCTGTCAGCTGCAGGACTGTGACAAATGCCAGCGGCGATGCGCACGCGCGCTCGCTCATGCGCCGGCACAGGTCCAGGACGGCTTCCCGAGCAGCCGCCTGCTCGCTCGATCTGCACGTTAGTGCAGTTGGATGTGACCGCTGCTACCGTCGCTCAGAATTAGGTATGCAGCGGAGCCTGGAAGAGAGAGGGAGTAAGACCTACGTGATCGCCACAGCACATTTGCAGGCGCAACAGGGCTGCATGACGTCAAATGAAGGTCGTCAAGAGGGGAACACCCACCCTGCAGTCGCGGAAGCCTGCTCGGCCAGCAGGTGGCGCAGCAGGGCGTCATGGTACTGGACATATTGCGCAGATGGCGGTGTCACATCCACAATCTCACGCAGCACGGCTGCCCACGCATCTGCTGCCCCAGGCAGCATTTTCTCCTGCGCGCATGGGTTTGCATGACACCCTTGTAGCTGCTGATTGATAACCACGGCCACAGCCTCAAGGCCGTGGCAGTGACGTGTCTGCTGTAGTAGGCAACGCATCGAAACGTACAGTTTCCAGCAATCCAATCCAGGCATATTTCTACAAAGCACACCTGGACATCTGCCAAGCGGCACAGCAGCGCAATGCGCTGTGCTGAGCAAGAGTCAAGTTGGTCGGCAGCCTGCCGCAGCTGCCGTGCTGAGTCCTCGTGGCGCCCAGCCTTTTCGTACCAGCCGGTCAGCTTGTCAGCGCAGTCTTTGGCGCGCGGCAGCGTTTCTGGCGTCTGGGCAAAGATTGCCTCCTGCATCCCACAACTGGCTTGTCAGCTTGTCGGCTGCATGATGACACAAAAGCAGGATAAGATGTACAGGCATCCATACAGATAGGTGCAGCGCACCAGGTGCTCATATGCATCGATTGCGAGCGATGCGTCGGATCCAGATTCCGCAATTTCTGCCAGGCCCATCCATGCCGGCGCTCCGCTGACATTCAGCTTGATGGCCTTTCGATACGAGATCGTGGCGTGCTGCACCTCGCCGAGCCCAAATGAGGCCTTTCCTGCCAGCCTACAGCACAGGACGGCGGTGCAACTCAGGTCCTGCTCGGCATTGAATCAGGGCTCCGGTATGCGGCACCGCGTCGGCATGCATGGAGGCTCACAGGTGCGCGTCGTAGGACGCCGGGTTGGTCTGCAGAATAGCATCGCAGGCATCCAGCGCCTCCTGCAGCTGTCCAATTTGCAGGAACCCGCGAGCTGCCTTGAGCTGAGATTTAATCGACGACATCGAAGTCGCAAAGCTGAACGTGCGAAGGCCGTCAGGCCATCGATCTTACAGCATACGATCTGAACGAGATGATGCCCTCTTTTGCCATGTGAATCCGCTCACTGGCTGTCGTGCATCCTGAATTTCGCTGTGGTTGCTTTCACTGCTGGGCGGCTTTTTCGGTGGTGTCACGTGCACCAAAAAGGCCACGTGATCTGGCAGACAATACCATGGTATTTTGGGCCGGCAGCTGCCCACATGTCATTGCCTGTCGTATAGAATACCATTGCGTACTGTCGAGTGAGATCAACACACAAGTGCACACCGTCGTGGTTTGGTCTCGAGGCCTGCTGCTGGCTGCTGTTGCAGTCGTACGGCTGGCAAATATACCTAAGTGCACACCTAAGAGCGACTCGCCTAAAGCACTCCGTGCGTGCGAAACACATGGTGGAAGTGGCATCGCTTAAGCAGAGGTGGCGGAGATGGCGAAACCTCAACTCAAATGTCAAGGTGCTCCTGCAGTCATGGGTGCTGTAATCCTCGGTCCTTTCTCTGAAGTTCTTTCCAATCTGCGTTTCTGCTGTGCATCTGGTGCTCGTCTAAGTCTTTCGCTGACCATGGCTGGCCCAACGCCATTTCTGCTTGCAGCTGGTGCTCATCTGGACTTGGGTGGAGACAGCGTCATCATCCATCAGGAGCGGAGACGTGCTCTCAGCCTATATATACCTGAGGAGCGGCAGCAATGCGCAAGTGGGGTACATCCAGGGAGTCAACGGGGCGATGCAGGTATTGCATTGGATGCACATGTGCTGAATGCATGGAGTGCCGCATATGACGAGGCCGCACAAGACGCAGAACTTGATGCATGGCGTCCCCTCACTGCAGATGCTTCTAGCGGGACCAGCGGGCTGGCTAGCCGACCGCTACCGTCGAGACAGCGTGCTTCGGGTGGCGTCGCTGATGGGGGCGTGCGCCGCAGCCGTCCTGGGCTGGGTGCTGTTCACTGATGCGCCCGTGTGGATGCTCTACGTGGCAATGGGACTAATTGGAGCATACAGAGGTTTCAACAATCCCGCTGTGGAGGTAATCGCGCGCCGTCAATGCTGGGTGCCGTCACCTTTATGCTGCAGAAGCTTGCTGCGAATCCAGGTCCATGACAGAGTTGTGTCTTTGCCTCCTGCAGTCCCTGTTCTCTGATTCGGTGCAAACAGGGCAGAGGTGCGCAGCCGTGCGCACAGTAAAGTGTTGATGTGCCTGATGTAGTGCTATGCATCTGGCCTATAGCCGGAAGCTGACAGATTGAACGGCCGTTTGTGCAGCACTGTCCTTTACACCGCAAAGTCCATTGTGATCAACATCAGCAGCGTCTGTGGCCCGCTCATCAGCATCCTCTTGTTTGCCACGCTCGGCAACACTTGGGAGGTGCGTGCACCCAGCCTGTCGCACACGCTAGTCGGAGCAAGCGTGCAAGAACAAGCAACCTGCTGTCAGTCCTGAATGCGACTCCATGTGACACGGCTTCGGAACTTGACCATGACCATTGCGTCCTTGCAGGCCAGCACATGCCGCATCGTTTTGCTGATCGGCCTGATATCCATGCTGCTGCCGCTCGGCATCATGTGCTCTTTCGACGACGACAAGTGTCTGGGCCTGCCATCAGAGGCCTTGCAGTACGTCGTCGTTCCATGTTGCACCATCGTGACGATCCCTCACATGCAGGTGTATCTGGCATTCAGCAGGCGGCCCATAGATTGTGCGCATTGTTGACGACTGAGATGCTGCTCATGCCTATGTGTTCTGCCTAACAGGGCGACAGCCAGCTACCAGAGCCTAGCTGGGTCAGAATGTCAGGGGCAGAAGGCGCCATGGTCGCCATTTGGGCAATTTACAATCCCTATCTTGGTCTCAGCTTCGGACCTGATATCTGCATTGGCGTCAGGTATTGTTGGACCACTGCTGTTTTCGACACGCCATATCTCAAGCTGCTGACAGTCGATCGTGAGAAATGATCTATACAAGGGCTGAAGCCCCTGCACTTGGCGCAGGCATGACTATCAAATTCTTTTCGCTATTCTTCTTCGAGGTCGTCAACCTCTCGCCGATATATGTGTCAGGTGCGTGTTAATGTCTGCTTTCGCAAGCGACCTGAAGTTGGTGGCCAACAGTTTGAGGTTCATGATTGCTGACATGCTCAGCTTATTCCTTCGTGTTCAAGTTCAGGCATCTCTGTGGTATCGCCGCTGGGCATCAGCTTCCTGTCTTTAATTCTTCAAGATTCAACACGCTGGTAGGTCATTTGGTCGGTGCTGCACAGTGCTGCCCCTAGCATTCATCCAGTTTGCTGCTGTCATAGCACTGTCCGCGTTTGCAGGCAGTATATCGATGCAGCATGACATGTGGACTGCTCGACATCTCGCCGTCGCAGGGCCAAGCGGATGCACCTCACGCTGGTGACGCGGATTGTCGACGTGCTACTGCTGGCCATCATGGCGTATGTGCCGCCGCAAGCAGGGCACCTGCTGGTGTGCATACACCTGCTCAGGACGGCGTTTGCCAACTCCTCGCGGCCGCTGCTGCGATCCGTCCTCATGGACAACGGTGTGCGACAAGATTGTTGAGTTCTGCTGCAGCGTGAGTGTTTGCTTTGGGTGTTTCTCCATATCATTTAGGCTCTCATGACGCCGGTAATTGTTGACGTCTGCAGTGCCAAAGCGGCTGAGGGCGCGCTTCAATGCACTGGAGTCCGTGAAGTCGTTTTCGTGGAGCGGGTCAGCTGCGCTTGGCGGGTGTGTGGCTGGTCACCTCGTCAGATGCATTCGTCCTTGACATTGGCGCTACTCGTCCATCACTTGCCAACAACATTGTCGCGTATGCCTTCGAAGTCTGATGTGATGTCGCGCCTCTGCAGGGTGCTTATCTCCCGGTGCGGATTCCAGGCGACATTCTTGATCACAGCAGGCAAGTTTGTTTTCAGGCCTCTACTGACTTCATCCGCGATGCCGCAGGGTTCACACACCAACGCTTGCATGCAGGCCTCAGCATGCGACACTGCTTGGTCAGGACAGGGAATTAGGATTTTGATGGTGGATGGCGCACCCTGTCCTGCGCAGGCATTAAGCTGGTGTCCTTCCTGACGCTGATCCCGCTGCTGGCGCTCGTGGACGACGACCAGCGCCGCGACGTCACAGGCCACGTGGTCAGCATCGGCACCGCAGACCAGCTGCCGGTCAGCCTCAGCGCCAATGGGCACTCAGAACACCTGCACCAGCCGCTGCTGGCGGATGACGATGCCCCGCGCACCAATGGCACACAGTGAGGACAAGTTGCCATAGGCCAGGAGTGGAGTTGCAGCTGTTCTTCTGACGCGATACGTACCCTTAGTAATATTGTAGTTTGCTATCGAGAGAAGCATTCTTTGTTGGGCACTTGCTTCAATGCTGTTGCGGAAGACCTAAACGGCACCACGACGGCACAGCATGCGCAGCATAACCATGCACAGTGCGCAAATGTCCTGCAGCAGTCAGGCAGCAATTGCATTGTGTCGATGCAGAGCTGCATCAACTGAGCATTCTGCACGAGCTAGAGGCAGCGTGAGAACCGGTCTCACGGCTTGGTGACGACGGCCCAGGAGCATTAGCAGACAGATTGCTTCTCGTGTTCTGACCTGGATACACCGTCTTGTGCAGCAACGCTTTGCTCGAGACTGCTACGTGCCCGAGGGCCGAGCGGTGCTATCGACGCTTCGCAAGCTTGCATGAGCAACACTCAAATTTGAATCATGCTTGCATCAAACAATTGAGGTCGGCTCCCAGACCTTTCAGTGGTGGTTTCAGTCGCTCATCATGGACTATGCGGGGCCTGGATACATCAAGCTGGCGGAGGCCACCCCGCAAGTGGTGTGGACTGACCGACCCCAGCTGAAGCGAGCGCCAGACCAGCCGCAAGCCACACAGGCACAGGCATGTGCTCATGGTTCGCTGGATCCTTGTTATGATTGGCTGCCACAGTTGGCTGGCATGATTGGCTGTCCATGATCCTCCAGCCCCAAATCACATTCAACAATGTGGATGCAGGGCCCTGCAGAGGAGAGGAAAACTGAGGACGAGCGCGGAGTTGGCGGCGACGAAAGCTTCTCTGAGAGCCTCAGCAAGGTCTGTAGAACCCGATGGCTTCGTCGCATCCTGAGGCAATGCATTCCATCGTGCGCATTATCCTCGACCTTGGGCGTGTTCAAATGCCGCCACTACACCATGCAGGACGTGTTCAGCACCTACAAGTGCCACTCGATCCAGCGCGGTATCGAGCACCCCGGCGACATCGCCGAAGCCAGCGGTCTCAGGTTGGGACGCATCCTTTTTGATCTTGCTTGGCAGAGTCTGTGTGCTTCGCCTCAGCGCCTCTGCATGTTGGTCAATGTCAGGCTGCACTGCACAGGCCGTCCTAATGTTGGAAAGCGGTCTACATTATAGGCATCGTCTGTCAGTCACGTTGAACTTTATGTTTATCTGCAGCGCGTGCCTGCTGCCTCTGGCGGACTACCCGCTGTGGGACGCAATCTGCGATGACATCGTGGACAGGGGGCTGCTGAGCCAGCTGCAGCTGGAGGGCGTCCTGTATGCCACCATGAAGCACCTGCAATGGCTGCCCAACGGACAGCGTGAGTGGCCGGGGGCACGTTTGTGTGGTCGCTAACCATACGGGGTTTCAGCCGGAAAGCTGGCCGTAACCGAAGAATAACCAATGCAGGACAGTCACAATGTAAAATAGATCGTCTGCCGCAGGTGCCGGCTTTTTCATCGGCGACGGTGCGGGCGTGGGGAAGGGCCGTCAGATCGCGGGCATCATCCTGGATAACTTCGCGCGCGGCCGCCGCCGTGCCATCTGGCTGTCCACCAGTGCGTCATTTGCTGCATGCGCATCAACCATACCTGCCGACGAGCTTCTCACCTAAGCGCTGACTGCTTCTGAACCTGAAGCTCACACCGTGACCAGGACATTCGCCCAAGCGGACTGTGGCACCAATGCTGTCGACTGCAGGCTCGGACCTCCACCATGACGCTGAGCGCGACCTGCGGGATCTGGGCTGCGCCGGCATTGCCGTCATCAACAACTGCCAGGTCTGTTCTGTTCAGCTGAGTCCCGGCAGTGAGTGCCATGTGCTCATAGCACACGGCGCCTGGACCTGTCGTACACAACATCACTTGTCCACAAGAAGCAGTGAGGACGGATTTTCTCCCTGCCTAGCTGTGCAGGTGCAACAGCAATGATTGAGAGACGTGCCCTGTGTGGTGCAGACGCTGGACAAGGGTACTAAGATGGTCGGCCTGTCGAAGGACCTGCAGGAAGGGGTGCTGTTCATGTGAGGCCTCCATCTTCTGCTTGATTCGTTGAAGCATAGAGCCTTCTCCATCACAACCTCGGCTGGACCACCACCTGCCTGTCGAATCGTGATGCGAATGATCTTGATCTGTCTGCACAGCCTCTGTCAATGAGACATTTGCTGTGTGTGCGCAGGACGTACCACACGCTGATCTCGCCGGGCAAGGGCAAGACCCGGCTGCAGCAGGTCACTGACTGGGTCGGCGGCACAGACTTTGACGGCGTCATCGTGTTTGACGAGGCCCACAAGGTGCTGCAGCATACCAGTTGAAAGCATGTTGTGCCGGTGCACATTGTCGTGGTGTCCCACGCTACAAGTCCATGAAGATTTGTGCTGCTGCAGGCAAAGAACTTTGTGCCAGGCGCTGAAGGGAAGAGCACACAGGCAAGCGCAAGCCTGCAGTCGCCAAGCAGTGTCCTGGCATTGAACCACGTCTGCCAAGTTGTCCAATCTGCTGAGTCGTCTGGTCTGCGTCACACCATGCATATTCTCTGTTGCGCGCATAAATTTGCTTTCTGTTTGTGCATCAGGTGTCGGCGACGGTGCTGGCGCTGCAGGAGCAGCTGCCCCGTGCCCGCATCGTGTACTGCTCGGCCACTGGAGTGTCGGAAGTCGGCAACATGGCCTACATGTCGCGCCTCGTGAGTCTCGTCAAGATTCATGGTGCATCCTGTGCACACACGCATGCTTGCGGTGCTCACCTGCAGCTTTGCAAGCATGTGTTCTCAGCCTGCTCATTCGTGCATCGCAGGGGCTGTGGGGTGTCGGCAGCGCCTTTGCGGACTTCCAGGCATTCCTGGATTCCATGAAGAAGCGCGGTGTCAGCTTCATGGAGATGCTGGTGCGCCGGCAACCAGTGCACTGATCCCCATCCAGCACTTCGCCCCTCACCTTGACTTCTCAGGTGTCCCTTCACATGCAATGGGATAACAACCCTACCCTCCTCTGGGCAGGCCATGGAGATGAAGCTGGAGGGCTTCTACGTCGCCCGCGGCCTGTCCTTTAAGTGCGCTGCCGTCCCCGAAGCCGGCTCCTTCCTCGTTTGCTCTCGTCTGTACTACACAAGATCGCTGTGCAGCTAACCGTGCAGCCCAGCCCACAGCACACACTATATTGTGTGTCGTTTTGCTCCAAACTCGGAATGTGCGCTGCTGCAGGGAGGCGGAGTTCATGGAGCTCGCGTGCGACCTGACGCCTGAGCAGCGGCAGCTGTACGACCAGGCGGTGGAGGAGTGGCGCATGCTGCGCATCGCCGTCAACCAGGTTGATGATGCGAAAGCTCGCTGAGCACCATCCTTGAGGTTGATTGATGCGTGAGACGTGTGCCACACGATGTGAAGCGCAAGAGCACTGGACTGCGATCATTGAGACTTCGCCTGACGGACACCCTCTTGATGTCGACCACATCTTTTTGGTACAAATACAGGCGCTGATCTTCCTGAGCTCAGCCAGCCGCGATGTGTGGAAGACATTCTGGGCGACGCAGCAGCGCTTCTTCAAGCTGCTGTGCGTCTCCATGAAGGTGAGCGGTTTGCTGCGACTCCAGGTGACACGCTCGCGACACTGTGCTAGGCTGTCAAGAACTGCTTTATTGGGCAGGACAGATGGCAGGGCAGCCCAATGTTGGTCCCCTGCCCAGCGGAGAGGGGTGTGCGTGGCCGCAGATTCCGCTGGTGGTGAAGGAGGCGAAGGCGGCGCTGGCGGCGGGCCAATGCGTCGTCATCGGCCTGCAGGCCACCGGCGAGGCCGCTGCGCAGGTGAGCATCACTGTAGCAGCCAGCCGTTCAGCGGCATACGTCTTCTTGTCTCACCGCCTGTGACCAGCACTGCAGCAGCTCATAATGAAGCGCCCAACAGACGCGCCCATCACGACTGCGTCGACACACACACACACACACTGGGACGGGGTGTCAACTCATGAATATGCGCTTTGTGCAGGCGCTGGACCTGCAGCCGGGTGACGCGTGCGGGTTCGTGTCGGTGACGCGCCAGATGCTGATCCACTTTGTGGAGGCGCAGTTCCCCGTGAAGAAGGACCCGCCGCCTGAGGGCGCAGGTGAGACGCGTTCCAGCCCAGCTGGGTGTGCAGCGGCAGGCGGGCAGTATGCATCTTGGGAGCTTGCTGATTACAGATGCACAGCTACTCGGCATCCCCGGCAGATTGCTGGTGCACCAGATTCAGCAGCAGGCAGACCACGCTGCATTGGCAGAGGTATAGAGGAGGCATCGATAGAAGTCGTTTGTGCACGAGGAATTTTAATTCCAACTCGTGTGCAGACGCGCTGCCTCCGGCGGGCGAGGATCGGGAGGAGCTGCAGTGCTGCGCGATGCGCGACGAGCTCATCAAGCGCTTCCGCGATGAGATCCAGCTGCCGCCCAACTTCCTGGACCACCTCGTGAGCAATCTGAGGCTGGATATTGTGTATGCGTGTGTCCATTGCATTGTGATCGGAGAGGTTGCAAAAATTTGCATTAGCGTAAATGCAAGTCTTTCAAAGGGTCGCTAATTCAATTGTGCTCGTGCGTCATTTTCAGATCGCGGAGCTGGGTGGCCCCGATGCAGTGGCAGAGATGACGGGGCGCAAGGGCCGCATCGTCGCGAACAGCCGCGGCAGGTGCGACAGGACGGGCCCTCTGAAATGCCTATCTGGCAGCCCTTGAAGGGCACAACAACTGCCATGACATAGGCATCTGTGGCCTCCTGAAGGCAGTGTCCCTCGCCGAGGGCAACCATACGCATCTGATCTGGCATGCTTGTGCCGGCGACAAGCAGACTCGGCTGTGAAGCAAGTCCAGGAGACTGCCCTAAAACTGTTCCCTTGACGTTATTCAATCCTCGTGCAGGGGCGTGTACCAGCTGCGCGCCAAGCCGGACAGCGCGGAGCTGGACAGCCTGAACGTGCGGGAGACGGAGGCCTTCATGGAGGGCCGCAAGCTCATCGCCGTCGTCAGCGACGCAGCCTCCACCGGCATCTCGCTGCATGCCTCCAAGCAGGTGCCCCTGGCTTTGTCGCTGTTTGCAGGGCTGCTGTGCAGTCTGCGGCATCGCTATTGTGCGCAGTGATGCTGGGTGCTGATGCTGCGCGGCTGGAACGTTGCAGTGCGCAAACCAGCGGCGGCGGGTGCACCTGACCATCGAGCTGCCGTGGTCTGCGGACAAGGCCATCCAGCAGCTCGGCCGCTCGCACCGCTCCAACCAGGTGAAGCGCTGCTGGTGTGCGCACTCGCTGCAGTATGGCGCTGAACAGCCGCAACTTTCAAGTCTTCTCGAGGGCCCCATCGAACATCACGTATGGCAATCACGATGCAGGTGTGCGGTCCGATCTACAAGCTGGTCGTCACCAACCTGGGCGGCGAGAAGCGCTTTGCCGCGGCGGTGGCCCGGCGGCTGCAGTCGCTGGGCGCGCTCACCCGCGGCGACCGGCGCGCCGCCTCCGGCATCGACCTGTCCGAGTCCAACTTCGACAGCCCCCTCGGCCGCAAGGCCCTCAGGTTGGCGATTGGCGAGGACTGTCCCTGATGCCACTTCTCCTCTGTACATCGTTGCTCCTCTATACATCGTTGCTGGCCAGCGGCAGTTTCAAGCATTACTTGACATCTGTGCCACATCTCCATAGTTGACCGGAGCACCAGCAGCTGACGCTCTTGTTTGTTGGTGACGCTCTTGTTTGTTGGGTGTGGACAGGCGCATGTACGACGCGATCACGACGGAGGCGTCGTACCTGCCGTCGGGCGTGACCATGGGGGATGTGGTGCAGGTAATGTGCTAGTGCACATCCGAAAGATGCACATTTAGATGTTGACTTGAGTGCAGAATCATGTTGCAGTAACGTGTAGTTGCTGGGTCAATCATTGCCTGTTTTTGTTAGCTTTCCGGCTGACATCGTGCAGGACAGCGAGGAGGCGGAGCTCGTCGCCGCTGCCGCGGCCGGCAACGTCACTGCCGCGCAGGTGAGCCTTGAGGATTCTCCAACGAGTGAGACTGCAGTGCAGCCTGCCAGCTGACAGCTGCTGCTGTCAGCTGTTCCTATCGTGGCCCAGCTTGGTTGGCCACAACCAGCTGCCAGGCTCCTCACGGCGTGAGCTTCAGGCGGCCGGGGCGACTCGCGAGTATCTAGATTCGTCTCAGATCGTTTCAAAATCGGTTGTCCTCATGTTGCAGGTGGAGAAGCTGCACAGCGACCTGCGCGACTGTTGCGACCTCATGGGCATCGGGCTGGGCGGCGGGCAGCGCGACACCATCGCCGAGGTCGACGGGCCCGCCGCCGGCTCCGCCACTGGCGCCAAAGACCAAGGCGATGTCAGTGCGTCATCTCGCACTAAAATTGCATCTGCAATGTTGCCTGCTTTGTTTGCTGGTTACACGCGTCAAGCCGGCAGACAGGCGCATGTGCTGGTCCTCTTGCATACAGCATCTGCAGCAGCCATGCACGACAGTAACATTGCAATCCGGAAATGCCCTCTGACTCGTATTGGGGCTTGCTGCAGGGAAATTTCTCAACCGCCTTCTGGGCGTGTGCGTCGCGAAGCAGAACCTACTCTTCAGCTACTTTGCCGCGACTCTTGGCGCGGAGATCCGCGCCGCCAAGGCAGAGGGCAGATATTTCGAAGGCATGAGCGAGCTGGCCGGCACGCCCACGCTCAAGCAGGTACAGCGTGCTGAAAGCCGCAGACGTTTCAATCACGTCTGCAAGCTGTCGCTGCTTTCAGGGCGTGCTGTGCCCACCCTCCCGGCCTGACTGACCGCATGTTCGTTTGCCAACCAGATGCTGTACCGACATGACATACACCCCATTCCGACATGCTTTTCTGACCCAGATTGTGGCGCGGCTGCAGGCGCCGGACGTGGTGTGGACGGATCGCAACAGCGGGCTGAAGACGCTTCGCAATGTGCTGCAGGTCGACCGCGGCATGTCCTTCGAGGTCCGCGCCATTCCCCTCAAATGCTGCTGCGGTTTGTTGCAGCGGGTTCTAAGCAGCTTGCAGTGATCCAATGCCATGCTATGGAACGACACGTTGGTCCCGCTTATAACATTCAGGTTTCTTCTTGAGGACTTCTCTCCTTGGTTACCTCGCTGCTTCGTGCGCGTGTGCAGGTGGCGGTGCAGCGGCTGGAGCACGAGCGGCGGCCGGGCGACGGCAGCGGCTTCCGCCGCAGCCGGCGCCCCATCTTCGGCACCACCATGTACCTGCTGGCGCTGCAGAAGCCGGGCAACCGGTACTCCTTCTCCATCTGCCGCCCCAACACCGGCGCCTCCTACTTCGACATGGAGGTCTGGCTCCACCTCCGCTTCCTGTGTACCCGCTTTTCCGTGCTTGATGGGCGCCTAGACGAGCGAAGCACTGCAGCCGCGCTTCGAATGGCTGCACAGACCTGCAGCACGCCATCCGAGATCGATCGCGTGTTTCCTGGAAGCATGTCTCCCGTCACAGGCCACCAATCTGTCTCTGGAAAACGTGGCGCTGACTTCGATCAATCGGTCTGGCTGCAGGCGGACGAGCTGGACACGAAGTACCAGCGGGTGTCACAGGAGGAGGTGGAGGAGGGCTGGAAGCACGTGCACGAGGTGTCCGCCGTGTCCTGCATGCACGGCGACAACTGCGCCATCGGCGACACCTGTCAGGTGCGCATCGCCTCCTGCAGCAACATGCTGTCCTCGGAGCCTTTCAGGCGATGCATCCCGAGGGTGAACGTGGTGTCGACAGCCACAATCCGCTCATACATGCAGAAACGTCCACAGTCAGGCGCAAGGCGGCAGCTGCTGGTTTGCGCCCCAAATGGCGACCTTTCGCGGGCATACATCGATGCTGTGGGCGTGCTGCTGCACCGACATGCTCACATTGTGTGGGTGCACACTTTGCCGCAAGGAGACGTGATGTGCCCTGCAGACGGGGCGGCGGGTGACGGAGGTGGCGGTGCTGTCGGGCAGTGTGGTGCGCATCTGGGGCGCCCTGGAGCGCATCCTGACGCGCCACGAGCACCAGCTGTCCCGCAGCGACCGCACCATGCGCGTGCTGCGCGTCGACCTGGCGCCCGGCAGCAGCCTCGTTGGTGCGCCATTTGAGTGTTGAAACTGGTATGGAAGCTCTATCTTCCAGGACATTGCCTGGCCAGCCTCGTGGGTGTGCCGTCCCGGAAGCTGACTTTCTGCCGCATCTTGACCCTGGCTGCCGGTATAGCTGACCTGCTGTGCATCAAGCTCGCCTGACGGCATTTTCTTATCACTTGTGGCATCATTGAACATTCAGAGGAGTAGGCGCCGGTTGTTGCAAGTAGCGCAGTCACATACCGTGGTGTCCCACGATCTCAGGCGTGCGGTACCCGGTCCACCTGCTGGCCGAGGTCACAGCGCTGCTGCAGTCGGCGGAGCAGATGGCGGCCAACGCGCAGTCGCAGCTGACGGTGGCGGCCGGCCAGCCCAACCCGACGCAGCTCACCGGCAAGCAGAAGAAGCAGCAGCAGCAGGTGCGCCTCCCCTGCGGCAGCTGCCCGACCTGTCCCTTTGACGGCACTCGCAGCTCCCAGCTGAAGCCAGCTGGCGATGTTGGAAGCACCAGGGGCGGGATCATGATTCAAGCATATCCTTACACCTGAGCTGCGTGTCTCCCCGGCGCAGGCCATGGCAGCATCCGCGATGGGCGCCGCGTCAGCCGTGAAGCACGAGCTGCCGACGCCGGTGGACAAGAAGTCGCTGGCCAAGGCTTTCAGGTGTGCGCGACTTGACAGTACTACGTTGAGAAGTTGCCCACAGCCATACAGCTACATACATTGTGTCAATGTGTTGCGGTGTCGAGCACTTGGGTCCTCTCTGGTCGCTCCGCTGACGGTCTGAAAAGTGACTTGCTAGATTGGCCTGTCGTTGGCCACAGGGCGCCGAAGACAGTTCTGGACTTCTTTAAGCCCAAGGCGGCAGCCGGCACCGGCGCGTCTGCACCGCTGCAGGACAGCTCGAACAGCGGTCGCAGCGCGGCCAAGCAGCTGGCCGGCAAGCAGAAGCTGGGGCAGCGGCCGGGCGGCACGGCCGGCTGGCTGGCCGGCGGGCCGCCCAGCTCGAAGCGGCAGCGCTCTGCCGCCCCGCTCGCCAACGGCGCCGCCAAACAGCAGGTGAGATTGACCGGCTAGGTGCAGGGCTGATCCTGTCCAGGTGCTTGCAAGGCTCTGTTGCTTGCGTCTGTGATTCTGGCTCTGCAGCGCAACCGTTTCGACAGCACCACCTGCACCAAGGCCTGATACTCTAGCTGAACACGGTTGTATCCCCTTCCCACAGGCGAACGGCTCGGCCACCGTGATCGACCTGGCAGCCTCAGACAGCACCACGGCCGGCGCCGATGAGCGCAGCCCGGTGCAGGATATGGCGAGCACGCCGCCTGAGGCCGCGGCGGCCGCGAATGGACGCAGCGACAGTCCCGCGGACGGCGCCGCCCGCAGCGACCGCGGGGCGACCGACATGGACACGCTGCCCGCGGCCAGCCCCAGCGCGCTGGATGGCGCAGATCCCGGCAGCGGCGGTGAGAGACACATCTGTGTTGCATGCCTGCTGTGTTGCTGCCCTCCAGCTGTTTGCTGCGCTTGACTTGCGGATGTATAGATTCAGATGCACCTCGATGAGAACATACGTCCTGAATCAGACATCCATCGATGACGAGGCCATACTCATGTGATTGCAGGCAAGGTCAGCGGCGGCTTCCCGGCATGCAGCGTCGATGCTATCATGGCGCTCGGATTCAAGCGCGCACAGGCGGAACAGGCGCTGCGAGTCACGCGCGGCAACGTGGACCGTGCTGCAGCATGGCTGACGGACCAGGCAGCATAGGCGTCTTGGAGCCGCGCGTGCAGTCCTGGTCCTCCGCATGCATGTTCAGCATGCGCATTCTTCTACGACTGGGAGCCGCTCCCACTGCAGGTGGCAAGGAACCTTCTGTGTCGTGGTTTTTGCAGTGTCCTCAGAGGGATTTGTAGAGCTTTTGTGGCTTCAAGGAACAGGACCTGAGTAGGGCTTGTTAAGGTAGAGAGGCTACCGCACGATCCAACGCCGATGGAACCAACGTCCTGAATATTTCTCGCTCGCACATCCTACAAGCTCACTTTACTATCCGTCTCCCTGCACTTTGATGAACAAGGCCTTGGCGTCATGCATTGCACAGTCCAAGCCGCACCCGTCAACTGGCAGCAGGTCATGGCGGATGGCCCTCCTCCATGCTGATCCAGTTTCACTTGCTGCAGGGCAGTGCTTCGCGCCATGCCCGATTCAGCCGTCAGAACGGCTCCCGCGGCCCAGGCGTCCGCCCAAAGTGCTGCCGCTTCAGCAGCCTGTTGTGCAGGGTGTGCGCTTCCTCCATGCTGACCTTGCCATCAGCCACTCTGCGGCATGCACAGCATTCTATCACAGCCTAGGACTTGCAATACTGACGCATGCAATTGGCCGCACGGCGACCGCCATGCGTCAAGGCAGCACATGACGCTGCTTGCGCATCAGGTAGAAGCAGCTCGTGCACAGGGCCGCCACACACAGATTGCGCTGTACCTAGATTCTGGCCGGGTGTCGCTGGGGACCAGCTCCCCATCCCGCAGCACATACCGCCCCGAGCCCAGCCGCGCGCTGTCGCCGGCCTGCCGCGGCGTGACCGTCTTCAGGTAGCTGATGCGCGCGTACAGCTGCTTGAGCTTGTCGGACGCCTCAACGGCGTTAGCGACATCACGGTCGGCCTGCGCTTCGGCCCGCGCCTGGCCAAGCGCCTGTGTCCGCTGCGCCTCTGGCAGGCGTTTCACGAGGTGCAGCAGCTGTCTGTAGGCGCGCAGCACGTTTGTGCGGTGCGAAGCCTGCTGCATACAGCCTGCCTGGCGTCGACTGCACAGTTCGGGAAGACGAAATCAACGACGATACGACCACGTTTCGGGTGGCCAACCTTGTCGCTGCGGTGATTGGAGCTCAATCGGAAGCAGCCAAAGCGATCTGGCGAATGAAATCGTTTGCTGGTGTGCAGACAAACACAATTGCGTTCTTTGAAAATGATTTGTGGAGCGGGTGAGGAACACGCAACTGCATGGTCCGACATGCAAATGCAGGTGCGTGAGCACATCTCGTCACCACAAGCAATTTGCAACATCAGTAACAGTATCCAACTGTCATTGATTGAGTCTAGTAAGCATCTCTGCGCGACGGTGTATAGTCTCAAGTTCAATCTCAGGGCTCGGCACCTGAAATTCACTGCTGCGCAATTGCGCTCGCAAAGTAGGAGAGCAAGGTAACATTCGACACAATGGCAGCGGATGTGCAGAATGTGACGGAGGATCTGACAGGGTCCATGTGGCGGGACGACGACTGGCTGCGCGCATACCCGCTCAATGCGCACACCGCGCTGGACTACTTTTCCCTATCGCCCTTCTACGAGCACGACTGCAGCAACGAGAAGGCGAAGCTGCAGGGCCTTCATCCGTCGCAGCTGCAGTGAGTTGTCGCCGCCGCGTTTCTGGGCATGCAGGTCATGCCGTGCGCGTGACGAATTGATTCGTATGACAAAAATCTAAAAAATGCGGCATCAGACATGGGTTGCCTTGACATCAGCTTGACTACAGTACCTGGCCATCGTGCTCATGAAGTTGACCTGCCGCCGCAGGCAACTGTGCCCCGGGACGGAGTTCGTGCTGCAGGAGGTGCAGGAGCCGCACCTCTGCGTCATCAAGCGGCAGTACCGCTCCGCGCCGGGCACCACCACGACGCACGCCGTGTACTACATCCTGGAGGGTGGTGCGTGCAGTCTCAAAAGGCACTTTTCAGTGCTTGATGATCATGATGCCCTGGTCTGATACCGTCTCGGATACCCTTGATGGACGATGTCCCAGCAGGTGCGCCTGTCTTGTCCTAACAGATAGTGCTCCCAAGATGGTTCCCAAATTGTGCTCGATGGACCCCACTCTGTGCCTTCCTGAACTCAATCACTCTAGCATGCTACATCTTCATCAGGCAGCATCCGTTGTGCGTAGGTGTGTACCAGGCGCCGACGCTGCACGCAGCGGTCTCGGCGCGGCTGCAGCGCTGCATGCACAGCATGCGAAACGCTTTCAGCCGCATGCAGGACGACCTGGACCCTGTCATCGTGGGTGCGCCAGCCTTGACAACTCTGTCATCCTGCTTTGGGCTCTGAATTTTGGCTGCATCCCCTGTGCTCTGGAGATTAGGCAAATGCTTGCTGCATAGTGTGCCTGCTGTGGTCACCTTGATTAGTTTGACGGCACCGACGTGCACAACCATGGACCGGCACTCGTTGTGATGGACTTTTGCGCGTGATTGGCAGGCGAGCGGCAGGCGCAGAAGGCAGACGAGCAGCACAAAGCCGCGGCAGCAGCTGCGGCGGCAGCGGCAGCGGGGCAGCGGCAGTCGCAAGAGGAGCAGGAAAACGGCGAGAAAATCGATGGCATAATACGGTCGGTGCTGCGGCAGCATGGAGGCGTGCCGGTGTTCACAATGCCGCCAGGGGTACAGGCGCCATCAGGCTGAACCCTGTACGGCGTTGCTCGCGCCATCCGTGTGGACAGTGAGCAACAAACTTTCGATTACACATCACAAATCAGGTTGACTCTGGCAAGTTGGTGGAGACGGACAAACGTTCAGGAGGCAGTGGTTTGTAACGACCAGACAGCACCCTGACCAAGCCTGTTCGAGTGCGTAGTGCACTTTGATATATGGTTTCGCTTGTGTGAGAACAGTGCGCGACGATCAGACGACGTGCATAGCCCCACTGCCTGCCGCTCTGCTCGGACGTGTGCTGGACTGCTGCCTGCGGCGCGATCGCCTGCACTGCCTTGAGGTATGCATGCCAGTCATATAAAATAGCTTTCGGGGGGGCGTTAGGTGCACAGCACTTTGCCTGATCGCTCAGCTCTATGAAAGCTTGCCCCTGACGATATTCCGCAGTCTGACCCCTGCTGCCCACGGTCAGGTCAGCCCTCTTTTCTTTTCTAGACTGCTTGGAACAGCCACCGGCCCTACAACACCCTGATCAACCCTGCATGAGCGCATAATGTCCGGCTTGCACAGTGATTCACGTTTTCGCTTGTGTAAGGACAGTGACGACGTGCACAGCCAGCGGCGGTCCCAGAAAAAGCTCGGCGGTGAGCGGAGCGAGGTCCAGTCACGCGATCACACATCCTGTCCATTCCCAGTTCACAACGCCAGCTTCACGGGTCAGCAGATTTAAAATGGCGACGTAGAGGGGCTCCTCACTCGCGAGCAAAGCAGCAGCGAAGCGAAAATGGGTGCCGCGAGAAAGATTCAATCGGAGATTGATCGCACCCTCAAGAAGGTGCAGGAGGGCATAGACATCTTTGACGAGATCTGGGACAAGGTGGGTGCAGGGCCAGCTTTTGCAGGGTCCTCCTGCCTCGCACTCGAACGCTTCGTGCGACCTCATGCACAAAAGCAAAGTCAGCTGGACAGAGCCGGCATGCACACGCGTGCCTGTGAGTGCAGCTGCTCATGCCTCTCACTGCTGACCTGCAACATTGCACCGTGCCGTTTTGCTGGGTCATTTCTTCAGCCGATCATCTTGGGCGGGGGTGCGCTGCGCATCTTGCGCGTCAGAGGGAACACAGCACTGGCCTGGGTTGCTACGCCAAGCAAGGGCACGCGAGTAAGCCTCGCGTCGTGCTGCAACAGGTGTACGCTCCGGAGACCTCCCTCAACCAGAAGGAGAAGTATGAGGGAGACCTCAAGAAGGAGATAAAAAAGCTGCAGCGCTACCGGGACCAGATCAAAACATGGTGAGCGCACACTGGAGATGCCTCCAGACGTGCACGTGCACGTGCACGCTACGAGGCACACCTGCAAAAGACTGGACTGGTAGGAGCTGAGCCCGCCAACTGGCGCTGCTGAATGTTGCTGCAGCCGGCGCAATCCTCTCGGCACTTATGCCTATTGCCTAGTTCCTTGCAAACAAAAATGGATCTGCGCCAGGCTGGCTGCGACCTGCCGCTGGCCTGTTCGCCGACCGTGGAGCACTGTGAGACGTGCTGTGAGACGCAAACTTTGACGGCAGCTTCTGAAGAGAAGAGAATGTTCATGTGAAATTTCCCGCGACAGGCTGTCGGGCAGCGACATCAAGGACAAGTCGGAGCTGCTAAACGGGCGGAAGGCGATAGAGCGGGAGATGGAGCGCTTCAAGCTGTGCGAGAAGGAGATGAAGACCAAGGCCTTCTCCAAGGAGGGCCTGGGGCAGTCGGCAAAGCAGGACCCCCGGGAGCGTGCGCGCTCCGAGATCCGCGACTGGATGAACACCACCGTTGACACGCTCAACCTGCAGGCAGGCATACACAAACTACATTTGCGTGCTTGGGCAATCCCTTCTTGGGGGCTCGGCCCTCGTTGAAGTTTCTTGCAGCAGTTCTTGCAGCAGACCTTCACACGGCATTCAGAGAATGCACACACACACACACATGCGACGCCGCGGCAGCAGAAGGCGCTCGGAACTGAGGAATACACCATGTTGTTGGTTCGCAGGTGGACGAGTTCGAGAGCGAGGTGGAGGGGCTGGCCAACAGCACCAAGCGCAAGAGCAAGCCGCCGCCGCGGCTGGCGCGCTTTGAGGAGTCCATAATGCGCCACCGGCAGCATGTGCTGCGCCTGGAGCAGATGCTGCGGCTGCTGGACAACGAGTCGCTGTCGGTGGAGGAGGTCACAGAGACGCGCGACATGGTGGACGACTACCTCGAGCGCAACCAGGTCAGCGTCTCGGTGTTTGTCTACCCAAGAGCCTTGCCGATGACAAGTGGCTGAGGAAATGTTTTCAACGATCCAGTGGTTGATGCAGCTGTGGGTGTGTCAAATTCGACCTCGGCTATGTCGAATGAGGACGCCTGCTGTCAGTCTTGCCGCCGCTCCTGTGAATCCAAGGCCGCCGAGCCGGCGCACTGACACTGCCGTCGCACGTCGCGCCGTGCAGGAGGACTTTGAGGAGTTTGCCAATCCGGACGACATCTACGAGCCACTGCTGGACCAGCTGGAGGGCGTTGCTGACACACAGGTATGCCCCTGTGTGGAGCCATCACGCCAGCGAGACTGCAATGAGATTTGCGGCCACAACAGGCTATGCATCACAAGACTCCAGAGCTTGACATCTCGTGCTGATATCTTTGCTTTGCGAAGTGAGCATCTAACCAGCCCACGACCCTTGATGGCGAGTGCACCAGAGAGGGCCTGGCCACACCCGCGCCTGGGCTTGATGGATGCGCTGGTGGCTACACTCCAGAGCATCGGGATTCTTGTAGCACAACAGGGGGCCTGTGGGCAGTCAGATGAGCCAGCGCCCGCCTGTTGCATGCGCAGCTGGCGGTGCCGCATGCGGCGGCGAGCGCCACGGTGCCGAAGGACAAGGAGAAGGAAAAGGAGAAGGACCGGGAGCGCGCCGCCGCGGCCGCCGCCAAGGCGCAGCTCGCCGCGCACGGCCAGATCAGGTGCGCGAATCGCGAACGCTGTGGGTGGAATTCACACGGCTGTTGCGTGAGCTTTGCACTGCTCAGCAGGGCTGTATTGATCTGTTGATTGGCTGACAAAGGGCAACCCAGAGAAGGCCTCCTTGCTATTCATACTCTGTCCTCCAGCCACGGCTGCCGTGCTGTCATACCTGGAAGGCACATTTGGAAGGCACAACATCGCGGCTCGGGCATCAGCGGTGTCTGGACAAATTGGCAGGCTGGAGGAGGAGGAGAAGAAGGCGACGACAACGACGCTGCAGCGCGGCGGCGGCAGCAGCGGCAACTCTCGGCCGGCGTCCGCCTCGGTGTTGGTACCTGGGGACGGCGGGCACGGCAGCGGCAGCGGCCCCTCGCCGCGCGCACCCGCCGCGTCCGACGCCGCCAGCGCGCACTCGCAGGGCAGCAGTGCCGCGGCGGCGGCGGCGGCGGCGGGGCCCAGCCCCCGGTCCGGCGTCATGAGCCCCCCGACACGGGCGGCCGCCTCGGCGCAGCCGTCCTCCCCGGCGCCGCCGCCGCCGCGTCAGCCGCCGACGGCGGCGGCGCAGCAGCCGGCGAGCAGCGGGCCGCCGTCGATACAGGTGGGTGTCGTTTGCAAGGAGGCGGAAGTCCGCCTGCAGTTGCACTTGGTGCAGCATATGTGCTCGGGGCTGAAAACAGGTCGGCACACTGGCCAGTGCACGACCAGGGCTCATGTGCGCTTGTGTTGCGGCCACAGGGCTTCGCCATGAATCAGGCGTCGCCGGCAGCGCCTGACAGTGCGGACGCGGTGCCGTCGGTGCCACTGTCACAACCGCCCTCCAGCTGGCCGTTCCCCACGGCCTCAGAGGTGCGCATGTGCCAGACATGGAGAAACGCACTGCTAAGAGAAACCACACTGTCGGGTCAACAGCGCCAGCCCTGATCATAGTACAGCTTGAGTGCACTCTGACTGCGGCCTGCTGTCTGTGCTGCTACATCAGTTCAGCTCTGCGCATGCTGGATGCCTATACCTCTCGTTATTTTGACTCTACGAACATCTGATATTGCTGCGGCGCAGGCGGTGTCGTTCTCGGGGCCGCGCACAGAGGCGCTGCCGGACTCGAAGAAGCGCTTCCTGTCGCAGCTGCAGCAGATCCAGGCCAACGGCGGTGCTGGCAGTCTTGACGGCCTCGGCCTCGGCGGCGGCAGCAGCGTCCCCGCCTCCCCGCAGCGCAGCGGCCCGCTGTTTGCGCGCGCCGGCAGTGGCCACCAGAGCCTCGGTGCGCTTCCATGCCCTGCACTGTGTGACCCGCGCTCGCTGTGGCTTTCCTCCTGCCAGCTGAGGCAAGGTGCAGATGCCAGTGCAGATTCAGGGGACTGTCGCATCGCATTTTTGCCCTCCAGCCAGCCGGAGGGACCCTGCATCAGAAATCTGCTATCCTCAATCCTGCAGGTCGGAGCTCAAAACCACACACAAGTGCAACCTCAATCATAAGAAGTGGTGTGGCAACGGATAATCTCGGGCTTCTGCAGACGGCACCAGGCGGCAGGGCGACGCAGCGGGCAGCTACGAGCAGGGCAAGGGGCTGGACGGGCCGATGGCGCCGGGGCCGCCGCCGCAGGGCAGCCAACTGACCAGCGAGCTGCAGCAGCAGCAGCGCGTGGGCGAGGGTGGCGGCGCCGCCGGCGGCCCGGCCTACAGCATCCCGCCGCACGTCAACCCGCACGCCAGCCTGCAGCTGCTGGCGGCATGCGCCCAGTGAGTCCCGTGATCTCGCATGCGCTGCTCTCACATGCTGCAGGCAGAGCAGAATCAGAGCAGGAAGCAGCACTTCCCCTTCTCTGCGTCGTGCTTGCCGCAGTCCTCCAGTTGGCTGTGGAAGGTTTGCATTCAGCGTATATGGCTTCCGAGCCTGACTTGCAAAAATTTTGGCTCTGTGCAGGCGGTCGATACCGCAGCAGCAGGACAGCGTGTGGCAGACGGCTTCAGTGCGGACGCGCGCCCCGCCCGGGGGTGTGCCGTCCTCCTACCCGCAGCAGAAGCTGCCCATCCTGTGAGCGACATTCCCTGCTCCTTGTGCATCACGGGAGCTGCCAAACTGCTGGTGCCGACTTGCTTGGGATCCTCCTGCCGTGTGCTTGTCGACATGCAGTGCCCTTCAGCTGCTGTGCAGACGCTCCTACCTTTGAAAACATGCATGTGCTTACCCGGCGCACTGACCATGTCCTCATCCCTGAAACCCTGCAGGAACAACCCGGTGCTGTTCGGGAAGCTGGACACAGCATGATTGATCCTCGTACCTCTCAATGAATACCCTTATCTGTTGCTGGAGAGTTTCCTCATTCTTGAACTACCCCGCAGGGACAACCTGGCTCTGTTCGAGAAGCTGGACAGCGAGGCGCTGTTCTTCAGCTTCTACTACCAGCCGGGCAGCTACCAGCAGTACCTGGCCGCGCGCGAGCTCAAGCGCCAGTCCTGGCGCTACCACAAGCAGCACGGCGCCTGGTTCCAGGTGCGCCCTTCCTCTTTTCTTTCGAGTTGTGACCCTTCGCTTTCAGATGTTTTGCTACTCCACACTCTGCTCTGCGCGTCAGTAGCTGAAAGCATCTGCTGTAGTGTCTCGTGCTGTGATGCCCTGGCTGTCCTTATGGTCATCCAACCACTGTTTTCGGCTTCCATCCGCGGCATCCTGCTTCCAAACCCGCAAATCCACAGCCTCACACCCCAAAACCCCTTGCCAACCCGCAGCGGCACGAGGAGCCGAAGGAGGCGACGGACGAGTACGAGAAGGGAACCTACGTCTACTTTGATTTCAACATATATCATAACGACTCGCAATCCGGCTGGTGCTACCGCCTCAAGCAGCACTTCACCTTCCGCTACGACGCGCTGGAGGACTGAGAGGTAGATAGTGTTTCAAGGGCCAGGAGCAAAAGTGTCAGTCAGTCATCGATGATGAGTTCCTGCCAGGTTTCCACAATGCTCTCCACTGATTCGTGAAAAGTCCATGCTCTGACCGGCTTCGTGTCTACGCGCTGCAATGGCATGTTTTGAGTGGCTCACCGTTGACGCACACTTGGCTGCTAAATGTATCAAGGTGTGTAGGCTATGTCAATGACGATTGGATCGTTGCTTCCACCATCCTGAATGCGGCACAGCACAATCAGGCGCAACCGCGACCGCACCGCTTCTAGGCAGTGGCTGCACAGCCAGCCCACCAGCGCTCCACACCTCTCACCTGACAGATATGCAGTCAAGCACTTTGCAAGGAGCCAAGATGTGTGCAGTAGGATCTGCACTTGTCATGCACATGTGTTTGAGTGCGTCACGCCTGGCTCGCACGGTGATGTGCGTTTTCGCTCGTGTGAGGACAGTGTGATGCACATGTGCCGCCGCACATATTGTCGGACCGCCGGCAGCCACGTCATCACACGCACGAAGCCGTGCTGTCGTGCGCCGGACATTGTAATCACTTTCGACAAACGAAGGATCTTCTTGCACTCCTGAATATTGACAGCTTGCGTGATCTACGCGAGCAGCAGCTGTCGCGATCGGGCTGCGTACGAATTGCACGACAATCGTCGACCATCTTCGGTTGTAGTTGGTGACGGCAAGACGTCATCTACTTTCGCATCGAAGGCCTTGAGTGTGAAGATCCTTGAATTCGCCAGCAATGCACGCCGGCAGCAAATGCCTGGGTTCACGCGCGTCCATTGGCGGCCGCCGCGTGCAGCGTGCAACCAGCCGGCCTGCGGCCGGCGATAGTAGGAGCAGGCAGAATGTCGTAACGAGAGCCGGCAAGGCGGCAGAAAGAGTGAAGCTGGGAGACAGCGACCTCCAAGTCAGCAGTGAGTCTGGCGTCATGTTGATGCGTCAGCCGCCGCCATGCATGCAGCGTTCTCCCTTCCACATCCGGCGACGTGTCCATGACTCAATGTCCTATGCTTCCGGTTGCAGAGTGCTGCCTGGGAACGATGACGTGGGGAAACCAGGTGCGTATCTGGGAACGGCAGCGAAAACCTAGCGAGCTGCTTGACATGCGCGGCGGTGGAGGTGGCGGCGGCCAAGGCCACCTCCTCCGAATTGACGGAAAGACGTCTTGAAGACCCAATTGGCGTACGGGTCTTCGCTTGGAGCGCAAACATATTGGCGATCTGTTGTCTGGCGCGTGCAGAATACGGAGGCGGAGGCACACGAGCAGCTGAACTTCGCATTCGACACCGCAGGGCTGAACTTCCTGGACACCGCCGAGATGTGAGCCGTCAGACATGCCATTAGTTGTGCTGCTCCAGTTGATCTGATACAACAAATCACGAATCTCGGGATCTGACAGTCCATGCAGGATACACCCTGGATCGTACAAAAAATGCAGCCGCCTCGGTTCTGTTGTGCTCGGTGCTGATACTGGCAAGTCGCGCGCACCGAGAGCGTCATCGTTGATGCGGCTGCAGGTACCCAGTGCCGCCGAACAAGGAGCAGCAGGGCCGCACAGACCGGTACATCGGCTCCTGGCTGGCGGGCCGCAAGCGCGAGGATGTGATCCTGGCCTCGAAGGTGTGCAGCATCACCAATATGCTGCACCAATAACGTGCTGGGCTCCGGCGGCAGGGAGTGGCCTGTTGGTTCCAGCTCGCACCTGGCCAGCAGGTGTGCTGCTGTATCAGCAACTTTCTGCTGGCATCTGTGGGGCAATCATTGCAGCCGCTGTCGAATTGTTGGCTGCTTGCAGCGGCAAGCTGACACAACCAGAATGCCACACGCAGGTGTCAGGCTACAGCGAGCGCAGCGCGCACATGCGGGACAACGACGACCTGACGCGTGTGACGCCGGCGCAGATCGAGGAGTCGGTCAACAAGAGCCTGGCACGCCTCGGCACCGACCACATCGACCTGCTGCAGGTGCTGTTTCGTGAACTATGTACCCTTCAAAATCGGTTCAGAGCTGGCTCAAGAAAGCCAGCTCTGCAGTTGGCCGACCCGCGGCGGGAGGCTGTTGACATTGCGGTTGACGCGGTCTTATGTGCCCCTGCGCAGTTTGCTGATTACTTTGCTGACGCGCTTTGCCTGCATGTGCCCCTGCGCAGATCCACTGGCCAGACCGGTACGTGCAGCTGTTTGGGGAGCCGGGGTACGACATCCACCAGGTGCGGCCGGGCGACGTGCCTTTTGAGGAGCAGCTGCGCGGCCTGGAGAACGTCATCAAGGCCGGCAAGGTGCATATTCGAACCTGGTTTGCGCTTGGTGCAGTCCTATCTATCTTGAGCTTGAAATTTCGGAAGTTGTCGTCTAATCACTGGTCCGGCGCCATCATGCACCAGGCAAGGTGGTGGCGGCTTTTGCGAAGCAGCACAGCAGATGTCATGGCACCGATGGCACACGCTCCAACCTCCGCTCACACCGTTCCCCTCCCAGTGCCGACAACTTACACAGTGATACACAGTGATACTGATGTCTGGATGCTGCGCCTCAGGTGCGGCATGTGGGCGTGTCCAACGAGACGTCCTGGGGCGTGTGCCAGTTTGCGGCGGCCGCCAAGGCGCACGGCCTGCCGAAGATCGTTAGCATCCAGAACTCCTACTCTCTTATCTACCGCGGCGCATTTGAAACCGACCTGGCAGAAGTGCGCTTACTGCCTGGCTTTGATGCATCAGCAGCACGAGCATTTTGTAGAATTGGAACCGTGAGTTCGTGTGAGTGGCAACTGCCTGCGACTGGTTTCGAGACTTGATTCGAATCACCTGTCTATGTCGAACGAATGCTGCGCTCGGCTGCAGGTGTGCTCCCCCGGCAACGCCAACGTGGGGCTGCTGGCGTACTCGCCGCTGGCCGGCGGCTCCCTGACGGGCAAGTACCAGGACGGCGGCAACAAGACGTCCCGCTTCAATCTGTTCCCAGGTCTGCCCGCTCGCTTTCAGCGCAGCACGTGTATCTTCTGCAGGCATGTGATCAGGCTTGTGGATGAGGGCCTGCGCCTCGTGATGTCAGGTGCACTACTTGCTGGCCAAGCTGACATTTCCATCTGCCTTTTCTGTGCAGGCTACATGGAGCGCTTCAACAAGGTGACCCTTCACCCCCAGCCGCATTGCTCCTTCTATTCAGTCGAATCTTCTGGCCCAATCAGTCGTGTAGCGTGGGAACAAGACCAAAACCCAACTGGAAACTGGCATGGCGCAGTCGCTGGCGAGGCAGGCGGTTTCTGAGTATGTGACGATCGCGGAGAAGTACGGAATGACGCCCACGGAGCTTGCCCTGGCCTGGTGCTACTCCCGCTGGTTCGTGACGTCCACCATCATTGGCGCTACCACCCTGGACCAGCTGAAGGTGGGTGTCCAGATGCATGTGCTGTCATTGTCTGAATGCGCGCTGCCGACCGTGCAGCGGGAAGATTGCAGTGCATAGCCTAGGCTACTGTCACTGTTCCTGTGTCAGTGACGCAGGAGAACATCGGCGCCTTCGACAAGGAGCTGTCGGCAGAGGCCATCGCCGACATCGAGCGCGTGCACCGGCAGCGCAAGGACCCCTCGGTGCGCTTCTCATAAGCTTAGCGCAAAGAGCAGGTCTTGTAATTGACAGTCGATGCTGCACAAGCATCTCGCATGACATCATTATTGAACCTTAAAGCCCATCAGGGCGTCCACTAAAGCGTGAATCGGTGCGTTCTGTAGGTTCGCGAGGAATAGAGCGGCGCCGCGTACACCGCCAAGTAGGCGTAGTTTGCGTGACTATCGACAGGACACAGACGATGAAAGCACTGCCATTATTGGTCGGACTGGATTGGAGCACTGCAACACAATTTTGCGCTGGGTAGAGATGCTGCATGCTGTTTTGAGTGCAGGCGTGGCTCAGGGTTTTGGCAAGCATCAGGACTTGGCGCAAGTCGCTGGGTGCGCAAAGCACTTGAAATTCGCCTGAGGACGCATCAATGCGTTGCAGTCCACACGTACGGAAGACCTGACATCAACACTTGCAAAGTTCTGTTCAATGGGGGAGTAAGTCCCGTAAGGAATCCGGACTTGCAACAGGCCCAACGATGTCGGTCCGCCTCAGGCAAGATGTCGCAGTTTACCAGCAACTTTCTGCACATGCTGGGACCTCTTTGATGATCCAGCCAACATTGAAAGACGTGTGCAGGAGCAAGCGGTTTAGCACTTGCAAACGCGGATTGACTGTTGCTCGTTCAGTCCAGTCCTGCAATGCCCTGCCCGGCAGCCTTTGCGTGGCCCAAAGATTATGTCGTGTATGCAGGGAGCTGATCCGGGCGGTCCGGCAGTGTAAGACAGCGGCAGAGGAGCGGACAGTGATCTCGAAGGAATCTGCAGCACTGCGAAACGCCTTCAAGAACCAGGACACGACGTACCGGCATCGCAATGTCGCCAAGCTCATGTTCATCCACATGCTGGGGTACCCCACGCACTTCGGGCAGATGGAGACCCTCAAGCTGATAGCGGCCAGCGGCTTTCCTGAGAAGGTCAGTCTGCCATGCACCCTGCCCCGCCGCTGCATCACGCCTGTGTGCCTACAACGTCAGCCTATCGATTGAACTTTTCAGAACTACATGCAACGCCTGGCACCTGCCGACTTCTCAAGACTATCACAGCACTCCGCCGAGCAATTTAACCGTCTTACGGTGTGCGGACTGCGCGCAGCGGATCGGGTACCTGGGCCTCATGATCCTGCTGGACGAGCGCCAGGAGGTGCTCATGCTGGTGACGAACTCGCTGAAACAGGACCTGGAGTCGCGCAACCAGCACATCACGGGCCTCGCACTCACCGCGCTCGGCAACATCTGCTCGGCGGAAATGGCGCGCGATCTGTCGCCGGAAGTGGAGCGCCTGCTGTCGCAGTCCTCCAACGCGTACGTGCGCAAGAAGGCGGCGCTGTGCGCCACCAGGTGAGCACTGAGCGCGTCCAGATGCTGGGGCGGCTGCATTGGATTGCGCGCAGCGGGGACTCCTGACGTCTTTTACAGCTCAGCGCACTTGCAGGTTGTCAAAAGTGTCGAAGCACACAGGACATCAGTGGAGTATATGTATGCACCAGCATTCTCAGCAAGACACTTCTTGGTCTGCAGGATCATGCGCAAGGTGCCGGACACGATAGAGGGCTTTGAGCCGCTGGCGGCGCAGCTGCTGACCGACCGCCACCATGGCGTGCTGCTCACCGGCGTCACGCTCATGCTGGAGGTGTGCGCATGCGAAGAACTTCCCATGGCTGCATCCCGCAGAGCGAACTTGCACGGAGGCATCCTCGTGAGGACATCCCTCTTCCTTTGGTGCCAACTTTCAAGGAGAAGGTCGGCACTGCTCGCCTGCTTGCCGATGCAGAGGAGCGGTGTCTCAGATGCACCATCTGAACGCGTGTGTTGTGCGTCATGGCAGGTGTGCGCCGTGAACCCCAAATCAATCGAGGGGTACCGGAAGCACGTGCCGCAGCTGTGCAAGATCCTGCGCAGCCTGCTGATGTCGGGCTCCACGCTCAGCGGCGAGCACGACGTGGGCGGCATCACCGACCCTTTCCTGCAGGCCAAGGTGTGGCGGCTGTGCTGCTGCTGGCTCTCAGAACACAGCTGGTGGTTGTTCAGCTGGTTATTATTTTGCTGATTGTTGTTCTGCTGGTTGGTGAGGTGCCATTTCGCCGGCGCTCCACTTCGTGCCAGCTGATGCCGATGCCTGCTCAATGGCAAGTTGGGATCCATTATGTATGCTCGCGCAGGTGCTGCGGCTGCTGAAGGTGCTGGGCGCCGGCAATGCAGAGGCCAGCGACCAGATGAGCGACATCCTGGCGCAGGTGCAGCGCTGCACGTTGTATCAAATGTCACAAAATGAGATTGCCCCTCTTGACCGTGCACACTCTCGGAGAGCTCGCTGTCCTTCCGCCAGTGCTGGCATGCCGCTGGGCCAGCCACAGCTCGCTCTCATTCCACGACTGCTCCAACGCGCAGGTGGCGACGAGCACGGAGGGCAACAGGAATGCGGGCAATGCCATCCTTTACGAGGCGGTGCAGACGATCATGGGCGTGGAGGCCATCGGTGGCCTGCGCGTGCTGGCCATCAACATCCTCGGCCGCTTCCTCGCCAACAAGGTGCTGTCAGCTGTGCTCGAACCATGCTGATTTCAGTGTCAAACCTGAGATGTGGAGCCTGGTCGTTTCCTGCAGCGACCTGGTCAAGCAGTGCAGGCTGCCATGTAGTGGCACTATCAACAGAGGCACCTTCTCCAGATTGCTCTAGGTGTGAGTGTGCCGGGCAAGACGTATGCTCTTATGTCTGTGATTGATGTCTTCACTGCAGGACAACAACATCCGGTACGTGGCGCTGAACACACTGGCGCGGGTGGTGGGCGTGGACACGCAGGCGGTGCAGCGGCACCGCGCGACGGTGGTGCTGTGCGTGAAGGATGCGGACGTGTCCATCCGCCGCCGCGCGCTGGAGCTGGTGTACGCCCTCGTCAACGAGTCCAACATCCAGGCGCTCACCACCGAGCTGCTGGACTACCTGAAGGTGCGGGGGCTGCGGCAGCGTCTGCAGAACTCCGTGTCTGGACAGACAAGACTGTCTGGACACAGACGGTTAGGAGGTCGCATCGGGTGCAGCTTCCCTGTGGAGCAAAGCCACAAGGCTGGGTGTGGGATTGGTGGTACCGACTGCCGGGGTCCTCCTTGGCCTCTGCATTCAGAGTGAGCCGGCTGCATGAAGATTGTTACCAAACCCTGTCGCGTGGACCATCTCAGCCTATGAGCATTGTGCTTCCTGGCGCAGATCTGTGACGCAGAGTTCAAGCCGGACTTGACGGGCAAGATCTGCCAGCTGGTGCAGCGCTTCTCGCCGGAGAAGCGGTGGCAGATCGACAGCCTCCTCCAGGTGCGTTCCTCCATGCCGCAGCAAGGCAGCCAGCGGTCCATGCTCCGCCGCCACGCCTGCCTTGCCAGTCCTATCCAGTCTCCGTTGGGACCGGTGCAGTGTGTGATGAAACTTGTCAGAACAGTCCAGGCATGCCGTCGACTGCATGAAGCCGGCTGCGCAGCCTCCTCTTGAAACACATCGGTACGCTGCGTGCGCAGGTGATGACGCAGGCAGGCGCGGCGGTGAAGGAGGAGGTGGTGCGCGCTCTGATCGTGCTGATCAGCAACGCGCCCGACCTGCACGGCTACGCCGTCCGCGCGTTTTACTCCGCGCTGCACGCCAACCTGGACCGCACGGACTTTGCGCTTGTCATGGCCGCCACATGGCTCATAGGTGCGCGCACTTGCAGAAAGAGATGAGCATTCACGGCTCCTCGACGGCGACGTGACAAAACCTGTCCCTGGTTTGTTGCACACCTGCCTGACTGTACAGATCTGTACAGATCTCACGAGTCGGTGTGCTAGCGGCCCTGCCGCAGCCCTCGAAAGCGGACGTCAAACCCACATGGACCGTCAAATCGACATCAAAATACATAAAACTGTTCTGCAGGCGAGTTCGGGGAGCTGCTGCTGCCGGGCGCCAGCGGCTACATCCTGGCCGGGGAGGCGGCGGTGTCAGCATCGCCGGACGACATCGTGTCGCTGCTGCGCCGTGTGATCGCGCGGCCCGACCTGCCGCTGGCGGCGCGCGAGTACGCGCTCACGTCGCTCATGAAGCTGTCAGCGCGCCTGCCCGGCATCGTGCCCTCCGTCCAGGTGCGCGCTGCTGCGGAATGTCATATCAGCTCACTAAAGTAGAAACAACCGAGCCTATTGTGCGAAGCACTGGTTTGCCTGATTGCTGAATACCTTTTCGCGGCAGATTGATGGTGACGATGGCACAGGGATGCTGCCTCTGCGATGCCTTCATGCTGGGAGCGTGTGCCCTCGTCTGCTTCTGCTCCCTGCAGGCGGGTCTTCCATGCAGCCCGAGACTGGGTGGTCACACAGCACCGCGCCATTCCCCGAGTCCACAGACCCTCACATGTAATTGCAGGAGCTGGTGGGGCAGCACGTGAAGAGCCCGGCGCTGGAGGTGCAGACGCGGGCGTGCGAGTACACCGCAGCCTTCCAGCACAACGAGATCCGGCCGCAGCTGTTCGAGCACATGCCCGCGCTGGACGAGGCCACCTACTCGGGGTGCGCATACTGACAATGCCACCTCTTGGCGCCTTCTGTGGCTCGTCTTGGCTGTGCAACGCACACACACTCCCGGCCTTTGCACAGCCGCAGCATGTTGTGGAGGAGCTGCCTGCACATGCTAGCTGCTTTGGGACTGCTTTGTGACCGGTTTGGGACTGCCCTGCCCATGACATAGCCGCTGATCTGCCGGTGATTGCAGGAACCTCGCGGACGCCAACGTGGCGGACGCACCGCCGACGGCGGCGCAGGACGCGCTGGCCAATGGCAACGGCGTCGTCGCGCAGTCCGATGCCATCTCCGCGCTGCTGGAGATGGACCTGCTGGACGCCGGCGGCGGCGACGGCGGCCGTGCCAATGGCGGCGCCGCGCCGTCGCCGCAGGCCGCCGCCGTCGATGCGCTGAGCGACCTCCTGGGCGGCGACCTGCTTGGCGTCGGCGGCGGCGACGCTGCCCCTGCGCCACAGTCGCAGGTGGGCATGTCGCAGTCTGGGATGGCAGCCTCACGATGCTGTCAGGTTCGGGAATGCTTGTCACTATGTGGCGTATTTGCTGGTGCACTGTGCTGTGATGACCTGTTCGCTTCAACTGCAGGCACAGCAACAGCCGGCGGCGGCGCACGCAGAGCTGGACCTGATGGACCTGCTCGGCGGCGGCAGCGCGCCGGCGGCCGCCTCCCCCGCGGCCGCGTCAGCCGCCTCCAGCGACCTCTTTGGCAGCGGCCCCCGCGACGCCGCCGGCGCCGCGGCGGCCCACCGGCCGCAGGTCAGCACGGATCTGGACGACCTGTTTGGGGCGCCGGCGCCCGTGGCGGCGGCGGCGCCGCCGCCAGTGCCCGAGTTTCCGCCTATCACGGCCTGGGAGAAGGACGGGCTGCGTGTGGAGTTCCAGTTCTCCAAGCCGCTTGGCACGCCGTCGTCGACAGAGGTCTCCGCCACCTACGCCAACTCGGGCGGCGAGGCCGTGTCGGACTTCACGCTGCAGGTGGGCACCGACCTGTGATGCTCGTTTGCCCGGCAGGGCATGCTCTTCGCGACAGCCGCTGTGTGCTTCTCAGCTGTATGTCTCACCTATGTATCCCGCTGCTGCTTGCAGAGTAGTGAAGGCTCTTCCCTTCCTCAGCTGCTGAAGCGCCCGCTGTACACCTGCTGGATACACACGATCTTGTTGTCCATCGCGCAGGCGGCGGTGCCGAAATTCATGCAGCTGAAGCTGGCGCCCGCGAGCGGGAGCACGCTCGCGCCCGGCGGCCGCATCAGCCAGCGCATCAGCGTCACCAACTCCATGCACGGCCAGAAGCCGCTGGTCATGCGGCTGCGCATCTCGTATTCCACGCCTAGCGGCGGCCCCACCGTGCAGCAGGCCGAGGTCAAGAACTTCCCGGCGGGCCTCTGACGCCGTCCGTTCTGACGGTGTCATGCAGGCAGCAGTGTGCTGCTATGCCGCTCGTTGCGGCGCATGTTCTCTGAGAGGAGTTCGAGCACAGTAAGTGTCTTGTAACGGGCTGGTGTGTCTTGTAGGTTGCCAGCAGTGGACCAATGTAAAGGTTGGCGAAGCTGCGCCAAGACCAGACGTTTGAACAGCATCTGTCCGCCGCCCTCCATGCGCATACCCCTGTGCTGGCAGGAGAGCTGCTCCTGCCGCTTCATATCTCAGACTTCGCTTGACGCACCTCATTCACGCACTGTGCTCCAAATGTCCACTGTGCCGATCGTGCCCTTGCGAGAACCAGCGAGAACCATCCCAAGAGAGTTGTCCTTGCCAAGGGTGCGACACAAAGGCGCGACGGGGTCCAGCTACCATTTGCCGTCCCGCTGCTTGCCTGTGCGCATTCAGCAAAGTTCGCGCTGTGCGCAAATCGTTCATTATCTTTCGCTTATCCGTTAGGCTGCTGGCACGCCTCCGGCATTTCTCGCTGCCTCCTGCACGGCAGCACGATCGTCATCCGCACCTCGGCTTCAGCACTCGGCTGTCGAGAGGGGCCAGGCTATCGGCAAATAATCTGTCGGCATTGCTGATATGACTCCATAGTCACCCACGCCGCCCAGCCCACTATTTGTTAATTGCGGCCAGGCCAGCATGGACTCTTTTGTGTCCGCGGCGCTCTCAGCTGCAGCTCCCTTCTGGTCGTGCACCCCAGTTGGCCAGCAGCAGCAGATGCCGCTGCCCCAAGCGTCCCATCAGGCGCCTCAACCCGCCCTCGTTGCATCGCTCGGGTCCGTGCAAATCGAGGAGCAGCAGTCAGCGGCCGGCGATGACCATTGCCCCGCCGCCGCGGCCCAGCAAACAATGTCGCGGCAGCAGCAGCAACAACACGCGGTGCGACCCTCCGAGGTCTGTCTCTGTTGCCTTCAACACACCAGTCGTCACAGCCAGCATCACCCGTTTGCATGATGCATTGTTGGCACCTGCGAGCACCGCCTGCCGAGATGACGAGGCGCTGTTGTTTATGCAGGTTGCTCTTGTCGATGCTGCCTCCAGCAGTGCGGCCGCAGTAGAACACACGGATGCATGCTTCAACAGCCTGCCGTTGGAGCTTGCCGACCGGATCTTCACGCTGCTGCAGCCATCCGACCTGAAATACGCCCGCCTAGTGTCCAGGTCTGCCACGCTGCAACATTGCTACAAGCCTCATTGCTGTGAAACTCTCCTTGCTTCGCACCCAGCAGACATTGATTTCTGTACTTGTGCGTGCGTTGCTGAGCGCTGGCAGACTGCTGCACTTCTTGAGGCGTGACACTTGCCATGGTTCTGGAGCCTGTTGTGTGACAAGTCCTGCACCAGAATCTCGTTTGCCCTCAGCATGTTGATTGGCACTACACAGGGCATGGCTGCGGCAGGCCAGCGCTGCGGCGACGGCGGCAAAGCCGCAGGTGTCACGCCTCAAGAAGATGCGCAGCATGTTTCCCCGGCTCAACACGCTCAACCTGTGCAAGGCAAGCCCGAGCTGCTGCCACGCTCCGATGTTCTTGAAGCAACGCCGCCGGTGATCTGGGGCTGCTCTCTCGTCGAAAAACGACTGGCAGAAGTCACACATCGACATCTTGATTTGCAGTCAAATGTTGAACAATTGCCAAACATAGTGTACCGGTGGCGCAGGCGCGCAACGTCACGGCCGACCACCTGCCGCTGATCGCCACCATGACGCAGCTGACCAAGCTCAGCCTCAAGCGCTGCCGCTCCGTGGCCAATGCGGGCCTCGCAGAGCTGGCGCCGCTGACGCGGCTTTCGGACCTGAGTCTGTCGCGTTGCTACCAGGTGTGGCCCTGTCTGTCACCTCATTCCCGCAGTCATTGCGGTGACTTCGTCATCACAGCCCTGTAGGGTGTACAATTCCTAATTTTTAAAACAAAACTTTGAAAAAAATTATTCCAATGTACTCGTACACTGTTAAATGTACCACAACGCTATCGATAAAGTTCATACATCTCCTTGCAATATTTGAACAACCTCCACGGTGAAATGCAGGTAACAGATGCGGGGCTGGAGGCGCTGGTGGCCGCGCTGCCGCAGCTCACGGCGCTCAACCTCAAGTACATCTACCGCATCACCGACGCCGGCATTGCCACCGTTGCGCGGCTGACGGCCCTGGAGGCGCTGAACGTCACCAAGTGCAAGTACGAAACAGCAGAACGCGGTTCCCTGTGAGCAATTGAGTTTTGCTGATGCTCATGGGAGTGCCAGCAAAAGCCAGCGAAAGGGACACCACCACCGGCAGGCGTGTTTGCGGAATAGCTATCTACTGTTGCAGGAAGCTCACGGACGGCGCTGTCGCTGACATCGCAACGCTGAGCCGGCTGCAGGCGCTCAAGCTCAGCGAGTGCGAGCTCATCGGCGACGCAGGTGTGTAGACACCGTTGCTTCTCGAGACTTGATTACTTCTTGATATTTCTCATCAAGTGCGGCTGGCTGTCTGCTGCATTGCTTCGGATGTTTGGTGGCCTGCAGACGCCAGCCTCGTTGCCACCGCTCATAACTCCTATGCGCGGGTGCCGCGACGATTCTGCAGGCCTGGCGGCGGCGGCGCGCCTCACACGGCTCACGCGGCTGGCGGTGTGCCTGGACCACATGTTGTCCGCCGGCAGGACCGACGCTGGATGGACTGCGCTGCTTTCTGCGCTGCCTGCGCTGCGGCGGCTGCGCCTGTCCTTCGAGCAGGGCGTTACGGACAAAACCCTGGCCGCGATCGCCGCATTATCCACCCTGGAGGATCTGTCGCTCGACCGCGCGTATGCCGTCACGGACGACGGCCTGGGACAGCTGTCGCGGCTCGGAAGTCTGTCGGCGCTGCAGCTGCACGAGACGCGCGGCCTGACGGACGCAGGGCTGCAGCAGCTGGCGGCGCTCGAAGGCCTGCAGGTAAGTCTCCCAAGTGATCTGCTGTAGGGTTTATAATCCTTTGGCATGTCCAGCAGTTGGTGGCATGTCCAGCAATTGATGGCATTCCAGCGAGTCGGCGCGCCGCAGCATTCAACGTGACGGGCCAGTTGGAACTGGCATGGGGATGTATTGCAGATGCTCTTTGTGCATGCTGGGGGTGGCCGGGACGCGGCGCACGCCTCTGCAAGTGGCGCTTGCTGCATGCTCTGCAACAAAGGTTCGTTACATGAAGCAGACTCTCGTCTTTCTTATCATCCATTAGAAGTGGAGACGTCGTTGCGCCCCAGGTGCTGGTGCTGCACGACCAGCCGGGGCTGAGTGAGGCGGGCGTCGCGGCGCTGGGCGGCGGCCTCTCCGGCCTGCGCTCCCTGGCGCTGCGCCAGTGCGACCAGGTGTGCCGCCTCTGGGATCAATGAGAGTGCGGAAATGTGTGCAGCGCATATGCCTAGATTGGCGGAAGGAGCCCATGCGCTGATGTCCGCACAGGCCGCCTGGGCCCCGCTGGCGCATGAGGCCGGCCCTGGCTTCTTTGCAATGCACATGGGCGGACGCGCGCAGAACACCTGCAGGCACGGCCAGCTCGTGACGTCATGGGCAGGGCAAGGCCAGCTGAAAGTCTGTACACTGCAATGGCTCAACTATGATGGATCATTGTCTGACTGCCCTGCAGATCGCGGGCCTGGGCATGGCGGCGTTAGCGGGCATCGCGAAACCTTGAGCACCACCAAATATTGTTATGTTTCAATCACGACCGCAATCCCAATCGCATAATTCAAGTGGCTATCTCTGGCGCCGTAGATTGCGGGTCTGGGCGTGGCGGCGTTCACCGGCATCGCTGACCTGGAGCTGTCACTCAACCCGCGCGTGTGCGACGCCTCAGTGCCTGCGCTGGCGGGCTGCACCGCCCTCACCCGCCTGGACCTCGCCAGCTGCGCCATAACCGACGCCGGGCTACCGCAGCTTGCCGCGGCGCTGCCCCGCCTTGCATCCCTTTCGCTGTCTGGCTGCCAGGTGCGGCTTTTTGATGACGTTCAATCCACATTTCAAATTTCACCATCTGCTATTGACCTAGGCTCTAGCACTCCTGCTTCGAGGTCGTACGCATTAGCGCCTCCAGCATTTCTGCGCTTTCGTGGTTCAAATCGTCCTGTGCAACTGCCTGGCTGCCAGGCAGCCAGGCAGGCGGACGCAAACCATTGCACACCAGGGGACTCGTGACCGTTGGCTTAGGGAAACGCAACTGCGCAGGGGCTGCGCTGTGAGGCGCTGGGCGAGTTGGCTGCGCTCGCAGATCTCACGGCGCTGGACCTGAGCTGTGGTGCGAGTGTGCCAAAAGGGCTCAGAATGTACAAATGTGCGTGCAGGGGCTGCGCTGTGAGGCGCTGGGCGAGTTGGCTGCGCTCACAGCTCTCACGGCGCTGGACCTGAGCCTGTGCCGCGGCGTCAGCGAGGCCACGCTGCACACGCTGGCCGGGCTGGACGAGCTGCGCGTCCTCAACGCTTCTGTATGTGAACTGCTCACCGACGCGGGGCTGGAGGTACGCTGTTCCGGATTCTCCTCAAGTTTTTGGAAAAGTTGACCAGTGCTGCAGCGGCGCACCCTTCCGCTCTGGGAAGAGAGTGGCATTCATGCATGCCCACAACATGCGTCCGGAGCGCATGTGTCTCATGGCAACATCCCGCTGTACACAGGTGCTGGCGGAGCACTGCCCCAAGCGACTGCGCCACGTGACGGTGGCCGGCGCCGGCAACGGCCTCGTGACCCGACAGGTGTGGCCTCCTGTTGTCTCGAGGACACTGTGCTGATCTCGTGCATGCTGCATGGAAAAGCTTGCATGGATCTCCCTTTCGCATGTGCTGCCCTCCCACGTCATGGTTGCTCCGGCATGATGACCTTCTCCAGCTTTCGCAGTGCTCGTTTGACAGCTCTGCCAGATTCATACGTCATGCCAAGCAACAAACATGCCACGAGTTGACTGTTCGCGCTGCAGGGCGTGGCGGAACTGCTGGCGGCGCTGCCAACGGACGACGACGGGCGGTGCGCCTTCGAGCGAGCTGTGGAGTTCAACCACCAGGAGCCCAACCTGTTTTCGATGCTCACGCGGCGCGATCTGACGTGATGAGGGCCGGTTTGTGAGGGGCGCAATTTGTCCAATTTGGAAGTTGAGTTTTATACATCCAAAACAGACCTAAAAAAACATGGTGTGTGACATTGGTGAAGCGTGTTGGTGTACACAGATTGTACAAGTGGCATGAAGTCCCGCAATCCGAAATTTCGCACAGCGTTGGACCAGGAACCAGACCATACGTAGAGAGACCCGCTAATAGAGTTGGAGACCGTTGAGGTAGCCACCAGTAGATGTGACGGCAAGACATGTTTGTGTTGGCGCCGGTCTTGAACTTACTCTGAGCCATGTGAGAAGCTCCTGAACACACCAACGGAAACCTGAGGACAGTAACGATGATGTCTCTTAAATAACTGACTGATCGATCTGTCATTCAGAACATCACATGTCGTCATCCGGAATATCAAACTCCTGGTCATTCGTCTTCACATCGGCGTCCTCCCCAAATTGTATAGCGGCATCGATTTGCGCCAGCACATCCTGGATGCTGTCCTCGTCCGAGATGTCCAGAGGCAGAAAGCTCACCTGTGCACGACCATCGCGGCATGTCACAAGGTGGAACAGCCTCCCTTCACTCAATGCCGCGACAGGGATCACTGTGTGCAGCAAGTTTCAGCGCTCCAGCAATGGTGGCGGTGTGTCCCGTTTCCATCAGGGGGACGCCACCTTGTGGTGGCCGCCGTGCGAAAATGGCCAAGAGTTGCAGGGCGTCCCATCGCTTTTCCATCTGGGGGACACCGGCTTGTGGTGGCCGCCGTGCAACAATGGCCAAGAATTGCAGGGCGTCCCTTCGCTTGCCAGGAGGATAAGGACGTTGCAGAGCACATATCACATGAGCAATCACACACGAGTAAATGACCCCAAGCGCACCATGCTGAACTGGTCCACGAGGCCGGCCAGCTGCTCCGAGAGGCGGCGGAAGCGCGGCGGCATGCCCCGCGCCAGCGTGGCGGACAGGTGCTGCGGGTCCGGTATCAGGTACTCCTCCAGCTGGTCCTGCAATTTGCTTATTGTGTGTCAGAAGAACCAAGGATAGGTTATCAGGTGATAGGATAGGTTATCAGGAAAATAACGCCATGTACACAGGGCTGTGCAGAGGAAAACAGGGTCCCAGAGGAAAGAGGCCCCAGAGTGCCAGGGCTGCACATTGAAAACCCCTGCCACCGTGATGCCGCTGCATGCAACGCTTGTTTTGCGTGCATTGTGGCGGCGGTGGCACCTGTCCAAAAGAAACTTCCGTACCTTGTCCTGCATGAGGTCGACCTTGGTGAGGAGGCTGATGTGCGGCACCTCCAGCTGCACCATGGCGGACAGCGCCTGCAGGCTGCCCGCAATGAACTTGTTGGCCTCATTTATGAACTGGCTGTCCAGGCAGTACACCGCGCACACCTGCGCAAGTTGGTGACCGGCCGTCGGCAACGTCCTCGTGTTTAGTGCGCGCCACAACGAAGCTCAATGTCGTCAAACTCAAAAAGAGCTTGCATTGCAGCGTCTGATCGCCGGATACACGGTGGTCCATCACTGTGAGAGCTGCCATGTCGCCTCCCTGGTCGCCAGTCCAGGCAACGAGGAAACAAAACATCCAGAATTCTGAAAGCCGCTCACCTGCCAGCCGCTGGCCAGCAGGTAGGCGGGGAAGGAGCTAAAGCCTCCCCAACGGAAACTTCTATGAAATGAGGTACCAGAATAACTCTTGCTGTAGGGCTCTTGTCCAGCAGCTCACCTGCCAGCCGTTGGCCTGCAGGTAGGCGGTGAAGGAGCGGAAGACGCTGGAGTTGGAGTACAGCTCGATCTGGCCCGGGCAGTCGAACACCACGTAGTCATCGTCGCCGTACGCCTCGAGCTCCTCCCCCAGCCAATCCTCCAGATTCTCCTCCAGGTACTCCATGCACGCCAGCAGCCCCCTGCAGGTTCGAGGTCAGCTGAACTTGCAAGAAAACGAAGGGATGATGAAGCAATTGCCCGCATGTCAGGCGCGCCTCCAGCTCCTCCTGTAAGCCAGTCCTCCAGTTCTTGTTCCAGGTACTCCGTGCACGCCAGCAGCCCCCTGCACGCACAGCTTACGAGGCAATTGCTTGCATAACAATCCCCAACGTCAGGCGCCTCCAGCTCCGCTCCCAGCCAGTCCTCCACGCCGGCCAGTCCTCTGCTTCCCAACTGATCAATGCAGGGCCCCTCAGGTCTGGAGATGGAATCTCGGGAAACTTGCGCAGATCAGGCGTCAGGCAGCGAGCCGCGCATTCATGGCTAGCCGCTGCTGCCAACGCACGTCCAAGCTGATTATTCTGCAGGCAACAGGAACCCGCAGAGCGATGCACAGCGTCTGTCACGGACCACACGCGTAATAGAGCTGCTCTAGATGCGGCTGCGGCCTCGCAGGCGCGTCCCACCCGCTGTGGTCATTCTGACCATCAATCACACTGGTCATGGCTTCGTCTGACCACTGACGCAGGCCTCACCCGTTGGGCCCGAGCTCGAGCTGCTCCATGACATCCTCCAGCGTCACCAGGTCCCGGATGTCGATCGACGCCGGGTAGTTGAAGGTGTCTGCCGCCGGGTCTGGAGGTGACACACGTTTAATGACGCCCTCAGGACAATTTGGATTACATGTGACGCCAGTTGCCTCCAGTCAAGCTGGAAGCTCTGAAGAAGCAGCATCCATGGGCATGAGTGCAGGGCGATAATGCCAGACGGCACATCAGCGCCGCCGGGCATGCAGCAGCGTGCAATGCGGCGTGCCCAGGTTGGCGATGTGGATGCTGCGGCCGATCGTGTCGCAGTGCTGCCGCAGGTTCTCGCAGTATGTGGACTGCATTGTGGTGCAGCAATACCTCTCAGTTGGCGCTCAGCGAACGTTGCAGCAATCACATGCATGGCTGTGCGGCTACAGCACTGCATGCTGCAGCATGCGAGCATACAAACGGCACCTCTTCTCACCTTGCCGCTGCCGGCGGGTCCGACGACCAGCTGAGCATAGCGTCCCATGCGCAAGCTGAACCTGAAAGCGTTACAACCTTGTGATTGCTGTGTCCAAGCTCGCTCCTCCTTTACTCTGTGCGGAGCGCGGCGGCCGGTCGCGCTATTGGGTCCACACGCCCATGCTTCTCTGAATGTGGCACCGGCCAATCAGGCGTACTTTATAGATGGTACAGATTCCCCAATGGTCCGCCCTGCCCCACAAACGTGTGACGGCTTTGTTTTTGCACGACGGGTCGGTCTCGGAGATTGTCTGCAACCTGCCTTGACGGGAGCAAATGCGGCAGCTGTCAAATCGAAAGGGCTGGTGTAGATGTGGTGTAGAGGAAGATTCAAAATGCTTTTTCCTGCCTCTACCGAAGTGTTGAGGGAGGCGAAAGCTGACTCGTGTCGGAGAGTTGGGCATCAGCCATCTCCTTTCGGTCGAGGGAAATGAACAAGTGGTAGGGTTTAGAATCTCTAAACGGTTTAGACTAAACCTGGCCACTTGCTGAAAAAATCTTCACGGTCAGCAAGCTGCAGGCAAACATCAAATCTTTCTCGGCTTCGGGAATATATTGCAAGTTGGCGTAGAGTTCTCAGCTTGACCGGATCTGGACACCTCTTGGTTTGGAGACTATCTCTTGCAGCAATTGTTGTTCGGAAACTTCGGGGGACACGCGCTCAACCTTGCTCCGCAGCTCTGACCTTGGCTCCTTAGCACTTCACACGCAGCCTACCTGAGTAGCTTTAGCAGAGCCTGCGGGCCACTAGCGGTCATGGTCGCTACCACAGCGGCAAATCCCTAATTGCGCACCCAGCTTCAATCGCATGCTACACTGCAACGCAACGCTTCCTGCCCGGCCGTCTGGCCCCGCCTCCACCACCACCCAGCACCACGGCGCCGCTCAGCAGTCTGGCCAGCATGGCAGCCTCGACCGCGATGTTGCGTCCACAGCCGGTGCCGTCCAGCTTCGGCCTGCAACACGGTCGGGGCCACGCAGGCAAGTCGCTACCTTTTGAGCAATCTGCTTGCGGAGCGCCCACCGATCGTCAAGTCGTGCAAAGTCAAGGCGGAGCGCGTGCTACACCGCGGCCTCTTTCTGCTGCGCTGCACAACGACGTGTCAATACGACTTCCAGACCTGACCCGGGCTTGTTGCTGCTCATATCGAGCAGTGTCCACCACAGTCGACTTGTAGTGCATTGAAAAAACACTGGCAGTCAAACATGCTCGGTGCATTGTGCTTCTATGAACAGCAGCTTGGCGGCGGGGTGTGGGGATGAGTGTAAACCGACTGGATCTTCTGGTCTAGTCGACCAGTCGTCAACCTCATCAACAATCCTTCTGTGTCTGTCCCGCAGCAGGCCTGGTGTTGGCGCCGCCACGTCAGACCAGCGACCATTCCGCGGCCGGCGCCATCACGCTCCTGCTGGAGCGCCGCGATGACTCGGGCGAACGCTTCACGACGCTGGCGGTGGGGCCAGAGGAGAGCATCCAGTCAGTCAAGCTGCGGATGCTCTCGCGCACTGCCTTCACCAGCCGTCACTGCCTGGTGAGCTTGATCGCGCACTGCTTCATGATCCGAGATTCTGTTGCGCGCTCCCCGCAAGCCTCTCCTGCCTCCATGCCTCCAGGCCAATCATTCACGCTAATTCGCATTGCTCCAATTGCAGTCAGACATCAGCCTTGCTATAAACCATACAATTCATGATCATGATCTTGTCGGCCTGCTGCAGGTGCTCGGTGATCGGGAACTCCTGGACGATGAGTCCGTCGGCGAGCTGGCGGTGACTTCCCCGTCCGCCGCCAACAGCAGCAGTTACCTGCACATCGTGTGCAAGCTGAAGGACATCGAGAGCGTCACTATCAACACCTCCATGCAGCGCACCCTGAGCTTTGCCTTTGACGACAGCTCGCAGCCCATCCGCCGCAGCAAGTCGGCGCTGACCGCCATGCTCGCCAGCTCCGACAGGTGCGTCAGAGAGTCGTGCTGTCGCTTGGGTGACGTATTGAGTTGGACTACTCATGCAATGAAATTCAGATGCGCAATCCCCATATGTAAGGAGAATTGAAGACGTTATACAGGTGCCGCTGAGTTTAGAAAATGCCTAGTCTAGTGATGTGGTGACACAAGGGTGATTTTGCTCAGCGGATATTGTAATGCCTCCAGGTCCGACAGCCCGCCGGGCGGGCGCCAGCTGGCGATGCATCGCAGCCCGTCGACGCCGCCGGACGGCGTCGTGCACCTCATCATCCGCAAGACGGCTGGGGTACACTGGCGGCACCAGGCGGGCGCTAAGCTGGAGCTGTCCATCAGCGCCGACGCCACGGCGGAAGCGGTCGCGGCCAAGCTGGAGGCGGCCAACGATCTGCCGGCCAAGCAGCATTGCCTCACATACAACGGCGAGGTAAGCAGCTGCAGTGAAGCAGCTGCAGTGATTCATCTGGAAGCGGTGCCTGGCTGGATTTTAGAACAGTGTGGAACGATTCCAAGGTGCAGCATGAGTTGCAGCATGCTTCGAACAAGGTGATCGACTTTTCCAGAACTGCCTGCTGCCCTGCGCAGGTCCTGGCGGCGGAAAAGTCGCTGGCGAGCTATGGCATCGCTGACAGCGCGGTGCTGGAACTGGTGCCGCTGACAGCGCACGCCACCGCGGCCGGCTCGCCGCCGCTGTCCAGCCCGCAGCATGGCCTGTTCGCCGACTGGCAGGCGGCGCAGGCGGGTCTGGCGAGCGGCATGCGCCCGCAGCTGGCGGCCAGCGGCAGCGGCGGCAGCTACTTCATCCCCAACGCGCACGGCGACAAGGTGGCGGTGCTCAAGCCGGCAGACGAGGAGCCGTTCTCAGTCAATAACCCGCGCCACATGGGCTGCAGCCCCGACGGCCATGGCCTGCGCAAGGTGCGCATTCAGTTCATATGCTGCACGTGTTCATCTTACTCTCCGGGCACACCTCTTGCCAGGCAAAATGGTGTATGCACACCCTGGTGTGTTGAAGGGTTGAAGCAAGGACTGCGAGCATCGTCGATGCCTGTGCACGCAGGCTGGTGCCCGACTCGATCTGCATGCTTGGCGCTGTGAATGCACGATCTTGTTGCTCCGCAGGGCATCCGGCCCGGCGAGGGGGCAATCCGGGAGGTGGCGGCCTATGTGCTGGACCACAGACACTTTGCGGGTGTGCCGCCGACCGCCATGGTCACCTGCCAGCCGCACATGCTGCCGGACGGCGGCGCCAGCGGCGTGGCGGGCGTCAAGGTCGCCAGCCTGCAGCAGTTTGTGCACGCGGACACAGACTGCGAGGAGCAGGGCGCCTCAGCGTTCCCCGTCCGCGAGGTCCACAAGATCGCGCAGGTTACTTTTTGATACGCTTTCTGGTCGTTCTCATTGTTTTGCTGTGACAGGGATGTGGACTCAGCTCTAGAAGCTTGCCAAGATGTCGGCTTGCCACACATGGGAAACCCGCAAGGGCCAGCCATGCGGTCTCGGCTGCTTGTCCCAGCATGCCCCCTGCCCTGATGCAACGGCGTGCCGAAAGCAACGGCGTTGCTTTCGGCACATGGCCTATCCCTGTAGTTTGAAGTTGCCGCAATCTCGGACATGCAGCTGGACATGCGGCTGGCGAACGCGGACCGCAATGGCGCCAACATTTTGGCGAAGCGCGACGCGGGAACCGGCAAGTGGAGCCTCATCCCCATCGACCACGGCTACACGCTGCCGTCCTCCTTCCAGGACATCTGCTTCGAGTGGCTGAACTGGCCGCAGGTCAGCCACTGCCTCTCGCCTCCCGGAAGTTCTGGGCTTTGGCCGCTGTGTAAGCTGTGATGAGCTGAAGCGGTGTCTGCCAGGCTCTGCAGTGCTGCCAGCCTCCAGCATGACTGTGGTGTACAGGCGGGCGCGCAGCCTGCTGTCAGCAAGATGCTTTGCTGCTGCTGTTGGGTCGCTGATGCTGTGATCGCCTGCACTCTACATGCCCTGATGTGCTGTGTTGACCTGCCCGCAGGCGCACGTGCCATTTGACGAGGAGACGCGGGCGTACATCGCGGCGCTGGACGCGGATGCGGACCTGGCAACGCTGGAGGCGCAGGGCCTGCCACTGCGCTCCGAGTGCAAGCGCGTCTTCAAGGCGGCCACCATGTGCCTTCAGATGGGCGCCGCCCGCGGGTGAGCAGAGCTCCTCTTTTCTCTGAGCCCTTTTTCTAGAGCCCCATGTCTGCATGCACTGGATAGCTGATGCCGGCGCCTGGCTGATGGTTCTGTTGTCAGGCACCCAAGCATGCCAACTAAGCATGCCTGGGCAGAGCTCTGCAAGTCGTCTTGGCTTGCCTTCTGACAAAGCGACAGATCAAGCTCCTGCTTCATGTCAGAAGCCCGCATTCACATGTCGCATTCGCAACCTGCAGGCTGTCGCCGTACGCCATCGGCTCCATCATGTCACGCGAGCTGCGAATGAAGTCGCCGCTGGAGAAGCTGAATCATCGCGCGGCGCAGCTTGCCCGCGGCCATTCGGCGCTCGCCATCTCCTCCTCCTTTCGCGGTGGCGGCGGCGGCTTTGACAACGGCTACGAGCCAGGGTTTAAGAGCCAGGACAAGGTGTACTTCGAGTGCCTGGAGGGTCTCCTGGGCCAGTACCTGGACGAAATCGTGGACGAGAGCATCGTGGACGGCGTCGCGGCCGCGTGAAACAAGGGTCGCGTGAAGTCATACAACCACTGAGGGAGTCGTTCAGAGAGTGCCGTGAGCGTGGGGACGGGGTTTGGCAGCGGTCCTCGCTGGCAAGGCCGCCGCAGGGCAGACATTTTGATTGAGCAGCTGTACCTTCAATAAGGCGTTTCATCTGGGAGAGAAGAGAGTGAGTGAGAGCGGGTTGGATCTTTGTCGGGCGCCCTACCCCAGGTTGCGAGTTTTGCGCAACTTTTTGCGCCAGCTCGCCAGCCGGGGCACCCGCCAGCTCGTGTGTGTGCTTCTCGAACAGAACTGCAGAACTGTATCAGGCTCCCTAGATGTAGGCTTTCCATCTTTCTTGATCACTCTTTGATGGCGCCAGGTCTCGACCTGGTGTCTCTAAGCCGTTTCATGCCTTCTGTGTGCAACGGTTGTAAACAGGCCCGATAGCCCCTTGCAGTTGCATGACTGTAACAGTACAGATGAGTCCCTAGGGACGAATCAGCAATCATGGCTGCAAGACTATTTCTGACTGGACAATTTCTGAGATCACTCAAGATCACTCAAGGCGTACGACAGCTGCACCGCCTTGTTCCACTTTGCAAAACGCGCGTCTGCCTCCGCTTCAGAGATCTGCGGCTCAAAGACCTTCACCTCCTCCGAGGCCAGGCCCTCCTCGAAGACCTGGTCTGCCGTCCAGAATCCAACAGCAATACCTGCGGCCAGGCACCAATGGCATCGGTGGTGGTGTCAGCTATGCACATGTGAAGGTTGACCGCTGCCATCGTGTGCCATCATCAGTTGCCATCAAGCACAGCGCTGATCAGCCTGCATACCTGCGGCGTAGGCGGCACCCAGGGAGGTGGTTTCCTGGTGCGCTGGCCTGTGCACTGGGACCTGTGCCAAGGTCGGGGAGCACAATCAACACCCTGGCGGTCATCGCCAGGGCCGCCAAGCCGTGCTGTACCAAATGAATCATGGCAAAGAACGCCAGCTGCAACAGCTTGTTCGCTGAGGACTGGCACACGATCGAAACGAACACAGCAAAATACCACAAACATACAGGAGATTGTATTGGGACACTCGCCTGCAGCAAGTCAGCCTGCAGCTGCAGCAGCAGGTCGTTGGCACTGGCGCCGCCGTCAGCGCGCAACACCTGCACACGGGAGATGCGACACCTTTGCAATCCTGACCCCTCTAGTGTGGTTGAATCAGCAGGTTTGGCGCCACTCTGCTTTGGGCAACTCGGCGCCACTGCTGCAGTGCTGGCAGAATGAGACGTCTGACCAACACGTCTGACCGGTCTGACCGCATTTGCAGCATCGTCTGCATACCTCCAGGCGATCGAGCCCGGCGTCCTTGCACATGGCGTCCACCACTTCCCGCGTCTGGAAGCACATTGCCTCCAGCATCGCCCGCACCACGTGCGCCTGCGGAGTGGGGGAACTTGATAAGACTGACGTCGCAGTGCATTCCAGGACGACCTCACATAGGAGCGCACGCGACAGTTCAGAGCCCAGCCGTCATGGGATGGCTGTAAGCTGCTGGAGAGGTGCCTCTGCCTTTCGCCTGACCTGGCACGTGCTGCACAGTGCAGAAGAGCGCACCGCTTGGCCAGCCGCGGACTGCAGCAGAGATGCACAGCGTGACGAACAAGCGAGCATTCATCCATTGGTTCGTTCAAGAGGGGCGCGCTCGGGACTGCAGCGAAAGGGTGCCAGCATGAACAACCAATGGGTCCAAGGGGAACTTGCCCGGGTGGAGTAGGAGGTGAGGCCGACGAGGATGCCGGAACCGTTCCCACAAACGAGCGCACGATGGAAATCGCAGCAGAATGGTGCCAAAAACAACGGCGGTCAGGGTCGAGGACGCGCCCGAGTGGAGTAGGAGGTGAGGCCTACGATGACGCCGCGGGCGTCGGAGCGCCACCGCGGCGCCAGCAGGCCGCTGAACGCCGGCACGAAGAACACGCCAGCCGTGTCCTGCACGCTGCCGGCGACCTCCTCTGAGTCTGCCGCTGACTGTATGACCTGCGGGCGTTTTAACAAATAGGATTTTCATTCGATTTGGGTGTAGGTCTTACCGTTCTCATATTGATTTGGCACATTGCCAGGGAGATGCTGCCGGCACGTTTCGTGGTGCAACAGCTCGTCATGCAGCCGGCGCCAGGCAGAGCTGCAGCTGGCATGCGTTGCTCTGCAGGCGGTGAGATCCGGGCAGGTGTGCGAACCTGCAGCTTGTCTCGGAGCCAGCTGATGCCAGCGCCCGCGATGGCTATGCTGCCTGCAATGACAGGTGTGCCTCAGTGACATATCACCCAAAAATATGACCCTGCACAGCCAGACTGCGGCGTCTCAGGCCATTGGCGCATGTGACCCGAATCATCAGACCATGACAAAGTTCACACTGCATCAATGTGCAGGAGGGTTGCTGACCCTCTAGTGCGTACTGCGGCGCGGCATCAGGGCCCGGCTGGAAGGCCATGGTGGTCAGCAGGCCATGCCGCGAAGCCACCGGCTCGGCGCCGGTGTTGAGCAGCACGAAGCAGCCGGTGCCATAGGTGTTTTTGGCGTGATTCACGCGGCAGCGCTGCCCCAGCATCGCAGCCATCTGGTCCCCCAGACAGCCAGAGATCGGCACCCCTGCCAGCGGCCCCTGTGCGACGTGCCTGCAGCGTCCAGGAAGCTGCATTTGCAAGCTTGTGTGAGGTGCGGATTGTGGCATCCCCCTGGTGTGATGGTAGTCGACAGCCTGAGCAGAGCGGTGGAATCCTTCCGGTTCACTTCGAAACAGCAGTCAGCAGTTCGACTGCACGAACAGGAGTTCACGTGAAATTCGGCAGGAGCTCACCCATACACCTCCGAGTTGCTGCGGATCTCCGGCAGCATCGCAGCGCGTGCGCCAAAGAGTCGCAGCGTGCCCTCGTGCCATGTCCGCGTGCTCAGCTCCATGAAGTTGGTGCGCGAAGCATTCGTGACGTCCGTCACGTGCTGCCCGCCATTGACGCCGCCTACGCAGTCACTTCAGGGCAGTCACAACTGCGAAACCGTCTGCAGGCGATCTGTTGAGATGTGCGTGAACAGAAGAGACATGTGTCATCGTTGCTTCCGTGTCAGGGGCACAGCCTTCGCTGTGCACATCGAGACCTAGTGCCGCACAGACATATAGAGTTCAGAGGTACCTGTGAGCCGCCATATGAGGTAGGTGTCCACAGTGCCAAACATTGCAGAGCCGTCCTCGACCGCCGCGTTTGCCTCCGGAACATTCTCCAGCAGCCAGGCGAACTTATAGGCGGAGAAGTAGGGGTTGATCGGCAGGCCGGTGACGTCCCGGAAGTGATCCTGGCGGCAGCGCAACAGACCTTCATTGCTGTTGCAGATCGGCCATCGTGCAGGTGTCACAAGCAGCTCTGCCGAAACCGCACAGCGTTGTCGGAGCTAGTACAAAAGGGCTGTGGTTCCTGCTGGCTACTGTGCAGCACCCTCCACGGGTTTTCCCTCCTCTGAATGTGGACATGTGTGAGCACGCAACACCGCCGCAAAAGCGGCACTTCAGTTTGTGGCATGCGAGCCTCACCGAGCCGCCGTCGAGCTGCTCTGTCATGCGCCGGCACACGCCCGCCGTCCGTGTGTCCAGCCACACGATGGCGTTGTGCAGCGGCCGCCCCGTGCGGCGGTCCCACAGCAGCGTCGTCTCCCGCTGGTTGGTGATGCCCACCGCCACGACCCGCACGGGCGTGCCGGCCTGCTCAGCCGCCTCCAGCGCCTCGTCGATGCAGGTGGTGACGCTGGCCCAGATCTCCTCCGGATCATGCTCTGTCCACCTGTGACATGCCACCGCCGCGAGCCGAGCGCCAGGTCAGCACATGAAGGCCAGACATGAGATGGTTTGGATCGGAAGATGGCATGTTGCCCTGGGTGATCAGAAGATGTTCAAAGCGCAAGAGCACCCAGCAGCGTAATTGGTGCATGAGCGGTCTGACACGCACCCGGCGTGGGGGTTGTGCTGCGGGAACTCCTCCTGGTGGCTGGCGATCACCTCGCCATGGGTGTTGTACAGCAGAAATCGCGTGCTTTGTGTTCCCTGATCGATTGCTCCTATGCATTCGATCGTCATTGGTCAGGTCGCTGGTCACGGAGAGTTCCGGAAATCGGCAACTCGAAAACTGCTGCAATGAGCGGTTGCCCGCCGCGATCGGCACTCGCCCCAGATGGACTTACTGCTCGTCCTGGTGCACCGTTCTTTGCTGATCACGAAGCGCTTTGTGACCAGGGTGCACCTGCGCCAACAGCAGTTATGTAGTGGGCTCTAAAGGCACTCCAGGATAGGCAGTTTTTCGGGTCTTATACGTGCCTTTCTGACCAATAGTTCAAGCTCTTGCCCAGAAAGTTCAACATCGCCAAAAGCCTAACTGCGGC
>JAABUL010000402.1_pt1 | contig 93087 bp, 146 predicted proteins | sample 5559151 | NCBI WGS metagenome assembly JAABUL01 (sample SAMN10711876, study PRJNA513368) | rock metagenome | isolation source: Antarctica rocks | place: Antarctica: Victoria Land, Pudding Butte sud | reverse complement strand
TGACCTTGCAGCAGCTTTTCTTGACAATGCGGCTGATGATCCGGATGACGGCGACGGCGAGTGCGCCCTGCAATTTGAGGCCCGCCACAAGACCCCGCACTTCAAGTGGCTGCAGCTGAACACTGATTGTGAGGCAGACATCGGACAGCTGTTGGCGGTAGCTCAGAATCCGCACAATAGGTCGTGGGTGCGCACGAGGAGGGCTTCGAATGCAACAGCCCAACGAAGCCATGGCGGGCGGCGGTTATTGAGCGTACGGACTTGCAGCGACTGCCATCAATCGAAGGCCACCAGATCCAGCTTCGACACCGGCTGTCCCCCCGACTTTCTACAATGTATTTTGAACGTCCCTTTTGAACAAATGGCCAGCTTGTCGCTGCTGACTCCAGTCATGTCGTTCAGCGCCGCGGCTGCTTGCAGACGCTATGTGTCTGGTGCGCAAGCCTGTATGTGTTGTTGTCGATTGCTATCTCTCGTTTGGCTGCCACACCACTGCAGTAAAGCACTTCCATCCACCTCCACATCTCCAAGGAATCTGCATGTCACAGCCAAGTGCTCCCCCCTCCCTGGCCTCCACGCCCCATATTTCTCGCGCACTTCCTACACCCTCCTGGGGGCTCACTACATTACAGCGTTCCCGAATCAATGACGAGGAAAAATAGAAGGATGCGATTTTTGTATTTCCATGTAGCCACATATAGCTACGACGCCTCGCTCAATTCCTCAAGCCTAGTCAGAAGCATATATGCTTCTGACTCAGGTATATACCTGCCTATCATGCGCCGGGCAGCGCATCAGAAACAGCCATACCCTGACTGGTTCAAGCACCTGGGCAGCGGTGGTCAAGACGCCCGGCTGGGGCACTAACCATTGTATTCTCGCAGCTCTACCCACAACTCTACCGGCTGCGCTAACACTCTCACAGTTCAGACACTACCGTCAATACAGCTGCAAACCACAATGCTTATCCGGAGGTTTTAACGCCTGCAATCTGCGTACCTATTCACAAGCCAAACCTAATTCAGCGCCCCAGTGCCGCCTGTGCCCTGGACTGCGGCGGCAGGCACAGCCAGCACGCTCTGCACGGCGCCGCCGCCGCTGCCCAGTCGGAACGTCCTGTGGAACGCGCCGTTGAAGGAGCCGTACACGTCCACTGTCGCTGCGCTTTGTGGATTGCTGCTGCTGACGTACATGACCATGATCTCGCTGCTGCCCGTCCCCAGCACCAGCGACTTGACCGCATATTCCGCGCCCCGCAGGACTGTCACCCGCTCGATGAACGATTCCGTTGCCGGAAAGTAGATCAGCTCCTGCAGCATGTACTGAAGGTGAGAAACTGACAGCGAGTGCCGCATGAGGACGCAAGGCCCTCCGCAGCATGCGATGTAAAGTTGATCCACCACCAAGTGCTGGACTGCCCATTACTTCCAAAAACCGCGCAGACGCCCCACGAGCGGTAACAAGACCTCAAAACCGCATCCAAAGCCTCCCAGCAGGCTGACTTTCGAGAGCCCTCAGACCGCACCTGCATGGCGGAGGCGCCGCTGATGCGGCACACAGCCCAGAAGCCGGTGGCGGCGGTGGCGTCCGCCGCCTGCATGACGTGGTGCGAGCATCTGTGCCCGCGCGACGCCGTCTGCTGCAGCCGGGCCAGCGTGTTGACAGGGCCGAGCGCCAGGGGGTCGCCCACGAAGCCAGACGGGCTAATGCTGAACAGGCCCTCCTGTGCGGCGGCAAATCCGCGTTTAAAAATTTTTCTGCCACGCGTCGTCCACCGCATGCTTTTCAATTGAGACAACGCCTCTGGAAGATCCCCAGAAATGCTTGCACTGAGGCCGCCCAAGTATCATGCAGAGCGGACGCGGCGCCCGAAGGCAAACGCACAGGAGGATGGTCGGCGATCACTCGCCTGACAGCAGCACGCTGTGCCCCTTGAACGTCGCAACAAATGACAGTCGGGCAGACTACTCTCGAAAAGCCTCTGGCCTCACAATCACAATTTGAACAAGGTGGATAAGGACTGTGAGTTGAAAGTGCTTTGTACCTTCAGAGCCGAGCTCTCCACCGCGGACAGCGTGCCGTCTGCCAGGTTGCCCCACAGTGCTGACAAGCGGTAAGATGCTGGACTTCGGCACTGCGCTCGAATACCAGACAAGACGAAGTCAGCCTCAGCGCCAGCAAGATATTTACGGGCATAATCTGTAAGGCATCCCCTGCACATGCATGGCACGCACCACGTGTGGCGCACATGTTCTCTGCATGTGCGGCTGAGGCAGCTATTGCGCAAGGCGGCTGCAGCATGGCCGCTCCGTGGACAGCGGGAGGTCGCATGCTTTTGGGGAAGGAAAAGGCAACGCAAGACTGCGCACAGCAAGTCTTGTTCTGAAGGATACATTACACTCAGCTTCCTAACCCTGACAGAAACCCGCCGCCCACCTTGCCGCCCATGTAGCGGTCGAGCCGCTGGCTGATCTTCGACACACTGCCGTACCCGTCGTACGCCATTGTGACCACGTACTGCTGCTGGCAGCCGCGCGGCTGCAGCTTCGTCGCCGCCGCCCTGGACTCAGCGCGCATCACGATGTCGAATTCCTTGCAGCATACATCTCCCGGAGCGCTCCCTAAGCTGTTTGTCATAGACGCGACCTTCGCAGTGGTACTCGTATGTTGCTGTTCGTGAACATGCACAAGTAGGTAGACAGTTGAGCCCACCTGCAGACGATGCTCATGGCCACGTCCTGGGTGCCGCTGCTGCCGGCGTCGCCGATCGACAGGCTGCCGCCGAAGGAGCAGCGGCGGTAGGAAGGAGACCGTGCGGCGCCCAGCTGCGGCACCTTGGCCATTCCGGCCAGCTGCGGAGAAGCAAGCAGAACCCTGCTCACGCCCGCAAAGACACACACCGCACGCTGTGGTAGGTGGATGATAAGGTGGATGGAGCGCGTGTTCACCTGGAGGACAGGCGCTGCCGGTATCCTGCAAACCCCCACTGTTTGGGAACTGTTTCCGACAGCGTCTTCAGAAGAAGGCAACTCTGCAGCATCGCGAGCAACTGAGTGGCGGCCCGCGCCATGAGTAGCAGCCCGCACGCACGCAGATTGGCTGGCGTCAACTGCCTCCAAAGTGGAAGCAGGGGTGGCTGGAGTCTGGCGGGCGACCGGAGACCCTGAAGCCTCTGAGACTGGAGCCGCACCTTCGGTTGCGACCCTGACAAATTGACGGCCAGCAGCCGCACGGTCTGCGCGCCGGCGGCGCCGAAGACCGCCACGTACATTGCGCTCCGGCCATTTGGGCTGACAGCGCCGGCGGCAACGTCACCGATAGCGCCGCTGCTGCCCAGGTTGATGCTCCCCAGACTTGCGCCGCGGTCCGAGGTCACCTGCCGAGGCATGAAAGGATGCAGATGGACACACCTGTCGGCACCGCACTCAATCAATCGATCGGACAACTCGTGCTTGGTGGCGTCTGCGTGATGGTGCGTGTATGCGGAGGTGACGCCTCAGACAGCCTGGCGCACTTGCAAGAGATTGGCAGGTGGATTGCCGGTGGCACCACCCAGCTACAGGCTGTCATCTGGCAGCTGGATTTCGGCCCAGCCTGGTTATTCCCACCCTCGATAGCTGATCAACAGCATGGCAGCAGCACGGCAGGTGCAAAACATAACATAATGGCGACTTGCCGGCGCCTTGCCGCTCTGCCGCTGCTGGACATCGCGACAAGCACAGTCCCAACCGCTGCGTGATCGCTTGCTGAAAATTGGCAGAAGCTTCAAAGCCGACTGATTTCAGACGCTCTGGCGAGGGAGCCATGCCTCGCTGCTTGTCAGGCCGGAACATGAAATGCAAATTTTGCATCTATCTGACTGACACCGCTAGGGCCCAAGCACGAACTCTGCCCGCTCGCTTGGCGGTGGGATCGCTTCAGAAGTATGTTTTGCATGCACAAGACTGCCAGCGGCGCTGGCAGCAGGAAACCGGCCTGCACCTACCTCGACTCGATATTGTGGCGTAGAAGTGTCGCGCAGCACCAGCAAATTTCCAGGCAGCACTTGGAAAGCCGATATGCGGAAGCAACAAAGAGATATTACGACACAGACGGCTGCGCAGCGCGCTGCTGCCATGCTGGACTGGTAAATACCGCGTCGTCAGCAAGTAAATCGAGGACGAATCCTGCCAAATATCACGGCCAGGCAGCATCTAGAAGATACATAGCCCCATCGCGATTGCAGCCTTGGTGCCTGTGAGTGGGGAGGGACGATTCGAAAACGCGTGTGTCCGACGACCTGACCTGGATAGGCAATCGTGTGATGAAACGGCGGGAGCGGTGTACGGGCTGGTACAACTAATGGGTCGACTGAAGAATCTCTTCACCCAATCCCGAGTTTGCAGCCAGGGGAGCCAGTGAAGGGAGCGACACACCCGTCCTCTGCCGGACCCGCTCATCCCCGTGCCCTGGCGGGCTGCAACGGCGGCTGCGACAGTATGGCCGCCGTCGTCCGCCCCCACTAGCATCTGCATGTGCCGCCGGTGCAAAAAGCTAATGTTCTTCAGCTCCTGCGCCGCAGCCGGACTGTCACTGCATAGCCCGCTGGCTGCAGTTTCGTGCTGTCGGGACATCTCTGAAACGCTGTGCTTGCATCATGATTCCAGCTGCTTGTGATTATCCACACACGACTCTCCTCACTTCACACCCAGATGAATCAGCTTGCAGCTAGCTAGGCAGAGGGCACAGCCAGCGCGTTCCGCACGCCGCCGCCGCCGCCGCTGAATTCGAACGACCCATGCGGCGCCCCATTCAAGGCGCTATAGAGGTCTCCTGCCGCCCCCGCTATTCCAGCACTGCCAGGCTGTGTATACAACACCATGACCTCGCCGCCGCCGGACCCCAGCACCAGCGATTTGACAGTCCACCCTGAGCCGCGCAGCGTTGCCACGCGCTCGATGAAGGGGCTTCCCGCTGGGAAGTACACCAGATCCTGCATGCGAAACGAGAAACGAAGTGAGAAGCGCAGCAAGGTTGACTGCCACAGAAGCTGAGAAAACTGCCGTGCATGCGCCTGTAAAAACATGAGTCCTGAAAAGGGGCCGGTGTGTCTGTAAATACGAAAGCTCGAAAGAAGCGCACCTGAGAGGCGCCGCCGGCGCGGCACACAGCCCAGAAACCATCATCTGAGAAGCTGCTGCCCTAGATTCTTGTAAATGGAAACCCTTGCATCCCAACCGAACCGCACCTGCGAGGCGCCGCCAGCGCGGCACACAGCCCAGAAGCCGCCCGCCGAGAAGCTGTCGCCCTGCACGACGTGGTGGGAGCAGCTCCGGCTGTCGTTCTGCGTCTGCCGCAGGCGGTCGTGCAGCCTGACAGGCTCCAGCGCCGGCGGATCAGCAAAGCCAACATCAAACAGGCCCTCCTGCGCGGCGACGGCATTGGAGGGGTGGTGCCAAAAATCTTGTGGCAAATTTCGGATGCGGCTGGTGTTGGTGTAGAGGGCTGGACCGCTACATGCGCTTTTGTACTGTGGACCCTTGTCATTCGAAACCTGGTGCGCGAAGGGCCGTGCGCAATTCGGGGCATCGTTTCATGCAACGGGGCCCGTCCGCGGTGCCGGGGCAGCCGCACCAGCGCTGCAAGGGCGGCCGACGGTGCTGGCATGCCGCAACAAACATGATGCCCGCAAAAAAGCACGATTGCCGTGGGCAGCAGCATCCCCATGGCACCATTTTGAGGGGTAGTCGAGGCAAGCTACCCGGTGGAAAGTACCCACCTTCTGGGCTGAGCTCTGCACAGCGTACAGTGAGTCGCCTGTGCCCCACAGGGCGCTGAATCTATACGACACCCCGTTGGTCCGGCACTGCAGAGCGAAACATTCGGATGTGCTGTCAGTATTCATACAGGCTGGGCGGAAAAGTAGCTTCTACTGGGCTCGTATTCACGCACTCGTGCTGATGCCATTCACTTCAATCATGACAACGCAGCAATGGCAGGAAGGCGCCGAGCAGCGTCACAACTGGACACAGCCGCCTTCGGCGCCGCCCACCTTGCCGCTCTGGAACCTCGGCCGCGCCGCCGTCGGCGCCGCCCTGCATCAGGGTAGATGAAACATGAGTACATTTGTGCCTCGAAGTTTCCTGCTTTTGATCGTGGTCCTGTTTTGCAACAATTGAATCACCAAGTGCCACATGAGCATGTACCGTGATATTATGTAATGAAACCAAAAACGTGTGTGTGTGCCGACCTGCAGACGATGCTCATGGCCACGTCCTGGCTGCCGTCGTCTCCAGCGTCGCCGACCGCAATTCTGCCGCCAAAGGCGCAGCTGCTGTAGAACGGAGACCACGAGGCACCCAGCTGCGGCACCCTGGCCGTTCCGGCCAGCTGCGGGGCAGCAAGAGAGTAGGAATTCATGCAAGGTTCATGCTGGCACGGGTGCAGACTGCCGAGATTCGCCGCTGGCGTGACGGTGGAAGGATGGATGAGGATGGATGCTGGCCTGCATGGTCGCAGTGATGCTGATGCCCCTCCAGAAGCGGTTTGCTTGCTTGACCCTCAGCAGGCTGCTGCCAAAATCCCCTTGCAGAATCCAGCAGCGCTGCAGGTGCGCGAGCAAACAGGCACTGACGGGCTCCCGAAGCAATTGCCCTTGGAGCGGAGCGGAGCGGAATGCCGTCTGGATGGGACCGCCGTCACAGCCAATGAAGTTCAAGAAGGTTCACATTCGGTCGAGGCCGCACCTTGGGCTGCTGTCCCGAGAGCTGCACGGACAGCAGGCGTGCAGTCTGCGCGCCGGCGCGGCCCGAGAGCGCGACGTACACCGCGCTGCGGCCGTTCGGGCTGACTGCGCCGGCGACCACGTCGCCGACCGTGCGGCGGCTGCCGAGTGCGATGTTGCCCAGGCTCTCGCCCCGGTCCGAAGTCACCTGCAAACGAGGCACAGCGTAAGGTCACCGGTGCCAGTAGTCGCCCAATGCATTGTCCGAAGCCACCGACTGTGCGGCGGCTGCCGGGCGCTGCGTTTTCCAAGCTGCACACGGAGTCGTCTCTGCGCCATGCAGCTGGCGGGCTGCTGCAGAGCCGAGCTCTGCGGTGTCGCCTCAGAATCAAGTGCCTGTGGAGCGCCCTTGATGTGGCTTTCCCAGGACGGCGCAGTTACTTGAGGTGTTTCTTTGCCTGTACCTGCGGCGCGGCATGGTCTGTCCTCTCTGCGGCGCCACACTCTGCAACACCATAGCAGGTGCAGGAAGCCCTTGGATCGCTCAACCGCACAGAGAGTTGCCTTGGCATGACTGGGTTCACAGCATCTGGCAGGCTTTTGATCGCCGCTGTACTGGGCGCACATGAGTCTACCTGACGCCCGCGCGCATTTCAGCAACAGTGCCTGGCCCGGCACCTCTTGCCTATGTTCTGGCAAGTCAGCGTATGATCAAAAGTGATCATGTCCTGCATATCGATGGGGGTTGGCAGGTCATTGGACTGCACCTCGACTCGGAATTGTGAGGCAGAGTCGAGCCGCAGTACCAACAGATTTCCGGGCTGCACTTTGAAGGCCGACACACAGCTGCAGAAGATACATAGCGCGAGACAGATCGCTGTGCAGCGCGCTGAAGCCGCCATGCCGGGCGCAGGTACAAATCTGCCCGCCAAAAGGGCCAGCAGACAAAAGGGGCGGCCGAATCTGTCGCACGGCACTGCGCTGTCAAGCCTGCTGCAAGCTAGGGCCCAGTATCAAATGATTTTCATCAATGTGGAGTCGCGTGTGGTTGCGTCCACATATCACTGCCTAGAACGACGGCAGCTCGCGTCATGTCCGACTCTGACAGCGTGGAATTGTACGGGAGTGCTGTTAAACCCTGTGTACTGGTACAGACCTCCGTCGGGCTGCTTCCGGCTTCCGACTGTGTGTGCTGTGTGTGCTGTGTGTGCTGGAAGGAAGGCTATCTTGACAATCGCACCGGCCTCTGGCGATAACGCTCCATCAGGCTCCACAGCTGCGGCCGCGCCGCCATCACGAGGCCGCAGTTTGGCAGAACCGCGCCGCCGCCTGGAACTTAAGTGGCTCATTGCCCCATGATGTCCAGTCCGCCGCCATCTCTCTAGCGAACATCTGCGCCGCCAGGCAGGGCCGGAACGTGAGCACCCGTTGGGTTTTGAGACCTCTGGATCAAAGCCAGCCAAAATCGTGGCGTCAGGCATGCTTTCCATCTGCAGACGGCTCTCTCGGCTTTACTCCTGCACCCTCACCTCGAGGCACCTGGAGCCAGGTGGCACATAGCGTCGCAGCAGCTGTCCAAGGTGTGGCTTGCGCGAGTGCTCCCCGGGCACGGCCGCCACGACCAGGTGCTGCAGCAACGGCGGCAGCGGCGACGGCATCGCAGCAGTCTCTCGGGCTGCCGCCGCCACGTCCGGCGTTACGGTTGCGCCCGCAGCGCCCAGCAGACCTGGCAGTTGCTTCGAAGGCTGCGGCAGCGCAGCTGCCGCAACCGCCGCCGCAGCCTCTGCACATGCCGCCGGCGTGCTGTGCGGGTGTGCCTCGACCCCTGCGCCGGAAGCTGGGCCGCCGCTATCGCCGTGGCTGCCGCTGCCCCAAGACCGCGCCAGCAGCAGCACCTCGTAGGGCCGCCGGTGCGCCACGTCCTGCGCTTGCACTGGTGTGAGCTCAGCTGCTGATCTTGCAAACAACTTCCGTGCAGATATGAAACATATCTCGGACACAGGTTTCAACAGGTCCTGATCTCCACAAAGCATATCTTGATGACCCCAGGGCCAGAGCAACCTCCTCGCATATTCCCGTATTCCTCGCCTCACCAGGCGAAACACAAATCCAGTGCTGTGCTGGGCTCCTGGGCACCCGATGCCGCTTTGGAAGTTCGTTATGAACCAAGCAAACCATGCTTTCGGCCAGTCACCGGCGGCGTCGCGGGCCGGCCGTCGTCAGCGACCTTGAGCCACGGGTGGCGACGGGCGCCCAACCCCACGTTGGCAGCCTTTGGACAACACTGAATCCTGCTTTTCGAGGCCACTCACCAGCGGCGTCGTGGGCCGCCCGTCGTCCGCGAGCTTGAGCCACAGCCAGGTGGCGACGGGCGCCAAGCCCCACGCCGGCAGCAGCTCGGCCTCGACGAACCGCCAGAGCCGTTCGCGGTTGGTCATCCACAGCGCCACCAGCGCGCCCTCCTGTGAAACGGACAAAAAATCTAACGAGTTGTGTGAAAGTATCTTGTGTGATGCCCTTGCCCCGTTTTGCACCACACAACGGGCTCTGGCTCTCCTAGCTGCTCGACTCTTGTTGAAAAGCAACGCAGAAGGCTCTGCGGCAAGACTCTGCGGCAATGCAGACTCAGGCAGCAGCTCGGCCTCAGATGGGGTCCCGACTGTGATGGAGATGCTGGCATGCTCAGCATATCAGGCATTCTGACCGGGCATGGACTTTGGATGCGGAGCAAACTTGCCGGGTGCAGCAGCTGGCGCATGGGTATGCCGAGCAGGTTGCGCGACGGCAGCGTTGCGTACTTTCCTCCGCGCCGCACTGAGGCATTTTCCCAGGGCGGGTCCAGGACCACCAGGCGGTATCCCTCCTCGGGACTGCCTGCATACCAACATAGCAAGATCTGGGCGCTCCACGCCCGATGGTTTTCAATGAGGTGGGCGAATTCGTCATCGACTGCAGGTACTCATCTGCTGCAGAACAGGGATAATGACCGAGTGCAGCGGACAGAACGTGGCAAACACCTGCATGCAGGAGCGACACCAGGGACAAGATCATCGGCATGCGCGCCGGCTGCACAGCATTGATTGCGCCCATATCTCGGAGGGCGACATGTCAGCACAGACCTGAATCAAAGAAGCCTGTGCCCGTCACCTGGCAGCTGGCAGCAGCGGCCGCGGGTGACATCGGACATCAGGAAGGCGCTTGCGCGGCGGCAGCAGCAACAATGCATCCATGCTCAGAGGGGATCCCTTCAAGAACATCAGTAAAGACTGTTTACACTGCAGTCAACATGTCACCTGGCAGCAGCGGCCGCAGGCGGGTGACGTCGGACATCAGAAAGGCGCTGCGAGGCGGCAGCAGCACGTGCTGCTCGTGCGCCAGCGCCGCGGCTTCCGTGTCACCGCCGTTCGCGATGAGCCTGTCGAACAGGTTGACCGCTGCGCAGGCGCCACATCTGTTGTCAGCTTTGTGTACGTTTGGTGTCTGTCGTCAATCATGTAGCCCTGTCATGATGCAGCGCTGCCGCGGTGTTATGTTGGCAAGATATTATGTTGGGCAGAAAGGCGCTTGGCTCTTTTGGCAGCCAGAGGGTAGCCGCTAGGCTCTGCAGCTTGTGCAGGTCTCTTGCACAGAGCAGCCAGGTCACGCAGCATCGGACTGTAGGAGCTGACCTGGACCCTCTTGGCCGTCAAAACGGAACTTGGGTCGCAGCGCCGCCTTCATGGCCGCCAGCTTTATGTAGTCCGCCTGCTGCGGTTCGTCATCGCAGGCCTCAGCGCCGGAGCCGCCGGCGCCCTCCCGCGCATCTCCCGCATCCGCTGCGGACTCGCTGCCGAGCTGTGAAACAATACAGTGGGGCTGACCAGCTGCGGCCGGGTCATGCGCTGCAGGCTGCGCCTGGCCGGCGGCTTCCAGCGGCAATCGCCCCGCTGCACTGGTTGCCGCTGCGGCTTCCTGCAGCGCCGCAGCGCGTCCGCTGGCTGGCCCGTCTGTCCTGTGCTGACCGGAGGGCTGACGGGTGCAGATGCCGTCAGCAGCGTCTTTGCCGCCGCCTCTGCCGCTGGCTGCGACTCGCGCCAGGGCCTCTGCGATGCTGCACGCGCCACTGGCTGCCAGCCAGTCGCGGACACCGGCCGCGGCGGTTGCCAGGGGCGCGGAAAATGCTGCATGCCGCTGCTCCGCCTTTTGCTCCTGCAGCGGCATCGGAGGCTCAGCCTGCCGTGCCTTGGGGAAGCTGCACGGCATGAGCTGGCTCATCTGAGCACGAAACACCAGCTGCAAACGAGTGACAGGCAATGGCGCCGTCCATGTAATCGTTTCGCTGTTTCCGTGTGTCTCTCACAAACGCAGCCGACCTGCTCATTGGGCTCATAGGCGCGCTGCTGCTTGCGCTTGCGGCTGCGGCGTCCAGCAGGGTGCGCATGGGTAGCCGGCGCCAGTTCCTCAGGCGTCACTCCAGAAAGGGAGCTTGAAGCTGCTCCGAGGTCAGGCTCTGCATGTCTACATGTCTGCTGATGCTGCTCGCTGCCGCCACTGCAGCGGCTTGGTGCACCAGCACATGGCGCGGTCGCCGCCGCGCTGTGTGCATGGGCAGCTGTGAGTCGCGAGCCGGAAGTGGCATCCCGTGCTGATTCCAATACAGCTTTGCTGCTGTCTGCAGCCGTCTGATAGGGTTTCGGAACCGAAAATTGGCCTGGGACTGGGCTGAGCTCAGAGTAGCTGCTTGCGATCTCCTGCTCGCAGCTCAGCACGACCAGCCCGCGATCTCGCAAGAGCAACATGCAATGTGCTGCGAGGATCGAGTCAGTGCGCAATGACAACGTTTCTGATCAATTGTCATCAGTGGGACTTTCCGACATGGTACAACTTCACGGTGCACACCCTTCACAAGTTGGCACCAAAGTGCTGCAAAACTCAGCTTCAACTTCGAAAGTGAATGCAGACGTGTCCAAATGACCAGAAGAGTTGTCAACAGTGTGCTCCTCGCGCTCGAATAATGGCCATTGCCGCATGCAATTGGCGCCGTATCTGCGCGGCCGCACCTCGCCGCTCCCTGCTGTTGAATCAGCGCCGTTTGTTCGTGCACATGCCCACAGATCATACTGTACAGTTTCCTGAACCTCATCAATGTTGAACATCCCTCAGCTTACACGACCCTCCCGGTGTCCGACAATGACACTGGCATCGTTCGACGCCAGCAGCCGCCAGATATCGGCGGCCCGCCGTCAGCGGATGCCGGTGTACTCGTTTGGCAAAGGGTCGACTCCCAGCACCGGCACGATGAAGTAGGGTACCAGCAGCCCGCCGTCAGCGGATGCCGGTGTACTCGTTTGGCAAAGGGTCGACTCCCAGCACCGGCACGATGAAGTAGGGTACCAGCAGGTGCTCCAGCGCCCACCAGGCCGGCTTGGGCATGTCCTCCAGCACGACGCCGCCCGCCACGAAAGTCGCGAACAGCTGCAACGGGCTGAGGTTCTCCAGGCCGCCCAGGTCCTTGCCGAAGCCTGCGCATGGCGTCATCAGCATCGTCAGACCCTGAACGAGGCGTTGCAGTTCCCAAAGTCGCCGCAGCATGCCGTAAGGTGCGTGAAATGATATGAATTTCAAGAGGCACACCAGTTAGGCGGTGTGGATGCTCACCAATGAGCGTACGAAAGAAAGCCTCCGAATTTCCCGGTGGCTGTAGCGTCACATCGACGCTCAAGTCTGTCTCGTTGCGCGCGTTCCAGAAGTAGTGCGGCACACCCGGCGGCACGCAGATTGGCGCCCAGTGCGCCGCCGCGGCATCCGACGCATCAACGACAGCTTCCTCCCCGTTCAGATGGTAGCCGAATCGCCCCTCCCTGCGATGGACCGGCACAAAAGAAGAGTCACTTCGGCATGCATCCCCACGAATGCGAGGGTGCTGCTCCCTGTGCCAGTCTGAAGCTGACGAGCCAGCATCATGAGGGCTCATCAGGGATCTTTGTGCAAGTCCGAAGCTGACGAGCCCTCGAGATGCTGGCTCAGCGCAGTTCAGTAGCACGTGCTCAAGCGCAGGACTGGTGGCCGCCGTCCTGACAGAGGACCAACCTGACAGCCAGTGTTCCACACCTGACCGTGAAGCACTCTGTCTGCGTCTTGTGGCTGTGCCGCGGCGGGCTGGCGGAGCGCCCCGGCACGGCTCCGGGAATTCCGGCGCGGATGAGCGCCTCATACAGTCCCACCGGCTCGCCCGCCTCGTTCGTCGTCAGACTGTACTTGAACCTGTCCCGAAGCATCCATAATGTTCATGCGTGTCCATGCCGCGGGATCCAGCGAGTCTGGGATGTGCCCTGCATGCCGCCATGATTCCTGTATTTGCGGCAGACGCAGTTCACTACCCTTGCGCACAGGTCTGTCAGCGCTTTTTCTGACTTGATGTGCATCGGACGTCAGCAACGCAAGTCGGTAACGACAGTCTTCTTCCCTGCACTGACCTTTGGCCTGTGTTATTCCTCGTGTCCTCAAAGACATTGCCGCCCAGGACGGTGCGAGGCCTGCTCTGCACAGTCAGTCGGTTGTGGGCAGCGAACCCAGCCACCGTGATCGCCAAAAGCGCAACTGGTACAGATGCCTTCCGCAGCATGTTTCGCCTCTGATCCAAGCCTGCCCTTTCAGGTCCAAGTGTTCAAGGATCAAACTGGCCGCGAACAAGTGAGCTTGGTCCCTCTGGCACCTTGAAAACGTTCGATACGTGCGTAAGGTATGCTGCAAGCTGTACAATGTCGCTTGGCACGGTGATCAGGCCAGAAAAGTGTCGGAGAGACACGATCTTGCCAGTCGAGACCTTGAGCAACGACACAGCTTGCACGATTTGCCTACAACATACATCGTCGTGCGTGCTGGTTTTCGACCAGCTGGCGAGCTATAGGACAGATGCCACCCCTCGGGGGTCTCTGCCACAGCGGAACGCGATTCCGCACAGTTGCCTGCTGCCACTCCAACGTCACATTTGAAACCCTTTGCCCGAGAATTTTGCAAATTCGTAAGGCAAGGCAGACTTACTAGCCAGAGCCAGAATTCCGAAACATTGGCGTCATCGCTGCGTCGCCTGGATCAGATTGCGCAGGGCATGATTAGGCGTCAAGCCGTGCTCCTGCACCCGCTCGCCAGTCGTCGGCGAAGTTCCGTGCGCCGTCAGCCAGGGGGCGATGGCGGCACGCTCGTAGGTGTGCCCGTCGGCGCACAGCACCGGGTCCGCCATCACCTCCTGCATGGGAGGTGGCAGCAGCTCCATGCTTCATCGCACGATTTTACGCAACGACAGGTCAGCAAATCAGGACCATGCCGGCAGCTCGCTTCACCGGCAGCCAGGTACGAGGCGAAGGCTGCAGGGACAATCGCTGCTGCATCCAAAGCTCGCTCATAGGGCACTGATGCGGTTGTGCATCATCAAATACCTTAGTGATTGGACACAGCTTCCACCCGTCTGCAGCGGCTTCAGCTGGCGAGGACGCCGCGCTGACTGTGGGACGGCCGCCAATGTCGAGCGCCTGAGGCGCCGCTGGCAGTGCTGCGGCCGCTGAGGGCTCCGCTGCGCCGCTGGCAGCCGCTCTGCCATCGACAGAGTCTGCCGCAGCAGATGCTGCGTCCGCCGGCTGCGCCGCCGCCGCCGCCGCCGCCGTAGCCCCGTCTAAGGATGCCGCCAGGCTGCCGCTCGCGCTGGCGGCATCGTCCGCTGCTGCTGACTGCCCAGCAGGCGGTGGGGCTGCTGCCGCGGCTGCCGCGGCCGCCTGGGCCTTCTTCCGGGCCCGCTTCTGCGCCGCCCTGCTGGGTCTGGCGGCAGCGGCGCTCTCTGGTTCCTCTTCTCTCTGCAATGATCACCACAGTGACTGTTGATCAGTATGCTTTGTCAAAGGGCGCCTGTCAGCTTGCAGTTTAGCGAAAATACTCTGCCACCCATTCAAGCTGCAAGACTGGTCATTTGTCTGCCTCAGCGCAGAGGCAGCATCTGAGGAGGCACAAGTTGCCGCTACACCAGGCAGCCCCCAATGCTGTTGCAAACATGACGCAAGGCGTGTCGACAGGTTATGGCCTTCTCAAACTTGGAGAGGTAAGAAATACTAGCATGAGACCCACCAGCAGCTCGTCCGCGGCGGCTTGCGCTGCCGCCGCCGCCGCAGCTGCTGCAGCGCTATCCGTGCCGCCAGTGCCGCCGCCGCCACCGCCTGCCATCGCGGCGTCGACCAGAGCCAGCCCGCCGGCCTGCAGCCGCAGCGCCAGGCCCGGCGGCGCCAGCTGCAGGGTGTCCGATCGCCGCTGCTCCCACTCCGACGCAAAGCCTGCCCGCGCATCGCTGCTTGCCGCCAGCAGCGCCGCCAGCGCTTGGCAAAGCGCCCGAAAGCTTGGCACCACTGACGTCGAGCCCCCATGCACAAGCAGCGGCAGCGCAGCAGCGAGGCATCTCTGAAGGCTGGCCTCGACAGCTGCAGCGGCGCCGGCTGCGCCGCAAGCGAGCATCACTTTCACTGCCGCTGCGGCCTGAGAGAACTCTGCCGCGCCGCGGCGGCCGCCCACTGCCTGTGCATCGCGTGCAACGCAGTGCTCGAAGAGGCCGCCGGAGAGGCAGATCGTCACGGCGCTGCCTACTCCGTTCAGCAGCTTGTTGCCTGCAGCCGCCGTGGGGTCAGTTGCTGCCGCCATGGCAGCGCAAGCTGGCATGATGCCGGCGCCGTGGCGTGAGAGCGCCCAGCTGACAAAGCCGCCAGCCGCCTTGGTCGCTCCCCGGGGCGCCACCGCTGCCGTCTCCAGCATCATGTTTGCCGCCAGTGCCGTCTTGAAATAGCGTGCGACGTCGTCCATGTACAGTGCGAGCCCGCTCAGCAGGTGTTTCCAGATGTGGCGACCCTCCGCAGTGGCCAGGTCAAGGGTCTCATCGGCTATGCCAGCGACGCCGCCGGTGCCGGAGCTACCGTCAGTGCCGGAGCCGCTACTGGGATGCGTCTCCCCCTCGCCGGGTGTGCTGCCGCCGGGAGCAGCTCGACCGGCTGGCTTGCCCCTGCCGCCGCCACCGCCGCCTGCTTTTCTGCCGCTGCCGCCTGCCTTTCTGCCGGCCTTGCTGGTTGCCGCCTCGCTGCCACCGCCGCCGCCGCCGCTTGCGGGCTGTGCAGGCGCCTGGGCCGCCACGAGGCAGGACAGCATGTGCGCCGCGGCATGAGCCGCGAAGCCGGCAGCTGTCGCCGCCTGCACCTGGACTGTCTCCTCGATGCCGTCCAGCCGCAGCGCCCGGAGTGCCTCGGGCAGCCTGCCGGTGCCGTCCGGCGTGCCTCCCAGCTTCCAGATGCCGCTGCAGCTGAACAGCAGCGCCCTCAGCGCCCACGCGCGCAGCTGCAGGACAGAGGCGCGGCAGTCATGTACGACTTGATGGGTGGTGGAGTCAACAGCAAAGCATGCTGGTAGGAGCAGGCAACGGCGCTCCAGATGTGGACAACGGTCCGGGGGCGACACAGATGTTGGCAGAGATGCAGCTGCTATGACATCACGGTGTGACCCTCAGGCGCGCTCACGTCTGAAGGAGGCAGGCAAGCTACACGGCTCAACATGTCAAGCTGCATCATGTATGTATTGACACAGGCGCACCGCCAGATCCGAAGGCAAGGTCGTCTCAATTGCCGCGACCCTGCAGGTTGCTTCACACGCAGCCCTGGCAAACACGAGCGCAGCCACGGCCCGCACTGCCACTGGGCCGCCTGCGATGGGCATTGCTTCAGTTTGCGGGATGCCACAGCTGCTGCAAGTGGATAGCCAACACACCGGGCGCACCACAGGGTGCACATATCTAACCCTGACGCTGTCACATCGACAATGACATGGTGCAGCACTTTCGCTCTGCAACAGAGACACGCGCGGCTGCTGCGCACAGCACAAGTTTGTGGGCACCCTTGTCCTCCTCCGCAATGATGGCCGTGCACAGGGTGTGCAGGAAGGTGTCGCGTCGCCGCTGGGGAGCCGCATCCAGGATGGTGCCCAGGAGATTGCGTCCCTCCTGCGGCAGGCACCAGAGTCGGCCTGACTATCATGCTGTAAGGTCGCGATGTCAAGCCAATGATGCCGCTGCGTTGCTCTCATGGCCGCCAAATCGGCTGCAAGCGCTGCTGAGTTGCAGCGCGACTCACGCTGCTGCCGCAACCGACAATGCACGGCGCCCACAGGGCCTGCAGCAGCTGCTTGAGCCGCGTCTCTGCCGCCGGCGCCGCCGCGGCGCTTTGCACGAGGCACGTCAGCGCGAAAAGCGTCATTGCGCCGGTGTTCGGGCTCAGCTGCTGCGCCTGCAGACACCGTGGAGAACTGGCATGACCCTCACCTAGATGTCACAGATTTCAACGCAAAGCGGTGGAGACAGGGCTTCAGCTGGCCGATCCCTCCTGTGAGGAGCGGACAGGGCCGCGGTGCATGTTGCCCGAAGAAGACAGAGGGACAGCGGCAGGGCAACAGCAAGGCAAGCGCAAAGCCAAGGCACGGGCAGGGTATTGGGGTCGGACACTATGTCGTATGCGATCAGATGGGGGTAGGATCAGGGGTCGTACCCTGGTACAGATGTCCAGACACGCGCACAGGCTGCGCATGCTGTTGAGCCACATGGCATGCTGGCCCACAAGCAGGTCTGGCCTGACGCCAGCTGCTGACAGGAGCTCGTCTTCTGAGGCCACGAGCCACGTCACCAGCCTCACTAGGCGCTGCATGCAGGCACGTGAGGCGTTGGAATGTTTGCGTGCTGTCCGCAGCCTCTCTGCTGGAACGAGATTGGCGGGGAATGTTCTCACAGCAGCAGTCTTTGCACCAGACAAGAGCAGCAAGAGGCGTTCTCACCGGCGGCGTTTCGGGCGCAGCTGCCAGCTCGCGGGAGAGGCGGCTTCTTCCTGCGCCTTTCACGATGGCGCCTGCGCATAGTTCGGTGGTCATCATGACCTGCATCAAGCCGTCATAGTCGCGTGGCAGCGAGGCGGTGGAGCGTGAGATGTACCTGCGTTCACACCAGCAGCGTTCACATCAGAAGTGCAACAGTCAATCAGTGGCAGGTTTGTAGACCCATTCATACATGCAAACAGCAATCTGCAGGACTACTATCCCGAGGCCATCTGCAATGTACTACAGTTAGCTCCTGGTGACAAGGGGTTGCACAGCCACACAAGAAGCGAATAGAAAGTCGCAACATCTTCAGCTTGTGCTGGGCAGGGTCTCACCTGAGCTGCGGTTCGGCAGCAGGCACCAACGGAACAAAGACGCTTAGGTCATCGCCGCTGGCGCAAACACTGCGGTCGATGAGTGCCGGCACAGTGTCTGCAGCAGGCGATGCGGCGTCTCAGTCGGGCTGGCAGTTGACCTGACCGCAGGCTGCCGGCTGCAACAGGGCGAGGCATCCAAAAAGACCGCATGATACAGGTGACATTCAGCACTATGTTGTAGAGCCACATGGAACGGCTGACAGCTGACGCATGACCACTCGAGCACTCCCGTACATCTGTGTGAAACAATCGCTCGGTGGACGCAGTCACCTTGATACAGCGCCTCCGCCAGCTGCACGATGTCTTTGCGCCCCAGAGCAGTGCCGAGTGTCTGCAGCGAGCCGGGCCGCCGGAGGACGTCGTCCAGCTGCGACTTCAAGTCGTTCCGCGCACACAGTGCCAGTGCCGCCAAGCATGCCGCCGGGAGATCCGGCGGCCTGGCCAGTGTGGCCAACTGGTTCAGCAGGAAGGCGCAGACACCTTTCGAGTTGCTGTAGGTCTCTAAAAGTGCCTCATGTGGCGGCGCAGGCTGCTGGCGTAGCTGTTGCAGGAGGGTCTGTGCGGCCGCTGGTGTAAGTTGCCCCTGGTAGTTGATACGCGATCCCGATGCCGTCATGGCACAAAGACCGCAACTATGCTCCGAGCAAAGATGATCCTGCAGGCGGTGCTCTGATTGGGTTCAGCACGGTGCTGATCTGGCAAGGACTTGCGAGGCTTTGCAGGATATCATTATCTTGATCGATCGTCACGGAGGATGCAAAATTTTGAGCAACCAAACGAGCTTGGATGTGCTCTGCAACTTTCAATCTATCAGCCACTTCGAGTGCCTGGCGGGAAAGAGATGGCGGGAAAGAGATGGCGGGAAGCTCTGCCCACTCATAGGCTATGAGGCATAGCTTGTACGGGGGGATCGACATATTCGCCTACCACGCTGCCAGTAACTCAATCCTCAAGACCTGGTAAAACAGCGCGCCAACCAGCCGACTACGGTGACCTTGGTGCATTAGTATGCTACGGTCAGGATGTGGCCTGCGAGGCCCCAGACCGGGTGCTTCACTCCCGGTAGGGGTCCAGCCGCGCCCGCTTCCAGGGGGCGCCCGTCAGCGGGCTGGCTGCCAGCCACGGGCGCGCCAGCGCGGCTGCACCGCCGCCGCCGCCGTCCTCCAGCGCCGCCGAGGCGCAGCTGCCGTCCGCCGCGATGTGTATTGGCGGGCAGGCGGGGGTGAGCAGCGCCCCGATGACTGCATCGTACCGCCCCTCCCTGAGCCCGAACAGGTATCTAAATTCAGAGCAGTGCACATGACAGGAAGAGAACCAAGGATCCAGTGAATTTAATGTTCAATTCTTTTCTCCAGGGCCGCTGGCACCATGGACTGATGTCTTCTAGCGTAGCAGCAAAATGCTGCAGTCGGTGCAGCAACAGAATGGCGCAGTTGCCATAGCAGCAGCGCCGCCCTCGTTGAACTCGCTCTGGAGTCAGTTGAACACCCACCAGGCGGCCAGGCGGGATGTAACGTTCAGCGCGGTGTCTGCGTCCGAGCGCCAGCGCTTGCGCGCCATCGCCGACGTGGCGACGCCGGCGGCCCAGCCCCCGTCGCCGTCGACGCCGATGCCTCAACTGCTGCTGACGCCCATGCCGAGTGATTCCGCAGCGTGCTGGAAGTCGAGTGCGTCCAGATCGAGCGGCGGCAGCGCCGGCAGCGACCGCGCGTGTCGCGCCGCCGCCGGGTCAGCGGCGCCGGCGGCCCCGCCGGAAGCCGGAGGCAGGCCGAGGGCTACCGCGGAGGCTCGCAGCTCGTCCGCCGTCGCCTCCGGCAGACCCTGCAGCGTCAGCCACAAATAGATGTCGCACGATCGAACGACATCGTGAGGGCAGAGGGAACAAGGACCATCCGACTTGCGAGGATGGTCTCTATGTTTATCTTTGAAGTGGTTGTAAGTTGCTGCACCGAGAGTGACACAGGTGAACAGGGGCTCAGAATTTGGCTAATGCGTCGCCATCAGTCGGCAGCCGCATGCGCCGGCGGCCATCCTGCTCGCCTGCGGCAACGCCGAGCAAATCGCCACCCTCGGGCAGCCGCTCGGCAGCCGCAAGGGCCTGGCGGCGTACCAGCGGGCCACGGCGGCCATCGGGGAAGCTGCTGGCCCTTGGAAAGGCCGGCGCGGCAGCCGCCGACGCGCCCCAGCTGCACGTGCTGCTGGGTGTGCCGATGCAACCATCGGTGGGCTCCCTGCCAACATTCCGGGCGCTGTGCCGCGCGCTCGAGGCGATGCTGGCAGACCCCAGCCTCGCTGCGGACCGCAAGCCAGCCGTGGGCGGCGACGCGGCGGCAGCTGGCGGGCACGCTGCCGAGACGGCTGGCGCCGCAGGTGGAGGCATGCCTCGCGTCGGTGGACCGGGCGGTGGCGGCGGTGGGCAGTAGATCAAATGAGATCAGAGGCAGCAGAGCGGCGGCAGACGGTGCAGCAACAGCAAAGACAATGGCGGCGGCTGCGGCACAGGAGGCAGCCGACGAGCTGCTGGTGGGTGTGTCTTGTGCAAGAATGGAGCTGCTCCAGCTACGCGCTTCTGAATGCATCTTATCGGCATGCGCGTCTTGCCAACATGGCTGCTTGTTTCAGAAGGTGCAGATGACGATGGTGTTGTCAACACAAACAATTGCCAATCTGCAAGACTATCGCGACCTCCACAGCTTCAACCACGACCGATTGCCTCACAGCAGACTCCTGCCACTGCACCGTGAGGAGGAGGCGGCTGCAGCGCCTGCCGCCGGCGCCGGTCCCAGCAAAGCTGCGCGGAAGCGCGCCCGTAGGAAGGCTGAGGCAGCAACAGCTGCCGCAGCCGCCGCAGCCAGCGCCGGCCAGGCGGCCGCTCAGCGGCCCGCAGACTGCGCTGCAGCCTCTGCAGCAACTCCGGCGGCCTCGTCAGCAGCAGGCGCGCCGTCGGCACACGAGAGTGAAGCTTCTCAGCCTGCCAACGGCGCAGTCTCCGGCGGCGACGCAGCCGCAGCAGAGCCCGGCAGCGCGCTGCCTGCCGCCGTGCAGGCGTTGAGCATGCAGCCGGGTGACCAGATTCATGCAGTGGGAGCATCCGCTGCTGTCGCCGAGGACTGGATGCTGTGCCCCCTCTCGAAGGTGAGTGACGTGGAGCTTCGGACTTTGTGGCCCCGCATTACTGGTGACTGTGGCGCCTTCAAATTCTACCTGGAGGTCCCTCTTGTCACACAGCAGAGGTTGCACTGTAGCAGAGTGTTCCAATCTGATTGAAGGTGTATGCTGCTTGATGCTGACAGGTTTTGGCGACCCTCGAATGCAGGAGGGTGATGGCGGACCCGGTGCTGTGCGCCGACGGACACACCTATGAGCGCGCCGCCATCGCCGCCTGGCTGGCGGCGCATGGCACCTCGCCGACAGGGCAGCAGGTTGCCAGCCGCGATCTCACGCCCTGCGCAACCTGTTGCAGACGGTGCAGCAGCAGCAGTAGCAGCCGCTGCCGTCTTGGTCCTGTCAAACATTCGCATTGCTGAAGACCTGTGGAGATCCGAGGATCCGTGGATCTCCGCCGAGGCCGCCAGCAGCGTCAGCGCGAGGGAGAGACTCCGCTGCAGGCGCGCGTCTGCGGCAAGCGAGGCGCCGCCCGCGTCGGCCGCCAGCGCCTGCACAGCCGCCGCGGACCGCGCATACTCTGAGAGCGGGCCGCGCTCGCTCGCGGCGCTGCCCGTTGCGGGGTCGCGGGCGACGGCATGGTCGAGGCAGTTTGCGGTTGCGCTCGCCGTCAGCGCGAGCAGCCTGTGCTGTGCGGCTGCGGGCGTCTCCGCCGGCGACGGATCTTGCGCTGTCGCCTGCCTTGGAGCGGCAGCCAGGGCTGCCTGCCGGGCGCCGACGGCGTGGCGCGTGAGCGCCCAGTCTCGCAGGCCGCCGCAGTTGCTCTGCCAGGAGGCAATTCAGGATGTCCGCCGCCGCCTGAGCCGCCAGGCCTGCTGCCACCGCCGCCTGAGCCGCCATAGTCTCAAGGCCGCCAACCGGCTTTAGCAGCGGGATCGGCGCCACCCCCGCAGCGTCCAGCGCCACCGCTTCGGCCCTGATGCTGCAGCAGGCGAGCACCAGCGTCTGAAGCGCGTTCCCCAGCAGCTGCGCGGCAGCAAAGACAGCAGCATTTCTGTAGGTTTCACAGCGTCAGTGGGAAGTGGGCAGTTCAGAGCTGGGAAGTGGATGGTTCAGGATACGCAGGGCGACGGCAGCAGCCATTGACGTAGCACTTGAGTTTGTACGACAATTTTTCGTCATGACACTGCCTGAGACTTGGTGGGGATATCAGAATCGTTCGGCAACGTCCTGCTAGGTCCGGGAGACCTGGCGATGAGATCATGGCATTCCAGCCTCCATTAACGGGATCTACGTCGGTGAGTGTGCCAGATTACCTGAGTAGTTCTCCTGCGTGCGAGCGGCTCACAGCCACTCATGTGCGACGAGAAGTCCATTCCGGCAAGGGTTCCCACGACCATCGGCGTGACAGCGCCTGCAACAGAGCGGACAGTCGCTCAACACTTGTGGGACACCATTGGACCAAGAGCCCAGAACCTGCAAACCTCCTCGCACGATCGTCCACTGGCCATTGGGAACCACAAGGCAGGCGTGCATGATGAAGGGTTTTTCCAAGGGGGAAGGGTTGTCTTGATGAAGCGAACTGAAAGCATCAGTGCCATGACACTCTTTCAGAAATGGTCATTGAAAGCAGGGGAAACACCCAGACCTGGGTGCAGCGCCTCCGCCTGCTGCACGACATCTGGCCGCCCCAGCGCTGCGCCCAGCTGCTGCAGCGGGGCGAGGCCGGGCATGCGCAGCAGCTTCCACTCCATCTGGCAGGCGCAGCACACCCGTCGGTCAGTGACATGCTGCGAGGCCCTGGTTTGGCGGTGATCAACAGGGCCGGCTGGACCAGGAATCGGTGCAGCTGTGCTGCGTTCAACCAGAATACGCCGATACGCTGACACTCACAAGGATGCTGATTCCGCCAGGAAAAGGTCCACGGAGGTGTGACAAAAGGACACAGCCACAAATGAGTTGTGAGGACAGTCCAGTGCATTGCCCAACTTGAGAAAGTGCCATGCTCCAGATGTGCCTACCTGATCGTCAAGGGGCTGCTGCGCCATCGCCGCCAGGCACGCTGCCGCGAGCTCCGGCGGCCCGCCCAGCTGTTTCAGCAAGAAGCCCCAAGACTCCAGAGACGAACCGCCGGCAACCGCTAGCAGGGCCTCATGACGCGGCGCCGGCGCCATCTGGTGCAGCATGCCAAGCAGACGCTGAGCCTCAATCGCAGTCAGCGGCAGTGGGGCCTTGAGGTCTGGAAATGCTACTGCGGTCGTCGCTGCCTCCACAGCCAGCAGCGGTGCCGGCCGGTCTGAAACTGCCGCCGTGTCATCCGCAGCCAGCGCACACGGCCCTGTCAGGTCTGGCGACGCTGCCGCTGCTGCCGACATGGTACTGCTTTGGTCTTGATCAGCTGCTCTGCAGCGCTGTGACGTCGATCGTAACGCACGATGGCAGTGGTTGCACGGAGTTGAGACGATCTGCGATCAGTGGCTGGGCGGAGCCGATGCGAGAGATCATAACAACCTGGCCATGCCATCCAGGGCTGAACTGGAAGATGGTGAATGTCTTTTCAATGCCTAGAATGAGCCAGCGAGCAGCTGGCACCTGTCCAGCTCAGGCTTGCCAGCTGGCAGATGCAGCCCATGACGAGCACCCACGCTTCTGACCTTCCTCCCCAGTCTCACATTATGACAATAGCTCAGCTCCAGTGGATTCCGTGCGGGATACACTGCCGCTCGAGCCGCTGATCTACTCGACATATTTTGCAGGTTTGAATATGAAACCATGATCGGAACCGCCACATCACTCTTGCTTCAGCGTGATCACCTTGCTTCCGCTTTCCTAGCCTCCCCAAACGCACGTAGCTCTGCTGATCCTACTGTCATTCTAGTGGCGCTGCCAACACTCAGGCCCTAGCAACAGTCGGCGCCGCTGAAGCCGGGCCCCTCCCCGGCGCCAGCAGATGGCAGAGCATGACGCTGTGCTTGGGCCGCTGCCCGTGGCCACGGCCGAGTCCCTGCTCGCGTGGCTCCATCGGAGGCCGCAGCCGCCGCACCTCGCCCTGCTGTCGCACCTGCTGGCCTCATACGAGGATAAAGTCGATCGGGCTGCTTTCCTGCTGCACCAGCTGGTTGGACCGCTGGAGCTCGCGTCTGTGTGCTGGGCGACGCTGGCACTGGTGGCTGGCGTAGCGGCCAAGGTGGGTTGCCACCGACTGCCTCCTACCTCGGCTGTGTACCCTGGCACCTTCGCCGCACAAGCCGCACTCTCGCATTTTTAGATTGAGTGCACCCGACCGCACTTCTGCCGCTCTGCTGAGGACATGCCAGGCGCCCTGCCAACATGCCTGCTGCCATGCCAACGAGGCGATTGAGTGCCGCCTTGCCTGAGATGCTGACACAGGCTCGCACTGGTGTACCCCTTGCAGGGCAGGCACAGGGACGTCGCCAAGGTGCACATCAGGACGCACAGCTGGCTGCACCCCCCTGTGGTGACACAGCGGCTGGCAAACGCGCTGAACCGACCAGGGCTGATCCAGGGCGCAGAGGACCTACTAGAAGGTGAAGCTTTATATGTTCATTGGTTAGTGAGAAGACATGCGATAGGACCGAAAAGTGGACAAGCTGTGCATGCGGGTACTGCCATTGCATGGCTCAAGTGCGGCATCTCTGCGGAGACTGTTCCGCCTCTGATCGGAGCCGCTGTGGTATGTACCCTGACAGTGACCCATTGTGTTTGTGTGTTTGTGTGTGAAGCTGGCACTGGCTTTGGGTAGCGTTCCAGATAAGACATCGAGAATGGTCACATCGTGGTGCCGCAGGCTGCGTGGGACTCGTCGTGCTGTGCGCGATCCCGATGAGCAAAATGCAAGACATGTATGCGGCGTGCACGCTTCTGATGGACGCCGGCAAGCACGCTGTTGAGTGAGCACACTTTCCCTTACTCACGTGTTCTTTCCAGCTTTGTCTGGCCTTCGGATCAGGCCGCAAGGTTGCCCAGGCATGTCAAGGTGTTGACTCTCACTAAGTGACACCAACCAGTGTACAGTTGCACACCTAGAGTCACGGCCGATCTTCAAGTTCTCCGAGTCTGTGTGCCGGGCTGTGCCGTAGGCTGGCGGCCGCAGAGTGCGGCAAATGGGGCACCACAATGGAAGGACCCGTGACCGCCACTATCATTGCGTCATTCTGCGACGTCGCGCTTCGCCGCCCCAGCAGCGACAGAGTCGCAAAGGCGTTCGTGCAGGCACCTGCAACCACAGCGGTGAGTGCGCGTGCTGTCCGAAGCAGACTCCCAGTGCGACAACCATGCAGCTGACACCGAGCTTACCTCACGGATGCATGGCAGCTCCTACTCAGACTTTCTCTTTCAGCATGCCGGCGGCCCCGCCTCTGATCTATTCGAGTCTGCAGCGCATTCACCAGGTGACTGACCTGCCACCGCAGCACCTGGCGACGGTCGCCAAGTGGATGGCGACAGAGGCAGCCGCCGCGCTGTGCCAGGAGCTGCCCAGCAACATGTGGAGGGCGGCGCTGCAGCTCCTCTTCGACGTGCTGCAGCAGATCCTTGCGGTGCGCCCTGCATCTGCGTGGCTGCCGTATCAATCAATGTCTTATTGATTGAAATGTCAATCCGTGAAAGATTGAACAGTCTCCATCAAGTGCATCAGCACTGAACGCATCAGCATTGTATGCAGCCACGAAGCATTCTGTGCAGTCATCCGAAGCAGTGTGCGCTTTTCAGGATCCTGAAAGACGTAGTGCCCGCTTTGTGCAGCGGCCGAAGTGGCAGCTGACGCCTGCGGCACACGCCGACCTGTTCGTCGCATTACATTCGCTGGCGCAGACTGCCGCGGCGCGGGAGCCGCGGGCGGCTGAGGCGCTGCTGCTCCTGTGGGCGACAACCCCATCTCGCTGGATGGCGCTGTCCCACCCGCCCTCTGAAACCAACGTGAGTTGCAGGAGCCGCCGTCGTGGCAGTGTGGGAGGCTCTGCTGTGGCAGCCTCAGCTGCAGTCCTGTCGGACCTCTCTGTGCTTGCCCGAACACATTTGCGCGTCCCCTTGTGATCGACGCAGTGCCGGGGGATGCAGCGCTTTCGGCGGGAAGGGCGTGACAGGCGACTCTGGAATGGCAGCCGCAACACATGCTGCGAGGGCACGTCCACATGGCACCGTGACTAAGGCTCCTCGCCCCTGCTACAGGCCAACGGTGGGCTGCTGGGCGTTGTGATGGCGGCGGCGACGGCGGCCGACCGCCGCAACTTTCTGCGCACCACCGCCATCGCAGCTGACCTGAGGGGTGCGCAGTAATTGCTTTCGAGTTTCCAAAGATTCTACATTATCGCAGGCTGTGCATCGGCTCTGCATTCACAGCGCTCAAACCACTGGCTGCAGAGCCACACACTGTGCAACCTGTGCCTTCCGCCGCAGCTCTGGTGGAGCATTTTATCACTCTGTGTGTTCCAACACTGACGACCGTTCACGGACCTCCATTGCCTATCTGTATGATAGGCCAAGGCCAAGGCGCCTTGCATCCCTTCTGAATCTGCATTTACGGATACACGCTCCATGCCTCGCTGCTCGTGGTGCAGGCACGTCGGCGCCGTCACAGGCCGCGCTTGCGCTGGCAGCTGCGACCGTCATGTCCACCGCGGGCGCCTGTCACGACTGGGGAGCGGCGCAGAGCGACGCTGCCGTTGCAGCACGATCCGTCGAGACATTGGAGGCGCGCTCATACTTTGCTGGTTTAGCTTGAAATGTTGATTGCTCACAGGCTGACGCAGATGATGTTGTGTCGGGTCGAGGTCGGCACAGGCACTCACGCTTCAACACACATTTCTCCTGAAAAAATTGCAGCGCGCAGATCAATTCAATTGAATTGAAGGCTATCAGGCGCAGTGGCTGACCGGTGTGCTGGCGGCTGGCATCGGATTAAGCACACATTCTGCAACAGCGGCTGCGCCTGTCTGCAGCTGTGGGGGCGGGCGCTGTGGACGTTGACGAAAGCGTGCCTGGACCGCTGGCTCGGCGAGGGCGTGTCGCCATCCGTCCGCAGCCGCACAGCCACGGTGCAGCTGCTGCAGACGGCGGACGAGCTCCCCGAGTCGGTCGGGCGACAGGCAGCCGCCGCCGTCGCAGCGGCCACGACGGCCACAGCGCATGTGCTGAGCTGCATCGTGGCGGCTCAGCCGGCCGCGGCGGCGACGGGCGGCAGGCCGGCTGCTGAAATGCTCGTGGGCGGTATGGCCCGCGGCCGAAAGCTTGGAACCGGCAAAGGCGGCGGCAAGCCCAAGCCTGCGGCCGGCGCCGCCGCCAGCGTCGATGGCGCCCATCCGCGGCAGCCACATTCCGAGCGCTCTGGCTGTGGCAACGGCGGCGGTGATGACGCCGGCGGCGTGAACAGCGGCGGCGGCGGCGGCAGCGAGCGAGCGCCGCCGCTGGTGGACCTGACCACCATGGTGGGTCTCAACCTGGTGATGAAGCCGACGTTGGCGCTCGTCGCTTATTCCAGGCTGCAAGAACTCGAGCGCATGAACGCCACTGCGCTGGCAGCGAGGCTGGGGCGGGAGGTAGAGCTCATGAGCGCGGCACGCGAAGGCGCAGCGGCGGCCGCCGGCGCCTTTGCAGACTGGGCGCTCCCGCGGCTCGCGGGTCATGCGCCGCAGCTGCCGCCGAGTTCCGTCAGCGCACTGACGGAACTCGTGGCTGCAATGGTCCGCATCCTCCTGCGTGCCGGCAACGCCCAGCGCTTGATGGCTTTCGCACGGGCGCCCACCCACCGCGGGGGCCTGGACACCTACCAGCGGGCTGCGGCGGCTATTGAGAAGCTGCTCGCCGCGGGCGCCGCCTGCACGAAGTGCGCCGTGGTCACCAACTTGCACCGGGAGCTGCTCCTGTCGCTGCAGACGGCGGCGCCGGGCCTGCCGCCGGGCTCCGTGCCCGCATTCGGCGCGCTGTGCCGCGCGCTGGAGGCGATGCTGGCGGCGAGCGCCGAGGCGCGAGGCGACTATGCTGCAACGGGGCCATGGGCGGAGACGCGCCGGGAGATTCTCAAGCTCGCGCCGCGGCGGCTGGCGCCGCAGCTGGAGGCGTGCCTCGCGCCCGTGGGGCGAGCGGCAGAGCCGCCGGCCGACCCAGCCGCAAGGAGCGCCGGCGCGGCGCAGCGCCCTGCCGCAGGCGACCTAGCTGCGGCGGCGGCGGCGGCGCAGGCGGCAGCCGACGAGCTGCTGGTGAGTGCTTCGGTGTCTGGATCTTTTTGTAAAGGCTTTCCAGATCGTATTCTGCAGGTCAGAAGCATATCTCCACCACGTTGTCCTCACCCACTCGCTCAACGGGCTGCCGCCGGTGCTGTGTGCTGTCTTGAGCCCAGCGGCGCATGCCCCCACCTCCGAGGTAGCCATGTAACTCACCTGCTCTTACGAGCATTGTTTCTGTGGCTGCAGCGTGAGGAGGAAGCTGCTGCTGCCGGCGGGCCGGCAGCAGGGGAGCGAAGCAAAGCGGCACGGAAGCGCGCCCGGAAGAAGGCACAGGCGGGCGGTGCTGCACAGCAGGCAGCTCAGGCTCCGCTACCGCCAGCGGTCAGCGCAGCGGCTGCAGCCGACTCGGCAGCCGCAGCGGCGCCGCCGTCTGGCGTGTCCGCTTCTGCAGCTCCTCTCGGCAGCGCCGGCGCAGCAGCGGCAGACCCCGGCGGCACACTGCCTGCCGCCTTGCAGGCGCTGAGCATGCAGTCGACGGACGGGGATCACGCGACAGACCTAGCCGCTGCAGCCGAGGACTGGATGCTCTGTCCCCTCTCGAAGGTGAGGGATGCTGGCACCTCAGAACCTCAGACTTTGTGGATTTGCTTGGCTGATCACTGCGGCTGCCTCCGAAACTTCCCTGGGGTCGCTTCTGACATTGACAGATGATGCGCTGCAGCATTCTTTCGGACTTGCTCACTCGGGTGCCCTCTCATGCAGGAGGTGATGGCGGACCCGGTGCTGTGCGCCGACGGGCACACCTACGAGCGCGCCGCCATCGCCGCCTGGCTGGCGGCGCACGGGGCCTCACCACACGATGGGGCGTCGCTGGCCAACCCTGAACTGACGCCGAATCACGCCCTGCGCAACTTGCTGCAGGCAGTTCGGCAGCAGCCATGAGACACCTCAACGTTGAAAATTGCATTGTGCTGTTTAGGGTTTAGGGTTTAGGGTAACCCCGCCCCCCCCTGCCGGCCCCCGGGTACCTCATGTAGCTCAGAGCCCCTCCCCCTATCTGCATGGCCCACCTTGCGCCGCCGCCGCGGCACCGCCGCAGCATTGAACAGCACCATTCCGCCATGTCTGTATGTCATGCATACTCTGGCCAGCTCTACTGCATTTCGCAATCAGTCCCCCGCACCCAAACACCGCCACCTTGTCTGAAACTTAACTGAAATCGCCTGCATGCATGTGGGACTTCATCAATCGCCATTGGCTTACGCCCACGCCCAGGGTCCAGACTCCCGTGTCCACTCCCGCAGGTTGTTCCGCCGGAACGACGCAGCTTGTTCCGCCGCTGGTGCAGCAGCGCACAGCTACAACAGCAGGTGGTACGGTAATCACATGCACTACGCAGTCAATGTGCCGCCTGACAGCGATTGATCCCCAGATATGCTTTACCTACTAATTCGGCAGCGCCGCTGCTGCCAGCTACGCCGCATTCTTGGCGGCCGTGTCCAGCCAGGACAGCAGCTGCTGACGTTCTCGCATCCACTACCTGTGTACGGCAACTCCAGCAGCGCCGCCGCTGCCAGCTGCGCCGCCTTCATGGGTGCCGCGCCCAATCCAGGCGGCATACGCCAGGGCGGCAGCTGCTCACATCCCCTCAAACATTCCCCGCCTGCGGCGACTTCAGCAGCGCCGCCGCCGCCAGCTGCGCCGCGTTTTTGGCGGCCGCGTCCAGCCAGGGCGGCATGCGCGCAAAGGCGCCGCCGGACAGCTCCGCCAGCTCCGACAGGGACCAGAAGTCAGCGCCCTCCAGCAGGTGGCGCTTAGGCCCCGCCGCCGCCAGCAGCCGGTCCACCTGCAGATTCAGAATGCGACAGGAGTTGATGGCGTGTTGCTTTGATACAGTCCGGTGGCAAAAGTCGGACCCCTCCAGCCAGTGGTGCCTGGAACCTGCAGCCGCCAGCAGCCGGTCAACCTGCCAAAGTCATAACAGAAGTATATTCAAGTTGCAGCGCCACCGACAAGGAGCATAAGCCGGGCCCCTCCGGCAGGCGGCGGTTGAAGCCGCCGCTGCCAGCCTGCCTGTCCACCTGCGATTGCGGGAATGCTGCTTATATAGGCGGCCTTTTGGATTCGATAGTTGTGCGGCACGGCAGAAGTCGGACCCCACCAGCCAGTGGCGCCTGGAGCCCGCCGCCGCCAGCAGCCGGTCAACCCGTGATGGTGTAACACAGCTACAGCTGGTGGCATGCTGCATTCGACGCAGTCGTGCAAGCTGGCAGTCGCCTCCAGCAGGTGCTTGGGGCCTGCCGCCGCCAACAGCCAGTGCAGCTGCCAGTTCCAACGAATTGTTTCCATCAGAACGCTGAATCAGATTCCCTTCGTTTTGCTGCGCACATCCCAATTCCGATCAGGAGCTGCAAACAACTGGGCGCCATCCAGCCGGCATTGCCCTGTTGTGCTGAGACGGCGGCAGGAAGGACTCCAGGGAGCGTCCGTGGCCACAAGGCCACTGCCGCCACAGTGCGGGCCAGCAAAACAGAGTGCCATGCCCTTGCTCAAGCACTCACACAGCCTCACTGTGCTGTATGAGTGCGTAGGGTGCATCATGTCCGATACCCTCTTGCTGGAAGCACGAAAAAGGTTGTGACGGCGGTGCTTCTTTACATACCTTTGCGGCGGCGACTGGGCCATGCTCCTGCGCAATCGCCAGCGCCCGCACCGCCTTCAGTCGCAGCTCGTGCGCACGCGCTAGCGTGGGCACGCGCGCGTACAGCCCGGGCGCCACGGCACTTACTGCCAGCAGCGGCTGCCGGTAGGTCCTGCCCAGAAACTCCACCGCGTTGTCGCACACTGCATCAGAAGTCAGGCCAGGTCGCCCTTAGCGGCAGCAACAGCACGACCTTCTTGGTGCCTAGAGCATGTGCTCCTGTCTGCATGCCGAAGGTGTGGGGATCGAGGCAGCGGCATGCCTCAGCCAGAGTCTCTCAGCAGCTACAAGCAGCGGGCCGCTGCACATCTGAGATATTGCTGCTCATGCTGGTGATGCTGGTGATGGCAGGTCTGCAGCTGGAGAACCACGGCCTTCTCATGTTGAATCCACAGCTCATTTTCTCATCTTCTGGTATAGAGCTGGCGGGCAAGTCTTTCTGCAATGAATTAGGTCAAAACTTTTCTGTGCCGGGTGCGCAAAAGAGCTATGCCTGCATTGCCCTTCTGCAAGGCCTGCATTTCGTATGCACATTCGTACAGCACGGCTGTGTGGATCAGCTCGGAAAAGCAGCACACTGCACGTCCCTCAGTAGCCGTCACTGAAGCGCCTGGAGGTGGGCAGCGCGGATCCCCACCAACATGCCAGCATCATTCGCATGAAAGGCATTGCCTGCCATTTCGACACAATGCAATCGGGCATAAGGTGATATGCCCGATTGAACAACGCTGGAATTGTACACTTGGGTGGGTGTTGGGGTTGTTTGTAGGGTTGAGTTGGGGTTTAGCACCGACAGGTGCGAAAAAAATTGGAAAATACGGCTTGTCGAAGACAGCGCTCGGAAGACTTTAGTAAAAGGCGAAAGTCTTGTACGGCAACAGAGCTGACCTCGCCGTTGAATTAGTTGGAGAAGTGGCCCGGTCATGTGGGGCTGGTTCCAGAGAGTCTGTGAGGTCCGGTTATGGGTTTAGAGGTCAGGACAAAAACTGACTGTGGCACCCCGGTTCGTAACGCATCGGATGGGGTGGACAAAGGTGCGAGAACATCAGTGTATAAAGTACAAGCTGTATCGGAGAGTAACAAAGCACCTGGTCGGCGTGCGAAGTCCCAGGCGTGAAGCGCACACGCCGGCAGCCGCGCCGTCTGCCCGCTGTGGCACCGTTTGCAGAAGAGCCCACCTGTGTACTCGCACAGCCGTGGGCCCTGCATCGCATACCAACAACAATCCAGAGTTGTTGCATCTGCAGATGAATTGCGAGGAAACATGTGTCGGATCGAGACGAGTCAGTGCACTGGTGCGGGGCGCAGTGATGCAGAGTAACCGACATAATAACCAGAATCCAGAAGGTGTCCAGCAACTTCAGGCAGGTTGGATATGATGCAGGGCCCCGATGTGATGCTGAGATGCTGCAGTGGCTCAGCTGTTCACCTTCGAAGCGCCGGACAGGAGCGGTAAAACTATAAGGAATCATACCGATGCGTCTCCCCCTCGCCGGGTGTGCTGCCGCCGGGAGCAGCTCGACCGGCTGGCTTGCCCCTGCCGCCGCCGCCGCCGCCGCCGCCTTCTTTCCTGCCGCTGCCTCTGCCGCCGCCGCCTGCCTTCCTGCCGGCCTTGCTGGTTGGCGCCTCGCCGCCGCCGCCGCTTGCGGGCTGTGCAGGCGCCTGGGCCGCCACGTGGCAGGACAGCATGAGCCGCGAAGCCGGCAGCTGTCGCCGCCTGCACCTGGACTGTCTCCTCGATGCCGTCCAGCCGCAGCGCCGGGAGTGCCTCGGGCAGCCTGCCGGTGCCGTCCGGTGTGCCTCCCAGCTTACAGATGCCGCTGCAGCTGACCACCAGCGCCCACAGCGCCCTCACGCGCAGCTGCAGGACAGTATAAAGTTATGTACGAATTTATGGGTGGTGGAGTCAACAGCAAACCATGCTGGTAGGAGCAGGCAACGGCGCTCCAGATGTGGACAACGGTCCGGGGGCGACACAGATGTTGGCAGAGATGCAGCTGCTATGACATCACGATGTGACCTCAGGCGCGCTCACGTCGAATTGCCAGGCGTTGCAGAATGTCATGGTCTTGATCGATCGTCACGGGGGATGCAGAATTTTGAGCAGCAAAACAAGCTTGGATGTGCACTGCAACTTTCAATCTACTAGCACTCCGCTTGTTGGCCTGAAGCACCAAGAGCGCCACGGCGGGTAAGAGATGGCGGGAAGCTCTGCCCACTCATAGCTGCTACGGGCTCGACACGTTCGCCAACCACATGCCAAGCTGCCAATAATTCAATCCTCAAGACCTGGTATAAAACAGCGCGCCAACCAGCCAACTACGGTGACCTTGGTGCATTAGTATGCTACGGTCAGGATGTGGCCTGCGAGGCCCCAGACCGGGTGCTTCACTCCCGGTAGGGGTCCAGCCGCGCCCGCTTCCAGGGGGCGCCCGTCAGCGGGCTGGCTGCCAGCCACGGGCGCGCCAGCGCGGCTGCACCGCCGCCGCCGCCGTCCTCCAGCGCCGCCGAGGCGCAGCTGCCGTCCGCCGCGATGTGTATTGGCGGGCAGGCGGGGGTGAGCAGCGCCCCGCTGACTGCATCGTACCGCCCCTCCCTGAGCCCGAACAGGTATCTAAATTCAGAGCAGTGCACATGACAGGAAGAGAATCAAGGATACAATAAAGTTAACGTTTAATTTGTTCTCCAGGGCCGCTGGTACCTTGGGCTGATGTCTTCTAGCGCAGCAGCATTTTCGGAGGCTCAAGCCGGTGCAGCAACAGAATGGCGCAGTTGCCATAGCAGCAGCGCCGCCCCCGTTGAACTCGCTCTGGAGTCAGTTGCACACCCACCAGACGGTCAGGCCGGATGTGACGCCCAGCGCCGCGTCTGCGTCTGAGCGCCAGCGCTTGCGCGCCATCGCGGATGCGGCGACGCCGGCGGCCCAGCCCCCATCGCCGTCGACGCCGATGCCTCCACTGCTGCTGACGCCCATGCCGAGTCCCTCCGCAGCGTGCTGGAAGTCGAGTGCGTCCAGATCGAGCGGCGGCAGCGCCGGCAGCGACCGCGCGTGCCGCGCCGCCGTCGGGTCAGCGGCGCCGGCAGCCCCGCCGGAAGCCGGAAGCAGGCCGAGGGCTACCGCGGAGGCTCGCAGCTCGTCCGCCGTCGCCTCCGGCAGGCCCTGCAGAGCCAGCCACAAACAGATGTCGCACGATCGAACGACATCGTGAGGGCAGAGGGAACAAGGACCATCCGACTTGCGAGGATGGTCTCTATGTGTATCTTTGAAGTGGTTGTAAGGTTGCTGCACCGAAAGTGACACAGGTGAACAGGGGCTCAGAATTTGGCTAATGCGTCGCCATCGGTCGGCAGCCGCATGCGCTGCGCAGTATGCCCCCATCCCAGCCGGCAAACCCTTTCCTCTCTTTCTGGCACTGGGGTCCTGGCCTGCCACCGCGGCTGCGCCGTGTGTGCGTCAGGTAGATTAACCTTTTGCTCGTGTGGGTTTCATCACCGGGACGGCGGGGCCGCTGGTCCGTGAGGAGCTCAGTCAGCACAAGCCGCCCCTCAGATCGGCCTATTGATCCGTCAGTCGCTGCGCCGCGCCGGCGGGGTATGCAACCAGGACGCCCATGTGCCAAGAGGAAGGGCGGTTTGCTGCCTGCTAGAAATTGAGCCAAGCCCGCTGCAGCATGCGGCCGACATTGCGTGCCTCGGCAAAATGCCCTTTCAACGGCGCCGGATTTTCCTCACAGCCCAGATCTGCTTCCTATCTTTTGCTTCAATCTACTCGAGTTGCACAGCCTGCACTAGCAAGAGACTCTCAGGGCTGCCGCGGGATATATCAAAGAGTCCCCTGTGCTGCCGAGCGGGCAGTGCAGCACAGTCGCTCGCATCAGAATCCGGAGCTGCGCCCGCTGCCGCTGATGAAACAAACGAGGCTGCGATGAAACACATCCAGGCGTCGGACAAAAGACATCAAGGAAGTGGGGAGGTGGATCGGAAGATTGGCGGGACCTTGAGGCCGGGGGTATCAGGCGCCAGCAGCGGCTGCAGAACCTCCGGCGCCAGCGCACCCGTCGTCCGCGCGTAGTGCAGCGGGTCCTCCCCCTGCATGTCATCAATGATAGTATCTTATGCATTAGTATACAGCAGTTAATGTCCAGAAGGATCCTGCGTACAGCACCTGCTGACGCCGTGCTCAGATTTTGGTGAAGTCGAGTGGGTTTTTCTGTGGCCCTCCGCTGCAGGGTGCTTTGTGGCCGTGTGGCAGAGGCCTCCTGTCGTGTCAGCACATGCACATGTTCGCTGAACGTGGCCACCTGGGTAAGAGCGACGCCCATAGTACGACTGTGCTACTGTTGCCCTGATCAGTTCTACATGAATAGCTCAACCTCGACCCCACCTGAAGAACGGCGACCGTGGCCGCCGCCATCGCCGACATTGCGCTGACGGCCTCGGAGGGCGCTGCCAGCAGCGCTGCTCTTCAAGAGACTGGGTATTGTCAAAGTCGTTCAAACAGCGCTCAGCTCGCAGGATGTCCCACCTGGAAGGAGGCGACGGCGGCCTCTGCAATAGCGGACATGGCGCCGATGGCCTCGGAGGTCGCTGCCGCCGGAGCGTCCTTCACCAGCAGGTGCTGCAGCATGCGCAGGCTGCTGTTGATGTCCTTCGTCCGCGCCGCCTGCAAGGATCTTGCAGTCCATGAGGGGAACGGGCCTTTCGGCAGCAGCGAAGACAGCACGTCCTTCATCAGCAGGGTGGATGCCGCAAGCGCCGCGCGAGCGGATTGGCGGCATGCACAAACAGGAAGTGCATGTCTGCCGATGCGCACTCTGCGAATCACTGCCTCGCTGCTTGTGCCACAAGGGATCGGCAACATGTTTGGGAAGACGTGCCCATGCACTTGTGGGTGGCGCCTCACCAGGGGTTCGGAGAATTGCGCGGCGGGGGGCACGCCGCGGGCGCGCGCCATCAGGCCCGCCGCCGTGAGCAGCCGCGCGTGCGCCATCACGATGCGCTTGCCCAGCCCCCGGTCCGCCAGCAGCCGCACGCCCAACAGCGCGTCTGCAGCAAGTTCACAGATACATATGCTCAACAACAGGATGACGATGACGAAGCGCTTGCCCAGCCCCTGGTCCGCCAGCAGCCTCACACCCAGCAGCGCGTCTGCGGCAGGTGCAGTCGGAATGGTATCGGCCAGAAATCTTTGAGTCACTGCTGTAAGCACGATGCGCATGCCCAGCCCCCGGTTCGCCAGCAGCCGCACGCCCAACAGCGCGTCTGCAGCAGAAACAAGACTAAACTTGCAAATTTCCGACGAATGCCTGGTGATTATGTGTCACAAGCTTGGCCAGGCCCCGGTCGGCAAGCAGCCGCACGCCCAGCATTGTGACTGCGCCGGTTTCATTCCAATTGCAGTCGTTAAGTCACTCAACTGAATACGTACAAACAAGCTTGCAATGCGCCACCACGATGCGCTTGCCCAGCCCTCGGTCTGCCAGCAGCGCGGCTGCGGCAGACTCCATGAGTGTCGGAGTCACTCCAGAGTCGTTTCTGTCAATGCTCTGATGCGCTGACAATCAGGTGCTTGCCCCTCGCCCGGTCCGCCAGCAGCCACATGCCCAGCAGCGCGTCTGCGGCGGCCTCCATACAGAGAAAGGCAGGGTGACGATAAGCACAGTTGATCAGAAACGGTGTAGACGCTCTGCCGGAGCTCTGATGCTACTGCGCGCCAACACGTGACTGAATTTCCTACTCGCAGTGCATTGGCAATCGTGCAAAAAGGCACACGCTGCACCTGCTTCTGTCCGGCTTGCGCCGCCATCGTCTGGAACCTTCTGCAGCCGCAGCACGACCCACCGCCTGTGCCAGCAGACCGAATCACCATAGGGAAGGGTGGTAGAAAACTCAACAGCACCGAAGATTTCACGTCGGCAGGTGTGGAGGTGTGCAAGGGGTGTTGTGCGGCCATGCATATTCACGAGCACTGACACAGCAGGAATCGGAAGGGCTGCTGCCATTTCTGCTGCCCTCAGGGACTGCTGAGCGTGAGCGTAACCACGCATGTGACCCACCAGACCTTGAAGATGCTGACTTGACAGGGCCCGACATTCATGGAAAGTGAGATGTCAGGCACCTGGTGGAGCGGAGCAGGAAAACGCCAAAGGCGTTGAGCCAGTCCAGCCACGCCACCGCCGTCTCCACCCGCCCCGCAGCAAAGGGCATCGCCTCGCCCTGTCGCAAGAGATACACATGGCGTCTGCGTGAGATTCTGGTCGCGGTGGGTTCTGCTGTTACAGGCCATCGTCGATCACGTAGCGCACCACACACCAGGTGCAGCTGCGCACGTTGCAATTGTGCAGCCCCTGCAGGTGCACATGCAGTCCCGAGCAATGATGCGGCGCTGCAGAAACTGGATGGTTCAGTGTTCAACACACTGTAGAACACCTCAATAGGTTTGGCCCTGCAAGATCGCGCATTGCGAGCGCTGTCGGATTGGGCGACCTCGGCAACATTGTCGACTCGAACATGAAATAAAGCAATACGAGCATGGATAACGAAACTTTCACTCGCAGTCCAGAATGCAGCGCACCGCCAACGCGCGCTTGGCAAGCGCCGTGGGGTCGGCAAGGCTGCATTCGACTTTTGAACATAGGAAGGTGAGAAAGGCAACAGAGTTTCACGTGCATTTGGACAAGTGGCGCACCGCCAGCGCGCGCTTAGCGAGCGCAGTGGGATCGGCGCCGGCCTGCAGCGCCGACAGCCCCGCGGCGGCGGCGTCGCACATGCACCGCGCCAGCAGCTCGCCGCGCATGCGCTGCCCGCCGCTGTCGGCGCAGTCCTCCAGCAGGCGCAGCTGCAGGATGTGTGTTCAGGGAAGGTTGGATCGGGTTTCAATAGCAATTTCAGCAATGGCTTAGCACATGCACCGCGCCGGCAGCTCGCTGCGCAGCCGCTGCCTGCGGCCGTCGGCGCAGCCTTCCAGCAGGCGCAGCCACGGGTAGGGAATATTACAGCTGAGTTCCGGTTGATTTGCGTTCTTCTTCAGAGCATCGCGCCAGCAGTACGCCGCGCAGCTGTTGCCTTGCCGCCGTCGGCGCAGCCCTCCCGCAGGGCAGCTGCGAGCTAGGGGGAGTTGCATGATTAGCTCCAGGTAATCTGCGTTCTTCATCAGAGCAGCACGCCAGCAGCTTGCCGCGCAGCCCCTCCTGCCGCCGTCGGCTCAGCCCTCCAGCAGGCGCAGCTGCAGAACATGAGTTTCAGAGGGTTGCGCTCGTGTTTGCATCTTTCTAGCAGTGACCTAAATCAGATCCATCATGCAGCCAGGAACCGCCCGCCTCTGCGCAGCGCATCAGCTGCCGCAGCTGCAGGGTGGCAGACGGAGAGATTCGGAGCCATCAGATGCCGCTGGAAGCAGCTAGTGGTGTGCTGTGAGCCATGACATCTGTTCTGCCAATCAAGGGAAATGCCTGTCACCAGTTTGAATCAGGAACCAGATACTCCTCCTCTCTGGGTGGTTCTGTGCACTCCTCGTGGCGCAGGTGGAGCGTGCCTGCGCCGGCGCAGCCCGCGGCACCAAGGGCAGGGCCAGACGCCTGAACTAGACGCCGGAATCTGCAGCCCAGACTGACCAGCGATATCACAGGCAGAGGCTGCCGACTCGCCTTCGTCTTGTCCAGCAGGCTGCCGTAGTAGCTGCGCGGCGAGTAGGCGGTCGCGTGCAGCCAGGCGTCCAGGTGAGTGAAGATTTGCCGCCGCGCCGTCGGACCGCCTTCCGAGCAGAACCGCCGCGCCGCCGACTCGGCGCACCAGGCCCCGCCGCCGGCGACCATCGCCCACGCCAGCCTGGGAAAACGAGTCGTTGTTAGGCTGACATCCAGGGAATTGTCGTGTCGAGGGAAGATGAACGACACAGCTTCTGCTTGTGAGAGTCGTGGGGTAAGCTGCAGGCGACAAGCGCTGGCATCATGCGAAGTGAAGCCACACACAGGCAGCCTTGCAGAGCTTGTGTCAGCACAGCACTGACGACGGGTGGGGCTGCAGGCTTCCCAGAGGCAGCAGTAAGCTCATCGAAGAAGTCTGCAAAACCTCAACGACTTCCACTGCCTCAGATGTCTGCAGCACATGCTTGTGGTTGCTCTGATGACCTCGGTTGATTTGACAGGAAGATACCTGTGTGCGAGGCGCTGTGCGTGTGCCTGGTCGGTGTCCTGCGGCTGGCCGTCCGCAGCTGCCGGCGTCCGCCCTGCCGCGTCCAGCAGCGGCGCCAGGTGCACGATGCGCAGGGAGCCGTGCTGCTGCCCGGCAGCGCTGCCTGTAGGTGGCCAAGGCAGACAAATTAGGTTTCCGGTCACCCAGGTCCAGGGATACTTGTGATCATGCTGCGAGTCTTCACCTGTAAAGCTGCGCCACCTCAGGGCACGGCTTGAACAGTTGCAGCACGCCATGCAGCTGCTACAGCAGGCTTGCAAGAGCAGAGGAATGCTTGTCCCTTGGCAGAAGAGGTGGAGGGCATGTGGGTCACACTGCAGCAGGCACGAGCTCGCATCTGCCTCTGCCAGGACGCGCCTGGTGCGTGCAGAGAGGCAAGACAGGCCGCGGTGGGAGAAAGCGCCAGCGCCACACAATCGCCCGGCAGCAAGGCATCGCCTGCCTTCAGCGGCTGCGACACGCTGCTTGGTGAGTCGCTGCTCAGCAGCTGCAGCTCTGTGCGGCCTGCAGGGGGTCGACAGATCAGGGTTCAGAATTTAGGGTATTTTCCCCAGCAGATGCCAGCTGTCATGAGCGCAAGATGGCTGCAGGTTCGCCTCCCTGGAGCGCCCCGGAGTCTGCTGCCATGCGCTGTGATCGCAGCCACATCAGTGAACACTGACATGTTCTCCCTGGCGCTGCATGTGACCGAGCGGCAGCTGTCGTGCACGAGTGGACAGTCATGTTAACGGAGATGGGCCTTATTCGGTCAACGGTTCACCATGTAGGAGCTCACTGCCTTTGGGAACACCCTGGACGGTCAAGCCGCCATGCGCCGCCAGTGCCAGCGGGCTGTGCGCGTCTGCCGCCACCGGCGGCGTGAAGGGTTTAGGGTTTCCCTGCGGGCCAGTCTCTGTCAGGGCCTCCTGCGAAAGCAGGACGACAGTGCTGACAGTGCCCAAGTTGCTGTCTGACTGCTTGCGCAACTTTTTGAGTGTGCCGTCGCAACGCTGGCAATACAGGAGCAGTTGCAACGAAGCGAGTCAGCTGCTGACTCAGCTGTTCCGCATATCGTACCCTTGCCCAGGACTTGCGTCCACAGTCCGCGGATCAGCAGTCGAAGGGTCAAACAGGACTTGCGCAGATTTTGTTGACGAAGGGGACGAGCGAGTTGGGCGCAGACGCACCACAGTCCTCATCCATGCTGCGTCGGCGCCTGCCTTAGTCCAGCGGACCGCTAGGACCCGTCCAAACTTCGTGACCGCTGTCGCATGCACTGTCATGCCTGCGAATAGTGAATTAAGCGAGCCGCTGTGAATTTGCCGTTTCATGGTGGCCTTGCACACCGTGCCATTAGGGAGATCCCTATTGTGAGTCCAGACCCTGCGGCACATATGCGCTGCATGTAAACACTGCTGCTGTGCAGCCAGTGATACGAAGCCTGCGCACCTCCAGTCGACGGGACAAAGGCAGCTTGCAACAGCCGTGCGTCAGCCTGCGGCTCCAGTGCGCTGCTGCTGGCTGCTCGAAGGTGCGCGCCTGCGCTGCTGCCTGCATGGTTGTGACATGCTGGTTTCGGATCGGGAATTTGCCTGCTGCATGTCAGGAAGACACGCAAGTCTCGCCTGTGCAGTTCACAATTCAGGACTTCGATGCACCCGCAATTCTGTTCTGTTTTGCCGCCATGAACTGAAAGTGCAAAATTGCAAATGCCCACCTGGCATGCCAGCCGTGGGGTCCCCCTCGACGTCCACCACATGCAAGCGCTGCTCGCTGCCAGCACCCGTCTGCAGCAGCACGTGCAGCCCGCCGCTTTCGCTTCCTACGGCGACGTCCGCTGCGGCCACCGCCGCTTGTGACGCTGCGCCCGCAGTGACGCCAGCCGTCAGCGACACCGCCTCGCTGAGGCGCCAGCGAGGGGCGCCGCCGGCGCCGCCCAGACCGCGCCACCCCACCTGTTGCAGCATTATCGAAGGGTTTACCTTTTTGTCTGAAGACACACAGGAACTTGTAGTGGATGTGCATGGCAGGTGGCAGTCCCGCGGCTTGTGAGGACATTATGCATGGAGCTGCATCCGTTTTGGATGTGCGGGCAGGTCAGGTCAGCAGATCTTTTGTAAACCCACCCGTAGGTCGCCAGCTGCCGTCACCGCCGCAAAGGCCAGCATCCCAGGTCGAACCCAGTGCAGCCCGCCGCTGCTGCCCGGTGAATGTGGCGGCAGGAACAGGGTCTCCAGGCTGTGGGGACCGCCGCCGGGCGGATCTGGCTGCGGCGGCCACCGCCAGGCGGGCGGCTGCTCCAGCCATGCCGCCGCGACTGCATGACAAGACGACATAACGCACAGGTTAGAGAGCGTTTGAAGAGTCAGTCTTTCGCTGCTGTTTATGGAGGCTCTTAGGGAGAGGTGGCTGTGTGCTAAGGGCAGTTTTTGACAACACCTTCGACACAAATGTTCCAAAAATATGAAGCCATGTCGCCAGGGTATGAGCCTGTGTGCAGTCAAACCAGCAGATTCCAGCGACTGAAACACTCACCAAGAGGCGCCTGCAGTTCGGCGGCGCACACGCCAAACCACTGGTCGATGCACAGTGGCGCGTCAGCCTCCGGCTCCGGCGGCGCCATCGTCCAGACATACACTGAGCCCTGCAGGGCGGCAGTTGATTGCTGCCGTTCGATCTGTGCTTTTGTGGCATGTTGCTTTGCGGTAAGAGCCTCAGGCTGTGCCCCTGCACAAATGCTGATCTGAACACAAGTGCGGTTCACAGCGGTCCACCTTCCCCAGCAGATTACGTGCAGCAATGCAAGCAACCCCTGCTGTTCAGCGTGGCCGGCCGGGACACTGGAGCCATGCTATTTAACCCGACATCATGCAACCATGCACCTGTTGTGTGGCCGTCAGCAGGGCCGCAGGAGCGCTCGCCGGCGCCCACGCCAGCGCTGCCAGGTGCCTGCCTGCAACGCCAGCTTCCGCCGCCGCAACTGCCGCATCCACTGCCGCAGCTGTTTCGGGCTGCGCCGGCACATGCAGGATGGCATAGTCCTGCGGAAGAAGGCGCTCTGTCTTCCGGCATCAAGCAAAGGCATGCGGCAGGGCAATGCGATATCTGCGCCACATGCCACGCGCACGATGACAGGTTTACGGGCACACCCTCGTGCTATTGTCATGGTGATGCAGCCGCTAAAATCTTTACAGTGACATTTGGTTCCATTAGACGCGAGCGTAGGGCACTTGCAAATGTGTTGGAAGGCAGACCTCGGGGGAGGCGGGGTGCAGGACGCAGACGGGGATCACGCCGTCTCCCTCTGGCTGGAGCCCGAAGGCAATCAGCGAGGAGCTGCCGACGGCCCAGGCCACGTGCCGGCCCACGCGAAAGCCCTCGGGCCGCACGTCAGCCTCCACCGGCAGCACCGGCTGTGGCAGCAGCGGCATCACCGGATCTAGCGGTAGGCACCGCAAGGCGCTGCCGCCTCAAGCGGGGCGGCCGGTTGGCCTCGCAACATGACTTTTCGGAATCACTTGCGAATCTTGGATCATAGTCCCGATGTCTGCTGCACTTTGCTCTCAACTGCTGGGTGTCGAGAAACAGCACATACGCGGTGCAATGTGGTGCAGTATGGTGGAAGCTCGGAAAAGCTGGAAGCTCGGAAAAGTTGCTGTGTGACCTGGACCACCCTGGATGTTCGTGTTCTCTTCCGCAAGGCTTCAAAGTGCTGGCAGGCGAGCTGCAACACCACTATTTTCAGTGCTGAGGCTCCAGCACCCCGACTTGATCTCGAACAGTGAAGTTGCCCAGCGCCAACCGCTAGGAAGACCGAGATGCCACTGAGCTTCACTGCCGCAGGTCCCCCGGTTGCATCACCAGGAAAACGAGTTGTGAGCACAGCACAGTGCACAGCGCTGACTTGTAAAGATGGCAATTCGTCGTGCACGCGGATCGCATGCTCACAATTGCCGATTTCCCGAATTGCAGCAACCGCGCTTCGGCTAGACTGCGAGGCCGTCGGACTCTCGCCGGTCAGCCACGCAATCAACCGTCTTTGGCCGTTTAGATTGATGGATTGATTTTCTGACAACTTGCTCCTCCCATCCAGCGAAGTTTGCCGTCCTTGTTCGATACGCTTTGGACGTAGAGGCGCAGTCCACATCGAAACCGCCATGTCGACAGCAGCGCCAATTTCGATCCCCACCGAGCCGCGGCCGCTGTCTGAAATCGCCGCACGGCAGCTGCTGGACAGGCTGCGGGTTATGCCTGATCCGTGTCACCAGTCGCTCCTGAAGCTCACTGGAGTTTCAATGGCTACAGTTGCCTTCCTGCTGTGAACCAGCTGTCCAGCTCACAAAGCTCGCCGCGACATGCTTGGCGGCAATGTCGGAATGCGCCCTCCGCGGTCCGGTGTGTTGCTTTGCCTCTCATGACATGTATGCTGCCAGCAATTGGGTGCGCCTGAACTTTCAGGGCGTCAAGCTCGAGCACCTGGACTGCTTCATCAGAGCGGCTGACAGTGCCATAGTAGCACATACTCCAACTTGCAGGCTATTTGAAGGAACTTTTCCTCTGCAGGCCCAGCTTGCAAAGGACCTGCAAGCCATCCTGCAGCTGCCTGACTCGTTGCAGCTGCTGGGAACAGCGCTGGGTCGGCCAGACGTGCTGCAATAAGCTTAGGCAATGGCAGGAGGTGACCATGCCATGCACACGCTCCAGCCTGATCCCCGTTGAATCGATGCTACATCTACATGCTGTGATGTCCTGTTGCGCCAACGGATGTTGCCAGGTGCAGGCTAGCCTCTGAGAATCAAGATCTCGTGACGGATTGGACAGTGACTACTTTCTGTGCTGCGCTGCAGTTCCCACAAGGCTGTTGGTCCTGGTGCCATCTGCTCCAAGCGCATTCTGGAGCCGGTCGAGTGTGTGCCCCTGTGACCGGGTGCCGCGCATGTGTGATGGTCACAACGACGTGCAGACCATAGAACTGTAGACACTGCCTGTTACCCACAATCAAAAGCCCGAAACCGTTTCAGGAATGAGCCACCAGCGAGCGCAGTTGCACTATAATGCGCCATATATCCAGTACGGATGAATGCGCTGCTGAAAGGTTGCACCATGACAGAAGGCGGAGTACATGCTACGCCGGCATGGCCTTCAACGCAAACTAGACGCCATATATCTAGACCACGAGACGGGAAGTGCTTGCTTGCGTCAACAACTGTAAGCGCAGTGCCATCATGGCGATGCCAGTGTGGTCCCCAAAACCTGCCTGCCGCGATGTCGCGACCACAGCCGCCAATGCTGCCACTTGCCGAGGTTTTCCCAGCACGCCCCATGCCGCCGGCCTCGCGAAGCCGCTGCTGGGGGGCGGCGCGGCGCTGAGTCTTGGATCCGAGGTTTTTGCAGAGCCTCTCTGCCACGAAGCTGCACCGGGCACCTAGGATGCCTTCGCCCTGCAGGGTTTCCGCAGCCAGCTACCGCACGAGCGCCAGCCAGCCCAGGGAGGTGTACAGCAGCAGCAGCGGAAATACGGCGAGCGCACGCCGCGCCGGCGGCACGCTGCCGCCGATGAAGGGCACCGCCGCCCAGGCCGCCCACACAACCGCCGCCACCGTCACGATCCACCTGCACCGTAGATTGCATGGCTGCGCTCGGAATACATTTCGACGTGGCCGAATTTGTCCTTTGCGCTCTGCCGCCGCCCAGGCCGCCCACACGACCGCCGCCACCGTCACGATCCACCTGAAAGTGGTGCAACTTGTGCTCGGTACGATGCCTGCAACTGCCTTGACATCTGCCGCCAATGACGGGCGCCGCCGCCCAGGCCGCCCATGCCACCGCCGCCACCATCAAGAAACACCTGCGCATGGGTACCAGACTGGATCAGGGAGCTTGACTGGGTCAGAGAGCTGCATTGACATGCATTCAATGATGTGCTCGGATTGGCCCAACCAGCATTGAGCGCAGGTCCAGCCAGCCGCCAATGTGTGCCAGACTGTGGGGCTGACAAAGCTGGCGTCAGTGACTTCCTCAGAGTACCGGCAGCGGAACAAAGCCAGGCGACCTGCATCTGGGGCACCGCATGTTCAGAGCAAATCATGTGCGCACCTGACGAGCCGTATCTTGACGAACACGGACACGATGGCGGCGGCGTCGATGGGGAACAGGCAGTAGCCCAGCAGACACAGCGCCTGGAAGAAGCCGATGTTGCCACCCTGCAGGCAGGACCAGCTTGAAACGAATGGAAACAGCTTGACCCTTTGAAGTCGATGAGGATGCCGTGCTTCAGGATCCACCGCAACCTACCTGAGTCATGATCTAGCCTCTCATATGCTGCTTCCTGCAGCGACCTATCTGCACGCCTCGACTCAACACCGAGCATCAAGGACCTCGTACTCTGGCGAGGGAAGCGCACCAGCAGCACGACGTTGACCGTGAGCACAAGGCTGCCGAAGGAAACCACCGCAAACACCACCTGCAGGTCGGAAAATTGTGCTGCTTTGCATATCCATAAACTTCAGGGACATTGCACCCGGCGTCAGGACAGAACGGATGCTGGCTGAGGTAAGGGTAGCAGCGCGCAGAGTATGACTAAGCCCTGGCATGCATCAGGCCAGCGTGGCATTCCTGGTGCAAAGCAATCGGGAGCGGAGGCGGCTGCGCACCGAGAACACTGCTGATGGGGGGTCGTAGCCGATGGAAAGGCACGCCGCCAGCACCAGCGTGAACATCTGCGGCATGCACAGGGAAAGCACCGTCAACCAGCAGCGCGACTCGCTAACGCATAGCCACCGTTCCCTTCCCCAGTCATAGCCATTTCAGGGTGGGCCTGTATAATGTGACGTGCATGTGTTCCCGCGACGTGATGCCAATAGAGGCATCTTGCTTTCAGGCTTCGCGCCAGTGCCCAGTGCAAAAGGCGAAAAACACTGCCTTTCCGAGCTGAATGTGACAGCTGAGGTGCGGCAGGGTAGGAGTGAAACTAGAGGGAAACGAAAAAGGACAGCCCTTGAAAAAGGAAAGGCTCAAAGAAGGAAGCTGGAAGAAAGGCGCACCATGGGGCCCCAGAGGTCCCAATTGCGTAGCGCCTGCGCCTGCTGCTCCCGATCCGAGCCGAAGGGGAAGACCACCAGCCGCAGGTTGAGGTACACCTGCTTCAGGTCGCGCACTATGGTGTCCTACGCACACCAGGGCTCGCACATCAAGCCCCGCAACGTCGCAGGGCTGCTGCATATATGTACTGGCACGAAGCGGGTTGCGCACTGAACATTGGCGCAAATGCAAAAGGGCTGAACGTCGACTCCTGGCCCAAGTCTGAAAAGGCTCGTGACCCCCAGACACCCCGCAAGAGTTTGGTAGGTTGCAACAAAGGCGCGAGGGCACTTCGCAAAGCAGAAGCAGGCTGCTCTCACCCAGAGGGGCTCGTCCAGCGTGTTCTGCGTGCCGCCGGAACCAAAGCCGCCGGGTTCTGCCGCAAAGTCCGGCTGTTGCTGCTGCTGCTGTTGCCGCTGCTGCGCTGGCGCCGCGGGTGGCGGCGCGCTGCTGCTCGGCGCCGGCGTCCCGTCCTCCACCTGGAACAGCTGCAGGCGGCACGCAGTAGGGATGTCATGAAGGCAGCAGCATGTAGCGTGCAGCAGCGGTTTGTGTCGTCATAGGCGCGAGCGGACACGACATGTGGCGGCGCTTGAGACTAGGGTCGAAGTCCTCGTCTATGCTTGACGCTGTGCATCCAGCTCTCAGACATGGAATGCAACAGCAAGCGTATCGGGGCAAACTTCGCGAGGTCGCCACGGTCACACCCACAGTTCGGGGTGCTTGGCCGCAGGGCCATCATACAACGTGTGCATTGCACCATAGGCTGTGCAGGCCGGGAGCTCAGCCTGCACAAGGTGGTGTGATCTCCTCAGGCTCACCCTCTCAGTGTCTCGCTGGGACCAGGCTCCTCCTGGAGCTGGTCCTGCCATCTTGTGATGAGCTTGCGAACGCGCTAAGACTCTTGATGTGCTCTTCTACGCGGGGCGGTCGCCGGAACAGCCAAATAACGAAGAAGACACCAGATCGCTGTGCTTTGAGCCTGCCTAGACCCCGAACGCTGTGACGTGCACTCACAGCAATCGATGAGGAATCCGATGGCTCAGAATTTGGCTGCTAATCGATTCTGCTCAGTGAACATATTTTTGCAAGTCAGGCTTCCCGCAATTTTCACTGCACGGACGTTTATTGCTCCTTCCTGCTTCGGAGCTGGCTCCCTTGGAAGACCCATGTGATCACGTGCAAGGGGAGATCCAACTGTGAGGAGGTGCAAACAGTGTGGAGACGTGCAGTCCTTGATCACGCAGCATCAGCGGCCTTCAGCGTTACCAGCGAGCCGCTGACGTTGCGGCCGCGGCATACTGCTGCGATATTTCAGCGATTTGTCCTTCTTTCCCCTCAACTGCGAGCCCGGCTGCGGCATGCTGCTATTGTTCTGGACAGACCAGCCTTTGTTAGATTTCAACGCAGCAGTTGCCTAAGCTGAGGGCGCTTGATGTCCCACGTCCCATAGGGTGCACGGCTTTTGCGAATTGATTTCGGCATCGTCGCTGGTCTCGGCACACCGACCGCAGGACCTGACCACGATCTGCAAGACATCGCCTGGGTCAGTCTTCAGTCGAGGATGTCGCGGAGGACGCGAACAAAGTCACCTGGTCATGCAGCGGCGCTCGCTCGAGGTGCGCCTGGCTGCCAAGTTGAAACACCAGATGCATGCTCAAGCAGGTGGCCAGGGGCAGCAGGATAAACAGTCACATGTACCACGAACGGGAGGGCACAAAGGATGGATTTCACGCAGTGATGAGTTCGGGGCCGGCGTTAACTCACAGAGTGAGGCGCCCTGGCAGCGTGACCTGTCCTGCGATACAGCACATGCCCAGTCTGACTCGGGTGAGACACCGTTCAATGCTCCGAAAAGCCTTGGCTGGTGCGCAGTTCTCCCACAGCATGAAGCTGCGCCGACCTGCTCAGCGCCCTGATGCCGGCTGGCCATGGCGGCCCGGACTGCGCGCTGCCGCCGAGCTTGCAACCCCAGCTGCCTAGAGGAGCCGCCACCGCGGCTGCAGTTTTGTACGGCGTCCGCCTGGCTGGCGCCTCAGGCGCACGCCTCGTTGGTGGCGCGAGCGCCCGCAAGCGGCGCTAGCGGACCGCCTCAGCACACGGCAGCGCCTGCGCAGGACGCTGCTGCAGTCGAGGACAGCATATCGATACCTGACGTGCCCTCAGCTGGCGGAGCGTTGCCGCCGCGGACCGCATCGAGAGACTCGGGGTCCAGCCACAGCAGCCCGCTGCCGCAGCACAGCCGCGGTGGCGGCACGACGATCCGCAGCGCCCGTTCCTGCCAGACACAGCGCAGCCAGCAGCGCAGCCTGAGGATGCGCCTGGCGGGCTCATGCCAAGGCGGCGATGGTGGAGCACGGGGAGCCAGCCAGCAGCCAAGTATCGGACTGCCTGGCGTGTCCCAGGGCATGCAGCTGGCCGCTGCAGCGCCGCCCCCCAGCTCGGCTGCCGAGTCACAGGCGCGACAGCAGGCGCCGCCGCTGCTGACGGTGCAGCGGCCAGCCACGTATGATGCTGGCGTGCTGGCGGACGATGATGACGGCATGGCGATCGACAACCTGGAAGGTGACAAAAGTCTCTGCACCCCTGGCTGAGGTTGGGTGCATCTAGCATGAGGTGGATGACTGCGTAACTGTGCAGTGTGCTGCTATGGACCATCTTTGGGCAGGCTGCAATGCAGTAAGACAGTGGCAGCTGGACTGTCTCGATGCCCCACGCTCGTTCAGAAGCGGTGCAGTGTCATTGATTGCTGAATATGATGTGAACGTTGGTACAGAGGTCTTCACCAGGGCTGCTGCGGCGCGCCCCGCCACGCAGCCGCCGCTAGACAGCAGCACCGCTCTTCAAGCGAGGGCTTGTCCACCCGTGGGAGGCGCCGCACGCATGCCGTCTGTCTTTGCCAGCCAGCCGACCGGCACACCCGCAAGCCTGACGGTGTGCAGTCCTGGCGGCAGCGGACACGGGCCTGGCAGCGTCACGGGCGACGGAAGCGGCACCGGCGCAGGGGCCGACGGCACGCCGTCGCAGCAATCTTAGCAGATGTGGCGACCCAACCAACAGCGCGCCTCATTTGAGTGCCCGCCTTCCGAGGTTGCGCAGCCTCACTGATTTGGAAACCAAGCTGACCGGGATGATGATCGTCGACGGCAGGGCGGCGCCATCGAACATGGCAGCCGGTCTTTCCGTCGGCATTTCGCAGCGTGTTGGCAGAGATCCAATAGCTGTTGCTTTCTCCACTCGCATGCTCTGCCTCACACGTGGTGGAGCAATGTAGGCAATGCTTGCAACCTTTTTTGTTGCGTTGAAACTTCAAAAAAAGGCGGTACATTATTTGCGGTGTCACTGAGCCAGCAGCGTTTTTATGCAGGCACACCGGTCGGGCGTACTATGGCAGCGGCACACCAGTGACCCCGCCGCAGGGCGGCGGCAGCCGGTACGTGTTCGAGGGCAGCCCGCTGGCGTGGGTGCGCAAGGCGCAGCCTGCTGACGTGACGACGGGCCTGGTGGGCTCCATCTGCGGTGCCGTGGTCGGGTGCGCATCCTCGCGGCAGTTTATGCACTGTGCCCATGTTGCCATCTATCGTGCACAGAGAGGAGCAGGGCATTATCAGGCACGCCATCCGCTTTCCTAATTCGCTATGAAAGGGACAAAGCCAATTTGCTGATGATTACTGCCGCTGCACGCAGCTGAAACGTGCCGACTGCAGTGCCACGGAGCTCAAGCTTCTAGACACCGGCATTGTGGTTTCATCAATGAAGGCAAGCATACATTCTGGCGCACAGCTCCGAATCAAGGAACACGCAGGCTAGGGAATGCGCTGCATAGGATCTGCACATGCGGCAAGCGTGCCTGGCCAAACCACTGCACCGACTGCAGCATGACGCAGCGGCCACGGGAGCGCGGGATCAGCCACGCCGAATGCCTGCTGCGGGTGCGCGCCTCGAAACGACTCCCGTCCCATGTCTGCCCATCTTCTGGCATCTGTCGAGGCTTTTTGCTGCAGGGTGCCAAAGCACATTTTTTTGGTGATTACCGGCAGCAGAACTTCGGTTAGCGATTGACGAGGTGTGCCTGTTCGTCAGATACAGTCTGGGTAGATGCAGACTGTTTGTCTGCAAGCATGCTGGCGCACGCCCCGTTTCAAGCCGTTCTCCTCTTCGTAGGAGGCGGGTGTCGCGTCGCCAAATGGTATGGCAGCGCCCCCAAGTGGCTGCACGACTCCGCAGAATCACCGCAGGTGATTCGAGCTGTTTTCACAACAAGTAACTTGTCAAATTGCCGCCTACTGCTGTGGCCCAACTTCGCCCTGGGCAATCAGCTGGGTAAGTTCGCTAAACGCTTGCCATGTTGCTGTGACACAGCGTTTCAGATACGCAGAATGTCCTATCACAGTCGCACTGAGGCTACCACGAGCCTGGTCTGAGGTATCTGTACTGCTGAGGTCCTGCATTTGTTACTTGCTAAAGGGTGCCTCCCTGCCGCAGGGCCAGGGCAGGCCCGCCTCGCAGCGCTCGCCGCCGCCCGCACCACGAAAGCCCGTCCACCGCCCCGCCGGCATCGCCATACATGATCAACCGCCGGACGCCAGCAGGGCCGCAGCTGCGGCCGGTGATGGCTCCGGAACGGCTGGACAGACACAGGAGCGCGGCGGTGCGGCATCGCTGCCGGCGAAGCGGCGGCTGTGCATCGGCCCGGACGGCTCGACTGCCGAAGGAGGGACGGAGCCCTCTCAGCAAATTGCTCAAGGTTTCGCTGGCCCGCCGTGGCATTGAAACGTCACCATGCCGTACGAAGTTGGCTGAGCCACGAGACGCCTAATGGCGAAGGCACCTGCTTCTATATAGGTACTGCCCGACACGATCGCATGATGCTGTTGCTGCCAGGTTTGCCAAGTCTGAGTCAGCGACTGTTGCCGCGCGCCGGCAAGCGACCACTTGCCAGCCGCAAATGAAATGTTATTGGGACGTCCTCGTGCACGAAGCATCTCGCCATAACATTTGAAGCCCCTGTGGCATTCCTGTACGCTGTTTCGGCCAAGCACAGCAATGCACTACAGTCAGTGCAAGCAGCAACAAGCAGCAGCAGGACAAGCAAACAGAGCAGGGGGGAGTGTCGCCAGCTACCAGACGCACCTGCTTGCCACTCGCCGCGAAGAACCAGTGTTGCCTTTGTGGGCGCCTTTTCCGCCACCATATTTTACCCTTTCTGCCCGTACACGGACATGTGCATCACGTGGGTGGTCCATCTGGTGCTCGATTGCCTCACATCTCACGACCTTGCTGCCACAGGGAGGAGCTAAAGGCATTGTAGGCGCAGACTTCGTCACACACCCATGTTGCAAGTGCGCCTCGCTCTCTACCTCTGACAGCTGTCGTGTGACTGCATTTAAGGAAGTGCAGAGACCTCCCGCGGTAATTGGGGGTAGCAGCGTAGCAGCCAAGCAGCATGGTCCGGTTCAAGACGGTTGCTGCGCTGCTGGCTGTTCTGCTGGCCGGATTGACGGCGCAAACTCGAATTGCAAACCGAAGGCAGCACCGCACTGTCCTCAAAGGTCCAGTGTTTGAAGACACAGTGGACCACACCGGCGAAAGGTGAGCAAAATGCAGAGAGCACAGCCGCACGGACACATGGGCATGCGTGGGCATGGCGTGACCTGCAACGCTGCCCATGCATGTTGCGCTCTCTCGAGCTGGCTGCTGATGCCTTTTGCCTGCGCAGGAGGAGCTTCAGCTACACCATGAATGCTGCAGGGGAGCCCGTGGTCGTCATGCACGCGCACATCAGGCCGGGCGTTGAGGGCGCGCTGCCCGGCAAGTCCGCCAGCCCGCCGCTGCACACGCACACTGTGCAGACCGAGTGCTTCACTGTCAGGCGAGACTGAGTCGCAAGCCGTTTCGGGGCGTCTACCAGCCAAGTGCTCCACCGCGCCCATTTTTCCTCGCTACGTTGTCACCAGGCAGCACCCTCTTGCAGGGCATGCTGCTGGCACCTCAATAGAGCCGCTGCCTTGCGTCAGTTCAACGGGGCAGGGGCAGGAACAATATCGGATCAGACTTCTGCTCTGACTGGGCTGTGGCGGGAGCGCATCGAGGAAGCTCCAGTGCTGCATTCATCACATCGACCTGGCACGACCATGATGCACCCAGTGCTGGCGCCACCACCCGGCAGCATGCATCGCTGATCACCAAGCATTCGCGACCCAGGGAGGGCTCCTGGGCTTGCGTCCTCAATGGCAGTGAAGGCGCAATCGAGGCCGGCAGCGCGGCGGCGGCGGAGCCAGTCTGCATAACGCCCAATGCGCCGCACACCTTCTGGAACGGGCGCAACGAAACGGTCTTGGTGGTGGACATCTCCCTGCAGCCGCCGCTCAACGCCGAGGCCTTCTTCCGCACCATAGCAGGCATGTCGTCTCGGCAGGCTCAAGAGGCCATCATTCGCATTGTCCTTGTGCGACTGCAGACGTGTGTGTCTTGCACCCCGGCAGCAGGCAGTCTATCCAGAGACCTAGCTGCTAAAGACCTAGCTGCTAAAGACCTAGCTGCTAAAGACCTAGCTGCTAAAGACCCGCTGCAGCTCCCTGATGTGCAGACGTAGCTGCTGCACTCGATGGCTTGGCAGCAGCAGTGGTCGATGTCGAGCAGTTGCGCATTACACAGGGCTGGCGCTGGATGTGGGCGGCCTGGGCAATGCGAGCGTGCTGCAGCTGATCGCGACCTTCGTGGCGGGGGGCGTGACGATCGCGGACATGCCCAAGCCGCTGTGGTGGGCGCTGGAGCACCTCCTGGTGCCGTACTTCATCGTGCCGGTGCTTGGCGTGGAGCCGCTGCCAAAGGAATACACCGCTTATTAAGGTTTAAGGTTCTCTTCCAGAAGAGCGCGCTGCCTAGGGAGTTGTCGATAGGCAGGCGGCGGGCCCGCTGCTGCTTAATCACCGCCGCGGCGGTAGCTGCCGAATAAGCTGCCGTGCGGCTACCGCTCAGCTGTCGCCGCCACGATGCCGCGGCGCCGGCAGCAGGTGTTGCCTGTTTGCGACATGCAGGCCAACAGCATAGTCGATGATTGCCAGTCAAATCTGAATGTCGGAACCTATAATGTCAAAGTGTGGTATTTCCTGAGTTTGAGCAGCTGTGGTATTTGCACGTCAATTACTTCACGCGCCCAGTTTTGCACAACGACCTGTGCCTTGCTTTGTGTGTACATTACATTGAAATCTCATGCCTGTTCGCCTCCTTGACGTTGTAAGCAATGTAGCAAGTATCGCAGTCGTCAAGATAATCCCAATTGACCCAACGCGCGCTTGCAGATGCAGTGCTGACTGTCCAGGCCGATTCCCCAACCGAAAGCTTCGAAAATGGCACGGCAGGTATTGGCAAGCATGTCGAAGATCTCATGTTTGATATTCACAATTTCTGCAGTCTCATCGCCGATAAATCAAGTCTGCCGTGCGGCTGACGCACTCGGCAGCGTGCCCTGAGACCAGCCTCGTGCTGGGTCAGCATCGACGCGCCTCGACCAGGGTTTGCAGCAGCGTCTTCAGACTGTGGCGTAGTCCCCGCACCGCAGCCCCACCGTCATCCAGCAGCCCTGCATAACGGAAAGCTGATGTGTCAGACACTGTTGGCCGGCGGCGTGCCTCTATCTGCAGAGGCGCGACTGACCCCGGGACCCTGGCTGAAGAACGTTCTCTCTAAACCCTAAACCCTTTCTCACACAGGCGTCGCAGCCAGCAAGCCGCCTCAAGTGAATGCAGCACCCTACCACAGCATATCGCAGCTCGACAGGCCTTTTCTGGGTCGCACTGACCTTGTAGGGGCTATGCATGCGCTCTCGGGCATCGTGTCGGGTCAGAACACTGCCAGACAGAAGTTGCTTGTTGTTTGCATTTAAAAGACCACACGACTGACCTTGTAGGGGCCGATGTCCACGCGCTCCAGGCAGAATGTGAAGGTGTACGGCCGCAGCCCGTCAGCGCCGGCGGGATCGCCCGCCCGCCGTCGCGCCATGACGCGCACGCTCTGCAGCGCCCGCTCGCCGGCGCGCTGCCGGGGAAATGTCATTGCCGACGCGGCCTGCGGATGACAGTAGCAGCAATATGGCCCTAGCCACACGAATTTAGAGAAATATGGCTGCCGCCGCGCCATGACGCGCACGCTCTGCAGCGCCTGCTCGCCGGCGCGCTGCCGCGTTAACGTCACCACCGATTCGGCCTGCAGAGGACGGTGGAGATCTGATATCCAGTAGCACATTTGAACTGGCTGCCGCGCCATGACCAGCGCCATGATACAGACGCCCGCCCGCCGGCGCACTGCTGCCGGGACGTCATCGACGATGCGGCAGCGCATTGGAAAGAATGGCCTTGCCCTCTATATCCTCCCTCGGCGCGGCCAATGGAACTGAGTGCGGCGCCATGACCCGCGCTGTGGTGCAAAGCATCCGCTCGCCCGGGCGCCGCGATGTGAATGTCATTGCCGGCGCGCAATGAGCAGCGTGGCGAGGATCTCGGTGTTCACGTCAGGTCGAGTGATGATGCTCTGCTTGCATTCGCTCATGCACATGCCGGCGAAGCATGCCACATACGCAGACACGCACCTCAGGCACACAGAGCTGCCGGTCATTGCGGCGCCGGTTGCACGCCACAGCTGTCGCGACTCTAGCAGCACGGACACAGACAGGATCGAAACAGCACTGGGAACAGGACCAGTCCCCTGCTGGACCGGAGGCAAGTCGCTGCACCTGCCAGGAGTCGCAGCCCAGGAGCACCGAGAAGGGCGGGCTGTGCAGCTGGTTGCTGAAGTCCTCAATGGGCAGCCACCGCTCCGCACCGGCCCACGCCGCCGCGCGCCCGCCCGACACCTGCGGGCACGGTCTAGGGTTTTCAAGCTTTAGACGTCAGGGCTTGCAGGGTGCCACAGCGTGACATTTGCAGGACACAGACTCCAAGAACCACCGGAAGCCTAATAGGACCAGGTGCCCCATTGTGGGAGCCGACGCCAGCGCTCGGAACGCCCCCGCACCCACCCTCTTTCAGGCTGCCTTAGCTACTCGACCGGTGTCAGAGACGCGTGTGCACAGCCCCCGGGCGCCTCTACCATGGCAGACATTGCGCTTTGCAGTCAGAGCGCCGATGGGTGCCTAGACAGGTGCACGTGGCAAGCAATCGGCACCTGGCCAGGTAACAGCTGCTCCACGCCGTGCGGTTTGCTGAATGCAAAGGCGACCCGCACGCCGGCGTCGGCCTCCGGCCAGTCGTTGCGCTGCAGCGCGTCTAGTTGCGCCACAACCACCTGGATCGTCGTGGGTGATGACTTTACCAGGATCCACCACTGTCATATTGCACAGGCTCTGTTTCACAGTGCATGCGCAATCTGACTTGTGGACGCAGTAGCGTCCTGATGACGCAGAAGCATCGATACAAACTTTCACCTCCGTCGGCGGCATCAGGTGGCTGGGCTTGCGCCGCTGCGCTGGCGACATGGCGCCGCTCTCCAGAACATATGCCGCAAATTCTGAGGCCATGTCGTCGCCTGGACATGACATTCGGAACGATTGAATATAGAAATGATGAATAGCCCCAGATTTTGGCTTGGCCGTGCGTTCACATTGGCAGGACAGTCTGCAGTCGCCGGCCGCCCGCAGGTGGTGGCATAGCTCGAATGCACAGCCATGCCCACCTGCGGCAGATGTGTCATCCGGGTGGCTCCTGGCGACAAAACTACCGCCCCGAAGCCTGGGCGCCTGCTGCGGCTGTGGAGCGAAAGTGCGGGCTGTCAGCGGCGGCAGTGCCGCAGCGCGGGTTGCGCATTGTGCGGGCTGCAGGTGTGCATGACACGACGTTCCACAGGCCCTGCAATGCATTGTGTCTCTGAAAATCTGCCACACAAGCAGAATCCTGTTGCGTTCAGCTGTCCGGCCAAGTTTTTTCGACACCGCCAGATGAGATCGGTTGTTGCAGCCGCGAAAGCAGGACCGGACTGCCGCAAGCTCGGACGAAAATCTTCAGCGGTTACAGGCAGTATGGGCCGTGTGTAGAGGTGGAGTCTCGCGTCAATCCAGCGCGAGCTCGATCTGAGCAATCATGCGGAAGGTCACGTGGGCTCCGTTCCTATCGCATTCTACGGCCGTCCAAGGAGGTGCACTCAGATCATGTGCGGCTTATCGCCTTTTTAAAGGCCTCGTGCACTCGTGCTTCTGCAACCTGGACAGCAGACAGCTGCCGAGATGATGCTCAAGTCGCTTGCGGGTGCTCAGGCACGGCCGCTGCCTGCTAGGCAGCTGTCTCTGGCAGCCAGGCCTGCAAAGCAGTCCATCCGCTCCAGGTGCAATAGCTGACCACTCTGCTGTTGCTGCAATTTAGACGTGCAGCATGCACAGGATGCATTATCAGATGATACGGCATGCACGATCGATGCCCATGTATGTCAATGCACGCTGCCTTTGTGCAGGCCTGTGTGCTCGGCGGCGACAGAACCAGCGCAAGAGACCCCTGCACCAGCGGTGCGTCCGCAACACTCCATGCATCCTCACTGGCTTACAAAAGTCCTTATGTTTGCCATCGCGCCTTCGGCCCATCCGTGTTTCGACTGAACCTGAGGTTGCGATCTGACGTATCAATGTTTCAGTCGTCTGGAGCGTGGTGACTGCTTGCATGTGCAGGGCAACAGCACAGGGACGGCTAAGCCCAAGCCCTCGCCGGCGAAGAAGGAGGCGGCAGCCCCCAAGGACGTGCTGCAGTTGCGGGATGGCCGCTTTATTGACTACCGCTGGGTGGAGGGCCGCTGGGTGCTGTCAGAGTTCGCCAACCCAAAGACCGGCGAGATGGACTGGCCAGCCTGGGACTCGGTGCGTTTTGTCGACCCTCAGGCCCGTGGACGCCCGATCTGCGCGGTTTTTGAGCGACGCAGAGTCGCACTTGCATGCTCGGCCAGCTTCTGTCAAACTTGATGCGCATTCACCAAGACTGCAGTCAGCTGCATACTCCTCAGCCGCACTCGCCAGCTGGGCGTGAAGCTGCAGCCTGCGGCGGACGTTATGTGCTCACAACCTGTCGATGGCATCACAAATGCGGTCATCTGACGCGTGCGGCCGCTGACGCCGTAGGTGATTGACGCCGAGATCGCGCGGAGACAGATGCTGGAGCAGTCGCCCATTCCCAGCACCAACGAGGAGCCGGTGCTCTTCGACACAGCAGAGATCCCCTGGTGGGCTTGGATCCGGCGGTTCCACCTCCCCGAGGTTCGCCCTCCCTTTTTGCGCAAAACGCGGTTGTCTGAAATTCCTCTAGCTCGAAAGGTAGCAACACCCTGCGGCAGCTGGAGTCTTTGTGAGTGCACAGTCGAGGCATTGAAGGTCAGGTTTTGGACAACTGGAGTGGTTGTCCTAGCGGGGGTTGCCCGCCATATGGGAGCTGTCGTGCTTAGGGCGGCTGAAATGCTGGCGGCACCCGCTGATCAGCCCGTCCATTGAGGCATCCGCTTTCTGGATTCATGATTGTATTCTGCAGGTTTAGTTATTACTGCTTTGCAGCCATCTTCTATGGATGCACAGTCCGCCCCAAGGCGCGCACACGATCCACAAAAGCGGCTGCAGGCCTTTGAAATCAAAGATACTGAGCGGGCGGGGCGGACATGGCGTGCTGCCTCCTGACACTTGCCTCACAAACAACGCGGATCACGTTCCTGACTGCAACATCCTGCCTGTGCGCAGGCGGAGCAGCTGAACAGGCGGGGCATGCATGGCGAGCCGCTCCAAACTCTGCAGACATATAGTGCATGGATTTCAGACAGCATTTACATCAAAATGCATACGTTCCTGCAGGCGAAGAAGCTTCACGGGCGGGCGTGCATGGCGAGCTACGTCCTGGGGCTCGGCGTGCGCCACATGATGCTGATCACGTTTCCAACTGTAACGTCCATGATTGGCATCACAATCCGCGCAGGTTAAGAAGCTGAATGGGCGGGCGTGCATAGTGGGCCACTCCCACCTGCGAAACCTTCAATCCGCAAGCAAAGTAAGGGGCTTGTGCTCCTCGCGCAGGCGGAGAAGCTGAACGGGCGGGCGTGCATGGTGGGCTACTTCCTGGCGCTGGGCGTGGACAAGCTGACGGGCGCGGGGCTGGTGGACCAGCAGTCCTCATTCCTGGGCCTGCTGTCCCTGCACGTCGTCGTCTTTGCCGTGCTGCTCTTCCCCACCATCGACCGCATCCAGGTGCGAAACTGGCGGTGTGGGCGTGGACGCTGCTTCAGTTTGCGTTCACAGGCTTTGCGAGAAGCATTCGCTGCACGTCGTCGCCTTTGCCGTGCCGCTTCCTCACCATCGACCGCATCCAGGTGCGGTTTCGATGCAGCAAAGAGGCAAAGACCGATGCTATTCCTACTCCAAAGATGTTCTCGGACCCAAAGCGCTCTCGCTGCACGTTGTCGCCTTCGCCGTGCTGCTGCTCTACACAAAGAAGTGTCAAGCGGACTGTGCCGCTTGAGCCGATGTTCAAAAACCTGCCTGAGGGTACGACTTTGGCCCAGGCGCATCGGCTGTGCTGATGCCGTGAGGTTTTGCTCCGATCTACTGCTGTGCCATGGCACCGCTGTGCAACTCTCTCAAATCTGGGCTTCTCGTGTATTGCCCTGATCTGTAGCCATGAACAAATTCTGACAGAGATCTCTTCAATTACGCTGCAGTCCCTGCGCGGCCTGATTGATGAGGCCACGTTCTACGACAAGCAGTGGTCCGCCACATGGGACGGTCAGACGCGGCCATCCGAGAACCAGTAGCCTCTTCTGGCATATTCACAGGTACCCACGCCTCCCTGCCTTTCCAATCATCTGCCACCACGCTTTCTGCCAGCGCTTGCTATCCTCGCCATTGCGTATGCCAGGTTGCATGCTTGCTCGCATTCCACATGACATGCCATGCACTGATATGATGTAGCTCAGCTCAGTCGCCGCCCTGGCTCTTGCACCCAGCAGAGTTGGATGTGGCAGTGCCTGGAGTCTCGTTTTTCTGCTTGATACAGCACCGAAGGTGCGCTCTGCTCTGCAGGGGCTTGGGCGTGCCATGCCTGGGCGCTGTCCTTGCGCAGGAAGCGAGGCAGGCAGTGCCTACAACGGTGGTTTGGCAAAGCAGGGTGGAGTGACGCATACAGCGCTCGTCATGCACTCTGCCCGACCTTCTCAGGCGGCCTGGGATTGTAGAGCAAATGATTGCCAGGGCGATGCCGCCTCGCCATTGACATTTATCATGCGGGCGCGGGGTTGGAGGCGGCATGCTGCAGTCGCTGGGCATGAAAAACGGACATCTATCCATCACAAACGCGGAAAGAACTGATTTTGGAATTTGTGTTTCGTTGTAAAGTTGGACCAGCTTCGAAATCACGCGCAGCACGGCTGCGCAGCCAGAGAGCACTCCTCATCAGGGCGGGGCCGCGTCATTTTGGGGTGGCCCCTCCATTAGTTTGCCTGCCTTGCGTCCTTGCAAGGTCCCCAAAGACTAATCACTGCTCAGAACGTGTCTGACAAGCATGTGTGGTGCTCACATGTGTCAACGCTTGTGGAGATGCTGGCTCATGAAGAATCTCTCATTGAACTTCAGAATCGTTCAAATCGATGCCGAGAGCACAATTTCTTTTCGCAAAAGCATCCTTGCTGCTCCCTGATTCCACCTGGAGTGTCCTGGGCCTGCCAGCACTGGCATTGCACGTTCAGCACATTGCACACGCAGTGTTTTGACGTCGCTGCACCTGCGGAAGCGGGAGAGCATAAGTTTGCTCGCCCGCATGCGCTGCCGACACTCCCGGCGCATGTGATGCCGACCTTCTCTGCAATGCTAGGCGTTCTGGCAGCCACGCTGCTGCTGCTTGTCTTCGTCTGGGGGGCAGCGGGCTGGTGCTCGGACGTCACTCAGGCTCTGTCGGTCGGAGTGCCCTTCGTCGGCGGCCACGCTCACAACAGTGAGCAATCGTGCCGCCTGGAGGGCGCCCTGGAGCAAGGTGATTATTGCAGTTCTCCTGCCAGACATCAATTAGCGCGTCGTGGAAGTCACGCAGCTTGCATCGCACGCCCTGGGCAGACCGGACGGCGTAGCCCATCGTCAGCTGTGCAACATGCCCTGCAGCGTCGTACCCACGCTGGCGCAGGCCTGCATGGCTGTCTTTGTTGCTCATCATGAAACGTGCTGCATCTCTTACAGGCTTCTGCAGCATCGAGGTGGACGTCTTTGCGCTGGCCACCGGCGAGGTGCTGGTGGGGCACAACCTGCGCGATCTGCGCCCCGCCAGGTCGATTCAGGTGCACCTTCCTGCATTCACGCATGCATTGGTTGTTGAATCTAGCCCCGCCTTATAACCGCGCCTCACCTTGTTGCTGGCGGCAGTCCTGTACGGGCTTCTCTGCTGCACGTGGCGTCCTCGGAAGTTCGGCCCTGCACGCGTCTCCCAGCCTCAGACCCTGAAATCCACTCGTATTGCGGGCCTCATTCACTTGCAGCTGCCGCCGCTGCGGGCGTGAGTACAGCTGAACGGGCCGTGGGTGTATGCGTGTTCGGGGTGCACGACGCGTGGACCTTCGAAACAGTTGCAAAAGGCACCTAATCCATTGCAGGCGGACTATCTGGACCCGCTGCTGGACGTCGTGCGGAAGAACGGAGGGTCCGTCTACCCTCGGACTGCCTCTTCGGACGCATGCTCCTCGGTGGTGCTCATGATCGATGTCAAGGTGACACCCCAGCAGACAGCGGAGCAGAGCTTCGACATCGTCCACAGCGTCCTGAAGTCATACGCAGGTATGCTCTTGTGTCTGTGTGTGCAAGCAGGTCGCATCAGTCCGAGCATGGTTCGTTGTCCTGATGGCGGTCCAAGCTTCCAGTGCATTGCTGCTGGAGCATCAACAGAACGGACCAGCATTCTCTGCTGAGTCCCCGCATGGAATGCAACTGCAGATGAGCTTCCAGGCTTCCTGGCCACCTGGCGCGGGCCGCGTAACGTCGCCGACGCGCTGGGCGCAGTGACAGTCATGATCAGCGGCGAAAGGCCGGCAGCATCGTACCTGCTCAGGTGCACTTGTTTGACGACATCCGCACCCGATGCGCCGCGATATGTCTCTTCCAAGCCGCTGCAGATGCCTGCTCAATGCGAGGCTGGAGATGTGGCAAATGGCGGGCCACTTCAGAACCGCCATCAGCTCACCGCTTCTGGTCGTGGAGTGATAAAGCTTGCATGACCACTCCGCACGCGGCTGGTGACCACTCGATTTACTTGCATCTTGTGGACTGCAGCCAGCCAGGGCCGCGGTATGCCATCCTGGATGGCCGGGAACAGGACTTGGACGCCGGCCTCCCGGTTTCGCTGGTGCCCGTCATCAGCAAGGTGGGCATATCTAACTTTCAGGTCCTGGACATTGCCTTGGCTTGGCAGTGATGGTGCGCCGCTGCAGCATGAGCTGCCACGAGCGGCGCTGCACACATCATCGCACTCTCGTCCGACATGACCGATACACGATACACACAGGACGCATGCCTGGATCAGGTAGCAGCGAGGTGCAGCATGTTGATGCTAGCTGCACCGCCAACTGCTCAGCTCCCAGGCAGCTTCCCTGTCGACACGACTCCCGAGACCGCTGGCTCGCGCGCAGGCGTGGCGGGGCGAGGACCCGGTGGTGCATGGCCTCGATCCGCTGCACCCCAGTGCGGCAGAGGCGGCGGCAGCGGCGGAGCTCATACGACGGGCGCACGCGCAGGGGCGCAGCGTGCGCTTCTGGGGCACACTGGACACGCCGCGGCAGTGGCAGGTGGGCTGCGACACGGGTTTTAGGGTGGTGGCAGGATCTTTGCGACACTGAACTGTGCATCGTAGATCTTGTGCTGTGTTATGCTGACGTACACACGGATGTCCACAAGCATGACGCTGCTGCTGAGCAAGTGAACCGTCTGCAACATGCAGGACCTGCTCGACATGGGCGCCGACATCATCAGCACGGACGACGTCGTGGGGCTGCGCGCTTTCTTTGCTGCGCGCGCCGCACGACAGCGGCGACCGCTGCTGCACTGGCGGCTGCGGCTGCCATCGACACCGCTCAGCGTAGACGTTGCAGTGCGCCAGCTGTTTGGCCGGCGGGCGGCGGTGTGGGCCGACACTGGGTCACCATGATGTCGGCAGCCAGGTTTCCGACGGAGACCATGCAGCAATGAACTCCTGCGAGCTGGAGTTCTGCAAGCAGTGAAGTTGCAATGCGATGGTCTTCGTGTACGTGTCTTCGGCTGAGTAGCCTCCCAAGTTGTGTTGGATCTGCTGTTTGTCTCTGGTTTAGGTCCTTCGGTGCTTCGCGCTGCCCCATAGATATCTGGGAACGAAGACAATACCTTGCACAGCCGCTGGGCGTGCATACCTTTCAGACGCACCTGTAGGTATTACAGACAAAAACCTACATTTAGGTTGGGCAGTGCCTCCTCGTCTATGCAAGTCAACGTGCACTGCACATTACACCACAGTACTGACATCAGATCCGTCTTGTTTTCTATGATTTCTGCCGGCGCCCTTAGCAGCCACCCGCTAAATTGATGGTTACCCAGCCCGACCAGAGTGCATGCGCCAGCAACCCGCCAAAGCGTTCTCTGCCCTGCCGGGGACTGCCGTTTGGCTGCCCGGTCATCTTTTCTGCCTTTGAGCCCAGCCATTCGAGCTGACATCCCGACGAGCAGAGGACCCGCCCAGTGCCTGTTGGTGCTGGCTGCTTGTAGGGCGGCAAGGGAGACCACTGCCTCAAGCGTATTTCCCGCCTCAGCACGCATCCACATCAGGCGGACTCGGGCCCAACGCCGAAGGCGGGCCCCCGTCCCGACGCGACTGGCGCCATTCGGCTGGCATGCACTGCTGCAGCGCAGCGGCAGCAGGCCAAGAGCGCGCACGTTCCGTCCCGCCTTCAGGCTGAGTTTCGCGTACTGCCGCCGTCGGCGGCGTTGGCTCAGCTGGCATGTGTCGCCACGGCATCCCCGCCGCCATGCAGATGCCCTGTCCCGAGCCATCAAGAGGAGTCGGGCACTGCGCCACGCACGCTGGTCTGCGCCGCCGGCGACCATGCCGTGAACTTCTGCCAGTGCCGTCGCCGCGGCCCGTTCATCCATGCGCCCTGCGGCAGGGGGACCATTTCAGTGATTTGACATGTGCTTCGTCGTTAACTTCAAAGAACTTAGCCTGCGGCGGGACCCTGATCCATACTGCCGCCAAAGTTTTGATTCGGCTGTCTGCGTCCGCCTGCTGCATGCGGCAGCTGTAGTTTGCATACGGCACCACGCAGCAAGGCAGCCAAGGTCGTCCAGTCTCGAACGCCAAAAACTGAAAGTGCAATCGAGAAACGGCAAAGCAAAGTACCTTGGGTAGGTAGCGCTTGTCCATGTCCCCCGTTGGGTTGGGTGAGCCGATCGCCTTCTGCGCGTAGATGGGGTAGCTAAACGGCTGCTCCGAGGGTACCTGGTCTGTCGAGAAGTGCAGCCACCCTGCAGCACAGCCGCGCCCTCAGCCGCGAATTGTTTCCCCGGACGCCAGGATGCGTGGACAGGCAAACGCGATCAGTGACGCATACAGAAGTGTGCTTTTGAGAGCCGCAGCGGCTGCCGCCGCATCCGCATGCCAGATCCAAAGCGGTTGCGTGGAGCGGCTGCATTGGAGAGGCTGCATGAGTCAGTGTGCGGCTGTGACGCCTATTCCCTGGAAAACCGTGCGTCTGCGCACCGTGCCACTCGGCTGGGACGGTCGTGGGGTCCAGCCCTTTCAGCTTGTGCTTGTTTGCGTACAGCACCCACCTGTGCTGTCCTGCATTTGAGAAAATGACAAGTCAGTGCAATCAGGGTAAGTCACTTGATCATCGCAGCGCTGCCAAATGACCGAGCTGCAGCATGACTTGCATGGGAAGTTTGTGCCGGAAGCAGGGCAGGGGTTGCAACACAAGAGGCAGGGCCACAAGACTGCCCCGAGGCAGCTGGAGAAGGTGCATGCGGCACGAGCACGCTTTGGGAGTGCACTGCCATCGCGGCCCGACCTTGGCTCCGGGCGCACCTGACGGCAGAGTCATATCCTCAAAGTACTTGTTGCCACCCGCGTCCTCGCCCTTGAAGACGCCCTTCTGCGGGGTCTTCATGACCAGTGTCTGCCTGCAGGGAGCACCACGGGCACGATTCGCTTCCATGTTCTGGACAACAGTCATACCCCATGATCCGCCGCACCCCCATGTGCGCGAAACAGCTGCATGGCGCAGGGGCGTCCGTGGAGCTGTCCTCAGGAAGCGCGTGGATTTTCACTTGGGAATGCGTCCTTGCAGCTGTCATTTGCCGCACATTACCGCGCTGACAGAAGGTGACCTGGAAATGCTCAACGCGGCGCACACTTGAAGGTCGTGGGTGCAGCTGGCAAAGCATGGCAGCTCAGCAAGCAGCTCACATCAGGTTGCCGTCGTGAATGACACGCCATCCGCCGCCCGTCAGCAGCTCCTTCAGCGTCAGTGTGCCGCCCTGCACGGCGCCGGTGACCTTGCCCACGGCGCTGCTGGCCTTCTGAGCGACGCTCATGGCTGCAGAAGCTGGACCTCACGGCCCAAGTATGGTACCCAGGTGGGTATCCCTGGCCCTGTGCGTCGGATAAACTCACAACCCTGGCAGATTGGCACCCTTTCAACCCTCAGCAAGTTGCACTGCACTGCGAGCCGGGCAGCGCGCTCACCACCTGAAAGTAGTCAATTTTAAGCTCCGGACAGGTTTGGGTGCTGCTAGATGCTGAGAGTGGTCCCTGCACTCTGCGCTGGTGCCTTATGCGCGCTTGCAAAATTTATTCAAAACCCTGATTACCTATGACTAATCGATCGAAACGGCCTGGCATATCGGCTGCTTCATACACACTTTGCAAGAATCGAGCGGAACATAGTCTGCGACTGAACACAGAAAGCATTTGTAACGTGTGTACGCATTTGCAGTTGAGGAAGGCACCCATCGCCTTGGCAACACGAATCGAAACACAGGATAGCGCTGTGTCTGGCTCTCGACGTTGGACATCTGCTATCAAACCATCGACAGACTCCAAACAGACTTCAAACAGACTCCACCCCAAAACCATCGACAGTCTGTCGTTGCACTTTGAGGCGAAAATCGAGTATTGTGCAAGCCAGCCAATCCCTATCCAGGGGCAGGCGGTACCCAGATAACCATTCTGAATCGGACTGTTCGTCAGAAGGAGTGTCAGAAGGGTTGTGCATCGTCCGGCCAGATCCGTCGTTGCATTACAGACCATAAGGCGCAGCCGACATGATGCTGCCATGCACTGCGTCACGATCATGCTGGCTGCGCAGCGCTGGAATGGCGGAGATAGAGCGACTTCCAGCACGCGCTGCAGCACAGTCATCCAGCAGACACGCAGCAGTTCTGTGCACCTGCCAGAGTGGCATGTCCTCCACCAGCAGCGACCGGCCTCCGGCTGGTGCAGCAGGCTGCAGCTGCGCCGCACGCAGGGCGCCGCTTGCTGCCGCAGCCCCAACTTTTCACAAACAGCAGCATTGCAGCTTGTGCAAGCGAAGGCCGCGACATTCAGTGCCGGCCACCACCGCCAGCAAGGCCGCAGCTGAGCAGCAGGTCGCGGCGGAGCTGCCAGACAGCCGCGAGCAGTCGGTGCGCCTGTGTCATGTCCACAGCATTCCTGAAGCCGTGCAAGAGGTCGTGTATCTGCATCAACCAGCCCCATCTTCCCGTGTGCACTTGACCAGTGTGTCAACGCCTCAGCATTCATGGCCTGCCTGCAGATACAGCAGGCGGCTGAAGCGCTGACAGCGCAGCTGCCTAAGGAGAAGAAAGGCAAGGTAGGGTCTGGAGCTTTCTGCATTCTGTCAGACGCGCCATATGATCAGTGCATAAACCAATGCCCGTCCATGGGCGGCCGCAGCCCTCTTGTTGTGCTTCATGCATCCTCTACATGTATATACATGCCTAATTGCCTGGCGGCCGCCCGTGTAGGGCTTCAAGGCGGGTGCCATGAAGAAGCTGGCCATCGATGTGCCGGTGGCCGACCAGAGCGCCTCTGCAGTGCGTGTACTTATGCTTGGCATCTAATTTTGTGGCTGTTGACTTTTTAAGCCGTGTGCTTTCCACCCTCCCGACTTGCCGTGGCGCACAACAGCGACTATCTGTGTGGACCATCTGCGCTGGCAGTCCCTGCGCTGCCTTCCGGCCCAGTTTCACCGCCAGTCCCTGTCCTGCGCCGCAGCCCTGTTTGAACGACTGACCCATGGTTGCTTCCCCAATCGTGCCGTGGGCCTGACGCGGAGCTGTTGGTCGGTCTGCCGCGCGCCGCGGCAGACGCCCCGACGGTGATGGCAAAAGTCAACTTCGTTTCAGGGAATCAACCCGTTGGCTTCATGCGCAGGCCATGGATCTTGCTCATGCACCGTCAGACGGCCTGATGCGCGCTGCAGTGGACGCCATCACCATTCCGCTGGGACTCTTCCGCAAAAACTGGATAATCTGTCTCAATTTGTGACATGTATCTCTCCATGTTCAGGTCGTGGACCTGGCGCAGGAACTGCTCGACAGCCTGCCGCGCGCCGTGGCGACGCGTTCACGGTGCTGTTGTAGGACGTAAGAGAACACTCTCATCGTGCAGGCCGTGGAGCTGGCGTAGGAGCTGCTAGACAGCCTGCCGAGCGCTGCGGCGGAATCGAATCTGAGCTGTGGCTCAGGGTGTGTGTCTGCTTTTGATTGCAGGCTGTAAATCTTGCCCAGGAGTTGTTGGACGAGCTGCCGCGCGCCGCAGCGGACGCTTTCACGGTGCTGTTTGGCGACGCCGCCGCGGCAGAGGCGGCCACCGGCGCCGGCACGCTATCCAATGCGGCGCTGGCGGTGGACCCCGCGAACGAGGGGCCGCTCGCAGGGCCGCTTTTAATCGTGGGCGTCACGCAGCAGCAGGTGAGAGCCAGAATTTCATAATCATGCAGAAAACCGATATTGGCGCTGACGGTGGACCCCACGCACGAGGGGCCGCGCGCAGGGCCGCCACTCACAGTGGGCGTCACGCAGCAGCAGGTGGTGATGCAAGCTTCTCATTGTGAGCGCCACGCAGCTGCAGGTGCAGGCTGCGGTGTGATAAAAGCTTACGGAGACGGGACAGAAGACGGGTCAGAAGATGGGTCAGAAGACAGGACTGTCGAAGACTTTCAGAGTCACCAGCACACGCGAAGGGCTGTTGGCAGGGCCGTTTTCGTGGTGCACCATCGAGACTGTCATCGGTATTGCTGTTGTTGTTCCTCCCTGCCGAGCGTTGCGGACGTGCAGGATACGTGGCTCGGCTGGCGCGGCGGCCCGGCAGCGGATCCTTGGCCTCTTGGCTGAAATGTGAACCAGGCTGCGCCTTCCCTCTAGCCGTCTTTTCAAGTTGCCCTGCGTTTTCTGCAGGTGGCGGATGTGTAGGAGATGCTGTTTGGCTGGCGCGGTGGCCTGGTGGCTGCGCCTCGCGTGTTGCTCAACCAGTACTACTCATGCTTGTTGCTCCTTTCTTCCCAGGTGGCAGACCTGCAGGAGATGCTGTTCGGCTGGCGCGGCGGCCTGGTGGCGACGCTCAATGCGGAGTGGGATGCCGACGGCCTGGCTGATGCAGACCTCGCCTCCTTCGTCAAGTCCTTCGAGCACATCTACTGCTTCGGCCCCCTCGAGATCCAGGTGCTGCCAGAAACACAGCGAGGCGGCGCCTGGAAACTGCAGAGCACTTGCTTCATGTAAGAGCCTCTCCTGTTACGCTGCTTGAGGATCTGTTCTGCCAGACAGCAGCACAGGCGGCAGCCTGCAGGGCACCAGAAGCGTCTCTGCAAACAGAACCACCACGTCAGAGTTGCCACCGCTGCGCAGGGCTTCTTCAGCAAGCGGGAGGGCTGCGTGTTCAAGTGGGCCAAGCGCGGCTCGCCGGCCGCCGCGCCGTGGCACATACTGCTGCGCGAGGGCGGCGCCGCCTGGCAGGCACGTGTTTGTATAACTCATGCCGTGGCTTTGAAAGTCCCAGATTCCAAACATCACTACCCTTCGCTCGGCGGGTCGGCAGCGGCGCTGCCAGACTCAGCGTGGCCAGCGCATGTCTGCCGCTCCCAGCCGCTGCACTCTCAGGATGCCCCACATGCAGTGCTCAAGACACTACATGCAGGCCTCGTATCGGGGTTTGGTGTGTTGAGAGGATGTGAAGCATCATCCAACCCTGTACCGCAGGTGGTGGGCCGGCAGCCGCGGCGGCCGACGCCGGGCGACCTGGAGCTGGCCTTCTACAACGCCGCCGCGGCGAGCAGCCCTGTGACGCAGGGCGTCAAGTTTTTCAAGGGCCTGGCCGGCGGCGGCAAGGCCAAGTGAGCGGCTGAAGGTGGGATGTTGGGATGGCCGCAGCGGCAGACGGTGTTGTGGCGCCGGGCGACAGGAGGGGCTGGCTTGAACAAAGCCCCTCGCTGATGGCGGCAAGGGGCCAGCGGGCAGCTCTCCGGCGCTAGGGGGTTGTGGGCAGCGCGTCAGCGAATTCTCGGCTGCAGGCTGCAATAGGCAACATGTGGAACACTTGGTTGTGTGTGTGATGCTGTGATGCGGAACGGTGCGCAGGGCTCGGCGTCGGTGTCAGTTGATGGCAGAAATCTGCTGGCTTTCGTTTGGCAATTGAACTTTGACAATTTGCAGCCTCGGCACAAGCAGTTCTTGCAGCTCTCATTGCTGAAGTGAAGTGTTCCCGAAAGCTGTTAGATATTCTGTTGCTGTTGGTTTCATCATTTCAAATTTTACTTGCAATCCCGCCAAGGCTAACACTCTAGTGCAGACCAAATCCGGTTGTCCCCTCCTGGAGACGACAACAGCCCAAATCCGTCCAAACAAAATACATCGGCAGCACCGAGACATCTGCGCAAGAAAAGTGATCTCAATTCAATCCCAGGTACATGCTTCAAGGACATGGCGTCATCTCAGCTGCTGCAGAGCGACATCACCACGAAAACCGCCCGTGCGGAATTGCAAAGCTGTACATGACGTTGCGACTTCCCACTTCCCAGGATAGGCCAGATGGCAGTAGGAAACCTTCTGTAGGCATTGATGGCCGGACCTACCCCTCGCCAGTGCGCCGCTTGTGCAAAAGGTGGGACTGCCGTTCGTCACGAGGACAGGCCCTTCAGAAAATCGAGCATGGCTTTTACCTTTTGTATACATCATCCCTTACGTGTTGATACGCAGATTAATCAATCATCATGGTATTCGTGTCCACTGGTTGGGGAAAGAGAGAGTTACCAATCATCTTGTTTTCGTGTCGACGGTACATCAGATCAGCCGAAACGCAAATGCGAGCGCTTGTGCGCGATGAGCTTGTCCACCTCCGACGCGTCGCACAGGTCGTCGTCCGCGCTATACAGGTACAGCCGCGGCACCGGCAGCGCCTCCTTCATCATCCGCTTCCTGCATCCATGTCACAGTGGATTTCAGAATAGGTTTCCAAGTCTTGCTGTACAGGTACATGTACAGCCGCGGCGCCGGCGGCGCCTCCCCCAACACCTGCCTCCTGCGGCAATGCAGGTCGGCAGCGGTCAGTAACAGAAGTCTTGCCCAATCCTGCCGATATGCGAATTTGCCATTGGGTGGAAGTGCGGGCCGGCAGCGCATCTCCTGCAATCATCCGATGCTGGGATATGGGTGGCAACGTGTTTGCAGGCTTAGGGGGGACAGAAGGGAAGTAAATTTAGTGTGGTTTGCACTGGCACCGCTGACACGCTGCTACATTAAGATCTACAGCAGCGGATTCACAGCTGCAGCAGAGAAGAAGGCAGGGACGAAGACACCAGGCAGCGCCGGCGGGCGCACCAGAAGCGTGCGGAAAATTTGCCACAAAGAGCCACGCGACCAGGGCGATCACGGCAAATGTGGCCCGCAGCACCGGCTGCATGAGCGGGCTGGCGCCAGAAGAGAAGGCCTTGGCGCCGCCGGAGCAGTGCATGTAGGCGGGGCAGGAGTCGAAGATGCAGCCGTCAGCGGTGCTGGATGATGATCGCCTTCACGGTCTGGAACCTGCCGGGTCAACTGACAGTGTCAGGGATGACGCCGTAAGCTTCAGTTGTGCAGGAGTGGCTTCAATCCTGCTCTGCTGCGTGGGGTAGTTGTCGACTATGGGTGTCTGCAAGTATGGTTTAATCACATGGCAGTGGATTGGTTACCCATCTAACATCGCCCATTGCTTAAGAAACACTTCACCAGCGGCCTGCGCGACACAAGCTTGCATCAGCCACGCATGCTGGCAGGCTTGTGTACATTCGCTTTGCCAGCGTAAGGTTCGGCTGGTGCATGCATCGATTACTGCGAGTCCAACTGAGATGAAATTCGATGTGTACTCAGTTCTCACATTGCAGCACTTGTTGGTGCATGCTCCTGTCTGCCGCCTGCTTGCTTGCAGTCTGCCAGGAAGGCCAGGACGTTCTCCGCCCCCTGCTGCCGGCCGTGCTCTGAAATGGCGAAGCCCACGGCGGTGGACTGAATGGTCCGCAGGCTGCTGCAGCCGTGCTTCGCCAGGAGCGCGCTGTACTTTGCCAGGTATCGGTCCTGAGAGTTTACCCACCTGCGCAGCACTTGATTGGAGTTTGGGTCATAGGGGGGCATGCGGACTGGGGGGCACATGCCAACAGGATGCGTCAGTGTCGTCCAGGTTGGTTTGCATCTCACTACGAATGGCGCGCCCTCTGCTGCGCTCTCCGACACAGTCACAGTGTCCTGCCAAGCAGCATTCATTGCTGCTGATGGGTGCAGAGCGATCGGAACAAGCGTGCGGGGCACACATGTATTTTCGCAGGTTGTGACATGCCCCGCATCACTAACAGCCGGTGTTTAGTTCCACTGCACCTACATTTTGCAGAGGTGACACAGTGGCTGTACGTAACTGCCACGTCATATTCAACTCTTTTCCGCAGCTCAAGGATTAGGCGGTCGATGCCTTTTGGCAAGGCGGAAGCCTTCTCAGCAACGGATCGATGGCTCACATCCAGCTCCATACGCTGTAAGGATGATGTCATCAAACCACTGATCTTCAAGGCCCCACAAATAATGCTGCCGAGTCTTGGCAAGGACTACCGGACGGCGGCAGAGCCGTTGAAAATGGCTACAGACGACGATACTCCCCGGCTGCCCGCCACGGTGACGGCGCCTGCCAGCGCCGTGGGGCGATTTGGCCAGGACCTGCCCAAGCTCATCGGCAAGGTGCTCCTCTTGGCCTTTCTACTACACGCCAAATTCAACTATCAAGAGGCCGCACACCTGCACAGCTCACACTTGCATCACCTCGCATGGTGCACCAACGTGAAGGCATCATATGTGCAAAATGTGAAAACACGTGCGTCATGGCCTTATGGCGGCATTGCTTGATGCGCCGCGCCGCAGGTGGCGCTGATCGCTGGCGGCGACAAGCTCGTGGGCGCTGATATTGCCCAGGTGCGGACACTCGCTCTGGTGCGAGTCTGCGAAAGTCCTGCACTACTGCTGATTCGCTGCAGCATCACAGCTCGCACAGCACAGCATGGCGAGGTTTCAGCTCCCAGGCATCAGCGAATATCATACGCTCAACAAGGAGATACGTATGCATGTGCCTGTGCGAGCTGTAGTTTTGTAGTTTTTTTTCCAGAGCGTCTGTATGCACTTCGCCGGTGATCAGGTCTTAGTTTGTGGACCTGTCTCATACCGGGAACACTCGTGTCTGTGCAGCTGGATGGTGGGTGTCCGGCCAGACCGTGTGCGTCAATGGCGGCTACTGCGCCAGCCGCTTAGTGTCCTGAGCATCAGGGCCGCTGCGGCTGAAGCGGGCTATTGAACAAAGACAAAGGATCAACTGCCTGTGGGAAGCGTATAGTTCATGGCCTGGGCGGGGGTGTGACGTCGTACCGCGTGTTTTTGCACTGCCAGCATCAGCGGCGCCCTGTGCACGGTCGGTGCATTGCGGCGGCGAACCAGTCCGCGGATATCCCAGGCACATTAGTTTTCGTGTGCCGTGTTCAGAACGCGCAACGCTTTGAAGGAGCTTTGACGTTGGTCGGACGCCTGGTGGCGGTGTACGTGGTATGGCATAGACCATCTGTGCAAAAAGGAAAAAAAGAAATTTTGACAGTCCGCAGCGGCAAAATTAACGCAGCAACTCCTTTCGAACAGGGTGTGACCGATTCGGGATGCTCAATTCTGACCTCTGTGAACGCTAATCAGCCTGAGTGAGGCTGGAACAGTGTAATATCTCTCTCTGTGCCGCCGCGCCAAACGTGAGTGATATGCGGCTGCAAGCTTTTGAGGAATGCACATCCACTGCAGGCGCATCAGTGCATTCATCCAGCTTGGCACTCGACACAGTTCGCGTTGATGCCTTGCGCATCACATTACACTTCAGAGAAGAAGTACAATTGTGGACAGCTGTCAATGTCTGACTTGTCACGTGGTGAGTTTTGCAATCTTCGCCGTGCAGCTAGCTAGTCGACTCCAACCTTCGGAACCACCTTCACATAGGACATTGCCCGAGAAAACGCGGTCGATGGTGAAGAGCGCAGGTGCTGGGCGGAATATTTAGTGCAACTCCCGTGTCGGGCAGACTACCGTGGATCGAGTTTGTTCCCTTCTACGCAAACAGCCTCTTAACGCTAGAAGACGAATGGACCAGCCCGCTTCTAGTGTGATTTTCTGACCGTAGAAACTGGCGGATGTGTGTCGATTGAAGCACCTCTGTAATGGCTTTGGATGATACAGACGTCCACCGCCACTGCACGCCAGCAAGTGCAGGCTTCAATGCCAGCGGCACATGCCAATTGGATGGTGTTGGTACCCCTGGGAGTTCCTGTTCTCGGACTGATGATCATGGCACTGCATATCTCACGTTGGGGTTGTCACAGCGGGCTGACACCGCGCTATGCCGCTTACGCCGCACAGCAAGCCGGTGCTGCTGACAATGAGACGTGGCCAGTCTCCAGGTGATGCATCACAGCTTAATAGTATTGTCTTGTAGATCGGCCGTCTGCTACTGGCGATCCTGTAGGTTTGCATCCGACCTGCAGCGCCATCATCCATGCCGCCGCAGGGCGCTGCAGTGCGGGAATGGCTGGCAGGAGGACTACACCCGCATGCACGCCGCGATGCTGAGAGGCGATCTGGATCCCCACTACCTGGTGGCTATTGGGGAGAATGGACTGGCGGACTCGCTGCTGGGAGCCGTGACAATGCTGTACATTGCGGTGCTGCAACGGCGCGCCTTCTTCATGGATTTCGGGCAGTACAGGAAGTATGAGTGGGCGTTCAGCAGCCCGCACATCAACTGGACATGGTGAGAGATGTGTGTATACTCATATGGGCAGACGTTCGATTAGGACGTACCCTTCACCCCCGCGCGGTACTCCACGCCATGCGCATGACGGCGGTCCAACTCGGCCATGTGCAGGAACGAAAGCTTGGCGGACCCAGACACGACTCTCAAATTCAACCTGCACTCAAGGAAGCGAAACGCGCCAGAAGCAGCGCACATCCGGCACGGGGTGAGCATTCGCTTCCGCAGAACCCTGCGAGCTTGCAGCGCTAGAGATTTATGATAAGGAACTGCAGGCCTGCGCCATGTGTGCAGCAGCTGCACTTCATTAAGGCATCCTTCAAGCTGGATCAGGATCAGAATATCTACAAATGCTGATTGTTGGTTTCGCCAAATTGTGCTGACACTCAACAGAAAAAGTTTGGCTTAGTACTGCAGGACTTGAGGGAGCTGGGCGCAAACTTCACCACGCTGCGCGTGCGCACCTTTGTCGGGTACACGATGCTGCTGTTAGACAACGTGCACCACACGGAGGAGCTGCACCAGATGGGAGTGAACCCCGCCACCGCCTTCGCCTGCGGCGTCGACTTCCTGCTGCGCATCCGGCCCGAGGCGCTGGCGCCCTTTGCTGAGGAACTTCGGGCGCTCAGCGATCCCAAAACCCTGAAGATCGGCATCCAAATCCGCGTCGGCGATGCGACGCTGGTGGGCGGCAATGGTGGCGGAAGTGGGAAACCCCTAGAAACCCTGGAGCGGTTCACGGCGTTCTTCGACTGCGCCGCCCAGATCGAGGACGGCCGCCGCCGCTTGCCAGCGCAGCACGTGCTGTACTATCTCATCAGCGACTCGACGCGGCTGCGGCGCCTTGCGGCCGAGGCGATGGGCGGCAAGCTGCTGACGAGCACGGACGCGCCGGTGCAGCACAGCAGGGAGGGGCAGCAGGGCGGCGTTGTCGGCGGCGGCGGCGGCCGGGGCGGGAGCACAAGCCCTAAACCCAGCAGGGCCGAGGTGGTGCGGGCATTCCAGGCCGCCGCGGCAGAAATGTGGCTGTTCGCGCTAACAAACTATCAGGTGATAAGCCTGCACAGCGGCTATGGGCGCTTTGGCGCATTTGCCAGCGGCCGCTTTCACCAGGTGTATGCCATCGACCTGGCGAAGGACGCTACAGCTGCGGCAGCCAACCGGTCCTGTGGGGTGCTGGCTTATGCTTCCATGGAGTACGTGAGTCCAGAATCGGACGGCCTGGTGGCAACGGGTTTGTGATATAGGTTTGGAGACAGTAACATTGACGGTGTGTCCGGCCAACTCATTAACAGCCTAGCAGGTCTGCAATGGTGCTTGGAGGGCCTCTGCTACCTGTGTGTTTGGACGGGCTTGAAAAAATTGAAGCTTTGAAATGTTGTGGCGGCACGTCAGGCAGAAATGTATTGCTGTGCCAACAGTGGTTCACGACTCATAAGCAGACTGGAACGAATCATGACTCGTACTCTCCTGCTTCGCCAAATCACAAGACAAACCGCTGCACATGTTCTCGCATGCATAGAACTACAAACCCGCTGCACAGCCAGCCAGCATTGTCCTGACGCTATACCGTTCACACCAAAAGGTGCGGCGAACAGGGGCTCGATGATCTCAGAATGAAAGCCCAAGCAGGCAGGCTGCTGCAAAGCCCCCGCAAGTGCTGCCCTTCCCCACTCCGTGATGAACTGCGACGTGATCCGGAGCGAGTCGTTCAGGCTGGCGGTCACCAGCCGGCTCAAATCTTCCACCGCCGCATGCGGGCCGCCCGGCTGTCGCGCAGGCGCCCCCTCGACTGCCTGCTACAGGGTGGCATCCGCTGCCGCCGCCGCCCGCGGCCCCGCCGTCGCCGCCGCTGCCTGCTGCAGGTTAGCATCTACCACCGCCGCCGCCCGCGGCCCCGCCGCTGCTGGTGTACGTGCCGGTGCTGCCTCTGCTGGCCCAACCGCCGCTGGTGCCGCCGCCGCTGGCGCAGTGGCCGCTGCTGCTGCCGTAGGTGCAGCTGCAGCTGCAGCTGCCGCTGCCGCCGCTGCCGCAGGTGCGGCCACAGCTAGCCGGGGATCTGGAGCACCCCGGACATGCGCAGCGGCGTCCACCGCCTCTGCCGCCGCCACCGACGGCGCGGCCGCAGCCGCAGCGCGCATGACTGCCACGGCTGCCATGCGTGGTACCGCTGCAAAGGCCAGCGTTGCCAGTGTGGGCACACCGCCATGACGCCTGGCTTGCTGCCGCGTCTGGTGCTGGTACGGCGCCGGATGTGGTCGCGCGGCTGCGGCGCCGCCGCCGCCGCATCCCGTCCCGCAGTCCGGAGCCTGCGCCAAAGGCCGCTACTGCGGACCGGGCCGCAGCACGCTCTGCCGGCACCGCAGCTGCTGCCGTGCGCATCTGCATGGTGAGGTCTGTCGGCGCGCCACGCTGCCACAGCACCCCCTCCTGCACCGCCGCTGCCGCAGCGCCTACCGCCAGTGCTGCCTGCCCTGCAGCCGCAGCTGAATCGTGCAGCTTTGGGTGACCCCATCGGCTTCGCAAGGGACCCGCAGCTGCCCCATGCCGCCAAACTTCAGGCGCATCTGCAGCCGCCACTGCTCCGCTGCCGCGGCCTCCGCGGCCGCCCACCGCCGGCTGCGAGCTGCCAATGTCCATCAGGCGGCGCTTTCCCACGGGACGGCCGGGAGGCATGTAGCCCTGGTCAGCCGGACGCTTTTGTCGCGACGCTGCGCCGCCGACGCCTGGGTGCGACAGTGTGAGCCACTTGCCCGCCTTGGTGCCGCTGTTGCCGAGGCGGAAGCTGTCGCTGCTGGGTATGACGTCGCTGCCGCTGTTGCTGCTGCCGCCGCAGCCGCTGTGGGCACCGCTGCCACCGTTTCCGGACACGCCTGGGGCGCGATACTGCTGCTGCATCGCTTGGCTGCCCGGAGATGCAGCGGCGGCAGCCGCGTCTGCGTGATGCGATTGCTGGTTTTCGGCACTGTGCCAACGGCAGGGCAGGCAGCGGCGCCGCATTGCTGTTCCACAGCGGGTACAGCTCGCCCGCTGCCGGCCCTTGCGCTTTGCTCCCGGCATCAGGGCGCCTGCGCCACATGTGCTTTTGGCTGCCCGCCACTGCGTGCCTCAAAATCGCCCGCGTTTTCTTCAACGCCTGCATCGTTGGTCGATACTGCTGTCAGCAATGAGATGGTGATTCCAGTTGATCAAGACAAATTTTCAACCGAGTGCTGATCATTCTCAGATGCGCTGGCCGACAATGCGAGTGCACCACCGCCAGCGTTGACGAGCAATGAAGGCGCTCTGGCGCTGTGAGCAATAAGCGTTGACAAGGAAGGATTTGTACTGAGCCAAGCTCAATCAGGCTGAGTCTGTGAAGTCAGACTGACGCCCGCCATGTGGTGAATGAGCCATGTGCGCCGATCTGCCTCCGACACAGGATCCCTGCTGTTGCAACGTTTTGAGGCTGCCGCTGGGTGCGCCTCCAGCGATGCCTGCGCCTCCGCCAGATTGCTCATCACCAGTTCCTGCACCACAGAGTCACCAGCCTATGGCGTCACGTAGTCACAAAGATTCACCGGGGCCAGGCGCTCCACGGATGAGCACCGGCAGTGTTTCACACAAAACAGCGATGAACTGTCCGAGTCTTGAAACCATGCTGTCCACGCTCTGTACCTGTACCCAGGGCGTCTGCGGCAGGCCGAGTGGGTCCCCAGGTGCAGCGTCCTCAGCAGTGCGCACGCGGCCTTTACGTCGCATCGCAGGCGTCCAATCTGCAGCGAACCGAGGTCACCAAGGGGCATCGAGAGCTAGACAAGGTGATGACTGTATGTCCCGCTGCCCACGGATCTGAGGCAGTGCTGCGCCCTTTGAAAGGGGGTTCAGTGCCACTCGCGAGAAGTGCGCAGGATTCACGCGCCATAAACGATGCAGGCGGTCAACACGCGCGATGCACGTACCTAACTTGCGTCCACCGCTTCTGTACCGCAGGGATCAGCCGTTGTACTTGTGGTTGTGGGCTGACTTTGTAGTACTGGACCAGGCGTTTACTGTCAGTTGTCCGCAGCTGTGCCACACGACGCAGTGCTGCCCGTGACCGAGCTGTAAAAACTGCATCAGGACGTCTTCCGACGTAGCCATGATGGCACAGCACGATGAGCTGCAGGCTGCTGACACAGAACAGAGTTGCAACTGCCCAGATAAGCGGTTCAGACTTAAGTCACGGCCCTGGATGCCAGCAACTGCACAAAGTCACAGGCGATCACAGTCTGATAAACGCAAGGTTATGGCTGTTGCAGCGGCTCACGACACAAAATGCGAGTGTCCACGTCAGCACTCGGGTAAAACATGATCTCTGGGAGTGATCATGAACATCGAATCAACCAAACTCAAACTTATTCGCAAGGGCGTCTTTCTCAATGCCAATCCGCAGCGACCTGCCAGGGCCCCAGGGTACACTTTTGACCCCGGGGTACCTGTATGCTAGGCCTTGTTTTTGGTCACCTACACCGGATATGCCCGTGCGGACCACCGCTGCGGCGGTGACCAGCGGGGGCAGGATTTCACCCTGTCCGACACGCCACTCTTGGCGTTCCCTTCTTCTTCTTCTCAGACAGCGATTTCACAGCGGTCCACACACAAAAGGCCAAGATGGTCGTGAGAGACTGCACGCAGGTGCAAACACAGCTGAAGTCTGTGCTTCCTCAGGACCAACGCAACCCCATTGTTCATGTGTCGAACCTCTTATATGGCAAGCAGCCGGACAAGCGGTAGGCATCGTCAAAACCATCAGCATGGCATGTAGTTGTGCTGGAAATCAGCATATTGGTGATGAGACAAACCACATTAAAGCCAGCGCCCTGGGTTGGCATTTCAAAATTGCCACAAAGGTGCGGCAGCCGCTTTGGAACTAGTTCATTGGCGCTGCTCAGGGGGCGGCAGGCTGCAGGTGCTGCAGCGCCGCTGCCAGCACCGACTGGCCCCACTCCTTTATGCCCTCTGTGCTGATGCGCTGCGAGTCGTTCAGGCCATTGGTGACCACCGTGCTGAGCAGCTGCACCACCGCCAGCGAGCCACCCGGCTGCTGCGCCGCCGCCGCCACAGCCTGCTGCAATGCCGCGTTTGCCCCCGCCGGCTGCGGCGGGGCCGCCGCCCGCTGGGGGACCGCCGCCTGCGGCCGTGCTGCTGCCCGGTCTGCATCACCAGCAGCTGCCGCCGCTGGTGCATTTGCAGCAGCACGCGGCCTCAGCGGCGTCGACGCGGGCGCCGCCGCCGCCGCAGCCGCCAGCGTCGCCAGCGTGTCCGTTCCGCCTCGCTGGCCGGCCTGCTGCCGCGTTTGCCGCCGAGGCGGTGGCAGCGGCGGTCGCGGGGCGGCGGCGGCGGCGCTGCCGCTCCGCATGACGCGGCCCCGAGTTTGCGGGGTACACTGCGGCGAGGCAGCTTGCGGCGAAGCCGCAGCGGCGGCAGCTGCGCGCCTCTGCGAGGCTGTTCCCGGCGGCCGCCCGGGCCCGCGCCGCTGCCGCGTGTCCTGCTGGGCAGCTGCCGCTGTGTCGCCATCTGCTGCCTGTGTCACGCGTCCGCGGCCGCCGCGCCCATTGCGGCCGCCATGGCCGCCGCGCCCACCGCGGCCGCCATGGCCGCCGCGCCCACCGCGGCCGCCATGGCCCCAGGGTCCCTGCAGCTGTGGCGGGGCGACCGTCCCTCTGGGGCGTTCGAGAGTTGTGACGGCGTCGCGGCCGCCGCGGCTACCTCTGCCCCTGCCCCTGCCCCGGCCGCGGCCTGCGCCAGACCCGGGCGTACCGCCGCTGCGGCCGCCGCGGCCGGCCGCCTGCGGGATGCTGCCAATGTCCACCAGGCGACGCTTCGCCACGGACCGGCCGCGGGATGTGGGGCCCTGGCTGGCTGTCCTTTTGCGGCCGCGCTGCGACGCGCCACCACTGGTGCCGGTTGCGCCCGCGCCCGCTCCCGACGGCGGCGGCGTGAGCCCGTCGCCCGGCTCGGCGTCGTCGTCGCTGATGCGCTCGCTGCCGCTGTCGCTGTCAGTGGTGTTGGCGGCGTCGCTGTGCCCCACAGACTTGCTTCGCGCGGCGGACGGCTCGCTGCAGGAGCAGTCGATCAGTAAGAACTCACGAACCCGCCACAATTCCTTGTAAGAAAAGGAATGACTTTGCGCTTGGTAAGAAAGCTTGAAAGAAAAGGGTGGTCGTGGCGACTCTCTTACGTCACTGGAACCCTTCTAGTTCAAGCTTTCTTACAGGGGCGTCACTGGGAGCCTTTCTAGCTCAAGCTTTCTTACAAGGTCCTCCAGCCCAAGTTTTAAGAAAGCTCGAACCAAAAGGGTTCAAGGGACGACTCTCTTACAGGGGCGTCACTGAACCCTTCTAGTTCAAGCTTTCTTACAAGGTCCTCGAGCCTGTTTGGCCCCTGTAAAGAGAGTCGTCACGGCCACCCTTTTATTCGAAGCTTTCTTAAAATTAGACTCGGCGACCTTGTAAGAAAGTTTGAACTAAAAGGGTTCAGTGACGCCCCTGTAAGAGAGTCGTCACGGCCACCCTTTCATTTGACTCTTTCTTACCCAGCGCAAAGTCGTTCCTTTTCTTACAAGAATTTGTGGCGGGTTCGCAAGTTCTTGACCATTGGGAAACCCTAAACCCTGAACCCTACCTGCTGCGTTCTCCACAACCGCGGCGTCGACTGAGCCCGCCTCCCACTCGTGGTAGTTTCGACGGCTCGCTGCTCGACGAGGCGGCGCCGCCCGACGGCGCTGCGACAACAACGGGCGCGTCTGGCGGCGAAGGCTGCTGCGGCTGCTCCTGTTGCGCGCTCAGCGTGTCGACAGCTGCGTCCGCGTCTGCAGTGCAACAAGGACTCCAGCTGTGGGGTGCTCATCAAAATGCGCAATGACGCATCCACCCCTTGTGCGACAAAAAGCTCAACTAGCTCGAGCACACGTGCAATTGCTCGGGGTTGCAAACAGGAAATCTCCACACTAAAGGCTGCAGAGCATGCACAGGCAGAAAGCGGCCGGTCTGGCGATTTTGGTCTGACGCACCTGTGGCATCCTGCCCATCTGACGGCGTCCACGGTGGGCACAGCACGCCCGCCGCGCGGCCTACTGCATTGCCGGCAGAGCCAGGGCGCTGGCGCCACGTGTGCTTCTGGCCGCCCGCCAGCGCCGCCTCCACATTCTCCCTCCGGCGCTGGAGCGCCTGTGTCATGAACAAGAAGGGCGTCAGAAATGTATAATGGGGTGGCTTTGTTTGAACAGAGTCAGTCAGGCCAGAGGCGTGTGTCGCAGATTGATTATGAAAGCTGCAGGTGGACACTGGGATGCTATGCAGCAAAGCCGCAGCAGTCACAGACTGCACCAGTGCGAAAGGGGTAATGCATCGTGACGTTGCATCGACAGGCCAACTCCAGAATCGCCGCAATTACAGGGTTCCACCACCTTCGCTACAACAGCTGCCAAAAGCTGTGTTGCACCTCGACATGGTGCTCGAGCCACGCGCCTCGGTCTGCTTCCGACATGTGCTTCGCCTCTCCACCTGGCACTGGCTGCGCCTCCAGCACATCTTGCGACTCCGCCAGCTGGGATATGACGAGCTCCTACGTTTCAGTGCAAAAGGAACCTGCTTTTATATATGCCGCACCGGTCGCAGCAGATGGAGCGGTAGACGCCGACAATAGGTTGGTTGTCTGCTAGCATCGTGCACCTGCCCAAGCGCACGAAGCACTTGCAACTGCGATAGCATCCATGCCAACGGAATACCTGACTTTGTGTGCATAATGAATAACCAGCAGAACCGTCGCACCTGCACCCAGGGCGTCTGCGGAACAGCCAGCGGGTCGTGCAGCGCGGCGTCCTCCTTGAAGCGCACGAGGCCCTTGCCGCAGATCGCGGGTGTCCACTCTGCAACCGGCAGAGAGCAAGCACCACTTCAGTTCATGTGTGTGTGTCCACCCGCATCAAGCAGCCACGTTTCTCGTTGCATGCATGTGGTGTGTGCTGAAAGCGAAGCTTGCTCGTCCCCGCCTCTAAGCAGGGCGCCTGATGGCAAGAAATGGCACTGTGGCGCTACGGCGCGTTGCCAATTTTCAGCAGCGCGCAGCAACAGGGTCATATAGACTGCAGAATTGCAGCACCTAGACGTGCTCAGGGACAACAAGACGCGCCTTGTCCAGCCTTCTTGGTCCGCAGAGGGCAGCCGCTCTTTGTGTGCAAGTTGAACCCGTTCACCGCTGCAGTGGGTGTTTGGCAAGACGCCAGGTGGCCGCAGTCGTGGCATACCAAGCAGAAGTTGAGGTCTGCCAGCTGAAACGGCTTCGAAAAGCCCTGTGCATTGGCCATCGCAGCGCGACAGCAGAGTCTTCGCCAGGGCGATGTCCTGAAATCCGCTCAGATCAGCCCGTCATTGAAACGGCCTCGAACACCGAGCGCTGGAGATGGAGGCAGATTCGAGCTTCACGAGCGTTTGAAGGGCGCAGAATGCTCTCGGTAGTGGCCGGGCGACACTCCCAAAGGCGAGCCGAGTCCCAGGACAGCCAGGTCAGCATCCCAGATCAACAATTCTGCAGTTTCGCTGCAGCATGGTCAGCTGCAATTTGCATACCGCAGTGTGATCGAAAGGGAAGCATGCCGCCCCTAAAGCACCCCCTTATTGCGCAGACGTATTGGTCGATTTGCACCAATTGCGGTCACGTCGCATCGGCGCTGGACAGCCGCTCCGGGGCCGAAGCGTACCACGAGCAGCACCTGTGCGCCCAGTGTCCGATCAGCTACAATCCTGAAGGGGTCCTGGACGAAGGTGAGGCTGCTGAAGCTTCGGCATCTGTTAAAGACAGTGAACGGTTTTGCAACATGGATCCGCCACCATGCCGTGCCTCGGTAGGCGCTTGCAGTTGGCAAACGCACAAGCCTGGTGTGCATTTGCGATCGATCCCATGACGGCTCGGTGACCATGCTGAAATGCACGTGCAGTAGGCCCGGCGCAAGTCCATAACCTGCTGTGATCCACTCCATACGCTCCTCAGGATCACCTCAAGTTGGTATATGGAAGGCAATCACAAAGCATAGTCCCGGGCCACTCAGCGCCTGGGCCGCAGAGCCGATGGCGGTGCCTGGCCCCCACAACTGCCTATGCAAACTATGCCAAACTCAAAGGACTGCAGCTCGTCAAACTCAGTGCAGGAGATTCTCCTCGTGCAGCCGATACGCCAGCCAGGGTGGCGGACGAGAGCGGTACGCGCTTCGTGCTCGCACAACACGATGTCGCTGTCGACGACCCAGCTGCCGTGCCGCAGACGCCATTCGTTCGGCGCCTCGTGCTGCGACAGCTGGTGGCCGCTGCCCGCAGGCTGGACGAGCTGCACATCATGCTGGCGGGCTTCCTCGATGGCGCCAACACCACGCTGGTGATCTCGCGCTCAACCTCTAGGTTTGGGCTGCAAGCGCTGACAACTGATGTTGAACGCTTGTGTGTCGTTGCTGTGGTGATAGCTGCAAGGCTGACCGAGCTGGACCGAACTCTGCCTTCACAGCACAGATGGGAGCTGCCCTTTTCTTTTCGCACAGTTGCAAACACAATGCCAAGCCGCAGCTCGCCAAGTAGTTGCAATAATGATACAGGAGGAGCGTCACCTGGCGGCTGGTCACATGGCGGAGCTGCGGCCGTTTCTGGACGGCGTCGCCCGCCGCACCGCCCTGCTGCGGGTGGGCACAGACACAACACCTATCCATGCAACATGGGCACTGCCTCAGGTTGAGGGTGTCGGGGTGCCACGCATGTGCACGCAACGCCATGCCCACGCACCACGTTTTGGATGTCAGAAGTGTTACAGACTGATAGCAGAGATCACCGGAAGGGGTTGCCGCCCTGATGCAGGACGCCGAGCGGCAAGGGCACACACACGTGTGGCACCGGGCGGGCGGCGCCGACGGCAAGGGCGCCTGGGAGCTGCGCCCGCCGTTCGCGCGGCCCGCTGAGGACCCTCACAACGCCGCCGAGCCTGGAGGTGCGCACTATTGCGCAACTGCACAATTCGATTGATACTTGTACTGTTGCGCGGACTGCGCACTTTGCTCGATACTTGTCCTGTTGCGCCAACTGCGTGACTTCTCATGTTGTCAGTAGTTCGACCTGACTTTGTCATCGGACTCTGTCTGATTGGCGGCGTGGTTGTCTGAATGCACGGCAGTTTGCTGTGTTTGAGATTCCACATGATTCTCACTGCTGCGGCAGACGCGAAGGCGGGGCGATCAGCAGAGCCTGACGGCGCACAGCCGGGGCCGCCGCAGCGGGCTGCAGAGTCAGAGGCGCCGTCAGAGGCGCCGTCGGAGGCGCGCTCGGCGCGGCCGCCGCTGCAGCCGCTGACCCAGTCGCGCCAGAGGGGCGGCAGCGCAGCGTTGGCGGATCGAGTCCAGCCAGGCGAGCAAACACCTATACCTCAACACAGCGGCAGGGACTCTAGGGCCAGCAGTCCCTCCTCCCACCTGCGGGTGCCCAAGCGGGTGCCGCCGCAGCTCAAGCAGTCGCCCGGGCAGCTCCGCACGGGCCCGCAGCCGCACGAGCGACTGTCGCCAGAGCCGTCTAACGCGCCGGCCGGCCTGCCACGGCAGCCGCGAGGCACTGCCGGCTCAGCCGCAGGCAGCGAGCCGGGGCTGCAGCATCACGGCGACAGCAAGCAGCTTTCGGCGTCCACAGCGGCGAATGCCACAGCCAGAAGCCGGAAGTCGGATGCTGTCGTACAGGACGACGCCAGCAGCCCGCCTGCGGGCCAGACGCTGTTGCGCAGTGCGGCTGAAGCGGCGCGGGACGCAGCGGCATGGGAGGCACCACCGCCGTCGCGTGCAGCAGCCCAGCAGGCGGATGTGCCAGGCGTGCAGGTCGCAGAGGACGACACCTCTCCAGCCGTCACGCGAGAGGTGAGCTTTGCAGTGCCTATCGGCTGCCAACGCTGGGTAGAGTCTCAAAAATGCCGAGGCATCGTCAAGTGCCGGGTTGCGAAGCTGCCAAGCGATGCACTGCTGCAGATTGCAGAGATTCTGAAAGCGGCAGCAGAGCGGCCTGCAAATGGTGTTTTCCCCCGAAGAGCTGTTGGTGATACTTGTGATGCTCTAATGCACAGGAATCCTGTGCTTCGCCTATGGAGGTGGATGCACAGCGCGAGGCGCAAGCGGCAATGGAGGCCATGAGCCCAACCGTTGGCGAGATAGCTGTCGCATCGCGGGAGCCGACGCCAGCAGTCAGGGCATCACCTGCAGCGGCCGCAGCAAAGTCACCCACGAGATCGCCAGAGCCTGCGCAGCGGCCAGAGGCAGCAGTGACGACAGGCGCGGTGGCAGAGAGACGAGGGTCGCCCGCCATGCCGCAGGCCTCGCAGCCTGATGCTGGTCAAGGTCCGGAGCGGCCGGGGGCCGCAGCAGAGCAGACTCAGCAGCAGCGGAGGCAGCGGCACACGGAGGCCTGCCAGGCGGTGTCAGCGTCTCCGGCAGGGAGCAAGCGTGATCGGCCATCGTCACGCGCCCCGGCATCAGGCCCCGGCAGCCCCAGTCCCAACAGCGGCAGCGGCGAGTTGCGCGGAGCGGCAGCTGGCCGGCAGGCGTGGCCGCCGAAGCGGCGCCGCACAGCGGCTGCGCTGCCGGCGCCGCTGCCGCAATGGCAGCCGAAGGCGCATCAGGCTACGACGCCTGCGCGTGCAGAGCCGCAGGCAGCAGGGTACACCGTGGCTACAGGGGCTGCCGCAGCGCAGCGGCCAGCGGCAGAAGCTGCAGTGCAGCTCCGCGATGGGCGTGCCACGGCCGCGGCGACCGGCGCCGGCGAAGACGCGGCGCGTAAGACGCCTCTGGCAGCCGGCCGCCCGGGAGGCGCTGCCAAGCAGGCGCGCAGCGGCCGGCCTGCGTCAGGTGTCGCAAAGCGCACCGCGGCGGCGACGGGGACCCGCAGGGCAACTGCAGAACGCAAGCATGCAGCGGCTGCCGCGAAGAGGGCAGGCAGGGCCCGACAGATTGCCGCAGCGGCCGCGACGGCTGCGGGGCCACAGCACGATGCATCACCGGCGATGCAGACGAGATGGGGTGGCAGTCGAACGATCGTGGCAGATGCCGCTCGCAAGCCAGCGCTGCCGGCGGCTGCTGCGTCGCCGCCGCCGTCGCCCGCGCCGCCGCCGGCGGTGAAGCTGCCGCACACACCTTCCCCTGTGGCGCGCTCCCCTGTCTCAGTGCGGGCACCCCAACAGCGCCAGGCGCCGGCGGCTGCTGTGCGACTTGCGGCGGCGCCACCGGCAGCGGCGGCAGCGACGGCGGCAGCAGCGGGCGCGATGCGTTTGGCGCAGCAGCCGTTCGAGCAGCGTAGCGCACAGCAAAAGCGTGGTGGCGGAGCCAACGCAGCGGAGGTGCTGGCTCATGTGAACCAGCTGGTGGTGGGAGCCATGCTTGATTCGCAGCGCATCTCGGCAGAGGCCCGCCGGCAGTGGGGCCACAGTGTGCTGGATCAATTTGCTCGGAGGCTGTAGCTCATTGCTGTGCCAGTATCTCTCCACTGAGGCAGCAGCAGTGGGGAAGCATCAGGTCTTGAAGTTGTGGAGCGCTCGGACCGTCCTTTTGAGGGGTTTCCGTACAGTGTACAAGCAAATTTGGAGGGGTTTCCAACAGTGTACAAGCAAATTTAATGTTGTTCACATGCGACATGCTTGGTGACATGCGGCAGATGAAATGGGCCAGGATGTGTGTCAGATGCAGGTGTATCTTTAGGAACGTTTCACATTCGAGAGCACTTATGAAGCATGCATCCTTCCAAGCTCTAGCTTTGTGTCGAAACGTACAGTGCCAGACGAATAATCACGAATCTCTGTCTAGGTATGGCTAGTCCAAGCCCCATTGTACCCATGCGGAAACGAGCGGCACTAAACCCCGGCGCGAAACCATCTTGGACAAAGCGGGAGCCAATCAGAGCAGGCGGGCCAAAGGCGGCCAGCGCATGCCTCCGTAGTTTATGAATAGCAGTGCTATATCCGTGCCTGGAGACCGGCGCAGGAACCCCGCAGGTGATGAGCAGGCGCCGCCGCGGCGCTGCAACCGCCCGCGTGAGCCCCCGCACACGCCTCAGACTACTGTGTGAGACTGTCATATCAGCCCTCAAAGTCCCAACTTGAACCCCTTGCAGCTGACACTGCTGTCCTGCATCATTCTGTGTCGGCACACCTTGCTGCATCAGCACCCTGATTGGGTGTCCGCAATAAACCCTGCGCCAGGTGTCCGCAATAAACCCTGCCTTGCCCAAGGAAAGAATGCTGCTGTGCACCGCAGCAGCTGCGCAAAGTTTGGAGAGACGAATGCCATCGCGATGAATGCCATCAATAGCGGCAGCCCGCTGTGTCCTGGGGCCCAGCCCATTGCAGCCGCCTTGAAATGCAGCACCGCCAACCAGTGGCGACCGCCGCCCACGAAGAATGATAACAAAGAAAAACAGTTGTCTGACCAGCCGACACCATGGCTGAGTGCCCTTTGGGCAGTGGCGTGCCCAGCCCATGCACAGTGGCGTCCCCGTCTTGGACGACGCTTCCCGCCGTTGTTGAGTTCGGCAGCTCAAATTCCACCCTGCCGCCGCTGTGGTCTTCCTGCTTGCGCTGTGTGTGCCCAGTCCCACTCCGTTCCTGGGCCGCTAGAACCGCGGCCTCAGGCGCGTCCCATCCAACGGAACATGGACTTGATGCCAGCCATCATGGGGGAGGCGCCGCTCTTGGCCCTGGGCGACGGCGGCTCGGACGGGATCGCCGGCAGCTTGCTGCCGCCCTTGCCGCCGCTGCTGCGGTCCTTGAGGACCCCGAGAATCTTGCCATCAGCGCCGCGGGTGCCGCCGGTGCGTTTGCCCTTCACATTGCCCGAGTGCGCGCGGCCGAACGCCGTGTCGGTGGACATGCGGCTGCCGACCGACGCCAGCGACTTGGCGTTGCTGCAGCGTGGCAAGGAAAGCAGAGTCAACAGGGGAGTTCTAGTCTGGGGTGTTGGTTGCGCCTCGGCAGGCATGGACTTGCTGGCTTGCAACGTGCGCTTGCAGCAGAGGAGGTGTGCAAAGCACAGCAAGGGGAGTGCATGGACTTCCACTGCAGACAGCATATCCTACACTGCGTTTATTCAGCCGCAAGCACGAAGAACAGCGGTACCTGGCGGCTCCCGACGCGTCGGACTGGGTGCTGCGCCGCGCAGAGCTCCCTGTGGATGCGGCATCGAGGCTGGGCCGGCGCGCCAGCGGCTCGGCAGCGGCGCCCGTTTTCGCCGCCGCGATGCCCTCGCCCTCGCTGCCGCTGCCGCCGGAACCGGTGCCCGGCAGGCGCGGGGACACGGTGGCGGGCGCGCCGACGGCCGCGGCGATGGCGGCCCGAAGACGTGCGGGGTCGCGCCTGATGAACATTGTTTCCGGCAGCTCCACATTGGACGCCTGCACTCACAAGAGTGCGGCACTTGTCACTGGACCTGTCACTGGACTACTTGTGGTTATCAACAATGTCAAGGACAATGAGGTTTGTACGCTGGTGCTCGGCGCAGGACCATGAGATTGATTGTTCCCCGGCAGGCCTCCGTGCCGACAGAAGGCCTGGTGACACAGCTGCGCAAGTAACAGCTGGGATGGAGGTATGCACATCCGCCCCTGAGCAGCAGCTGTACGCCTGCACTGCCTCTTCGCTCGACACAGCATGTTCATGAACTTGGGAGGCAAATGTGAATTATATGTAACGAATTTGTGCGCACCTGGCTGCAGACGCTGGCAGCACGGCGGTGGCGCGCCTCCGAGCGTGACTGTCGCTCGAAGTCCTGCTCCAGGGCCGCCGCCGCCAGCTTCAGATCGGATGCAGCGCCAAACTGCAGCCACGGCAGGGGCCACAGTGTCAGGCCGACTCTCCTGAAGGTTTGGCCTTGATCACGCCTCTGTACAAGGCTGGCGTGCACAGAGCCAACAATCTCGGAGCTTCCTAGAACTCTGAAAAGGCTTCGAAGGTCAGCAGGGCCGCTGCCTAGCAGCATTGAGCACGAGCGAAGAAGTCAGGAGCCGATGGGGAATATATGAGCAACTATCAGCACGTAGTGGCTGTACCGTTCCCCGGGGCGTCCCGGGTTGCGTCGGGCTGCTGCCGGGCGCCGCCGTCGGCTGCGCCCACAAGTTCTCAGGCACATCCCTGAACGAAATCTCACTGCGCCATCGAGGGGTGATGTGCGTCAGCACCTCAGACTCACAAATGCGATGCGAATGCATCAAGTGCCAGCAGCTAGGGCGGCAACACGAGTTTCGAGGGTTTCAATGAGCCAAGCAACGGGTTGGTGCAGAAATGTGCGTGGGCAGATTGCTTTCCACACAGCTGGACCCGAGAGATCTCAAGGACTTGGGGGAGCAGCAGGCACCTGCTTATGCTGGAACGCCGGGAGTGGCCACGGCTGATCGCCCCCGCCTCGCTGCACACGCTGCTGCTGCGCAGGTGGCGGCGCGCCGACGGCGGCGACGGCCGCCGCGGGGAACATAAGACGCCCGCGACGCTGCCCGCACGCAAGCGCGGCCGCTGCGGCATCCGCCAGGCGTCGCCGCCGGGCAGCGAGTAGGGCGCAGCCGCCACGGCGGCGGCGGTCGCGTCTGCGCTGACGCGGCGCAGTGCCGGCCGCAGCGGCTGCGGCGGCGACGGCGATCCCCTTGAACCCTCCGAGGAGCAGGGGTTGAGGGCGCGGCCCCAAGGCTGCACGGCCATCGGCGGTTTGGTCGGGGACGCGCCGCCAGCCCCTTCCGCAGGGTTCAGGGGCGACAGGCGCAGCGACAGCGGTTCGGAGCCAGAGCCGCTGCTGAGGCGGCCGCGGCGGGCCGTGGCGGGCGCTGACGGCGGCGCTCCCGGCCCCGTCATGCTCTCGTACATGCCGTCCAGCGACATCTGCAAGGTGGGTGGGAGGGCTCAAAGCGCGGCTGGTATTCTGTTCCGGTGAGAAATCCGGGTCCAGGTTCGAAAGGCTACAGCAGGCGGTGCATCCGAAGCAAGATTGATGCAGGTGAAAGATAGTTACAGGCAAAAGGCATCATGAGGCGTCACGGTGGCGACAAGCAAAGCGGCAGCTGCTCGGCAGATTAGGGTATAGGGTGCAGGGTCAAATGACATCCAGTGCCCATTATGTGTGCACGGGTTGTGATTCCTCACCCGGGGGTTCGAAAGCAGCGCCAGCTGTGCCGCCAGCAGAGACGCCGGTTGGCTGCTGTTCAGCTGCGGCCTGGCCGCTGACGGCAGCAGCTCCTGCATCGGGAATTTGTCACACATCAGAACAAGAACAGCACTGATGCAACTTGAGCAGCAGATTTGCGCGTCCAGTGGGATTACTTGGCACAGCATGCTTGACCTCAGTAATGCCATAGACTAGTGGTGATTAGGAAAGTTCACCTGGATCTCGATGACGGCATGGCGCCGCACCGCAGCCCGCAGCGCCGCGGTGGCCGCCTGCTGCCTCGAGGTGCGCGCAGCAGCGCGGGCACCCGCGTTGCTGTCAGGATCTCCAGCATCTGCCGGCGGTGCCGCAGCCGCCGCAACGGCGTCGTCCACCTTGAGGGTGTGGCGGAAGCGGCGGCAAAAGAAGTCCTCTGCCTGCTGCGCCGGCGGCCGCTCGTTGAACTCCAGGCCGCTGCGGCGCGAGGCTGCGGAAGAGGGTGAGAAGCGTCACTTGCTGCGATCGGATGGCAGGTGCAAAGGCTGAAGAGCGGAATGGGATGTTCAAGCGAGCTGAGGCCATACTGTCATGGGTATGCAGCTTCATGCTTGCACAGGATCCATCACTTCGCCAAACCTGCATCTCAGCACGGACATGCACAAGTACCAGAAGCCGGCAAGGCCGCACCGACGAAGGTCACGGCGTAGGCGCGCTTGTTGGCCGCGTGCAGCGTGCAGCCCAGGGGGTCGAACACGTGCAGCGCGGGGCGGCGACCGTCACGGCCGTCGGCCAGCAGGCAGAAGGCGGCACCGCGGTGCGTCAGCTGGAACAGCCGCAGACGGCCGCTCGCGGCGGCGTCGGCGCCGACTGCCGCCAGCCAGTCGAAGAAGTCGTGCGGGCGGTCGCTGCCGGACTCGACCGCGCCGAGCGACGCCAGCAGCCTGCCGACAAAGCGCCAGGCAGTGAGAAGGAAACGCAGAGGGTAGAAGATTGTCGCCGTGCTGTGCCTCATCACCGTGCGGTACCAGTCACCATGCATTCACGGCAGGCGTACATGGTGAAATTTTGTGGTTCTTGGTTTGGGGTGTCGGAAAACTGCATAGCACAGAGGAGCTTAGGGACGAAACGCACCCTTGGGGCAGGGCGATGTCCAGAGGGAGGGCGTACAGCGCCTGGCTCCGGCGCGCCGGCGGCGGCAGCCGCAGCCCGAAACCGGCGTGCTCCAGGGCCGCCAGAAGCGCCGCGTCATCGCCGCCGCCACCGCGCGCGCCGCCGCCGCCCCGTCTGAAGCCGGGCGCATCCTGCTGGGCAGCCTTCCACTCCGCGAAGGAGCGGCACAGGTCCACCGCCCTGGCCACCGCGCGTTCTGCAGGCAGTAGCGGCAGCGCGGTGAGCTGGGGAACTGGACCAAGATACTTGTGAAAGCCGAATTCGTCAACGGCCGTGAACTGTCCTGGCTGGGAGGGTGCGGAGATGATTGATCGTCAAGTGCAGGAGCACAGAGACGCCGGATCGGAGTGCCCTTCGAGCGTGCTGTACTGCTCAGTATCCCCTGAATACTCAAATTCATGCCAGCTTGACGGACATTCCGTCGGAACTTGGAAGCTGCACACATCACGCATAGTGCGGCCGAACAGCTGGCATGGTGTTGGGTGTGCAATGCCATGGCGTGACGTCGGCACAGGGTGAACGATGCAAGTAGGCGCGAGCGAAACGTCGACGGGTGTTGCAGCCGGCCCGGCATTGTACTATCGACTGCTGGCCAGAGACGAATGGTACAGTGCTCCCCAGAGTGACTAAGGGTGGGGTTTTCTCAAAATTCGGGCTGAATGGCGCCACCGATGGCGCATGCTCAGACTCGAAGCAAGAAGTCGGTCCTATGTTATAGTTGTGAAGCCTCCCGACGTGGTCGGCAGCGTCGGGCGGTGGATGGGCGTTCCCGGGTTGCAATCGCCAGTGCCAGGACAAACGGCTGTCCTTCTTGGAAGGTCGGGGGAAAGACGGATTGCGGGATCAAGGACGCATGATAGTGCACCTTGATCCGATGTCTCTGGCAGCGCCTGCAGCGGATTGACGACGGCTGCCTCGATGAATCCCAGCGTCGCGAAAACACTGGCGGAACACGGGAGCCCGGAGACGTCTGCCCGGCCGTAGCGCAGGTAGAGGCCGCCGCGCTCGCCCGACAGCGAGTAGAAGGGCAGCTTTGCCCAGCCGCTGCGGCCCATTGCACGCTACGCCACAAATCCCGTCGACGAAAGCGAAGCGGACAAGCGGAGGTTTGTCCGGCCGGGAGGATGGTGCAGCACGGATGCGAAACGGCTCGGGGCCCGCTGTGTAGCGTCAGGCCATGTCGCGGCTCTGTGTGCAAGTCCTCGAGGCCTGGCCGGGCTCACTTTTCCCTCTCTCTACCTACTCACCAGACTCATGTGGACGCGCAACGAGGGTGCGTTTTCCATGCACCCCTCTTCACAAACACGTTGCGTAATTATTTGACTGCTGCTGCCAATTGTCACCTTCCTCGGCTTCCTATGCGCGATTTGTTTTCCAACTCCGGTTTTTCCTGGTGCACTGAAGCTCGAAACTTTCCATGTCGATACCGGTAATGTTTCGCTTCTCAATGCGTCCACCAAAGTCTCGAACCACCAGCCCCATCAAAGTTTTTGCCATTTGACCCGAGTGATCGCAGGGTGAACTGCTCTCAGTCGGAACGGAAGCATATCGTGAGCTGCACTGCACATCGTGTGACTGATCGCTGCTCGGCTGTGCACGCATCAAACTCTGCAGCGACTGCACTTCCGGCGGTAGTACCAGAGTTGGCTTGTGCGAATTCTGAGCCGCTCTAGGACCGGCAAATCCTGCTAGGCGTCACGCAAAGTTGGGAGGCGAACATATAAACTGGTGCTGCATCGCCATCGCTATCACCCGTGCAGGAACAGCTGTGCAGCAATGCGACGCGGTGGCTCCACGGCGGTGCAGGCAGAGGAGCAGTGCAACAGGTGTGTGTCTGCTTGAACTGCTCAACCAGTGCCGTACCGCATCAATTGGCCCCTCGAATCTTTAACAGGACGCGGATGACCACCCGTCATGCGCCAACACCGCCTGGGCGTGCCGTCCATCATTCGGGACACACCAAGATGCCGCATGATTTGCACCGCGGCATGCGATCGCGTCTGCTTTGCGTCTGCAGGCTGCGCGCGCTGGTGCACGACGCGTTGGCGAAGCACCTCACGGACTCGGCGGCGTTTTTTGCGGACAAGCTGGTGACGCTGAGCGGCGGCGCGCCTGCAGACATGTACCTCCTGGCCCAGGCGTGCTTCCTTTGGGCTTGATTGCACTCGCCTCCCTCACCCCTGATTGCGCTCCGCTGCACTGGCGTTGTCTCGCAGGCGGGCAGCACTGAATGCGCTGGCTCACTGCACGGTTCCTGAGGTTTGT
>JAABUL010000401.1_pt1 | contig 93134 bp, 94 predicted proteins | sample 5559151 | NCBI WGS metagenome assembly JAABUL01 (sample SAMN10711876, study PRJNA513368) | rock metagenome | isolation source: Antarctica rocks | place: Antarctica: Victoria Land, Pudding Butte sud | reverse complement strand
TGCCAACCGAAGCTGCACCATGGCACAGTCGATCTTGAAAGACGCTAAACGAGGTTTTGTGTGAGGACTTGTGGTAGGGGATGAAACGATCGGGGCTTCGAAATTTGCCTTGTTGGGAAGTGGAAAAAATGATGTTGAAGGTTGATGTGCGGTCGTCGTCCTATTATTTCCTGGTAGATGATGATTGGCCGTTGGTTCCGCAGTCGTCTGACGTTGGATATGTTATTCACTTCCACAGAATGGAACCTGAAGAATTTTCAGCTGTTCTCATGGCCTACGTATCGCCCTTCCGTGTTTGGCTGAGAAACCCCTTACACGTGAAGTCATCTCAATGTCCTAGGGTTAACTTCGATCAAGACATTGGTGCTTAGTCAGGAATACTACTATTGAGTTGTTTCTAATTTCGAATCGTAGCTTTCTCAGATGTCTGCATGCCTGAGTAGAACATATTGTGCCCCAGGCATGCAAGTAGTAGCTGCTGTTCGTGGAGACAAATACATAATGATCAAGTTCTGGAAGGGTCCCTGTATCAGATGGATACCCTGTGCGTCCGCTCAGTTCAAGCTCTTCGCCAATGTCCAGAAACTCTCCATTTTGGATTTCTTAAGCACTTCTCTTGCTTCTGCATCCGTTTCGCACACTCTACTCCCCCAACGCCTAAACGCACGACCCCTCTCCTCTCCTTCCCATACCAGTACGCACTGATTTTGGGAGTTATCTTTCAACTCGCCTTTCTCGTTCTCGGCTCGCAAAAACTCCGCCAATACCTCTTTGTTTCCTTCTCGAATGGCTGCCGTTGGGGCAAGATTCTCGGTCCAGTCAATTCGGTTGAGCATGAGCTTCTTGTAGGAATTGATACCGTGTTCACCGCCCTCAACGATCACAAGATTGAAGTGCGGATTTTGGATGCACAAGCCCGTGAGAGATTCTTGCTCCGCATGTTTCGAGACTTTGAAGCGGTGGCGGCCATTGGCTAGAGATTTTATCTTGTACACGGAGACGTGGATGCCTTTCTCCGCGTCCTCGATCTGGTTCTTAGCTAGTTTTTTGTTGGCTTCTTCTTTGGTCAACTTCCGTTCTTGGTTCTGTTCATAATGCTTGTCCGCTCTTTCTTGAATCTCTTTGGTCACTCTGGCTTCGACGGCAGTAGGGTCAGCCAGGGCAGCATCGCCTAAGACACGAAGTAGGTTTGCTTTCTTGACCTTGGGAGGCGGTGGGGGTTCAAGTCCTAAGCGGACCTTCGCTTGATATTCTTTGAGGTTAGCCATCCTGGTCTGTCTTCTCAACTTTGCCTGTTCTCTGGCTGTAAGGAACATCGGTTTCGGGGCTGGCATCAAATTCTCTTGCGGAGGCTCAAGAAGCACGGGATGAACAACCCAGATGGTGATGATCGAGTCGGAACTTTTTATTTTGGGCTCGTTGGAGTAGTCATCACCCACAATCCCCTCATCCCACCACTCGGTTTCTGGCGGAGTTTCGACAAGAAATGTTTTCCCGGTGTCAAGATCCTCGTCAACGAAAGCTTTTCGTGAAGATTCCGCAATACGCTTCTTCATCTGCTCTAGGGCATGTTGACGACGTAGTGCTGCAGCCTGCTGGACATATTTCCCCTTCTGATTGAATACTAGTTGCCTTGTGTTTCTTGACTTCAACGTGGCTGTCTTGGCTCCCAGTGATGCATCAAAGTAAGGGTTGTTTCTTGTCTCCTCAGCAGAAGGCCCGGACAAGTCCAATTGCTTCTTGCCATTTCCAGCCTTAGAGGTCTGATCGGGAGGTGATAAAGGCCGCCTATTTGCCATGGTAGTTGCAAATTTGGGCTGAATGGCCTGCCGGCCCTTTGACGATCTTGCATCCTGACCGGAATCCCCCATCAACGACGGATGTAGGCCAACGTCTAAACCACCTCTAGCGCGCGACATGCCATCGTCGAATACCGGAGGCTGATAGGTTGGAGCAGGGGACGCTGTCCGCTGCTGAGACGCCGCGTTTACCTTCCCAGTAGCAGCATTTACCCTTGCCTTTAGGGCTTCAATCCTAGACATAGCAGCGCTACTCGCCGTAGAAGTGGGCCCTGGTGATGGTGACTGCGGTGCTGGTGATAAGCCGTTTGCCCCTGCTCTCGCGCCGGCAAGTCGCTCAGCGACAGCTGCGGCTTTCGCTCTCGCTTCGGCCATGATTTTATTAATGTCTGGTTTTCCGCTCATAGCTGAGCCATTGGTATGAGAAGCTGGGGCTGGAGATCCATTGTTTGAGCGCGACCGCTTCTGCGTGTTATGAAGGTCATCCTCAGGATGAGGCCGCTTCAGCGCATTGGAGGTCTCTGCCATGATGCAAGTCCTGGTATTAACTCGATATCAGATAGTAGGATAAAGCACGCAGTCAGTACTACCGAAAGAAAATAACGAACGTGGGCGAGGAAACGTGTGAGGCTTAAAGGTTTTTGATAGTTCCATCGAAGTGACGCTGGAATCGAAAGTGACTTCACCGCCTTCAGCGACAAACCTTAATTCTGCCGCTTTTTGTACATCGAAAATCTTGGGCTCACCCGACGTCAACTGCCCGCTGGTTACTGGTCCAGAGAAAAAGGCGGAACTCTTTAGATGACATGGCAGCTTTAGGTCAGTATGAATATTTCTCAACCTATCGCTTCCCATATCGGAAGCGTAGATTTTGGCTTCCTATCATCCCACGACATCAAAACTCTATCAGTGAAGAAGATACAGAATTCAACCACGTTCGATACTTTACTTCACCCAGTACCGGGAGGACTCTATGACGTAGCATTGGGCGCGTGGGCTGACAATCCGTGAGCCCCCAAAAGCGCGTGGTTGTGTGAGGACCAGATTCTGAAAAACACCCAGCTGCGCGACATGCCATTTAAATACTTACGCTTGTCCTGGCCATGCCGGTCACATAGAGCTGCCTGTGCCTGTTTATCATGTTACATTCATGGATCAGCTGCTTCGACTGCTAAAAGCTCAATGCGCTTACTGTAGCCATCTAAGACTCCACGGCACAGAGCTCAACCGATATATTTGCAAATTAAGGCTCATTCAACATGGTCTGCTCCGCGAAGCACAAGAGCTGGAAGAAAACGTGCGGCCGAAAGCGGCAAACGTCACGGGAATATCCGACTTAAATGATCAAGCAGAAAGTGACGACTCTGAAGATGAAGATGACATAACAGAGCAACGAAACAAATTCGTCAAGGAAAAAATCAGGGCAGCGGGAGGCAGAAACCATAGAGCTGCTGTTGTAGCCGAGAAGGTGGAAGCTATCTCGGAAGAACGACGAAGGGTAGTCAAGGAATTCCTCGGTAACATTACCAAAGTGAAATCCTGTGGACGTTGTAATGGGTAAATATTGACGCTTTCTGCATGAAAGAACCCTTTTCTAAGCTGGCTCCAGAATTTCACCATCTTATCGGAAAGACCGATATAGTAAGATCTTCCGGAAGTCTCTCCGTCCTAGAGATAAAGCGAAAATGGCACAAGGTGGCTTCAAGGCTGTCAATCCTTTGATCAGGGCTTTCCATGAACGCAAAGCTTCGCAAAAGCAGAAGCTAGAGGACCGTGAGGTTGATGAAGGTATTGTCGCAGATATTGAGGATCAAACATCCGAAGAAGATGGAGAAGATCTTGAGATGATGGATCTTGGGAGTGGACTGCTGAACGAAAACCTTCCGAACGGTACAGAGGGGCCAGCTCGAATGAAATCCAAGACGAAAGAGCTCGAATCGGACATGTACGTTAATGCCCAGGAAGTGCATGCGCTGATATCGGATCTCTTTAGAAAGGAGAAAGAAATCGTAGAGCTTCTTTATAGTCCACGACTTACGAGGAATGCCATTCCTGTGACCGCGGATATGTTCTTCATTAGAATCATCTTCGTACCACCGAATAGATTTCGTCCCGAGGCAAAAACAGGGGAAGGTGAGATTGCGGAAGCGCAACAGAATACACTCTACAAACAGATCTTGACACAGTGTGAAGCTCTGAATCAAATCCGAAAGGAGATGAGTTGTTCTGCCCTTGATCTATCATATCGGCAACGTGACTTCAGGGACCTCCAAAATGTTTGGGTGCTACTGCAGGATGCTGTGAATTCACTAATTGACCGAGATCGTAATCCTATCCAAGGACTATCAGGTAGACAAACTGCAGAAGGTATCAAGCAGTTACTCGAAAAGAAAGATGGCCTTTTTCGAAAAAATATGATGGGAAAAAGAGTAAATTTTGCGGCCAGAAGTGTCATCTCTCCGGACCCTAATATCGAAACGAACGAGATAGGAGTCCCTCCCGTTTTTGCCAAAAAATTAACATATCCAGAGCCTGTGACGAATCACAACTTCTATGAACTGAAAGAGGCTGTCCTCAATGGCGTTGAGAAGTGGCCAGGTGCTGCAGCAATTGAAAACGAGAATGGCCAAGTGATCAATTTACGGACTAAGAATTTTGAAGAACGTCAAGCACTGGCAAATCAGCTGTTGGCACCGTCGAGTACCAACGTCACTGGTGCAAGAAACAAGAAAGTTCACAGACATCTCAACAATGGAGACATTGTTCTGATGAATCGCCAGCCTACTCTGCACAAGCCTTCGATCATGGCTCATCGCGCACGCGTGCTACCAGGAGAAAAGACGATTCGAATGCACTATGCCAACTGCAATACTTACAATGCGGATTTTGACGGTGATGAGATGAATATGCACTTCCCTCAAAATGAAATTGCCAGGTCTGAGGCCTTGCAAATAGCTGATACTGATCATCAATATCTTGTGGCAACATCTGGTAAACCACTACGAGGTCTTATTCAGGACCACATTTCTATGGGTGTGTGGTTGACAAACCGTGATACTTTCTTTGATCGTGAAGACTACTACCAGCTTCTCTATGCTTGCTTGAGACCGGAAAACAATCACACGACGTCTGCAAGAATCGAAACCGTAAAGCCAGCAATTTTTAAGCCTAGAGCTATGTGGACAGGCAAGCAGATAATAAGTTCAGTAATGAAGAACATCACTCCAATTACTCATGAAGGTTTGAACCTTACTGGAAAATCCCAAACTACTGGCGATCGATGGGGAGATCAATTAGGGGAAGACAAGGAAGACAAGGTGATTTTCTATGGTGGTGACCTACTTTGTGGCATACTTGATAAAGCCCATCTCGGACCCAGTGGAGGAGGATTCGTGCATTCCGTCTACGAAGCCTATGGTCATACCATTGCCGGGAAACTTCTGAGCGTTTTGGGGAGACTTTTGACAAAGTTCCTACACATGCGCGCATTTACCTGCGGTATGGATGACTTGGTCCTGACCGAAAAGGGTGAGAAGGATCGCATTGAGAAACTCAGGGAGGTCGAGACTATTGGGTTTGAGGTCGCTACCAAATACGTTACTCTCGATACCGAACTGGATGCGAGCAACAAGGAGCTCCTTACGCGACTACAAGATGTGCTTCGAGACGAGGAGAAACAAGCGGGACTAGATAGCGTCGTCAATTCACGAACAGCAACGCTCTCCTCCAGTATCACCACGGCTTGTCTACCAGCTGGGTTGAGAAAGCCGTTCCCCAAAAATCAAATGCAAGCAATGACGACGTCGGGTGCAAAGGGTTCTTCTGTCAACGCTAACCTGATCTCGTGTAACCTCGGCCAACAAGTGCTTGAGGGAAGAAGAGTTCCTGTAATGGTCAGCGGCAAGACACTGCCATCTTTCAAACCCTTCGAGACAAATGTCAGGGCCGGAGGATATATAACCGACCGATTTCTTACTGGTGTCAAACCACAAGAATATTATTTTCATGCTATGGCTGGTCGAGAAGGTCTGATTGATACTGCCGTGAAGACCTCCAGATCCGGCTATCTCCAGCGATGTCTTATCAAAGGCATGGAAGGTCTGAAAGTTGAGTATGATAGCTCAGTCAGAGATTCTGACGGTACTATGGTTCAATTCTTGTATGGGGAAGATGGTCTTGATATCACTAAACAGAAGCACCTTAGAGACTTCAAATTCTTGGCAGAGAATTACATGTCTCTTGTTGCACAGTTGAACGTGAGAGATGATTATCCTAAGACTGTCAATGCGGCTGCGGGCGATTGGCACAAGCAGGCGATGAAAATGGTGAGGGGTGGAAGAGTTGACGCCATAGACCCGGCATTGGCAATCTTCAATCCTGGAAGCTGTATGGGGAGCACCTCGGAGACATTCGCATCAGCTCTAAGAACTGTAAGTCATATAATGCAACACAACGTTAGAGAGACGGCTTACCGTGGTGATGTAGTACTGCGATGCGAACCCGGAGAATCGGCTCAGAGATAAAAAGAAACCCAAAGCGTCAAACGCGCCCATTACAAAGAAAACCTTCAATAGCCTACTAGACATGAAGTACATGAAGTCTGTTGTCGACCCTGGCGAAGCAGTTGGAATTGTGGCAGGGCAGTCTATTGGTGAGCCGTCGACACAAATGACTCTGAATACCTTTCATCTAGCTGGTCATTCTGTAAAGAACGTAACGTTAGGTATTCCAAGACTTCGCGAGATCGTCATGACAGCTAGCAACCGCATTTCCACGCCAACAATGACGTTGCATCTCAATCCAGAATTAACCGAAGATGATGGGCAGCATTTTGCGAAATTGATTACCAAGCTTACCCTGGCAGAAGTGATCGAGGATGTGCATGTCAGCGAAGCGATCGGTCCTGGGACTGGATACTCGAGAGCGAAGATCTACGACATTGGACTTGACCTTTTTCCTTCAAGCGAGTACTGCGAGACCTATGCCATCGGGGTCTCTGACGTTCTACGAGTCATTGAGTACAAGTTCATACCTCAATTAGTAAAGGCGATCAAAAGAGAGCTTATCCGCAAGGGAGATGCCAAGCTACTTAAGCCGAGCGCTGCTCAACCCGAGATAGGCAAGTCCACGGGTATTGTTGAGGATGCTCCTTCGCGCCCTGAGGCGATGCATGAGGGCGGCGATGACGACGAAAATGACGATGGGGACGCCGATGCGACAAACAATAAGCAGAGGCAAAATCGAGACGAGACAGTCAACTATGCTGCGCCTGACGAGGAAGAGGAAGCTATTGCAAGAGATGCGCATCGCGAGTCAACCCCGGACACAGACACAGAGGATGAAGGCTTGAGTGGGAGTCCGCGTGAATCAACGCGGGACGAAGATGACGGTCAAGATCAAGACCAAGATCAAGACCTAGAACAAAGACAGCGTTCCAATAATGCCAAAGAACGCCTCGACAGGATCATGACCAAAAACCCCTCCGTAACCCACTTCTCCTTCGACCCCAAAACCAGTTCCCGCTGCCAGATCCGTCTCGAATACGACGTATCCACCGCCAAGCTCCTTCTTCTCTCTCACATCGAATCCACCCTCCACACCACCCTCATCCAACACATCCCCGGCCTCGTCGCCGCCACCTCCACCACCGAGAAATCCCCCGGAACCGAAGCAGCCGCCCGCGTCGTCCTCACCCAGGGCGTCAACCTACGCGCCATGCACGGTTACCAACACATCCTCAACCCACACAAACTCTTCACCAACGACATCGGGGCCATGCTCATCATCTACGGCGTCGAAGCCTGCCGCGCCACCATCATCCGCGAAATGGACTCCGTCTTCAAGGGCCACAGCATTACCGTAGACAACCGCCACCTGAACCTCATCGCGGACGTCATGACCCAGGGCGGTGGCTTCAAGGCGTTCAATCGCATGGGGCTCAAGGGCGCGACGAGCCCGTTTATGAAGATGAGTTTTGAGACGACGGTGGGGTTTTTGAAGGAGGCGGTGCTGGAGGGGGATTGGGATGATTTGAAGGGGCCCAGTGGGAGGATTGTGGTGGGGAGGGTTAGTGGGGTGGGGACGGGGGGGTTTGATGTATTGATGCCGGTTGGTGAGAACGGGGAGGGGCAGGGGAGGGATGGGGAGGAAGGAGATGAGAGGGAGGAGCAAGGGGGTGCTTGGGAGGTGAAAATGTGAGAAGCTGAGAGGCAGCGCTTTTGGCATTTGTAATGCAAGCCTTTGGTTGAACAGGGGTATATATGTACATGCCGAACCACTTGCATGTGAATGCAATCTGATGGGATACGTTTCTACTGGATTTCAGCATTTATACATCTTGTCCAAGAGTATCTGGGTGTGATCTCTCATCATGAGCTCGATCAATGAGAATGGGTTTCCACATGAAGGGCAATGTACTGATATCCGAAGACTATCACTCGTTCACAGCGTTCAATGAGTTACGAAGTTGAGCTACCATAAGCGTAGGAGCTATGCATACCTCAAGTGCTTTATTTCGAAATATCTAAATACGCAGCTATTCTAGCGCTTGTAGAGATCTTCTACTGCTCAATGTACCGCCATGAATTCAAACGTTACCTCTTCAAACACCCTTCGTCCCCATCGCCGTCTCCTTATGCACATCCTGCCCCGACCCATTCGTCTCCCGCCACTGCACCAACTCCTCGTCCGTAATTTCCCTCAACTTATTCACCTTCGCCGCCTCCCCCGTCACCACCCCCTTGATAATCTCCACCCCCCTCCCCAACATGCTCTTCGCCGCAATCGCATACGTCGCCGTCTTCGCCTCCACCTTGATCACGCCGATTCGCGGGTCCTCGGGGCTGCCGTCGTGTTTGCCGTCTCCGAGGTCTCCGAGCCAGGCTTTTAGGCCGGGGGAGTAGTATTTGCGGACCATTTCGCGGTCGGTGATGATGGAGGCTTCGCCGGAGACGGAGGCCCATTCGCCGGTGGGGTTGAGGAAGGCGATGTTGATTTTGGGATCGGATTTTAGGTCGTCGGTTTTGCCGGATTCGGTGTTGGTGTGGAAGAGAAGGTCGACGCCGCCGCCTTCCTGTTGTGAGAACACAGTGTATTAGCTATGCTTTTAGGTACGAGAGGCAGAGTGGGTACGGGGCAGAGATATATGGCGAGGGCTTACCTTTCCAGCTAGTGCCATGCATCTCGAGACCAACAGACCGGTGCTTGCAATTCGTGTGGTCATCATTCCGAATTTGCATGCCTCGATAAAGCTGACAAGGTCCTCGACTTTCTCTTTTAATTGGGGCTCATCAATATTCTTTGCCTTGTATGGATCAGCTGGCTTGTTGCCAGTGTCTGTGTTGCTGAAAGACATTCTGGATGATGGCGTTGTTGGAAATGGTTTGACTGTCGGGGTGGTTGATTTAGAAGAGGTTCGTGATACTGTCGTAAGAGTTCTAGAGGCAATAGGTCTTAGCAACGGGCTGCAGCGAGAGGGCAATGACGTGTATTGACGTGGGGCAAAGGTGGGACAGATTTTGCTAGCGAATAGAGAAATGTTCGACGGCATAGCTTAAACGCCAACTGGATGGGTTTGACTATATAGAAAGAAGACAGGGAGCTTACCTCTGAAAGAAGTTCTGATTTGAAACGGTGAGGTTATTTTGCAACGCAGTGTGGAATATCAACGCCCTCGAGTGACATCATCGACAGGCCGCCAAAGTAAGCTAGTCCGCCTTCGGTAGTATGTTATGACGGATCGCTCAGAAGTTAAGAGTCGACAATCCATTTGTGGTGTTCGCCTTACTTCCACTTCGTCAAGCCTTGTGCATTCTGAAGTGTTGGTACTGTACCCAAGGCACTTTTCTTGAAAGTCGGCAGCCTGTATGCCGAAGGGATTGAGACATCTTCAAACGTGGCTTGTCCACTTCGCTTCAGGCAGCAGATCTATTGATACCCATTGATTTTTCTTCATGTGTCGATCTTTCGATTTATTTCTCACCGTCGTTCCGCCGTCAAAAATCAAATTCTCCATAGACCCAGAGCGTTGTTAACTTTAATACCACGCCACCACCATGCCCGCCCTCTCCTCACCGCTCCTTTCCCTCCCTCCCGAACTCCACCACCTAATAATCTCTCACCTCCCTTACCCGGACGCACTCGCCCTCAAACACACATCACTCTACTTCTATGATCTCGTCGACACCAGGGACTACCGCCCAAAAGTCAGCTGGATAGTCGACCGCCAAACGAGGGGCCTTGCGTGTCCCAAGAAATCCTGTATATTCAAAACGGATGCGGCATTTTGTTCTAGTGGGGCTGGGGAGGTGAGGAGGATCATGGAAAGGAGAAGACGGCATGAAGAATGTGGAAAGGATGGTGTGTGCGAGGTTCTGGTTGGGAGAAGGTGTGAGGTGGCCCGGAGGACAGCGAAAAGAAAGGCCAACGAATCATGGTTGTTGGAGAGGGCGAGAGAGATTTGGGGATTAGAGTGGTGGACGGTTGGGGTGATGCTGTTGGCGCTGGTTATATGTGTTGATTATACGCTTCTGCTTCGATCGTTCGATGTTGTCTGGGAGCGCAGCGGCACTGGAATACTCACGCTGTAGCATTGGGGATGTGCTGGCCTTGGAAGCTATTGGGATTAAACGCCCCGGTCGATTATGCCTATGGAAAGACCAAAAAATGAACCTGTATAACACCAAGACATAGAGGCTTATATAAACTTCGCCAAGGAAATCACTTTGTAATCGTCAATCAGTCAACGCACGCAATGCCTTCTAAGGTCTTCAACGCCCTTACACCCTCGCCCTCAAACTTTCCTACGAGCCGCTCGCACTCGTTACGTAGCTTCTCTTCACTCTTCTTGGCATTGAACAGAATCCATTGCTCCACAGTCATCTGTTTTTCTGGACTTGGCAACCCTCCTGTCACTTTACCGACATCGGTTTTGAATACTGAAGCCTCGTTTTCTTTGTCACCTTCACCTGTACTGAAGAAGTTTTCGAAATCAACCGCTGTCCAGGGAAAGCTGGATTGCAGCTTCGAAATATTCTGCTTGAACGGGGATCTAATCGGTGTGCTAGCGGCTAAGGGAATGCAGGATGTTTGGTGGCTTAAAGGCGAGCATGCAGAGAGAGGAGGGCGAAGTCTGGAGGGGCGGGATGAGGGGGGTTCGTTCTCAGCGTCAGAAGACTGCCGAGGGGACGTCTGCGTTGGAGTCGTTCGCGCTGAGGGCAGTGGTGCTGTGGGTGCGACAATGACTTTAGTGGTTGCAGACATGGCTTCATGGTCGGGTTGCGCAGGATTGAATGAAGTTTCGTCGGTGTCAGCAGCCTGAATTATAGGAGCCGGGTGGTCTGGTAATGGGCGTTTTGGGGATTCAACCGGCGGACTGGATGGCTTAGACGGCTGTACTTTCTTCAATGCTGGCTTATTGGCTTTTGCCTTAGTCGACTTGGCGCTCTTTTTCTTTGGCTCAATCTCCTCTTCAATCGACCCAGACTCGGTAGTTTTAGGGTCGGCAGGTCCAGGATAGTCGATCTCCATGGGAATTTGCCGCTCTACCACAGTTGCTGTACCGTCAGTGTTCGGCTGGATAATGTCCTCAATTTTTCGGCTCATCAATGGGGCCTTCTTCCCAGCTTTGCCCTTGATTGAAGCAACAGAGCCCTTCTTTGTACTACGCTTAACATAACTCTGGCTGGCAACACTGCGATCTGTTTCGTGCCCAGAGTCATCTTCAGCGGTAAATGACTCGAGCATTGAATTATTTACTGAAGATGTTAAATTGACATTCTCGAGGGCTGTCGCTAGATCTGACGCTCGAGTACGTCGTTGCGGTAATTGGCGTGACGGTTGTCGGCTTCGTGACGGCTCCTGTCCCACCAATGCTTCATCTTCATGCACAGCTAGTTTGTCGGCTGTATATTCCCCATGGGGAATGTTAGTATCTCTGGTGGTCGGCTGTTCAGTGGATGCTTTGCGAGTAGTTTTCCCCTTAGTAGCCTTTGATTTTACTGCTAGGATAGAGGCCGCTTCTTCCGCGTGAAGATCCGATTGCAGCGCTGCTCCGCCGGCAGCGTCTAGTCCAAGCAAGTTGCCTGTAGGTGCAATATTTGAGGTCATCACGCTCGTTCTGGTGGTCCGCCGTACGGGTGCTATCGACGCGGTGGCGTTTCTAGAGCCAGGTTTTGTTCGGGTCAGTCGACGCGTCTTCGGATATATAGCCTCCAGCTGTTCAGCCTCATTTTCATCATCGGTTAGTGGTCGGTCAAGAGCGGCTTCCAAAACTGCATCAATATCATCATCATCTGGTATAGTAGCTCTGAGAGAAGCCATAGAAGCTGTTGATGTGGCGGAAGCCTTGCGGACAGCAGAGGACGCCCTGTTCCTGCTCCCTTTCGCACCTTTCTTCGACGCAGGAGCAGACGGGGGAGGCATGTTCTCATTATCAGTTATGTGCATGTCATCATCATTGCTTTCCTGGGCCAAGACCGGCACAATGGTAGATTGAGCAACACTGCTTCTAGTCCTTGTTGCCCGTCGTTTCGTAGGCGGAGGCGGAGGATCTGCTATCTCAACCCTCTGATCGTCAAATGCCGTATTCTTGGTGTTTGCGATCATCTCATCACTCTTTCTTTTTCTGCTTTTTTTACTCTTCTTGGCGTTTGGTTCGACCTTGACCTCAAAATCATCATCCTCTGGCTCGATGAAGCTGCTCGCCTGTGCATGTTCTTCTGCCGCTGTACTTACGAGGTTGCTCTTTGGCTTAGCAGTCGACTTCTTGGCTTTTGCGCCTTTCTTACTTCCTTTCCCTGTCTTTGCAGAAATCACCGAGCCTGTAGGTGACATCATTGAACTATTTCCCTCCTTCTCCTGACTTTCTGTTATATCTTGTCCTTCCGAGACGGCCGTTATGTTCGATACTGTAGATAATCGAGAAGGCTTCGACGTTCGGCCCTTTTTTGAGCGTCCTGGCTTAGACTTTGCCGAGGTTGACAACATGAAAAACCTGCAGTCTGGGGACCGTCGCTGATGTTCATCGCTTTTCTAAGTTAGCTAGCAGCAACAACAGATCACACACGGTCTTACAAAGGATTATCCTTCGGTTCCCACCCATCTAGACTGAGATTGCAATATGAACATTTGACAAAGTCATCGCTGTCAGTCGTCGGACTGTAGTACCACCCTGCAGCCACCATCTAGGCATTCGCTCTTAGCAAATGTGCTGCTATCGATCGAGTTCAGAAATACCTTTTGTGTCTTACAAGTCCAGCCTCGTTTGTTCTCGTGTGGCCACTGGGTTCCAAAAGTCATCGTTCTGGCGCTCAGCATGCCATCTGACATTGGATTCTCCTCGGTAGGGTTCCCGTTCTCAATGCTCTGCTCGATATAGACAGCGATTGCCCATCCACAAGCCGGTGAATGCTTCAAGTGCTCCACAATTGGATCGTCGTCTTCCTCCCAGCCGTCCAAATTGCTCTGGCAGAGAAAGCATGTTGCGTTATCCGGGCATGAGGCAGTCGGGTGATAGTAGAAACCGGCTCTGGCAAGCTGGGCATAATTAGCATCCTGATGTCTTCAAAAGCTCGGAACGCGCCTACTTGCGCGGGAGTAGGACTCTTGTGTGGCCACTTAAGGGACTTTGCGCCTTTGGCTTCTGAGGTCCTTTTCCTCGTTGCTGAATGTGCTTTGTTGAAGGAAGCCAGGCGCGCCGTGTACGCTTCCATCGCAGCCATGATAGCTGAATTATTCCTATATTATAGTCTCTTTAATCGTTCTACACAGCCCTTATAGCACATGTGTATCGACAGTAAGAATGTAGAGGGACTGATCATACAACAATGACCTGTGATACGTGAAGAGGGTTCAACGTTTTGTTTGTTTTGATGGTTACCTTATCAGTCATTAGCGTGTTTTGTTAGCATTACAGGGATTACCCGCGTAAACGTCAACTTCGGCGGATGAGGATCCACAGTGAGGCTCTTCCACAGTGCATGTAAGGTTTCGTACAGTTCTTCGGCTTTCTCGTTCCTCCATGGCGGTCTCTGAGCAGCTCCTGAAGCTGTGTGATTATATCAAGCGGCGATAACTTTGACCCGAGTGGCCCGCGTCTTCAACCTGCTAGAAGAATGTTGGCTTCTGTGAGGTCCTCCGGCATTTCAATTCGATCTCTGTAGTTTTATTATCATCAATGCTAACCGAATGGTATCCTAGGTACCGCGAAAAATTCGACACACAGTCAATCAGAGTCTCCTACTAGTCAGAATAGGATGGCAATACCGGATATCTCACAGCCAAGGCTTCCATGGTCAACGCTTTGCTTCTACCACCTCCCCTAGCAAGGCTTCGAAACCAGGGCCAGACTCATCAAACGACGACATTCTCTCCGCTGCAGGCTATCCTAAACATTCTTCCTCCTCTACTCCGTCACAAGGTTCAGAGACAAGCCCTTCCCAAACGTCGTTAAAGGCGACCAGCCGGCCAAATACTCCTCCTGCAGACTGGGACGAAAATCCTGACCTGAGTATATCGGCCTTCTCTCAGCTCCCATCTACGAATTTTGGAGTCAACCAGCATATGGTGATCAACGAGCAATTTAAAGAAGCGCTACGCCAGGTCCTGTGGCAGTTTCGAGCGCCAATAAGATATGCGTTCGCCTACGGTTCCGGCGTTTTCCCCCAATCTGAATCAGGATCGTCGAGTAAGCCGAACCTACATCCAAATCCCGACCCCGTGATATCGTCCGTGCAGAAGGGCCCCGGCAAGATGATTGATTTTATATTTGGCGTTTCATATACTCAGCACTGGCATTCTTTGAATCTTCAACAACATCGTAACCATTATTCTGCAGTTGGGTCTCTTGGGTCTTCATTCGTCTCCCGCATACAGGACGATTGGGGCGCTGGCGTGTATTTCAATCCTTACATTACCGCAAATGGTATCCTCATCAAGTATGGGGTTGTTAACCTCGATACATTATGTCGGGATCTCGCACAGTGGGACACTCTATACTTAGCAGGACGCTTGCAGAAGCCTGTCAAAATTCTTCGGGACGATCCCCGTGTTCGATTAGCCAACCAAATCAACCTGATCTCTGCCCTCCGTACTGCCTTGTTACTGCTACCGCCAACGTTTACAGAGCAGGATCTCTACGGGAAAATAGCTGGGATATCATATCTCGGCGACCCCCGAATGTCTCTTCCTGCGGAGAATTCGAACAAAGTCGCTAACATCGTTCGGCATCAGCTGCCCAACTTTCGCCGCCTATATGCGCCCCTTATCGAAAACATGCCGAACGTAGCCTTCCAGGACCCTCGGTGCAGTGCCCCTAAATGGGCAGACGACCCTGAAACCAACGCCACTCTTGCGCAAGACATGGATCCTACGAAACGGGGTAACATGGTGCGCCGTCTGCCCAAGTCTTTTCGGGAAAAGCTCTATTTTCAGTACCAGTCTAAGTTCCAGATCCCACAACTTGAATTCAATAAGATGCTCGAGGCCTCAAACGATGAAGATCCGACCCGTGTTAAGCGGAAGCAGGGGGGTATCTTCGAGCAGAGGATTGCAGGAGATGAACAGCAAGCACTCATAAAAGAAGTCAGTGAAGTAATCAAAAGGACCATCAGATGGCCAAGTGCAAGTCAAACCTTGAAAGGCATCGTTACTTCGGGTCTAAGAAAATCATGGAGATATTCCATGGGAAAGCTCCAGAAGTATCGGGAGGGGCGGAAGAAGGGTAACGGCCATGGCAGCAGCCCGGCTAGAGAAGGAGACCTTACGACAATGCATACAAAGAAAGAAGAGTAGTCTTGGAAGCGGCAAAACAGAGTGTTATGTTGCTCAGATGATCGTGGCGAGCTCGCGTTCACTAAGGCTTCATTGAAAAGTCTCAGTATGTATTCATCTACTGCTTTCAATATACCCCAATTGTGTGCATGGCATCGTTGGACTAGTTCCATTCACAGCGCCAAAGTCTAAATGTGTTCAATTTAGTTCTTCACAGAATTCTGGCCAACATATCTACATAAAGGTCCAAAAATCACAGATTACATTCATTGCTTGAAAATTCTGCCTTTCTGCATCTCTGGGGCCTGTGACAACCCGCTCTTGCTGCAAGGATAATCTTACAAATTCTTGGATCATCATGAACGACAGCTTTCTTTATCAATTCTGTACCAGGGGTCTTGCCAACCAAATCTCAACCCCTTTTCCGAAAAAAACCCTTGTCTACCCTTCACACGCGAGGCGATGCTATCGAATATACTTCATTCTATACAAAAGGCTGCGCAATCAACGCCATCCACCCATTTCGTATTTATTCGTACCTTCTTTTCCTAATTGGTATTTTGAGCACTGCAAGAAGCCGACAGATATGTATAATGAATGCAATGCTGAAGTCGAGGCTTTCCTCGAGTATATAAACCCAAGAGTTGGAAGAAGCAGCATCAGTCTACATCTTCAATCAGGACTACATTGTATTAATTAAGCAGAACACTTGAACATTTGGATCGATTTTCCTTCTCCGCAATTCCTTCTGCAAACAGAGCCAAGCAACAGAAATTTTGGCAAAGCTACACACTTATACAACTCCAAGGATTTTCGGTCATCATTATGAGTACAAGCGGTCCCATTGTGCGACCCCGCGCGCTACCAGTGGTACCGCTATACTTCACATGCTGCGAATGTGGCCAGATGCAGTTCGATGTTCAGTGTATATCATGTGCCACCGGGAATGATCCTCACCCTCGCTGTGATGGATGCACAACGTACGAGTTCTGGGACTGCTGTAAGAGTAAGGAGCATGAAGGACAGTTTAAGGAACATCTTTGCAGGCAATGCGACCACCGACCGTGCACCAGGTGTCATGACTGTGCCTTTGATCATATGCCAGAATGGGTGAGGAGACAACAGGAAAGGAGAGAAGGGGAAAAGAGGGAACAGGAAACGAGGGACCGGGAAAGAAGAGAACGGCAAAGTAGAGGATGGGAAACACGGGAACTGACAAGGAAAGAACGGGAAAGGAGAGCACAGGAAATAAGAGAGCGGGAAACCAGAGGATCAGCACAACCTGAGTCCGTGCTCTCCAGGGCTCTCACCGAACATCCGTCTTCACGTGCCAGGACAATTGAAAATTTTAACGGAGAGTACCATACCGAGTTATCATATCGGTAGCCTAGCCACTTTTCAGGACTTATCTAGCTGTCTTGAAGTGTGGGGGTCTTGCGGCTGGGAGTTGTCTAGTTATCTTGGGATGCTGTGTAATGTGGTGTGCTGGGGTGTCTTGGGGGCTCGGGGAGACCAGGGGGGGATTCTGCAAAAAGTATTTCCTTTCTAGAAGTGGGTTCTTTTTCAAAAGTTATTTTTTTTGGAAAAGTTGGTTCTCTTCGGTTTATACATTTATCAGAAGTTACCGGAAATCTAGCTTTATATTATTTAGGAGTTGTTCCTATTATCTTGCAAAGATTTGTCGATTCTCAGCTGTTTGAAGGCTTGACCGATGGATCAACAACAGTGATGGAGGATGTGAATGTCTGTGGTATCTCTGGGCTCACTGGGCCGACGTACGTATGGATCATTTGGGGTGTCAAGATTTGGATTTTTATACTTGCATGAGTATCTATTGACCCGGTAAGTCGAATTCTACTCTAGTTATAGAATTTCTATGACGAACTTTTCTACATGGATGCCCATTAGGCATTTAGTTCAAGAAGCGAATCTTGACTTCTCGACTCTCGATTTCTTGGTGCGTCTACTCGTTAATCTATGCTTCAGGCCCTTGCTCTTGACATCGGCTTCCTGTGATTAGTATCGAGTTTTTTTCGAAGATGCAGTGGCCAAGTCCTTCGCATATTCATAGTTATACTTCGTTCTCGGAACTGTAAACCTTCATATATTTCGCAAAAAGCATTACTTATCAATATAACTCTGCTATGTCGTCAAACCTTCACGGCCACTTTTTCCCCTCGATCTTGTAAGGTTTGACCTATCTAATCATCTACAACAGCCCCATGTCACAAAATAAGAAATTATCGATACATCGTCACTGCTTACACTTCCTCTCACGAAGGCCCGACACCCGAGAATCCGATTATCATAACATCACAAATATTTCCATCCACCCCCATAACATGCCGCCAAACCACCGTTGCACGACCTGCCAATTTATTCGCACAATCACCGCACCACAACCCCACTGATCAGCCACCCCTTTCTGGTCAAGACAACAATCAGGCATACTAACAACAGTTTTTTCCGTATCAAAAGATCGCAAGACACACAAGCTCAAAAGCCGCCAGGCCTACCGCCAGAGAATGCTACGGGAATCAGCAGACGTCGCTCTATCGGGTGAGTTCAAGCAAATAACATCGAAGCGAGGATGGTTCAAGAAGAGGAGATATCAACAAGTGGAACGGTTGCGGCAGGATGAGGAGTTGATAGTGCAGGAATTGGCGGGTCGTAAGGATTTAGATCAGCGACTTGCGCACTTGAGGCTTGGCTCCGGTGCTGTACGTAAGGAGACTGCAGTGACTGGACAACTCAAGACGAAGGGGGGAATTGTTCGAGTGGCGGCTACAGCATAGAGCTTTGCAGAAACCATCAGGGAGATGCGTATAGAGGATACACCGGGGAGCATTTCGGCAAAGACTTCGGAATCCATGACTCGGCCATAAATAGGGTAGGCAGTCCTGGGTTCGTTGTGCAAAGACACTTTCGCCACCGAGCAATTTTTTTGGACACTTGTCATGTTTTGCTTTGCATACTGCTGTGAATTTTCAAAGTATCTTAAGGGTTAGAGTATCTTTTTCAAGCGATAAACCTTCTCCCAGTGACATTTCTATCTTTCCAGCGACTGTATCTGAGTGAAGAAACTGCCTTGAAGGTCCTTCGTCGACTTGCCTCGACAATGATAGATTTTCCTTTCCAGTTCACTTCTATTGCTGTTCATCATTCACATTAACTTAGTCTATTGACAAAGCTCATATGAGTCTTGCGCATTCTTCTTCATTCACAAGCATATTCTTTCTCTCAGTATATAAACATGACTCTTTCTTCTTTTTCTGTATCCGCTTCTCTGTGTTCGCATCTTTCCTAACAATCACCATCTTCCAAGAACACAAACAGATATTACAAACATCTTGATATCATCTCCACCCTGTTGTCTTCTACCAACCCTTTTCCCCTTGTCTCAACCCCTTTAACCTCCTGCCCACATCTCATCATGTCAGAAAGCCACAAGTGCCCGTCGTGCTATCTTCCCGAGAACGAGTTCGCCCCTTCTTCAACCTTGCACCCTTCTCGTATCGTGTCGACAAACCACGCCTGTGCTTTATGCACCACCACCATGAATGACAACGTTCCTTATACATGCGGGACCCGTCAGAATTCAGGCATTCAAGAGCGTTTGAGCTCGGAAAGTCAATTCGAAGGTATGAGAAACCTTTCCCAAAACTCCTTCAAGCCTTCTTCCTCATCCACCGGAGACCCCCCCCCCCCAACTTCTCCCTCCTTTCCAGACCGCCTAACAACCCCCAGCATTCTCAACCACCTCTCCCCAAACCCTCACCACCAACTCCCCACCCCCCGAACAAGTACTCACTCTCCACCACGAAACCGCCAGTGCCAAAGCCCGCAACCTAATGCTCAACTACCAAGAGCGGTACCGCGCGACCGCAGACCTCAAGGCAAGGACCGCTCGCTACATTCATCCAAGCCGCAGAACCCGCAGAACCCGCAGCTGCGATACGACTACCGCACGGGAACGCCGTCGAAGAGCGATTAAAGAACGCTCCAGAGACTCGTTTTCAAATTGCGTGCCGCGTAATCTCGACTTTAGCCGCGCGCTGATGGAATATTATTGCAAGATGCGGAGGGAAGACCCTGTGGCGTATGCGGAGTATGCAAGGAATAAAACGCGGAAGGTGAGGGAGAGGATGCGGGAAAGAGAAAGAGAAAGAGAAAGAGAAAGAGAAATGAAGTTGGAGAGGGAGAAAAAGGGAAGCGGGGACGGGGATGTAGCGATGGCACTGACTGGACCACTGTCTTTGAGTCAAGACAGCACGTCTGCCGTCGCCATGACTGAGAGTAAGATAGTTGCGAGTGAACAAGAGATAGTGGCGCAGCTTAAGGAACTTGAGATTGTGGGCAAGGGCGTCGATAAACGTGTTCGTTTCAGTGAGGAACCCGAGGTCATTGGGAAAAGTACTGGAGACTGCGGCAGAATCGATGTTTTGATGGGATAGTTGCCTCTTTTCATGGGAATTTTTGTCGATTTTGTTTGGTTTGTTTGAAGATTCGAGGATATCCAAGATTAGTTTGTGGTTACTTGCGAGTTGTTTCTAGCAGGGCTATCGTGTATGCGAGACTAGATGATTTTGCAGGGCTTGTTTGTGGTACTTTGCTATAGAAAAATCAACTTTTCTATGCATTGGTGTGAAGGCAGATGCCGTTTTGAGTGGACGCGACTGTACCTCTACGCAAACATCTATCATCAACTGTTTTAAAGCATCAGCTGTGCTCAATTTAGCAGAGCCCTTGGGAAAATCACCCTTTTACCATTCCAGTTCCCTAGCTTTTCCAACCGCCCCATCCCCCTTCTCCGATTCTATGCATAATTAAACGCATTCCGGCAAAGCGGACAACTACTACTATTGCTACTCTTGAACCACTTATACAAGCAACTCCCATGGAACATGTTCTTACAAGTCCCGCAGCGCTTGCCCGGCAACTGCCCATCCACGCCCACAACACTGTAGCAAATTGCGCACTCCGTCTGCCCTTTCATCGTCGCCGACACATTCTTTCTCCATGCCAACAAACCGTCAATCAAGTTGCCACCTTCCCCACTGTCGGCGTTGCTGAAGTTGATAGCGCCTTGTGTTGTAATGAGCCAGCCGCGCCACTTCTTTTCGTCAACGCCAACACGGTGCACGCTGTCGACTGTGGCGCGGGCAAGAGGGTATGTTGGTGGGAGGTGAATGGCGATCTGCATGTTTTGTTCGTCCACCGGAATGGAGGCAGTGATTTCGCGGGCGGAAGGGGAGACTTTGACGTTGAGGGGGGCGTCGGCAGTGGCTTGTGAAGGGGCCCAGGCGCTGATAGTGGATAATTCTGAGGCTATTATTAGACGCGATATGTATTTCTCTGTCCAGGATTCGACGGCGAGCAGGGTTTGGCGAGAGGTGCAGTCGCGCCACCAGCTTCTTGTGTGGGTCTGGAGATATTTTAGAGACAGGTAGTAGAGGTGGATTAATAACCAGTAGGTTTCTTTTTCGGGAGATTCTTCGGTGTTGGGCGTGTAGGATTCTATGTTAAATTTCGAGGCATCGATCGGTTTAGATCTGGCGTTAATCAAGATGTCGAAGGTGAGTTTCAGTAAGTCGTTGAGGTAGGCCCCTTCTTTCAAAGAGGCCACATAGTCGGCCCTGACCTTGAAGGACGAGTTTGTCCAATGATCGAAAATGAGTTTCCAGCTCAAGAGGTAAGTGCGAAGTGCCGGGGGCATAGTCCTCTCGAAATTTGCCTCTGCCAAAGTATTAAGGCTGGGAACTGCAAGGATTAAGGATAATAGTTCTTCGGGAAGTTCAGTCTTGAATTCCTTCGATAGCGCTTTGTCAAAGGAGACCTGCTCCTGTTGTGCTGGTATATGCTCGTGCGTTATCTCGAACGCCGCCGTTTGCAGTGCCACAGACTCCGAAGCAAGAACTGGGTATAGATCCGCTGTTCCCTTACTGGAACTTGGAGGGATGTTTTTCACCATCCTCGCTACAAGTTCATTGAGTATCTTTCGAGGCTGATGTGATGTGTCGGATAGAGCTGGACAGTGCCACGTTAGCAAGACAATCAAGGATTTGGAGAACTGAGACGCGTACGTTGAAGTTGTGATAGCAGTGACAAGAGACCCCTCGCAATTGACTCCTTGTTTTCATTCCAGGCGTCCTGGAGATCGTCATTTGACTCATGTGTACTTAGCCGGTGGAGCGTCACAAGGAGTCGGAGACTAGCATGGAGAGAAGCGATCTCGTCATCGATCGGTGGGTGCACGGCAGACCATGCTGTCTGGGTGAACCCAATCAGAGCCGTCCAGAAGGACCCGTAGATTTCCTTGATAAGGGGTAGGATGACCGTTAAGGCCCTGAAAACCTCTGTCTTGATATGACGTCGCATTTTGCCCTCACTAAGGATTTTAACGATGTTGTTTACGAAGAACACGAGACGTTGCTGAGGAATTTCGGAAATTATGTCCTCCTCCCCCTGTATGATGCAGTTCAGAAGCACCAATTGGCGGAGAACTATGGCTTCAGTCAAATTACCTTTGAAAAAGGACTACTGTACGTACCTTCGTCTGCGTTTTCGTAGGAATTAGATCCAGTTAGGTCAGAGATTAGCTCGTTGCAAAGCCTTAGTAAGGCCTTGGGATCCGAAGCAGAACTCAAAAATGCGGCGGCCAAAAAGACTTCTTCGGACTTTCGTATTGATCTAAGCCTTTCCGCGTCGTCATTCCTTGCTGTATGTCCTTGTAATTCTTGGAGATCTGAAGAAATTGCGGAATAGGCACGCGCACTATAGTATGAGGCCGGTGACGAGCCCTGGGCCTCTTCTAATAGTTGGCTTTGGGTGATCGCGCTCAAGCTTGATTTTTCTTGCGACTTGTCCTGCAACCATAACGCCAGCAGACTTTGCACTTCCGTTGTCAACTCCAAAATCTCAGCTTCCATGTCTGAATTGTACCGATTCCAGAGGTCATTTGATCCAGGTACGCTGATATTGTCACCAGCAAGTTGTAAGAAGACGGACATGTGCTTCCACAGAACTACCTGTTGTTCCTCGGTGACAAAGCCAACAATATCAGTCGCTTTGATTAGCTTCGTAGTATACCAAACTATACGTAACGCGGGCGAGTATCCGTCCATATCGCGCCCCATATTACTCTTGGTGCCTTCGGATGCCGGAGACTGCTCGATCAGATTAATGGCACCACCTAAAGAATTAGTGATAGCCAATGACAAATTAGGAGGTATTGACAGGAACCGCCCGAATGCTGTCGTAAACTGGGCCCCATTAGGTAAAAGTTCTGCTGCAATAGACGTTTTTTCTTCTCTCGGTGCTTGGTCCCAGACCTTGCAGGCTTGAATAATCAAAGACGTGATTCTATAATAGAGGCTTCATCAGCTCCAGATGCACATACTATGAAATTTGGGCTGCGAAAACATACGATAAAGAGTCTGCTCCAGCTGTAACAATGCCTTGATTAATGATCTCAATTAATGATCTAGTAGCATGACCAGAACCCTTTTCCTCCGACAGAATCGCATCTATTGCGATGCTGACGTTATTTGCTTGTCGCGAAATATCGTCGTTTGGTGACTCGGAAAGTCTGAGAAGCTTGGAAAGCAGACCAGAGCCATTCTTGGACAGAGTAAAAGACTTCATCACATGTCTGTTAATCTTGGCCGTCAATTCTAAACCATGCAGGCCTGCTGGTATCTTCTCATCCGTGGAAAGACCATCCGCCATGCTGGAGATCAAACTACTAGTAAGTTCGGTCGGTACCACCGGATTACCCATAGCTGCCATGACAAGAGCCCAGTCTTTTGAGTCGTTGCTCATTAACTGCTCTAGGTTATACTTGACGACTGAAGCCAAAAGCTCAGCCTCGCCGGACTGGTTAAGGGATGGGGATAATATGAGACGCTGCAGAGCACTAGTCTTTGCAGTTGACTCTGGTGCTTCCCGCAACTTTATTATAGCGTCACGGTAGGTTTGGCGGACATCAAGTACGCCCTTAACATGATTTAGAATATCTATGCAATAAGGTGCGGAAGGTGAAAGTAACAATCCTGGGATATCATTTAGAACAAAATCAGCAATGGCTTTTTGAGTTTGTTCATGACGCAGAACAAGTTCAGGTAGTAGACGAATCCCAGATTCTAGCGTTGATGCAGCACCATAAGGCTTGCCATTTCTTGCCCGAAGTGTGTCCACGGCTGATTGAAGCTCCACAAACAGAGTGCTCGTGAGCAGTGATCTGATGGAATCCGATGCGTTTTCCTTAAAAATAAAGGCCTGAAGATTGTACCATCGACTGGTCTCTGCCGAAAGGGACTTTTGAGACTCGATGTACTCCCTAGATTGCTCGGGAAGCGAGGTTCGAATATCGTCAACGATTGTGGCAGAAAGTTGATGCCACTCCTTCTCAAGTAAATCGCGTGCTCCTTTTACCATCTGCTCAAACGCTCGGAAGCAGATCGCAATTTGATGTGAACCTGGCACGGTCCACTGAGACGATATTTGGGATGGTTTTATGTATTGCACCAGCAAAGGTAGCACGCAATACTCGAGAAGTTTATTACTTTCTTCAGAGGGTTCCAAGATTGATTGTAAATGGACGGAAACATCCAAATAAACATTCCAAGCTACTCCTTGGTTTGTGCGTGGCTCATCCCTGCTTGTGAGGCCGTCGTGGAGTGCTTCCAAAATTGCTAGAATGGATTCGGGAGCATCGCTCGATGCCGCTTTGGGTTCGCTGTCCGACTTACCGAGGAGAACTTCCGTTGGGACATGACGTAGCAATGATGAGATTTGAAGCCAATACTCCGAGGGCCCTCCTTGAGAACCTTTCCTCAGAAACTGGCAGAGTCGTTTTGTTGCGACCTTCTTGCCCGAGCCGTTATAGTACCGTGTCCAGACATCTGGACAACTAACAGTAACTGAAGCAAGCGCCTTGGAATAGTCAAAAGCAGAGCCAGCCTGATTGATGTGTAGGCTTGCTGTAAGAGCCTTGTGACTTATTATAGTCATATTTAGAGCGTCCTCCTGTTTTGCTAAAGCAGCTACAAGCAGTCTATAAACCGCACGGCGAACACTTGGATCTGAATTCGATGCATGGTCCCAAAGCTTTTCCTGGCCTAGTAAGCTAACCAACATACTCTGGTGCTTGCGAAGGACAGCAGGAGGATTCTCAACTGAATATCTCAAAGTGAGCAATTGAAAACAAGGGGAATTACAAAGGCCGTAACTGACTTATCACATGTGTAACCACAAGAATAGCTGCACCGATGACTCTTGTATACTTGGACGACGCATCATCAGGACTTGTTGTTCGTTCGTCGCTCAAGGTATTAGCAGTCTCTTTTATAATAGCGTCTCTGGAGTATTCTAGAATTGCTTCCTGATATACCATCCAGACATTTTTTATCTTATTCTCTGAACCGAATACCTGCTTAAATGACTCCTGGGTCGCACGAGATACGATTTTATCGCTGTCATATAAGCCTGCGAGCCAAGGACCCACGATCTTAGGCATGTGCTTAGCTATTCGCTTTCCACATGACATAGATAGGTGACCTTGAAGGATATGAGCTAGTTGACGGACTCGGCGTGCGCTATCTATGGATGTACGTGGATAGATTTTGATCTAAGAAGATAACGTTGTATTACTATCTCATGCAATACAGTTACATGTTCCTCCCATAGAGACCCACCCAAGCTTCCAGTATTGCATCCTCCACGCCACCATTTTTTGGCCCGAGAGACAATACATAGCCTTGTAGGTCTTCAAGTGCTTTTGATTTCGTTGTGCTGTCCTTTTTCTGTACATTTTTGAAAGCGACTACCACGTTTGGCTCGGAGATTCCAGTGAGATCTGGTGGTTCGTAGACGTACGAAAGTGGCGAGGAGGACACAGCGCCGAGAGAAGAAGGGACACCAAAGATACTACCACTGAAGGCTGCATCTGAAACCCCAAAGGCCCCAGACACAGCTCGGCTGCTGGACGCCTGGGACTTAAACTGTTTCTTACTCATGGCGCGAGTCTTATCAGTGTCTCTTCTAGACAGCTAATCAAGAAATCATCCGGGGATAAGATTTTCCATGTTTTAAAGGCTGGAATCCAATACCCAAGGTGGGATTCCTAACTCCAGACAAGAGGAGATTTATGGTGAGGTCGAAAGTGTTTTGACGAATGACGTTCACGATGATTCGTCTTAGTCTTAGCGCAGCCGCGTTAAAGCTCTAGGGCCGTAGGGCTACAGGGCTGTTGCCAAGGCCATAAGGTACGGAGTAGTCGTAGGGCTGCCTGGCTGATTGACTCATTCTACTAAGGTAATTTACATCCAAGTCCCTTGCTTCCTAAGTCAAAAGGAGATTCGGTGTCCAAAAGAAACTCAGGATGAAATTTAATATTGAGTGGGTTCCTTGTGATGCCTTTCGACATTTGCAACTTATACAGTCACTAGAGACCTCCCGATCCTATTCCCATATCCTAGAATCTATCCAGGCAAGGAAATCAAGCAAGCCGAGCCCGGGGCTGTACTGACTCATTATAGAGCAATATGCGTACGTCTCTATGTGTCTATTTTGTCATAAATACGAGCCAGCTGACGAAAAGCCGGCATCAGATACATGTGCGATCTCAAAAGTGGGTTATTAGCGCGGAAGTGAAGACCTGATGTTCTGCTGATTCCTCACAGGAACGCTGGATGCCGGAGGTCATTGTGTTCTGGAAATGCCGTCTGGGACAGGAAAGACGGTATCCCTCTTGTCCCTGATTGTGGCGTACCAACAGTATTATCCCGAACACAGAAAGTTAATATACTGTTCTCGTAAGGCTCTTCTGAAAGATAGGGTTTCGGTCACGGCTAAAGCGTAATAGGTACTATGTCGGAGATCGAAAAGGCGCTCGCCGAATTAAAAGCCCTGATGAAGTACAGATCAGATCAATTGGGCAAAGTTGAAGATTTTCGAGGTCTTGGCCTAACTAGCCGAAAGAATCTGTGTCTTCATCCTTCTGTTAAAAGAGAAAAGAGTGGTTCGATCGTTGATGCAAGATGTCGAAGTCTGACAGCCGGATTCGTGAAAGAGAAGAAGGAGAGGGGGGAGGACGTGGATTTGTGCATCTATCATGATGTACGACCTTAAGGTTCGAAAATTCGCTTTGTATTGGCTTACACGATTAGAATCTTGATCTTCTGGAACCTCATAATCTAGTACCGCCAGGTGTCTTTACCCTTGATGGCTTACTCAAGTATGGGGAGCAACATAAGCAATGTCCCTATTTTTCTGCCCGGCGAATGGTATGTTGGCACGGCTCATGTCTTACGAGTCAAAGTTGAATCACTGATATAGATGCCCTTCTGTAACGTCATCATCTACTCGTACCATTACTTACTCGATCCCAAAATTGCTGAACGGGTGTCAAAAGAACTTTCCAAAGACTGCATCGTCGTCTTTGACGAAGCACACAATATCGACAACGTTTGTATCGAGTCTCTAAGCATTGACTTGACCGAAGACTCCTTACGTAAAGCCACAAGAGGTGCCAACAATCTTGAGCGCAAGATAACAGAAATGAGATCTTCGGACGCTGAGAAGCTTCAGAACGAGTACTCAAAGCTTGTTGAAGGTTTAAGGGACGCAGATGAGGCAAGAGAAGAGGATGCATTCATGTCAAATCCAGGTATATATTCCTTGTACTTGGTTTTTTTGTAGGTTGCTGATTCTGTCAGCATTGCCGGACGATCTGCTACAAGAAGCTGTGCCTGGTAACATTAGGAGAGCCGAACATTTTGTTGCATTCCTAAAAAGATTCGTGGAATATCTCAAGGTAATAACGGCCGTCACATGCACTCATTGCCCTGTTTACTAACTTATTCTTGGGACAACAGACGAGGATGAAAGTACTGCATGTCATATCAGAAACCCCGCCATCATTCTTGCAGCATCTGAAAGACCTAACTTTCATAGAAAAGAAGCCTCTTCGGTAAGACCTTCGTAGCATTCTGAGATTCTAAACGATCAATTTAACGACCCCCAGATTTTGCGCCGAACGGCTCACATCTTTAGTTCGAACACTCGAGCTCACAAATATTGAAGATTACCAGCCGCTCCAAGAAGTTGCCACCTTCGCCACCCTGGCTGCGACCTACGACAAAGGTTTCCTACTTATTCTCGAACCCTACGAATCCGACACCGCCACCGTCCCCAACCCCATTCTCCACTTCACCTGCCTAGATGCCGCCATCGCCATCAAGCCCGTTTTCGACCGCTTCAGCTCCGTCATCATCACCTCCGGGACCATCTCTCCCTTAGAGATGTACCCCAAAATGCTCGGCTTCACTACTGTGGTTCAAGAATCGTACAGCATGACCCTTGCTCGGCGCTCCTTCCTCCCCATGATTGTCACCCGTGGCTCTGACCAATCTGCCATATCCTCAGGCTTCCAGATCCGAAATGAGCCCGGCGTTGTCCGCAATTACGGCTCCTTACTAATGGAATTCTCCAAAATCACCCCAGACGGCGTCGTCGTCTTCTTCCCCTCGTACCTCTACATGGAATCCATCATCAGCATGTGGCAAGGCATGGGCATCCTCGACGAAATCTGGAAATTCAAACTCATCCTGGTGGAAACCCCCGACTCCCAGGAGACCTCCCTCGCTCTCGAAACCTACCGCACCGCCTGCTGCAACGGCCGCGGCGCTATCCTTCTCTGCGTCGCTCGAGGCAAAGTCAGCGAAGGAATAGATTTCGACCACCACTACGGCCGCACTGTGCTCTGCATCGGTGTCCCCTTCCAATACACTGAATCCCGCATCCTCAAAGCGCGCCTGGAATTCCTTCGAGAAACCTACCGCATCCGCGAAAACGACTTCCTCTCCTTCGACGCTATGCGGCACGCCGCACAATGCCTCGGCCGCGTCCTGCGCGGCAAAGACGACTACGGCATCATGGTCCTCGCCGACCGCCGCTTCCAGAAAAAGCGAAACCAACTACCGAAATGGATCAACCAGGCGATGCTGGAGAGCGATACGTCGCTGAGTACTGACATGGCTGTTGCAAATGCGAAGAAGTTTCTGAGGACGATGGCGCAGCCGTTTGGGGGGAAGGAGCAGGATGGGGTGTCGACGTGGAGTATTGCTGATTTGGAACGGCATAAGGAGAAAGCTGAGGAGGAGAAAATTCGGGAGTTGAGGAATGGGATGAATGGGGCGAACGGGGCCCAGGTAGAGGGGGAGGATGAGTATGTGGATGAGGATATGGATGCTGCGATGATGGATGTGGATGCTTGAATGAGGCGCGAGTCTTGAGGCATTGGAAGGCTGGATTGGAAAGGCGCGATCGTTCAATATTTGATAATGTCAACTTTAATTACGAGATAGTGTTTGTTGAAACATGCCTTTCTTGATTGAGACCCTGCATTCTGCTTCAGGCTATGTGAAAGAGATTCTCTTAGTAAGTACTTCAACTTCGGAAAATCCAGTCGAGCTTTTAAACCGAGATTACTGAAAGATGAAAGGTAATTCGCATCTCACCCCACCAGGAAGGCTTTTTTCGTTGTTCTAAAATCAGGTCGTTAAAAGATATATTGTAGCACTAGAATTCACTAAAGAGGAAACTGGTTAAGCAACATGCGTACATATTGTCAGACACAGTAGGAAGCTGTATTATACACTTTCATGGATCTCTTACAAGATTGACCGGCCCCCTTGGGTATCATCATGACCATAACGACGCCGAATATGGGAATGAAATTTCGTCTGTGCTCATGCAGTAGGTCGGATATAAATCAGCTTTTACATCGACTCCGCCCGCAAAAGCTGGACTAAACATACAACTGGACCTTAGATCTAGTAGCACGTTAGCAGAGACATCTCACGGTAGAGGAAGTAGCAGAGCTGTACGCACCAACTTTAGCTCAGTACGCTGTAGAGCTCGCTGTCCACCTAAATTGACTCTCACTCGCCCCGGGATCGGTCTCTGCTGTAAGCGTCTGAAAGCTTCCTGAATATGCTTGGGCCCCACAGGCGTCCTGCCCTCTTCTGGCGGATCAAACAATCCTGTCTCTCTCTTCCGCTTCTTATTCTGAACATCCGCGTCCCCATTCCTACTCTTTGTCAGCTCCTCCTCGGCTTTTACCTTTAACGCCTCTTCTGTCAAAGTCTGCACAATCTCGAAAGTCAAGAACCCCAGGATATCGACAATGTCGTCGTTAGGTTTACTGTCCGTCACTACGCCGAAGCCAGCCCAGTCGCGGAAGCGCTTGGCTTTGCGGAACGTAAAGGAGGCTTGGCGGCATTCGCTGAAGTGAACGTATTCCTCTTTAGTCATGTGTTTAGTGCGTTCGTCGGCGATCTCGAGACGCATGATTGTCGCTGAATTCATCTCTTCTTCGTCTTCGTCGTCATCGTCCTCACGCTCGGGAACTTGCTCGCTGAAATAGCTGGAGACGTCCCACGGTAAGGTGACTTTGGTACGCTTGTTTTTCTTTGCTGCGTCGCTGACGACTGGTCCAGCTCCACCACCAGCTGCATCAGCGCCACCGAGGGGGTCGTCGACGGCTCCGATATCCGCTGCATCACCGCCTTTGTCGTCTGAATCTTTCGCAGTCTTGCGTACGTCTTTCCAGGAGAGGAAAGTGCTGAGCCGGGAAACTTTGGCTTTATCGTGCCGGATGAGGAAGAATAGATCGTTAGTGGAAATAGAACGAGATCCACGGCGGGAGGCAAGAGTGGTGGACCGCTTCAGCTGTATAGATCTTTCGTCAAACATGAAACAGTTGAGCTTCGGATCTCGAATTGGACACCCACCATTTCGATGACTTGAGTGTGAACGATCTCTTCAATCATTGCAGTGGTTTCCGCAGACGCTTCGGCCGTCTCGCCGGATACAAACATCATCTGGCGTAGAGCTCTGATTAGCCTAATTTTCCAGTCTTCCATAGGCTCGGTGTGGGTTTCGACGTATGCTGAGCTCGCTTGTAGGCCATCTCGTAAGTGCTGCGGTTCTAAGTCTGTAGGACCAACGAACAAGCGCCTCATTTGATCAGCTGAGATTGGACACGGCTGCATTGCATTGTAGGTGCATGAAAGTATAATTGCTGCAATTCGGCAAAAGATGTTAAGAGTAGAAAGTGTGTTGGGGTAGCATCGTGTGGCTAGTGTGAAGCTATCCACAAGACGTGGAATCTCCGGTAGAAGAAAGTCGGGATACAGTTTCGGCCACAGCACCAAAACAACTATGATCACCAATCGAAGCATTTCGCAACACACTTGACAGTCCATGATTGTATGAGTAGCATAGGAATATACGCAATAAACAAAGAGGGTAACAGTTCGGCGAGTAGTACGGTCAAAGTAGATAGGGCATAAAACAGACAAGAGACAACATGACTCTATTTTCGGAAATCGGTTCTCATCTCAATTCCTCATCAGACAAAACATAATGCTCAACAAACAACGCCCATAAGCAGAGAGACCGAGGATGAAGAGACAGGCTGGAAATGAGGTGAAGGATATAAAACTTGCCTGATAATATGCAGGAAAAGACCTACCATGGGTGGACAGGATGATGCGATTGCACCTTCGGAACATCCACGCTCGGCAACAATGTTTGGAGGAATACAGAAACGGACGTCTTACCTGCTGGATCTCCTGCCGGTACTTGGCTGATTTCTCGGCCATGTCTCGCACGCTGTGCTGTTTTCGACCCTCAAACACGCCGCAAAATTGTTCTGGGATGGCAAGCTGGCTCGTCTCCCTTAAGTTCCGCCCCGGGGCTCTTCTGGCCTTCCCCAAAAGGACGAATCACAGGATTCTCGAGGGCTGGGCGCGACATAGAAGTGAGACAAGACTTCAGAGCAGTCTCAGGCTCAACCTGTGACAATAGATGGAACTGAATAGGATTTGCGGTTTATGAATGAAATATATCCTACTGTTAAGAGGAAATCTGGGTGGTCCGAGCGTCTGTCTACGAGTATCGCTCACGGTTATTACAGTAATTTATTCTACGCTACGGTGTATCATGTTCGAACGTGGATCATCTATACAGTAAGAGTCAATATCCCGCAAGCATATGTTACAAAAGTATGGTTTGAAGAAAGACATCATGCTCTACATGGTTGGCCTTGGCCTCGCCGACGAAACAGACATCACTGTGAAAGGTCTCAATGTTGTTAAAGCAGCAAAGAGAGTTTATCTTGAAGCGTACACAAGCATACTTCTAGTGGACAAGGAAAAACTGGTATGTTTTCCACGGCTTGAAGAATGGAATTCAAGAGGAATGGACCTGACGTGTTCGCAGTAGGAAGCCTACTATGGACGTGCCATCATCTTGGCCGACCGTGAAATGGTCGAGTCTGGGAGTGATGAAATTTTAGCAGGTGCAGACAAGTCCGATGTGGCTTTCCTGGTTGTTGGGGATCCTTTTGGGTATTTCTCTCTTAGCGACGCCATAGGGATGCCTGATAACCGTGGCATCCTTAGAGCCCATTGAATATCGCAAAGACAGTTGCTTACTTTCCTTAGAGCCACAACGCATACAGACCTCATCCTCAGAGCCCGAGAGCTTGCCATACCTTTTCGAAGCATTCACAATGCCTCTATCATGTCTGCTATAGGGGCTACAGGGCTACAGCTATACAACTTTGGTCAGACCGTGAGCATGGTTTTCTTTACTGAAACATGGAAGCCTTCCTCATTCTACGATCGTCTGAAAGAGAACCGCCAGACTGGACTGCACACTCTTATACTGTTGGACATCAAAGTCAAGGAGCAGTCGCTCGAGAATCTTGCAAGGGGCAGGAAGATCTTTGAACCTCCTAAATTCATGACAGTCGCACAATGTGCTAGTCAGATGCTTGAGACAGAGGAGATTCGGGGTGAAGGCGTGTGCGGGCCCCAGAGTCTTGCCGTTGGTGTTGCAAGAATTGGTGCAATAGACCAGAAGATAGCTGCAGGAACATTGGAGCAATTGAGCAGCATAAAGCTTGGGCCGCCACTGCACAGCCTAGTTTTGCTGGGTAGGAGAACACACGATCTCGAGCGAGATTTTATTCGGGATTCTGCAGTTGATCAAGAAGTCTTTGACACGGCATGGATCGAACACTGCAAACAAGAGCAATGAAGCCCAAAAGCATAGCATTTGTTGGCTACGTTCTCAACACTGGCTATGCCATGCAATGTATTAGTTTTACAATAGACCTACGGTACCTGCCATCGAACGCCAGTCTCAACGATAGGCACGTTAGACATGTATGGAAGTGATTATCATCTATTGGAATTGACCTGGATTGGGTTTTGACGTCGACCCCACAGTAGAAATGTAAATTTCGTAGCTCTGCCTCGTCAGCCTGCTAAGCGATATTTGCGTAGAATCGGATAGCCGCAGAATGTTCTCCGGCCCTTGCGCACGCTGAGGGTAACACACTACAGAGTGCTTCGGGAAAGCACTTCTTGCTCATCTCGTAAGACATGAGGCAGACTCCCTTACTGCATGCACAAACACGTGGTTTGGCGCGAGGCCCACCATGTCTGTGGATCCCAATCCCATATTTACCTGGAGCTGACCACGGTCTGCGGTTCACGTCAAGACTCATCACCTATGGAAAGTTCGTAAGATATATGCCACAGAGCATCCTCGAAGATTAATAAGAGCTGGGGCCTAGGAAACCAAACACTAAGCGCGACGGCCATGCCAGTCTACTTAGTACATGGCTTCCGTTGGCCTCGGAAGGCCATTCGTATACATATCATAATGAACAACGTTGAAGAAGCTGCACCTGATTGGCTGATGGCACCCTCAACCACGACGGCACTGATAGCCAATTTCGAGGCTATCTATCCCAATCTAATGCCCGCGCTACCGAATCTTCGATTCATTGAGCAGTACAATCCTGCGGATACAAGTACCAATGCTATAAGCCAACCTTATGCCTTCGTTACGGACAAGATTGAACGAAGCGAGACGAGTATTGATGTGGGAGAGGTGATGGCACAAGGCGTTGCAGCAGCAGGGTGGGACGCCTTGGCCGATTTGAGGGATCAACTTGCACCAGGCGAGAAGATTGGCTGGTTCGTCGTGTACAATGGGGACGAAGAAAGACTAAAAGAGGCCGAGGAAGAAACTGAAGACGACGGGGCAGGAAGTGAGGTACGTATTCTCCACGATAAGCACTCGTATTATTAGAGACTCACCCTAGAACAGGCGCACGAATCGAGCAAGAAGCACAAGCATCCATTCAGGAGGCTATTCAAGAAGGGCTACTCATGACTTTCACTCTGGCAATGCTGAGACATATCCGGATGATCCATAACTCGGCTCCGTTGAAGTCAAGTGAGGGGTGGTAGCCAACCACTTTCTCCGATTAAGGTGCCAAATAGTCACCTCTGAAACCAACGATACCCTGGTGTGACGGCTTTCAAAGTCCATTGTCTGTACATGTACGGATATCGGCGTGAAAGAGCTTGTTCCTGTCGAGCTTTCACCCAAACATCCTCAACCAGGCCGGCCACTGGTGTTCTGAGCGATTCAAATATTCTGTAGGCGGGTTTCCTTGAATGTGTTCACCCAGCAGCGACCTGGGGGAGAGATCATTACTTAGAAGAGCATAGGTATAATCAAGAGATCTTCGTCGGCCTTTGAGGTTTATCGTCCAGCATATAGCCTAATTGTTGATATTGAGGCTCTTTCTCCCCCAAGTCTAACGATCACAGGTCGTCCAAACTTGGTATTATTGCCGAGTACTGATGACGTTCAAGTCCAACTACTGTGCTACCGATACTACATTGCCCTAAACAGTAAGCCAGTACTATCCCTCAAACCGTCAAATCTGCAAATAACACCTCACCTGGAGGCTCGTGCGAGCGGCTGACTGTCAACGTCGGGACTCTGTGGGAAGAATGCAGAGCGGGCATAGAGTCTAGCTCTTCATTCCCTTAACCACCATCCTGTGAGGGGTTTAAAGGCCGTGGTGGATTCGCCTGCTGCAGGCTTGCGTAAATTCATATGCACACACAGCGGCATAATCTATTTCCAGCTTCGAATCTCGATTCAAATATTTGAGGAGAAATCGCAGTCCCGTGATATTCCAGTTTAATCGAAAGATGTCTGGTGAATGGATGCAATCACACCCTTGAGTGAAGTTGTGTTTGAAGATGTCATGATCGCTGATGCAACAGCCCCAAGGAAATCCTCAGATACCACTATCTCTGGGACATGAATAACCTCAAGTGCCTGCTAAAGCTCGGGTCGCTTATTCAAAAGCCGCGGGTAGCGATTATGAGATCTTTTAACAGGACAAGCATTCTATCGACATTGATAACTTTTTAATGGCTAAAAGCTGTATGGATGCTATTACAAGCTCTTCAAAGATATTGTGCAGCTTGACGGTTAGCTTCTCATTTCTGCTGTAGTACAGCGACCCTTTGCAGTTTTTCATTGGCTCTTAATTCACCCAGCATTTACAATAATAGACATGTGCTACAAGGCTTGTCGAGGTATAATTGTGATCATGCTCTGTTTAATTCTTCTTACTTTCATCACGATTCTCGTCTCGAACTTCCGGCAAAACTTCGAAAAGAAATCATATCAGTAGATCGGAGCCGCAATCCTACTACTGTATGTACCTACTTAAGAATGAGCCGTCACCAATTATTGACAGCCGTGCTTTGGTCCTCAAAACCGTCATCTGCGATATATTGCGGACGACTCTCAGGTCTAGATTAATGATGAGGACATGTGCATGAGCTTGATAGTTCCAAGGCAATGGCAATGTCCCCAGACACCAACAACTCCGCCCCTCAATCCGTCCACGAACCATGCATCGCAAAACCACGGCACCCCATCCCCTCCTGCTCTGCAACGACTCATCCCAATCGCCCCCGTCCAAAAAAAAAAAACACGTACGTCGGCGAACAAAGCAAACATAAACACCCCCTGCCTAACTAACGATCCCACGCGACCACAGCAGCTACTGTAGCGTCGAGCAGACTACAGTCAAACCAAACCCCCGTCTCCTAGTCACGAACGCAATGAAATTAACACACCGCACGAATGGGTGAGAGAAAAGAAAAAAAACTTCCGTCTCGCGATAGATTATGAAGGCGGGAGAAGGGGAGCGTACGTTCGCCCCCGTATGGCGATCTGCCGGGACATGCGGGGTGCGGTGTATCTAATTGTTATCTAGATGAAGACCAGCCAGCTAGACCTCTCACTGGCATGTCTCGTGCAATTGCCGTCTCACTGGTTGCAAACTGATTTCATGGGAGGGCCAAACTGAGCGGAAGCAAACGGAGTTGTTTCTGGGAGTTGTATTCTCGGATTTTGAAAAGGTGGTTGAATTCACTATGATGGTGTTCGCGTCAAGGTCGGCAGCGTCGTTAGTGCCACTGTCTCTATCGATCTAGCCCGTGACTGACTAAAGTTTGTGTAAAGTCATTAACAACATCGAATTAGCCAGTCATATAAGTCCTACCCAACTCGGTCAACTTCCCCTCCCCATCCAACATAACCGCCCACCTCCCCACCGTCCCACAATCCCTCATAGGCCCAAACCAAGCATACCTCTCCACCCACTCCAATGTATCCAAATACGCACAACTTTCCCTCGCAAACCCCTCCACATGCTCCCTCCCCAACGGACTCTCCACGCTCCAATTCGTACTCGCAAACTCGGTAATCCACACCGGCTTCTCCGCTCCCAGCCGATGATGCGTGCTCCAGATGTAGTCATAGAACTGCCCCAGCGTTTCGCCATACCAGTGCACGGCCCAGAAATCCACGTCGCTGTGGCCTGCGCGGATCAGCCGCGTGAATTCCAGGAGCCAGTCGACGCCCTGCGGGGCGGACGAGATGCCGGGGCTGCCGCAGCGGATTCCGAGCTGGCGCAGGGGCTGGATGTGTTGGATGTGTTGGAGCCATTTTTCGGCGGCGAGGGTAGCGGGCATGTTGGATTGGGAGGGAAGTTCGGGCTCGTTGAAGGCTAGGATTGCGGGGGAGGAGGCTGCTTTGCTGCCGAGTGACTCGATGTTGACGTCGTTCCACTACATGGGGATGAAATCGAGGGAGGAGGGCTGGAGGTTTGGGTTCGGGGACCAGTTGTAGAACCAGGAGATTTTGGAGGGGGGTTTGGTGAAGGTGATGATTGGGTCGGTGTTTGTGGATGGCCAGCAGAGGCCGCGTTTTGATGGGGGGGCCATTGGTGGAGAGTGCGTAGTGCTGAGTGGGTTATGGTTGGTATCTTCAGTGATCCTTACACATGGGATAGGTAAGCTGTTGTAGTTTTGCATGAGGAATCAGAATCCCAGGGGGTCCGATCCTCTATTACATCCATGACATCCATTCTGCCTCCTTTGTCTGCTGTTTTGCCGCTCTTCCCGGATACAAAGAATGTATGAACGCTGTTGTGATGGAACCTTACCTTGAGGTATCTGCTGGCTTGGTGGGGTATCTGCTATCGAGGGTCAGGCCATCCCGACTGCCAAGTCCACACTTGCATTGAATCGCTTTGAGAATTAGCCTGCTCAAGAGTAAAGATAACCAATGAGAAGGCCTCGTGAAACGACGTCAAGACTAAGGTATCTCATATCGGACGCATTACCTGCAAGTTGGGAGCTTCCTGAAGGTAAGGTATTGCCTCAGGACCTCAGACGTGTAAATGCAACTAAACCCCTTCGGGTTACCCGTAGGCTGCGAAGTCATCCAGTGGGTCGCTAACCCAAAGGGACTGAGGGGAAGAGGCTAACCCGAAGGGGCTTAGCCACTGTAACACGTCTGAGGTCCTGAGGGCCGAGGCAAGTAAGGAGTGCTTCGGCTCATACTCCGAACGTACATTAGATCCATGTTTGTCTGCCCATAGATATTCTGTTTCTAAGGTAGTCAATCATACCCCGCTTAGACATAGCTCAGCTAGCGATTTAGAGAACGGTGGACGTATACCTTATTGTTGTGTGCATCTTCATGGATGTTCAATGAAAGGCAGAGCTTTCTCTTGTCCTTCAATTTCAAGTTGTTTGGCCTTCCATTAAACCCTCTATTTCCCTGTTTTGAAAAAAGACTCATCCCTTGACCGCGACTTCCACCATGGGCCATCAGCCAAGCCGGTTCGACGTTGGTTGACACCTTGGCAGACCCGATTGTTGTTCTAAAGTAGGGCTGCCGCAACTGACAAGCATCCGAATTCAGTTCATGCTTCCCCCGCAATTCTTCTAATTTCGCTGCGTCACCTCAATTGCGATGAGCTCTCACCTGGGCAATTATTGCGGGGTGATCATCGTAACCGGAGTGCGCTGTGGATAGCCTTTATCCGGCCTGATGAAGGGCATAAAGCCGTTGGGTTCGCTCCTAATGGCTTCTGGGAAGTCGGTAGTCAAGGTTTTCAATATCTGGAAATTGCACTGTTGCCAAAATGTTTGCATCTACACTTCTCGTGGCTCTTGGCGCAACTGTCGCAGTTGGTCAGATCGTCTACATCTCTGCTAAGGATTCCAATGGGTGGGTAGAAGCCGAACATGGTCCTTCTCGTTCGGTTGAAGTAATCGTCATCACCCTAGGCACACTCTTCCATCCTACTCCCCAGCCAGACCTCCAGCCATTCCACTGGCCGTCAGGTCGCCATACACTAATGCCTGGTCGTCTACATCGAACAATGGTACATTGAACACCAATGGTGTCATTTTCTGGTATGAACAAGTCTTGTGAGATAAGTTACATACGGATACTGACTGGCTACCCAAGGCCTGGCCCTCCGCTTGGGTGGGAAGGGGTGAGCTCCGACACGTGTGTGGCTATCCCAACAACCGCTAAACGTTGATAGATGGTTACTGTCGATGGCATCACGTATGAATATCTGGGGACGGGTTCAAGGACAGTCCCAACGCTACCGAATCTGAAAACCGCAACGCCTCTGGCAGTATCTTACGACTCCCAATACTCGAACTTTACATTCGCTGTAGGCCCTGTCGAGGTTACCGCCAGCTTTTTATCGTCTGTCTTACCCCAGGATTTATGCCGGACTAGTATCCCACTCAGCTACCTAACCACTAGTGTGCGGTCAACAGACAATGCCACGCATAGCGTTCAAATGTACAGCGATGTGAATGCTGCATGGATTGCCTACGAGTCCAACGCAACAGTACAATGGAACATGTACCAAGGATCCGAGCTTGCTAATGGGAGTGCTAGTGGAAATAGCTCATCTGTCTACAGCTGGTAAGACCTAAGATGTTGATTTAGTTGAAGTCTTTGTGCTAATATATTCCCAGGATGATCCATCTGGCACATCCATACGAGTTTGCGGAAGAAAATGACTTTCCTCTATGGGGTAACTTCACTTATTCATCGAGCCCGATGAACGCGAAGAACTTCAGTTTTCAAAGCGGCTACTCTAGCGATCTAAGGTACAACTACGTCATGCAGCACTCGCTGCAAGATGTTGTAGACTCGAATTACCGTGGATTTGGCTCCCGTGAGCCTGTGTTTGCGTATGCTCACGACTTTGGCTCGGTTTCCTCGGCATCTGCGATGTACACCATAGGATCAGTCCAGCAGCCTATGATACGGTATTTAACAGCTGAGGGTGTCATTCCATTGCAGCCATGGTGGAACCATTGCTACGGTGACATCTTCCAGATGATTCAGTTTCACTTCAATGATTTCTCGCAAACGCAACAACTAGCAGCGCAATGGGAAGCTCAGCTAAAGGCGGATGTTGATACATACTACAACTCGAACAACGCCATTGTCTACAGCAATAGTACTCCCAGTGCGCCTCCTTCATATGCCAACGGCATGGCAGGATACCACAACGGAACATCTCAATACTCTGAGCAGTACATCTTTGACCCGACGAACTCTTATGGATTCCTCAATCCTGATAACTTTAGTGGAGTTGCCATTCCTGACGTCAGCGAAGCCGAGTCATACTATTCGATTGTAGCGCTTTCAACCCGTCAAATCATGGGAGCTTACGTCTTGACTGAACGCCCTTCAGGCGGGTCCTCGAATATGAGCACCAATACTTCTGAGCCTCTGATGTTCCAAAAAGAAATTTCCTCAGATGGAAATGTTAACACCGTGGACGTCATGTACCCCGCGATGCCATTCTTCCTCTATGCCAATCCTGAGCTACTGAGATACAACCTTGAGCCTTTGTTCCAGAACCAAGAAGGGGGATTCTATCCCAACGGCTACTGCATGCATGACCTCGGCAGTCATTTCCCCAACGCTACTGGCCATGTGGAAGGCAATGACGAGTATATGCCTGTGGAAGAGAGCGGCAACATGATCATCATGACTTACGCATACTACAAGTAAGTTGCACTTCGATTCGTAGCTTTCCCACTCGAATTTGCTTCCATTTTGGCAGAAGAGATACCGCCATCTCCAGGAATAGGAAGCGCCATATGCTAACTATACCCCAGGTTCTCGAACAACTCCGCCTTCATCAATCAACACTACCCCAAGCTCCAACAGTTTGCCGAATACCTCCGCCAATACTCTCTCCTACCCGGTCTCCAACTTTCTACTGACGACTTCGCCGGCCAACTTGTCAACCAAACAAATCTCGCAATCAAAGGCATCGTTGGCCTGCGCTGCATGGAGTCCGTCGCAACCATCGCCTCCGACTCTGCCTCTTCGTCTAACTATTCCCAAACCGCTCAATCTTACTACTCTGAGTGGAGATCCCTGGCCATTGACCCCACAGAGAAGCATACGCTCCTATCCTACCAATGGCGTTCCTCCTATGGCCTCCTCTACAACACCTACCCGGACGTCTTGCTCGGCCTAAACTTCATCCCTCAATCCCTTTACTCCATGCAATCCGCCTGGTACCCCACCGTCTCCCAACTCTTCGGTGTTCCTCTCGATAATCGCCACTCCTACACCAAATCTGACTGGGAAATGTGGACCGCCGCTACTTGCTCTCCTAGCACTAGACGCCTATTTGTGAATGCTCTTGCGTACTGGCTGAATAGCACGAGTACGGATAGGCCGTTTACAGACTTGCATGAGACCATCGACACAGGGAGTTATCCGGCGAGTCCTGGGCCGATCTACTTCAATGCCCGGCCTGTGGTTGGAGGACATTTCTCGTTGCTGGCGCTGGTGAGGAGGGATGAAATGGGCGGAGGAAATCCTAGTATGAGTGGTGGAAGTGAGATGATGAGTAGTGGGAATGGGACGATGACCCGGAGTGGTTAGATCAACGATTGAGGGAGAATCGCTGTCCGTGGAAAGGGAAGATAGAGTGGCGTTCGATGAGAATACGTATATGAATTGAAGAGCAAACAGCCAATGTATAACAGACCCTTCTCAAACACCCTCACTTATACCCGGTGCTTTCACATTCAGGCGCCTTTTGACTCCTTCGCCGAGCCTTATGGTAGGGCTGAAGCTGACGCTATCTGTTTTGTAAAGTAACGCCGTGCTTAACGACCAAAACATCAGGAACACAACAAAGGCTCTCCATCGCTTCTACGCACTATGTGTATCGCTGAGATATACAAACCCCTTCCTTCGACCCGAACAACGCCCTAACGATAAGCCCACCGAACCATGTCCGCCCCTCCCAAAGCCTCCGCAAACGACACTTCCTTCCGCAAAACCTGGGATCGTAATGAATATGCCGCCAAAGCCGAAGCCAGGGAGCAAAAATACAAGGAAGAAGGCGCTGCTCGCGCTGAAGCCAAATCGCAAGGCCGCAAATACTTTCCCCGCGCCTCCACTCCTCCTGATGCCAAAGAAACCGAATCTCGCACCAACCGCCTTGATGTCAGCGCACATGTCGGCAAAACCTCTCTCGTGCCCGCTGGTGCCGCCACGGGAAAGAGAGGACGGGGAGCGGGATTCTACTGTGCTGATTGCGACTTGACGTTTAAGGATAACCTGCAATTCGTAGATCATTTGAATTCGAGGCAGCATATGATGAATACGGGCCAGAGTGGCGAAGTTAGGAGAGCGACTTTGGAGGAAGTGAGGGAGAGGCTGGCTCACCTGATTAGAAGGAGGGAGGAAGAGAAGATAGGGGCGGATACGGTTGTGGATTTGGGGGAGAGATTGGTGAAGAGGGGGGAGGAGGAGGAGAAGTTGAGGGAGGAGAAGAGAAGGAAGAGGAATGAAAGGAGGAGGAAGACGGAGGGGGGTGTGGGGGTTAAGAGGGAGGAGGTGGAGGGTAATGGGATTATATGTTGAGCTGCGGATAAATGGATCGATCATGTTACAATCGCCAAAGGTGTTATTCTATTCGATCGTCGTCATCCGACGCAACTACCGTACCTCGTGCGTCTCGCCAACAAGTTTTTCGATCTCACCTACCACCCTACGCTTGATCAGGACAGCAACGTCAGAATCCGCATTCCAACTCCCTCCGAATAGTACGAGCATCCCCCTCTAGACATATATCAGGGCGCCATTAATTGTTCAGTGGATCGGCAGAAAGGAGTTACGGCAGGCTGCTAGCCAGTCATGGCCTGAGACAACCCTACTCGTATTGGCCGCAATCATTCCAGCTGCATTTACTGTAGCTCTGACTGTCACATCAAAGGTTATGAGCACGAGCGTCTAGCCCTCGAATTAGATAGCGAGTCATCCTGCAAGATTCCTACAATACGGTCTCCACAGCTCCTCGCGGCACCCGCGAGGGCAGACATGCTGGGTCGATTTACGATGCGCATACTCAGACTATGGTCGCTTTGGCAGATGGATCTCCATATTCAGGACGGGTTTTGGTGATGCAGGCAATAGCGAGTTTTCTACTAAGAAAACGTCCTGAGTACCTTAGCGGACTAACACCAAAGCTTTTTACGGTTTGAGATCGACCCAGCAGTGGAAAACGTCAAGCAGTCAAAAGAACTGTGAATAAACCGTAGAAAAACGCTTAAATTCGTAATCAAACGGTAATACTACGAGGTCAACTGTTCATGTTAGTGGATTGATCTTAAACCGTTAAAACCTACTACCCTTGGTCTGCTAAGGTAAGGTAGATCGAGTACGTAGTTTTTTCTTTCTTTTTTTCTCTTCATTTTAACGTGAAGGCTATGAAGCACGGCATACTATCTACGTATATAGATACACATAGAGTCGTACTGACGATGTATGTAGTATGAAAAAGCTCTCTGCGTGAAACAGGCTTCTTAGAGCTAAAAAACCACACTGTTGTTTACTCTAGTAGTCGCTGTAACCTGAATCCACTTTCCATACCCAGTCAGATGGGCTCAAGGAAATTCTGCTGCAAGCAGCCGACTCAAAATCCTAGACAGTACATCCCGTAGACCAGTTGTACATTGTGCAATCACATCGATAAAATGGGCGACGAAGAGCTATGCCCGAGGTTGCGAGCTGGTCGTGCGAGTAACAGATCACGGGCTCCGCGTTATTGTGAACTGTCTATATGACCAGGTGGTCACATAGACAACTCGAAATTGTGAAGGCTGGCCACTTCGACGTGAGCTTTCGGTTTGATCTCGCCACAGTCCTTCCCACCATAACCCTTCAGATTTCCGTTACGATCCCGATAAATCGTCTAAAGCGTTGTCGCTTTGCAATGACATTGCCATCAGTAGCTTGTCCAAACGCTTGAAGGAGCGTAATAAGCTCATTTCCTGCTACAAATTAGAACAAAATATATGAGGAGTAGAAGAATATTACTTACCGGAAAGCTGCGCTAACGCTCTATCATTCTCTGAAAATTCATCGACAGGGTTATTTCGTTCGATCTTTTATTGAATAAAGAGGTATGTCGAGACGATTGATAGCGGAATTATGGAGTCGTGCAAGAGCATTCGCCTCACTGAATAGTTGTAAGTAAATAATGGTATCGAAAAGATATAGCACTCTTACCTTGCATCGAATCGTGCTCCCATTTCATTTCGAAGGTCGCCAATAGCTTGAGTGATGTTCTGTAATTGGGTAATGATGATATCGCCTTGGTTGAACGCTGGTATGTTTGGGAACTGTGATATTTGACGAGCAGCATGTTCGAAGCATTGTGCTAGCTCTGTGAACTCTGGCTGACGTGGCTGACGTGGTTGAGGTTGTGCATTCATGATATCAATGCTTGAAAGTTGTTCTGATGTGTACGGAGTAGAAGAAGAAAAGATCGAATTGCACTGTCAAGCCACTAGAGTAACCGGGGGTGATGAAAGCGGCTTCCTCAACACTTCAAGGTAAATTACTAGAATAAAAAAAAAAAAAAGGCACTCAGTCTGTAGCAGCTTCGCTCTTATCTTCTAACAAATTATTCTGTTTTTTTTGGGCTTTTTCTACAACTACCAAGTGGAATTGCAGGATGTCAGGGGGGAAACAATCGTTTCCCCCATTGAGCCACCCATTTAAATAGACAAACGAAGGCATTTATTCATTTCTTAAAAACTGTCGAATCATCAATGCATTTACTGTAGCTCTGACTGTCACATCAAAGGTTATGAGCACGAGCGTCTGGCCCTCGAATTAGATAGCGGGTCTCCATAGCTCCTGGCGGTACCCGCAAGGGCAGACACGCTGGGTCGTCGATTTACGATGCGCATACTCAAACTATGGTCGCTTTGACAGATGGATCTCCAAATCCAGGACGGGTTTTGGTGATGCAGGGAATAGCGAGTTTTCTCCTAAGAAAACGTCCTGAGTAAGGTAGATCGGGTACGTAGTAAAAACTGGGGCGGAAGACGGTGGGATACTACATACCTTACATACGGTTGGCAGAACAATGAGTCATAGTCAGCTAGTATCGAAGCGGATCAGTGGCAATGTTTTCATTCTTTTTTTATAGAAAAAGTGGCACAGTACTTGAAATACTAAAATAGAGAAGCACCTCAGAGATGAAAGGTTTAGGTCGAAACCCTAATTTATCACGTGAAGCTTTTCTTACAAGAGATAGAGTAAGATAAGATAATGCAACGGCGGGATGGTGCCAATATTTTGTCCTAAGAACTACTCTCCAGGAAAAGATCTTAGAACAACAGAAATCCTTTCTTCACAAAGCTCAATTGTGTACCATAAGCCGCGTACGAATATCACATCTCATTCATAATGGCATTCTTGTTCTCTCGCGCAGCTTCACGCCCACTTACAGCTTTGAACCATCCCATCCGACGCCAATGTGTCCAGCACAACCCCACGCTCCTCCATCGAACATTCGCAACGCCTGCTACCGGAGAACAACCACGGCTTCGGCTGGGTACTGTAGCTCCGAATTTCAAGGCCAAGACTACCCAAGGCGATATTGATTTCCATCAATGGATCGGCGACAAATGGGCGATTCTTTTCTCACATCCTGCGGATTTTACGCCTGTTTGTGAGTGTGAAAATTGACTGTGGAGTCCATGTCGCTCGCATGAAGAGTCTAATCGACGGCTTTCGATAGGCACTACCGAACTGGGAGCTTTTGCGAAGCTGAAACCGGAGTTTGATAAGAGAGATGTGAAGCTTATAGGCTTGGTATGTCAACCGCCCTCCATCAAGTCTTAAAAACAGTTCCACCTACTAACCCCCTTGCTCTCTTCAAAGTCCGCCAACGACCTCTCCTCGCACGATGCCTGGATCTCCGATATCAACGAAGTCGCCTCCACAACGCTCACTTTCCCCATTATTGCCGACGCCTCTCGTGAAATAGCCTGGAAGTATGATATGGTTGACTCCCAAGACCTGACCAATGTCGACCAGAAAGGCATAGCTTTTACAATCCGTAGCGTGTTTGTTATTGACCCGAATAAGAAGATCAGATTAACAATGATGTACCCAGCCAGCACGGGGAGAAATACCAGGGAGGTGTTAAGAGTGGTGGACAGTTTACAGACGGGGGATAAGAAGGGCGTGACAACGCCAATTGACTGGGTTATGGGAGATGACGTGATTGTGCCACCGACTGTCTCGACGGAAAATGCGAAGAAGAAATTTGGGGAGGTGAGGGAGGTCAAACCGTGAGTTGCTGCTTCGGTCGCTCAAGTAAAGGCTTAAAAGCTGACGAGATCCGATGCAGCTATCTTCGATATACGAATGTAGGGAAGTGAAGACATACTTAGTATTGAAAGTTATCAGACACGCATATTCTCACAGGCTATCCTCACCATGCTGCGAGAGTTACTTTTCGCAGTCACGGAATTGCTCGCATCTAGTATGTATATCTACTTATAGATACCCGTTAGCCTCCAAATCTTGCTTGCTCATTCTCCCTATCTTGTCCCACCGCGCTCTCATTACTCTCCACAATCTATTGATTCCACAGCAGACTTTTCGAACCAACCGCCGGAGAGTTCCAATGAACTCCGCGGCTAATCAATTCAACAGCTTCTAGATCCGCTTCTCGGATTCTGGATACTGTTCAACAACCTCTTGTGGCTTGACTTTAGTACAACGGGCCGTCCAAAAATCAAGCATTGGGTTTAAACTCATTGTCCATGTCTCTCAGATTTGTGCAACAGCTCTGGCGGCGTTCTTGACATCGTCTGACCTGATCGCCATTATTTCGCCATTCTCTTTTGAAATGAACGGCTCCTTTGCATACTGGCTTACCGTCCTGGCTGCTTGACTAATCCTGCTGGAGAATGCACGACGGAAACGTTCTTCTGCCATGTCTGGGGTTTCAAGAAATTGAGAAATTTAGATTGGGGTTTTTAAAGAAGCTATGCGTAAATAGACCTTTGACTCTGAACAAGGCGAATTGTGGGATCAAACGCGAAAAGCGTCTAAGTTGAAGCGAAAGAAGGCAGAGACAGCAGCCAAGCATGTGAAACACTCACTTGTTGACTGCCGTAGATATTCGACATAAAACCATACGAGGTGTTGTATCGTATACAAGTCGTTGTGGAATCGTTCGGTTACCTCAAGCACGTTCAATTCCAACGTTTCGGTTAAGATGGGTCCTGTACTCTCAGATTTGCTCTGTGCGTTGCCAAGCTCGCCAGATTTGGGAATTTATCGCTGGAGCCCGGGATATGGAGTTGACTGCTTGGCCACGAAAGCTTTGCCCTACCGATTTTTGATTCAAGGTTCGGTTGCGACTGTGGTGGAAGGAAACTGGGCTTCGAAAGTGAGAATTCACTATTTTCTGGATCGTCATCATCCCGAACTTTGATGCCTTCGATGTCGATATGATCGTTTCCATGACCTCCTCCGCGAATTCTAGGCATAGCGTCTTTCTGTTCCCTCTTTTCATCGTCCGAAACCTCCTTATGTGTTTTGTAAAACCAACGCCATCTTATTCTTAAAGTTTCTTGTATTTCCTTTAATTCTAGTTCAATATCCTCTTCGGTTATTTTGAGCGTGCCCTCAAGATATCTCTTTACAGTTTCAGTCGCTTCGATCACGTATAATGACTCTTGTTCGTTGTCGTCGCAAGCTGTCGGCAATTCTATCATGCACTGTTCCCAAATTCTCCCAACACTTCCAACAACGCCTGATGTTATCCATGTCCTTTGTCCTCCTGTTTCCGGTTTTGGTTCTCCGCATTCGTTGCACCAATTTCGATGAAGCTCCTCTACCGTTTCCAGTAATGCTTCGATCTCTTCCCAGAAGTCAAAATGGATCATGATAGTCTTCGTGTCGCTAAGCACGTCTGTTACACTTCAGTACCCTATTCATTGCGTTTCTCGCAGCAAGGACTTTCAACATGTGCAAAGCCGTTGCGCAACAGAGTTCCAGTCTCAACACTCAAAAAGTCGAATTAAGAAGATTGGCAGACTTCTAGCTAAGAATAATGCGAAGAAGAACAAAGTCTTGAAGCTCACAATTGGCCTTGAAGTCCTCGTATAATTGCAGCATACTTAGCAAAGTGTTCAAAGCGTCTCGCAAGCGGATCATGGTCATGGAGCCTGCTTCTGTTAGACCCGGGGAGGTCGTCTCGGTTCCTACGGTCGAGAATTCCGTTCAGCTTTCATCATCATTGCCGCCCCCACGAGGACGAGACTTGAAGTCGTCCTGTAGCTGCTCGTGGAGTGACTCTTTTCCATGATCATCTTCGAGCTCTTTCTTGGCCTTTTCCACTATTGCGTGCGTAGATTCCAGTAACAAATCCATCAGGTTTTTGAGGTTTATGTTCATTCTGTCTAGTTCCGTCTCCATCTTTTGCAGTGGAAGCTCCAAGACTTGCCGTCCGGTAGCTGCAAGATTCTCTGCTGCTCTCTCCAGTTGGCCTGACACGCTCTGCGAGGATTCTAGACGGAAACGCCACGCCTGGTTGGAAGCCATCTCGACGTTTCTAAGGTCCTCCATGATTCTCCTCGCATAAAAATTTGGAGACTGTACGGAGGACGTGTCTTTTCTGATGTTAGAAGCTTTCGCGATAAGCGGTGCAAGAGTCAAACTCCAGAGCAGATGAAATTCGTACCTTTAGTATTATCCCGAAATCTTTTGTAGCTGGCTAATGTCTTTTGCAATTCTGTTAAGGATTCAATCAGACGCGTGTCGCTCTCATGTATTCCTCGCACCAGTGAAGCAGGATTTTCTGTGGTGGTCAGAGTATTTATATTCTCATCATCACTCTCAGAGCTGCTATTGCCTTCGCCCCTCTGTCTAGCTGTGACGTCGCTGGAGACTCCTTGCATCGGATTCATCCTCGGCCCCGGATCTGCCTCCTTCGTAGCGTTTACCGCAGGTGGAGCAGGTGGAGGACGTAGACGTGGGCGCGGACGAGGCGCAGGAGATGGAGAAGGCGGAGTCGAAGGTCGCGGAGGTCGCGGAGGAGGAATACCGTTGGGCTTAGGTGCTCCCCCATTCCTCCCTTCCACACCAACCCTTGCCGCAGCAACACCAGCTAACCAATCCTCGACATTAGCAACCAGCGAATCACGCCGACTCGATGGATGCCTTGAACTTTTCATGCAATTCTCAGGCTTACATTTCGGAACCTTCACCTGATTATCACCCTTAACAGCACGACAAGAATAATTCCACTGTGGAACTCTAATATTTGGTGGTCTTGGAGGCATCTTTGGTCGACTAGGACCTTCAGTACGAGTCTCAGGCTCACTTTGCGGCTTGGCCACTACAACATTGCCGTCGTCTTGCGATGGAGAACCAAGTCGGGGGCGGTTAAGGGGTGTTGTAGGCAATATTGGCAAAGATAAGTTTGGTTGAGTTATGGGGCTCTCTGATTGAGGCAAAGGAGAAGGAACTTTAGATTGCGATGGAGATGGGCCGTCGCGAAAGGAGGATGTAGGGAAGGCGTAAGGGTAGGGATGAACAGGTGGCGTCCGAGGATGGGTTGGGGAAAATGTTTCGCGAGAGTCCATGCTTGCCAGCAGGAATTGAGGGTGGTGATTAAGGAAGTGTAAGTGGAGATCTTGAGTGAAAGTGAGATGTGGTGAAGAGGCTGGACGAGAAGGAACAGGGCTATTTATGAATGATCTATGCGATCTTATGGTGAGATGGTTGCGTGATGAGGGTGGTGTTTGTGGGTTGGGCTATGGAGCCAGCGAACGGGGAGCAAACGAGGTGTTCATGATCAGTGACGATACGGCTCTCGGGCTAACGAGGTGAGACTGAACGAATTGCTGACGTGGATTCCAGGAGTGCCATAATTTGCACGTTTGTGTGAAAACGAAATTTTTGGTAGGTGTCCGCCTTTTCGTTACGTTAAACTAGGCTGGATCGGATGCGTTGGATCTCTTAGTTAACAAATCATGTAGACAACCCTTGCTAAGCATTGGCAGCTACGGCGGGATCTCATTACCAATATGTCGATGGTGGTTGGTAGGAGCTCTGACAGTAAGGAAGATGGCTCTATGCGGCTTGAGAGACATGGTCCAAGAAAAGAGGAAAAAGGGACTGATCGTTGGTCATCAGAGGTATGTAGTCGTAATTTGTGAATCCTTCCCTATGACAGTCAATCTGTCAACTGCATCTTTGTGTTTTTCGATGTTCAGCAATCTAGGTATTCAACAACCCTGAGCATCTACCTTTCGCTGCTACTAACGGCTACTACAGAACTTTTCTCTTGTCCCTGGCATACTCCGCCATTTCTCTTATCATTCGTTCGACGCCTTCCTTCATAAGAGGCTTCCAGTTCCCAGCAATTTCAAACTCCGTCTTCAACTTCTCTACCAGCTCTCGCCCCACCAAATCCTTCCTCATCTCCCCATGTCCCTCATACAACTTCAAAGCAGGACCGTTCAGCCACTGCGTCTGAATCTCAATCGCTTTCCCCACGATCTTGAGTGTACTCCACCACGGTAGACCAGAAGTCAAATCCCTTATCTCATATAGGCTTCGTGCGAGGTCGTCCGCTTCTTTCAGGCGGTTAATGGCCCGATAGATTTCATCAAGATGAGACTCGCAGTTGTCTTCCCATATTCTAATATCTAGCAGCCAACATCAGGTCAGTCAGTCAGACTATTTGCTGGCCGAAATGCACTGGGAGTTATTTCCAAGTAACCGCGTCATTAGCATCCTCAAAAACTCACCCTCACAACTTCTATCAAACTCTCTATACAGATCCAGCACATTGTCTAGCTCTGTCAAGCGATTGCGTAGACGGATGACAGCTGTGATGCTGGGTAGGATGCTTGAAGGGAGGGAAAATCTGAACGTGGATTGGTCAAAAGGAGGAATATTAAATGGGTGAAGGTCCATCGTGGATCTTAGGGACAACCAGGTACGTAGACTTTTGGGATGATCTTTTTAGCGATGGCAATGAAAACGATGGTAGTAATAAGGATTCAACGTTTGGGTGAAGTGACTTAAATGAAGAATTCGAATGAGTTGCCAGTAGCCAGCAGAGAGGACAGTGGTATATTTGACAATCAGCAATGACCGCAGCTACGTGGCTTCCCAGTGTCAACATGCGCCTTTCAAGGCCGCCAGTATCGAAGACGAAGTAGAAAAATACTAGTCCAGCAGAGCGCTTGCCAATTATGGATTTTATCAAAAATCATCGTTGTTCAGCAAATATGATCCATCCTCGCTGGCTACATCGTCACAGTCACAAACATCCAATTCAACGCACCAGATAATCAGCAGTCCGACAAGATAGAACCTATAAATCTGGTGTTTCCCAACCAGTAGAAGAGGCCATTATACATGAGTCACATATTCTGGGATTACTTAGGTTTTCATAAGTTAACCTTGATTTTCCATCGAAGTTCACTCAAAAAGGGCAGCATGCAGAGAAATCATACTTCAGAGTCTGCTGACGACCACGGTGCACAGCGTTCGGACTGTGGTCCTCCTCAACAGGTTAACCCGTGCTTTTCCTTCGAGGAAATTATTGACAGTAGTAAATTCATTGACAGCAGCCGCAACGCTGTTGATATCAACGACACTTCAAATACAGATACCAAGGGCATGCCAAATGAAGATAAACATAACAGTCTAAATGAGGATACCAACGACATTTCAAATACAGATACCGACATCTCAAATGAAGATACCAATGACAGTTCAGATGAAGCTACCAACGACACTTCAAATAAAAACACCATTGCCATCTAGGGTCACACCAGTCAACTTTACAGCCGCCTGCACGATTTGCACTCAGCGTTAACCCTTTACAACGAATTCGACGACATCTGCCCCGGTAAGTCCAGCCCTCTCACTCTAACCGCTCATCACATTACCCCTGCGTCCACAACCCCCTCCAAATAAACCAACCTAACCAGCATTCCCAGACAACCCCCCCCTCTGGTCCTACTTCCACATCATTTTCCTTGACCAAATTACCGTCGTATACCTTGTGATCGAAGTCCTGAAACTAAAGGAGCGGAACGCCGATGTTGGGTTTTTGGCGCAGTTAGCACGAGAGCTAGTAAATGTAAACGTGGAGGTGAAGAAAGAGCCAACTCAATCCCTAGCGCTGGGACAGGAGAGAGGGGCTGTGAGGATGAGAATCGAGAGGTACCTGAGTGTGTTTCGTAAGGACTGGCAGCATGTGGCGACGGCGGAGCTGGCGGAGATGAGGAAGGGGTTGATGCAGCAGGTGATGAATACAGGGGAATCTGATGTTCGGGTTTGATTAGGTTTTAATTTGTCCGCATCGTTGGCTCTTGGTATGTCCCAAAATTGTGGACTTTAACTATAATAATAATAATAATAATAAAAGGCACTCAGTCTGCAGCAGCTTCGCTCTCATCTTCTAATGAATCGTTCTTCTTGTTATTATTATTTTTAATAGGCTTTTTCTTCAACTACCAAGTGGAATTGCAGGATGTCAGGGGGAAGAACAACCGTTTCCCGGCCAGCGATGGAACCCACCTGTACTCGGTGCTGGCTACGAACCTTCTGTCTAGTCACAGAAGAGCCTAGAGGTTACCAAACAGACAAATCGACACGTCGATTGAGACCGAGCATCGCGTCGCGATGCTCACAAACAATAAGTCCACATGGCTAGGTGATCATGTGGCCAAATAGCGAACGGAAGCTCACGTCGAAGTTGCCAGCTTCCACATACATAGATCTACGATAACGGAAATCTGTTACTCGCACAGCCAGCTCGCAACCTCGGGCATAGCACTTCGTCGCCCATTTCATCGGTGTGATTGCACAATGTACAACTGTTCTACGCGATATACCGTCTAGGATTTTGAGTTGACGGCTTGCAGCAGGATTTCCTTGAGCTCATCTGACTGGATATGGAAAGTGGATTCAGATTTACAGCGACTACTAGCATAAACAACAGTGTGGTTTTTTAGCTCTAAGAGCCTGTTTCACGCAGAGAGCTTTTCCATACTACATAAATCGTCGGTACGACTCTATGTGTATCTATATACGTAGATAGTATGCTGTGCTTCATAGCCTTCATTGGCTGCATAAGCACGTTAAAATGAAGAAGAAGAAAAAAAACAACCGTTTCCCCCTATTGAGCCACTTATTCAAATAGACAAACGGAGGCATTGTTTTCTTTCTTGAAAACAGTCGAATCATCAATACAAAAGCTCTCTGCGACAGGAAAAATTCGGGCAAAAGCAATCTGAGAACGCGATCAACTCGGTAACCCCCATCCCCATCCCGCAACCTCTCATCTCCCCTTTTTACACATCCAGCCTTCCCTACCCCTTTCCATCTGCCAACTGCACGCCTCCCTAAACACCCTCTCCGCCTCTACCGCGACTAGTTTCTACAGAAAATCCTAGAAAGATTTCTCCGCCTTATTTTAGTGGGGTTAGAGGCGCAAGGGTGACAAGAAAAGGTGTAAGGGAGTTTGATGTATTAGAATGATACAGCCTAGATGTTTCGATTCAGAATGAGTCGGGTCTCGCGCTGTGCTGTTTAATCTTTTCATAATATAACCGACTCCGGTTAAAAAACAAACCGGAGAAGTTGGTTGAGTTTTCCTACTTCTGGAATCTATCGGTAGGCTATAAATTGTTCAAGCACACCTTTTGATGTGTGTCAGATGTCAGATAAAAGCTTTGTCCTAAAGTGCAAAAAAGGATTAACACACATCAACCTCCCCCTCCCTCATCTCCCTCGTCTCCTTCCCCTCCACATCCACATCCCCTCTCCACCCACCCGCCTCCTCAAACCCCACTTTCAACCTCCCCACCAGCTCCCGCCGCATCGCCGCTCGCCTCCATTCCCTACTCTCGTCCAGCAATCTCGGTAAATAAACCCTCACCCACTCCCGTCGCGTCTCCGCCGCCGCGGCTACGATGCCGTCCATAGATTTCCAGGCAGTGCTACTCAAGCCATTGCTTGAGCCACGCAGATGGCGCGCGGAGGTGTGGGCGGCTTGGAGGCGGGTCAGCGCGGAGTGGATCTCGGCGGTGTGGGAGACGCGGTCGTGTTCCCAGGTGTTGGTGTCTGGAGGGGGAGTGAGTGTTAGCTTGATTTGATTGTATGTGTGTGAGATAATTGGGAGGGTGGTGGGAATGGGAGAGGTTGTGCATGCAGGGAGGGTGTGGTTTTGTGAATATGTATTCGGAGGGTAGAGTCTTGGAACGAACCATCGCAAGCTCGGTCAAATGCAAGATATAGATCCAGCACGCCCTCTAACTCTGCCAAGCGGTTGCGCAGCCGGACGGTGGCTGCGATGCTGGCAAGGGATTTGGACCAGGGGAGTTTGTTGGCGTTGAGGTCGTTGCTGATAATGTTTTGGTTGCTGCTGGCTGTGTTGGTGGAGGTCGAAGGGTGGGAAGTTAAAGGGGCAGAAGGTTTAGGTTCGCACATTACGGTTTCTGAAGAGAGCTATAATACTGGAATATTGAAGAATATCCCTATCAAAGATGGAGAGAAAGAGGGACAGATGTTAGAACAAGAGTACAACAGTTGAATGAAGACTACTGAGTTCAGAATGCACTATTCTTCCTTGTAGCCAGAGAAGCTCCCATAGTAATGGAGATGATAGCCGTAGATCTTTCGCAGCTGCATTCTTTCCTTGCAAACTAATACTGATTCGCAGAAGCAGACAACGAATGAAGAAACTAACAAAATGACGAGGTAAGCCACCCCAGAAATCACGTGGTATCGAGTGCTGGCATAGATTTAGGAGAAGTCCTGCGACTATGGGTGAAATCTTTGAAGTATTGTGGACAGAAAGTGACTGAGCGTGCGCTGTACTCTTGTGGCGAAGAATCTTAAGTTAAAAGATGTCTCGTAATACTATCGGGACAGCTCAGTACAACGGAGAGGCGAACACGTACCAGAACGAATTTTTTCTCCAGACTCCTGCTTAGCAAAAGTGCCCCGCTGGCGCTCTTTGCTCCTATATCCGACTTCGCCACCGAATTTTAATTGGAAGGCAGGTGTTGATGAGCCGGGAGCCACGTCGGTAGGTGATTATTAGTAGATGACCTAATAATCACATGAAAGCGAACGTAGTCCAATGCAAAAAAGGCCTTGACTTGAGAGATTCTCGATGGTGGTACGAATTTCCAAAGTAGAGATGTACGATTTTGAGGAATTATCGGAATGATAAAAAGCGCACAGAGGGATTCTCTAACGTAGAGTAGTATACTTGTTAGATATTTGGAAAAAGCGCGACATTGTTGCAGGAGAAGAGAAGATGAGTTCGTAATGGGGTAAGATATTTAGAAACCACTGACAGTAATCGTGCACGAAAAGTTAAAATTTGACTTGAGTAGATCGCTTTCAACTCGCCTCCACCACCTCCCGCGCATCACCTATCTCTTTGCGCACTCGTCCATGCGATCAACCTTCCCTGGAAAATCCTCACGTCGTCATCCGCCGGCTGCCTCCATTTATCTGGCTTTTCCAGACACTCTCTCAAGGCGCTCAAAAAGTAGTAGCCCAAAATCGCCCTCCTATCCTTTAATGAACGTTCTCGACCTTGGCTGCGACGTGCCCTATACGTCTCCATCTGCTCTTTCTCAAAAGCCGAGAACTCGGACCCATTTCGCCACTTAGTCCAGACGGCGACGACCTCTTCCGCTGTCTCTTGTGTTGCCCTTTTGGTCGTTCTGTTGTCTTTCACAATTCGTAGAGCATTCTCGATGCTCATAAGGGCCCCGTAGATTGCTTGGAGATAGCCGTGCAAGTGGTTGTGCCATTTGATAAGCCCTATAATGTCAGGATGATATGTTATTAGATTACATTTGTCATGAATGTGGCCAGGTCTTCTCTCGGTGAGTTGTAACCACAGAAAAATGGATGGTTAGCTCACCATCGTGGCCGTCACGTTCCCTGGGTTCAAATCTGCCGTATAAATCAAGAACGTTCTCCAGGTCTTGCAGACGGCTCCGTAAGCGCATGGTCCCAACCGTACCTTCAACAGAGGTGGGCCTCAGATCATCTACGTTCCTGGGCAGGTGCGGGGACCCTTGCCGCTCGTTGTTCCCGCGTTGATGGCCTTGTTGATGTGGAGTGTCACGATGGCGACCGAGGGGATTCCGGATGCGGCGTTGACCCCGTTGCTGATCCTCAGCGTGAAGGCCACGCGCACCACCAGGATCCGGAGAGACACCTCCCGCATTTCGTCGTTGCAGGTTGCCAAACGGAATTTGTCTATACATAGTTTTGAATTTCAAATGACCGTTACTACGATATAGCAAGAAGACCAATAGCTAGGTCGCAAACAGAAATTTCAAGAAATTAATGTTATATATTGTTACGGAAGCATCAAAACAACTTCAATATGGTGACACGTCTGTTTGCTGCTATGATCCGTGTATTTGACTGAAGATAAAATATGATGAGCTGGAGATCAAGAGCGTGAGAAGCCAGCCAGCGCAGAAAAAGCAAACACGCACAACGAATATTTGGCTTTATATCACCCTTTGCCTTAGCAAGACCATTATTCTAACTCGGCGTCGTTAGACCTCGTTTCCAGGATTGACGTGTTGGACAGTGATGAGGAAGTCAAACACAAAATTTGGTAACCAGTTTCATTTGCTTCATTAGACATACCGCTCTGTTTCCACGCCACTGGCCCAGATGCGTAGGTATTGCGCGGTTAAACTTTGGGATCATCCATCAAGAACAGTGACGCATTAATGAGCGAGATGTAGTATTTGCGATATTCTCAGGTTGAACGAATCCAGATCTCCGATAGGAGGTTGGACCCGCCCCGTTTTCGGAATCTTTTTGAGCCTGAACAGTGGACAGCGTAGTATCTTAGGCGTCGTAAAGGAACCTTATACCTGCTAGAACATCATCTTTGGTTTCATGCCTACCCCCTAATCCCTTATGGTGAGATGACTCCCTCAAACCTATTTATACTGCGCCTTTCTCCAAACCCTAATTTTGACCTGAGTTTACACGAACGCACTCTCTTGTGTCTTTGGTACACATGTCAAATTCATTCCTCGCCGAGACTCGCCCTTACATTCGCTCTGCACCTCTTCCGAAATTCCTTCGAATCTTCCCTCCATAATCTTGCAGCTTCAACGTTGGCAGGGCTCTCATCGTTTGGACTGCTGAGCATGCTGATAACGCTTAACAGTATCGTCTCGGGGGTCTGCACGGGGGACCACCGCTCTGCAGCAGACTCATAGCCGTATTTGTCGTCTTCGGGAGGACTAGATAGCCGTAAGTCTGGGGATTTGCGAAGAATCAATGGTAATGTACTGTAATATGCTTATACATACTTCCCCACTGGGATAGACTATTTAAAAAAAGGCCGGGTCAGAATAATTCATCGGAGAGATCATAGAGTCGTACTATTTGGGTGGAAGATCGGCGTTTGAAAGATCATTTTGGGTGGTAAGTGGGGATATTCAGGGGGAAACGTCAGGTGGGCACGGAAAAATCCTCCTTCAATCTCGTCAGAATTGCTCTCCAATACGTTATTTGATGTACAGCCGATTGCGTACCACCATAGTATTTGCAGTCGTCAGAGATCATAAGCATAACCTCCCATTCCAGCACGTTGTTTTCCACCAGTCCACAGCTAATACCAGGTATGTCTTTGTCACTCTGCATCTGTTTTAGTTGACGACCCAGAAGCCCCGAGGCTGCTGAGCTCGCCATGATGGCGGTGTAGGAGAACGCAATCGGCGCTTAAGGTCCAAACGAGCGATGGTGGAGTTGAACGACTGTTGTTTGGGGCGCTGTTGCAGTGACCTGGCTCTTGGGCGACAGCTTCCACCTTGAGATTCTGATGTTGGATAATTAGTCAAATATTCCTCAAAAAGGGTAGTGAAGAGCAGAGAGAAAGAGCAGAGAGAAAGAGCCAACTGCTTGTCGTACAAAGCTTGGGAGATCGAAGGAAGCCCTGGGATGACGGGTTTTTCGGATACTCCCGACGCTAATGCTTATCAGATTGCCTAGTCGAGCCCTAAAGACGACGAACCAGAAACATACAGTAACCGTGTAACAATCAGGTTGGTGACTTTTCCTTTAAGTTGGCTTTTAAGCTGGTAGAAGCCTGAATGCTGTATCGAATGATATAGCGGCGGTCTTTCATATGTTACAGTATAAACCTATACTAGTCATATCACAGATCTACAAAAGCCCTTGATCAGTGATTTCCGATTTTCAACTCAATGAGTGCTACAGTAGCTTATTAGCCTCGAATAACGCTGTCCTCGAATCTTAGGATGTAACAATGTTATACACCGACAGGTGCCAAATCATCAATGTTCCCATTCAAGGAAGCTATACATAATACTGATAAAATGAATCTTCGTCACCATACTTTGCTGCCCTATCTCCGTCTTGCTCTTCCTTGGCCGTTACCCAGGTATTGTGGACTCTGATGAAGTGTAGAACATTCATCTTCAATGTGGGGCGAAATTGAAATTTTTGTTGATACAAGCCAGTGTAGTGTGACCGCCTCCAAAGCGAGACGGGGAGGAGTGGAAGCTATGCGCTTCTTTGTATGCGCTTGGATATATCCCGATATGCAGGAGTGTGTGGCCTTATTAGACGGCCGTGCCCAATGTTTGTCTTCTATTTTCCCTGCCTAGCCACACTAGGGTCAATTCGAGCAGATTATCCGACTCTATCTCATATCCAAGGTGCCGACGTGCTTTTGTTGACTATTAGACAGGAATACTGCCGGTCAGCCAAGGTCGGTTATCGCCCCATAAAGAACATTGACTCGCGACAGCAGCCCGAAATCATCAGCAACCCAATAGATCCTCTCTCATTCCGTATATTAGTAGATGAAATCGTATTTTTATCGTACCTTGGTATCTATTTCCTCCCGGGCCTGTTTTCTCTTTGCAGTCTTGTCTGCATTATCCAAGGCTGACTCTCAAATATGTAGAGCTCCTCACACAGGAATCAGAAAACCTCCATGCCGGGTCTAGAAACTGGCCACATATCTACCACTCGGGAGAATGAAATCGTATGTATGCTTGAGAAGGATTTCTCGGGCGAAAGAAGAATCTGTCCGAAGTGCTTCAGTTTACATCAAGTGGCCGACCTTGGGGATGGTTTTGATCCTGGGACTTCCAACAGTTCTGCCACGCTGAATTGGCTCAGAACCATTCGCGACCCAGACGTGCCAGAGCAATCCACTTGCGCATTGGGATTGTCGAGTGTTAGACTACCATAGACTAGTACAGGGCTGGTGTTGACACGCTAGTGGCCTAGCGCGCCTTCGTGGGTATAAGACCCTTGACGTGTTTCACCTTCTTTCTTCTTTAGCTTTGAACTTCTAGTTAGAATACACTCATATGATTCGCTCTATGCAGACTTATAACATTAGTTCAAAGCTCATTAACCTTGCTATTGACGTGTAGACGATATAAAAACAAGCTACACAACTCAAACCTTGATTCGAAACCAGAAATTTCAATAGAATCAGAATTGAAGAACACGAACGCGTTGTTCTTGACTAACTCTTTATTGAGTTCGTCATCAGAAATCAGAAATTTCAGCAGTACTTGAACTCAGAAAGTTCGATAGAGTACTAGTCGTTGCTTGAATTCAGAAAGTTTGATAGAGTAACATCAGAATCTCGATCAGCAATTTTCTACTCATACAATGACTAGAAACTCAGAATCAGCGAGCATTGCTCGCTATAAACTTCAAAATGCTAGAAAAGAATCACTTCTATCACAGAATTGAACAGCATCAGAAGAAGAAAACATGAATGCATCGTTGAATACAGAAGAAAAGAACACGAATGCATTGCTCTTTGATCATGAAATGATCAAGATCAGCATCAGCACTGAACTGAATGCTTGAATAAGTACTTATGAAGCAGATGATCTCGTTGTCTTTATCAAGTACATATGTCAACAGCACGACATCGAAATCAAGATTCACAATGACATGATTCAAAGATTAGAAGATGTCAACAAGATAAATGTTAAAGGTCAGCATAAAGCGAGTCATATGAGTGTAAGGTAACAAGTATATAAATGCTAAGAAAGAAAAGTATCTAGAAGAGAAGAATCGACTATCTATATGACTCAGAAGAACATAAGCTAACTTTGAATAGAGTTGACTTTGAAACAAGTCTATGCTTTAGCGACGAGCGATCGACGATAGTTCTCAGAATAATCATCAACATAATCATCAACATAGCTATCAACATAGTTATCAACAAAGATGCGTAGCTAGAATCGTAACATTACTTTTTCCCTTCAATGATTCATGTTTGCATGAATGTATTTTCTTAGTCTTGTGTAGAATCGAAATGCTTATTGTAGCAGACTCACTATGCAAGGTAGAAGTGTCATTGAAGCAGACTCACTAGTTGCATGTGAATGTATGATCAGATTCATTGATGAATAGAATGATGAGAAGATAGATCATTGCATTGAGAATAGATGTTATTGAAGCAGACTCACTAGTTGCATGTGAACTGATAGACGAATCGATTCACTGATAGATAGAGCGATGAGAAGATCATTGCATTGACGATGTCATATCATTGAAGCAGACTCACTTCTGATTCAAATCTACTACATAGTAGAGCTTGTTTCATTTGTTGATTGACTCAATCAAGAGATCAATCGTTGTCTGTCTTTGTAACAGACTCACTTCAAGTGTCGTTCAAGCAGACTAACTATTGAGTGACTGACTCTGTTGATGAGATCAATCATTATCTGTTCTTGTAGCAGACTCACTATTGAACGTGTCATTGAAGCAGACTCACTAGTTGCATGTGAACTGATAGACGAATCGATTCACTGATAAATAGAGTGATGTGCTTGTAAATTATTGCATTGACGAAAGATGTTATTGTAGCAGACTCACTGAGAGTTTGCTTCTGAGATAGAGACTTTGACGCAGTTTTATGACTGATCTCATTGTTCAACAAATTCGAAGAATTTCTTGCGAATTTGAATGAATGATGCTTTCGCTGATCTTCTGATCTAGTCAAAAAGAGTTTTGATCTTTTGTTTATACTCACTGATCAGCTCACGAGTGAAGAAAGATGAGTGCTGCTGCATGAACGCAAGTCACTAGATCAAAGTCAATAGAGAATTGAAAAACTACTAGCAGAAGCACTTGAAGAAATCAATGCAGATTATTTCACTTCGTCTGTAACGAAGAAGCATTTATATAATGTTAAAGATCAGCATAGAGTGAGTCATATAAGTGTAAGATAATGAGTATATAAATGCTAAGAAAGAAAAGTATCTAGAAGAAAAGAGTCGACTATTTATATGACTCAGAAGAACATAAGCTAATTTTGAATAGAATTGACTTCAAAACAAGTCTATGCTCTAGCGACAAGCGATCAACGATAGTTCTCAGAATAGTCATCAACATAGTCATCAACATAACTATCAACATAGCTATCAATGAAGATGCGTAGCTAGAATCGTAACAATAAACATTACATTGAAGATTATGCAAATGCATCTGCAGAAAGAAGTTAGAAACAAAAACATGATTATACATCATTTAAAAACTGCATCAAGTTGACAAAGCACTTTGACTTCTGAAGATTGATTCTTGAAGTCAATCAAGTTACTTGACTCATTTCTGTTCAAAGATTTGATGCAAAATGTAAACAATTAACTGTTTTGAATGCAAAATAAGCTAAAAACAAACAAGAATCATTTTTCTATTGAAGAATTGAAAATTGCATACATTGAAAGTTAAGTCAGTGAAGTTGCAATCATGTTGAGATCATGTCTAGAAACTAATCAGAGTGCGTGCGTAACTAGAATGTTTAATCTATAAAGATAATTATAACTAAGACTTTAAGAATACAGAAGAAAGAAGATACAAAAGACAAGAAGAACATGCTTTATATAGTAGTTACTCAGATTGACGCTAGTCTCAAAGAGAACGTGTTGAAACACAAGAAAGATGTTGATTTGAAAGATGTTTGTGACACAAAGAAATGTGTTTGTCATAGAAATCTGTTGATCACTCGTAACACAAAGAAGTGTGTTTGTTTAAAAGATAATAAAAGCTGATTAGAAGATATTAAAGAAGAAAAAAGATGCTGAGTCATATCTGAGTCAAATCTGAGTCAAATTTAGATCAGATCTCAACTAGATTGTTGACTAGTTTTAATCAATTCTGACACATTCGTAACATTATTTTTCTCTTCGAAAATTCATGTTCGCATGAATAGAACAAATGAAATGCAAACTTTCACTGTTTTTCAACTTAGTGTGACTTGTCTGAATAAAGCTTATGAAATTCAACTAGAACTTTCTTTGAGCTCTTGAATTCTTCTTTATCAACATAGTATCATTCATTGTTTTGATTTAGTTCTGTTCATTTGATCTTGTATTGTATTCGATCTTAATAGCATCTAAAGTTCAAAATGTCATTTATCTCTTAATGATCATCATCTTTGATTGTCAATGATTTAAAAGATTTTGAATGCTGTTCTGATAATGAATCTTGAGAATAAGAATGTAATAGCTTCAAGCTGAATATTGAATGCAGCTGCTTCATGCTTATTGATAAACAAAGATGATAGAAGATTTCAACTTTGACAGTGATTTGATAAAGTTTTAACTGTTTGTCTTTCAAATCTTTACATGATCTAGTTGTTTTTATGTTTCTAGAGAATAATCAAACTCAGTCATCTACTTCATAAATGATGTTTTATTTATGTTTATTGATCTGAACTTCAATGATCTGCTTCGTCTTTTTCAATTGCTGATGATCGAAGATAAGAAGCTCTTTCATTCAAATTGCAATATTGTTTGCTTTTTTAGCTTCAAGACGTTCATGAATTGTTTTGTAGTCAGTCATATCTGAATCGAAACTCATTTGAAAGCGAAAACTCTTATTGAAGTAGAACGAAGTCATTGAGATAATCAAGAAAATATTGAAATTCTCGCTGAATTTCATCATGAGAAGTCATTTCGCTCAGTCGTTCTGCATGTAGTTACAGTAGATTCTTAATTCGCGTTCAACATCTTGATTAACTCATTTCAATTAATCATCGATCTCAGAATGATAAACTGTTGATAAATTAGCTGTGATTCTTAGTCACTTACAAAGACTTTGTCACATTGTTAATATGAATTGAAAGTCTCTGTTTGAAACAATAGAACTAGATAAATCATGAAGTCAATAGATGTTTCATAGCATGATTCAAATCATTTCTTCAACTGAGATGTTTTCATCTTTTCAATGACAGAGAACATAGTGATGTTTCTTGATGAGTCAACATATGATTGTACAAATAATGTTATAATCTTCTGATAGAGATAGCTCAGTGATGAAATTCATAGTTATATCTTTTCAGCGTTTTTGTGAAATCGAGAAAGAATGAAGAAGTTCATTGATGTTATTTCTAGATGTCTTGCTTTGTTGATAAACATGACAGTTTCGAATGTAACGTCTAATCATTGCTTGATGATTTGATTAATAGTAGAAACGTTGAACTAGATCAATAGTTCTTTGATTGTCAGAGTGAGAGATGAAAGACTGATCATGAATTTTCTTTAGCAATTTCGTATGCATATTTTCAGAAATTCACAGTAGGTCTTTTCTGAACAGAACGTCGTTAACGATCTTGCAATGCTTCAATTCAGTGCTATGTAGCTTGAGCTTGTTCTTACTTATAGCTTGTTTATACTCATTGCAAAGCTCATTCGTCTTGTTGACATCTTTTACTTGCTGATAGAGATTAACTTCAGATTCAATAGCTAAAATATTTACTCTATTAAATGTCAGAATAATCTGATAGCAATCTTCAGTACGCTGAGTTGACTCAGAGACGTTGATCAGAAACATTCTGATTAAAGCATTGACTTTAGTGTTCATTTTGTCTGATTGAAAAATGATCTGAAAGTTAAACTTAAATAGAACGTTTAAATAATTGACTTGACGTCAAGTTAACTGTTTATTTTTCATGAAAATCTTCAAAGTCTGATGATCAATAAACATCTGAATGAGCAGCTCTGTGCATTCTAGCTTGAATCTTCAGTGTTCAAAGCATTGAATAATGATCAGCAGTTTCTTGTCATAGATGTGATAATTGCATTCAGCGAGAATCATGCTCTTGTTGTAAAAAGCTATTAAGTGAAGAACATTCTCATCATCATACTGAAATAGTATTTCATCTTTGACGTAGTCAAATGCATCAATTTTCAGAATAGTCTGTCGTTTTGAATCAAAGTGTTGTAGAACTGAAGTCGAGCTGATCTGTTTCTTTAAATCATCAAAAGCTTGAACACAGACTTTATTTCAAACAAAAGACGTGTTTTTTCTAGTCAGCTGAGTGAATGATTTAACTAGCTTTAAGAAGTTTTTAATGAAACGACAATAGAAGTTAACAAATCTCACGAAGCTCTGAACTTCTTTTAGATTGATTGACGTAGTTCAGTTGATTATAGCTTTCACTTTGATAGAATTCATACAAAGATCTTGTTCTGATACTATGACTTTTAAGAAGATGATTTCTTCTACATCAAATTCGCACTTTTGAATATTCATCTGTAGATCAGCTTCTCATAAGCGATTTAATATCATTTTGACATGTTGTTTATGTTCTCATTGAGTTTTGCTGTAGATCAAAATGTCGTCTAGATAGACTTGACAAAAGTCATTTAGAAAGTTTCATAAAACATCATTTATATACTGCTGAAATGAGATTGAATCATTGATAAGTTCAAAGAGTAACATCTTTGATTTGTACACTTCTAAAGCGATAATAAAGATAGTATAGTTCTCACTATCAGAATGCATTCGTAGTTTATTGAACATCAAAATAATATTCAATCGAGTCAGATGCTTGCAATCAACTATTTTGTTGATCATCTCATTTATGAGCAATAGAGAATAGCGATTTCTTTTGATAATAGCATTAAGCTTTCGATAGTCAATGCAGAATCATAGATCTTCATTTGTTTTTAAAATGAACAGAATGAGTGAGAAATACGAAGCTTTGCTAGAAGTTATAAATTCTTTGAAAAGATTCTCGTTCAGATATTTCTTTACTTTCTGAAGCTTGTAAAAAGACATTTGATATGCTTGACAGCGAGATGACGTTACGTTACTAGTAAGCTCTATCTTATGATCATATGAACGATAAGACGATAGCTTGTCTGCTTGAGCTCGATCAAAGATGTCTAGAAAATTCTGATATTTTGATGATAGCTTGACTTTAATATCTTCTAGATTCTGAGTTGTTTCATTGACTGAAAAGACGTTTATGACATCTAGTTTGCATTGAGTATTGTAGATGATTTTTCTATCAATGTTTTTCATGAACATAGCAAAAATCTCTGTCTGATTCTTTTTTTTTCGTTTTACTAAAGCTTGAAAAGAAATGACGTTTATGTTTTGAATCGAGAATGACTCTTTCTGAATGAATGAAACTGAGTGCTTGAGCATCTTAAAAATCTTGCTGTGAGCTGTTGAAGAAATCGAAGTTGATTGCAGTCAACTTGAGTGCTTTGTATTTGACGAGATTGAAAAAATCGAAATCGAAATATTCAATTGATCAGAAAATACGATAGTATCATGTCTCATGTTCAATAATATTTCATTTTTATTCATTCAGAATTTGCTCAATATAGCTTCATGATGCTCGATATCAGCTATCAGCATTGATATAGTTAATTTCTTATGACTTTCGATCGTAAGATTGAGTAGAATATTATGAGTAATAGTCTTTCTAGCTAGCTTTTCATCATAGTCTCGTATTAACTTCTCTTTTGCTAGTGATATAAATTGTATTTCAAGTTTCTGACATATTTTATTGACTAGTTTATCATGTATCAGCGTATAAACGACGAAATCACTATCTATTAAAGAATGAAGACTGAAAGAATTTCTCTGAGAAATAAGAGAAGCATTAATCAGAAATGATTTCTCAAAATAGTTTTCTTTCAATAGAACTTCGATTTGACTGCACAAAGATATGATCTCTATCTCTTTAATGATTCTGAAAGAAATAACTAGTTTTTTGAATCAGAATCTGACTCAAAGTTCAATGCAGATCAATCAAACTTATCATCTTCTAATGCATTGACTCTTGAGATTCGATCAGAGCACTCTCTAGAGAAATGATCTGACTTATGACAAATGAAACAGTTTTCAGTTTGTAAATTTATCTCTTTGACGTTAGTCAAAGTTGTGTCATGCAATTTTGAATAATCAACGAATGTAGTAACTTCAATCTTTCTATAGAGATTCAATGAATCTCGTTTCTCAGCAAAGATGACTTACTTTCTGACTTTGACCAAGAATTTCTTTTCTTTGATGTCATTCATGACTCGATGCTCATTGTTCAAATGAATCAGATAACTACGAATTTCATTAAAAGATTTTGACTGAATCAACTAACTACTTCAAGCTGCATGAAAACGATAAACTATCTTGTTTTGTAGATCAATGATTAACTGTTTGTCATGATATTTCAAATAAGAGAACAGACGCTGAAACATTGAATAAAATTCATTGAATTTGCTCTTTTCTTAAGTGAGATTAGCATATTCTCTTTGAAAGTTTGTCTCTTTGTCGAGATTATCATAAAGCTGAGCAAGTTCATTTAACAGATCATTGACTGTGATATAAAGATTCAATGAATCTTGTTGATGTCAAGCTAAAATAACTTTAACTGCGTTCTCTTTGATTCTGAAGTGAACGTAAATCAGAATAGCTTTATTGATATCAAAATGATCAACATTGATTTCTAGCTTGTCATGAATCTTTTCTTGTCAATCATCTCAGATAGATTCTTTTTCATCAGTAAACAAAGATGAATTTGAAAGCTTTTGAGATTGCTTGAAGAAATTGAACAGAATAAAAGAGAAAGAAGTGACTTCTTTAAATGATTGCAGTTGATGTTGCAATTCAGTCACTTGATTTCAAAACGTCTGATTTAATTTATTCAAACGTTCTTTAACTTTATTCATTTTCTTGAAACGAGTCTTTCATATTTGTTCGCTTGATATCTTGTCAAATAACTCACAAGCTTTTACATTTAGATCTCGTTGAGTTTGAAGACTGTTCAAATCTTCTAGAAAAACTTCTGAATCTTGTTTGACTCAGTGTTGTAGCTGCTTTACATTTTTTATATTTCATGAAGTAGAAGCTTCATAAGATTCATTGAAAGTTTGAGAATGAGACAAAGAATATTGATGTTTTCATACAACATCAATTCTAAGATATTTTAATATGTGAGATGATAACTCAGAATAAATGACTGAATCTGTAGTGTCAGAAGAATAAAAACTTTGATTACTCTTAAAGAAATTGTTCACAGATGATTGAATCATAGTGAAGAATTGATGATCAAGCGAAGAATGATGCTTAATAGTATGTAGTGAGATCATTTGTTAAAGTTTTTAGTCTTCAAAGAAGAGTGTTGCTGATTTGATAATTTTTTTTAATAATTCTCAAGCAATCAAGATCTTAATATCTTGATTCTATTAATCGATTTGAACAAGCATGTATTGAATGAGCTGTAGATTCTCTAGCAATGCAAGATTTTAATTTCTTGATTCTATTGATTTCTTGATGTTGTTCTGTCTTTCGATGTTATTGATCATCAGATACACAAATTTCTTTATACTCATCTCATTATTAGTCGAGTGAATTTGAATGAGTAATGAGATCAGTATCATGTGATTAATGAATTCTTAAAGTAATGTTGAAATCGTGTCTAGAAACTAATCAGAGTGCATGCGTGACTAGAATGTTTAATCTATAAAGATAATTATAACTAAGACTTTAAGAATACAGAAGAAAGAAGATACAAAAGACAAGAAAAACACGCTTTATATAGTAGTTATTCAGATTGACGTTAGTCTCAAAGAAAACGTGTTGAAACACAAGAAAGATGTTGATTTAAAAGATGTTTGTGACACAAAGAAATGTGTTTATCATAGAAATCTGTTGATCATTTGTAATACAAAGAAGTGTGTTTATTTAAAAGACAATAGAAGCTGATTAGAAGATGCTAGAAAAGAGAAAAGATGCTGAGTCATGTCTGAATCAAATCTGAGTCAGATCTAGATCAGATCTCGACTAAATCATTAACTAGCTTTAATCAATTCTGACACATTCATAATAAATCAAACATATTGCATCTTGCATGCAAAATATCTTCTTGAACTCATTTTTAAAAGTTGAAGAAGTACTATCAATGATTAATAAAATGTACAATGATTTCAATCATTATCACATGACTCAACAACAGTACTTGAAGCTGTATTAAAACAAGATCTTCTTTCATGAATTTTAAATGAAATTTCAGAGATTTAGTGCAAAACTAAAATACAATAATAAGATTCTACTAAATGTCAGAATCGTGCCTAAATAATACAATCAATGAAGGTCAGAGTTGATAGTGCTTGATCTTTAGAAATAGCTATAACTGAATATTAAAAATACAGAAAAAGATTGATACAAAAGCTTTTATTTATGTAATGTTCAGAAACTGCGCTAGACTTGAAAGAAATGTGTTTGTGACATGAGAAGAATATGATGTAGATGAACAAGATGTTGATGAAAGAAAAGAGTGTTGAGAAAGAAAAAGAGTGTTGAGTCATATCTGAGTCAAATCTGAGTCAGATCTAGATCAGATCTTGACTAAATTGTTGACTAGCTTTAATCAGTCTTATCAGTCTTGATACGCTCGTAACATTATCTTTTTCTTCGAAAATTCATGTTTGCATGAATGTAGTTCATTTGCTCACTTTTTGTTGATAGTTATTTTGATATTTAGCGCGATTTGTTTGAATATAGCTTATGAAATTCATTTAAAACTTTTTCTGAGTCATTGAATTTTTCTTTATTGACATAGTATCATTCATCATCTTTATCTAAATCTGTTCATTTGACTTTGTACTGTATTTGATCTCAATAGCGTCTGAAGTTCAATATATCATCTATCTTTCAATGTTCATCATTTTTGATAGTGATTGATCTGAGTGATTCTGAATGCTGTTCTGATAAAGAGTCTTCTGAATATAATTGCAATAGCTTCGAGCTGAACATTGAATGCAGATGCTTCATGCTGACTGATAGACGAAGATGATAGAAGACACTTACTTTGACAGTGATTTGATAGAGATTTAGCTGTTTGTCTTTCAAATCTTTGCAGAGTCTCGTTGTCTTGACGTTTCTGAAAGATAGTCAAACTCAGTCATCTACTTCATATGTGACGTTTCGTCTATGTTTATTGATCTGAACTTCAATGATCAACTTCGTCTTTTTCAATTGTTAATGATCAAAGTTCAGTAGCTTTTTCATTTGAATGACAATATCATTTGCTTTTCTAACTTCAAGTTGTTCATGAGTTGTTTTGTAGTCAGTCGTATCTGAATTGAAACTCATTCGAGAGTGAAATTCTTTATTGAAGTAGAAGAAAATCATTGAAGTGATTGAGAAGATATTTGAATTGTTGCTGAATTTCATCATAGATATTCATTTGACTCAGTTGTTCTGCATGTAATTGCAGTAGATTCTAAGTTCGCGTTCAACGTCTTGATTGACTCATTTCGATTGATCGTTGATCTCAGAATGATAGACTGTGAATAGACTAGCTGTGATTCTCAGTCGCTTGCAAAGACTTTTTCACATAGTCGATATGAATTGAGAGTCTCTGTTCAAAACAATAGAACTGAGTAGATCATGCAGTCAATAGACGTTTCATAGCATGATTTAAATCGTTTCTTCAACTGAGATGTCATTGTCTTTTCAATGACAGAAAACATAGTGACATTCTTTGATAAAATGACATATGATTGTGCAAATGACGTTATAGTCTTCTGACAAAGATAGTTCAGTGATGAAGTTCATAGTTATATCTTTTTAGCGTTTCTGTGAAATCGAGAGAGAATGATGAAGTTTATTGATGCTATTTCTAGAGACTTTGCTTCGTTGACAAGCATAACAGTTTTGAATGTATCATCGAATAGTAGCTCAATGATCTGATCAATAGTAGAAACGCTGAACTAAATCAATGATTCATTTATTGTTGAATTGAAAGATTGAAGATTGATCATGCACTTCTTGTAGTAATTTCGTGTGCATGTTCTCAGAGACTCACAGTAAATCTTTTTTAAATAGAACGTCATCAATGATTTTGCAGTTCTTCAGTTTAGTGATATGAAATTTGAGCTTGTTTTCATTCATAGCTTGTTTATATTTGCTGCAAAACTCATCTGTTTGATTGATCATTCATACTCATTGATAGAGATTTGCTTTCGATTCAATAGATAGAACATTGACTTTATTGAAGGTCAGAATAGTCTGAAAATGATCTTCAAGACGCTGAGCTAATTCAGAGACGTTCGCTAGAAGCATTCTGATTAAAGCATCGACTTTAGTGTTTATTTTGCCTGATCTAAAGATGATCTGAAAGTTGAACTTTGATAGAATGTTCAGATAGTTGACTTGTCATTAACTTAACTGTTTATTTTTCATGAAGATCTTCAAAGTCTGATGATTGATGAACATCTGAATGAGTAGTTCAGTGCATTTCAGCTTGAGTCATCAGTGTTCAAAGCATCGAATAATGATTAGCAATTTCTTGTCATAGATGTGATAATTGATTTCAGTAAGAATCATGCTTTTGCTGTAGAAGATCATTGAATGAAGAACTTTCTTGTCATTGTACTGAGATAGTATTTCATCTTTTACATAGTTTGAAGCATTAATCTTCAGAATAGCTTGTCGTTTGAGATTGAAGTGACGAAGTACTGAAGTCAAGCTGACTTGTTTCTTTAGATTGTCAAAGACTTGAACACAGATCTCATTTCAAACAAAAGATGTGTTTTTTCTAGTCAACTGAGTGAATGATTTGACTAGCTTCAAGAAGTTCTTAATGAAACAACGATAGAAGTTAACAAATCTTATCAAGCTCTGAATTTCTTTTAGATTGATTGAAGTGATTCAGCTGACTATGATTGTCACTTTGCTGAGATTCATACGAAGATTTAGTTCTGATACAATGACTTCTAGAAAGATAGTCTCTTTCACATTGAATTTGCACTTTCAAATATTCATTTGCAGTTCAGCTTCGCGTAGTTGACTCAATACTAGTTTGACGTGATTTCTATGTTTCTTTCTTGTTTTGCTATAAATGAGAATGTCATCTAGATAGACTTGACAAAAGTCGTTCAGAAAGTCTCATAAAATGTCATTCATATATTGCTGAAAGAAGATCAATTTGTTAGTCAGTTTGAATGATAACATCTTGTATTTATATGCTTTTAAAACAGTGATAAAAGTGATGTAATTCTCATTATTAAAGTGCATTTAAAGTTTGTTGAATGCTGATATGATGTTCAATCTAGTCAGATGCTTGCAACTCACTATTTTATCAATGATTTCGTCTATTAGTAATAGAAAGTATCTATTTCTTTTGAAAATGACATTTAGCTTTTGATAATTCACGCAGAATCGAAGATCTTCATTTGCTTTGAGAGTGAATAAAACGAGAAAGAAATAGAGAGTCTGACTAAAAGTGATGAATCTCTTCGACAGATTCTCGTTTAAGTACTTCTTTACTTTCAGAAGTTTGACAGAGAACATTCAATAGACTCAGCAGCGAGAAGACGTTGAATCACTGATGAGTTCAATTTTATGATCATAGAAGCAATGAGAGAGTAGTTTATTCGATTGAGCTCGATCAAAAACGTCTAGAAACTCATGATATTTTGATGACAGCTTCGCTTTAATATTTTTCAAATTCTGAGTCATTTCATTGATTAAAGAGACGTTTAGAGCGTTCAAATTGCACTGAGTATTGTACGCGATTTTTCTATTGATGTTCATTATGAATAGAGCAAAGACTTCAATCTTGTTTCTCTTTAAATGATTTAACAGTGTTTTGAACGAAGCTGCATTTATGCTTCGAATTGAGAATGACTCTTTTCAAACGAGTTGTTTGAGCATCATAGAAATCTTAGTCTGAATGATTGAAGAGAACAAAGATGATCGCGATCAACTTGAGTGTTTTGAATTGAGAGAAATCGAAAAAATTGAAATAGAAGTATTCAATTGATTTGAAAAAACAATGACGTCGTTTTGCATATTCAGTAATATTTCGTTTTTGTTCATTCAGAACTTACTCAATATGACTTCATGATGATCAATATCAGCTATCAACATTGATACAGTCAATTTCTTATGACTTTCGATGATGAGATTGAGTAGAATTTTATGAGTGATGATCTTCTTAAATATTTTCTCATCATAATCTTTTATTAGCTTCTCTTTTGTTAGTGATATAAATTGAATTTTCAGTTTCTTGCATACTTTATTGACTAGATTAGAATGTATAATCATGTAGATGACTGAATCACTGTCTATTAGAAAACAAAGGCTGAAAGATCAATTCTGAGAGATGAAATGAGTGTCAATTAGAAAAGACTTTTCAAAGTAATTTTCTTTCGATAGAATTTCGTCTAGTTTGCACAAAGATATAATTTCTACCTCTTCAATGACTTTTGAAAAGATGACTAGTTTTTTGAATCGAAATTCGAATTGAAACTGAAGCGATCATATTTATTGTTCACTGCATTGATTCTAGTAGATCGATCAAGACATTTTTTAAAGCTATGATCTGATTTATGATATATGAAACAGCTTTTGAATAGAATGTTTGCTTCTTTGACGTTAGTTAAAATCGCGTCGCGCGACTTTAAATGATCAGACTTCGAATGATTGAATGACTGCTGAGTGATAACAGTCAATTTATAAAAGATAGTCTTTGAAACATCATTAACACGTTTGATCTTGTTCTTGATCTCTTGAATAACTTGCTGATCATTATTCAAATGAATCAGATAGAAACGAATTTCTTTTAGAAAATCAGATTGAACTAGTTGATTTACTCAAACAGATCAAAGATGAGAATGTATTTTATTTTTCAGATCAGCGATCAGTTGCTTCTTGTGATAGTCTAGATAGAAAGATAGATGTTGAAACTGAGTATAGAATTCACTGAATTTCTTAAATTCTTGAATCAAGTTGTAGTATTTTCTACGAAAGTTGACTTTCTTATTCAAGTCATTGAACAACTGAGCTAACTCTTTCAAAAGATCGTTGATGATCTTATAAAGATTGACACAATCACGTTCGTGTCTAGCTTGAGTGATCTCAGCTGCATCATTGAATAATCTAGAATGTATGTAGCTCAATTTGACTCATTCATTAGAAAAGAGATCAACATTGATCTCTAGTTTATTCTGAATTTTTTCGTATCAGTTCTTTCAAGTAGAGTTTTTTTCATCAGTAAACAGTGAAGAATCAGGTATTTTCTAAGATCTAGAACGCTTTGAGTAGATGAAATCAGAAGAAGTATTTTCTTTAGCTTGAAGTCTAGTCTTCAACTCTTTGATTTCGTCTTCTTGTTTTTTATTTAACTTGTAGAGTTGATCTGTTTCTTCATCAAGAACTAGGCTTCAAGTCTTTCAGATTTCGTAGAACACAAGAAGTATTACTGTTTCAGCAAATGATTCGTCATCTTCATGAATGAATGACGCAGCACTTGATGATTTCGTTAAATCAGCATCAGAGATTTGAGAGAAACGATTTCGAAATTCTTCAGAACGCTCTTCAGTAGACGAATGACTAGGCATGATGAGATTAGTTTGAAAGAAGGTTGAATGAATGACAATGCTTAACGATTGAAAAAGAAAGACGTATGAGATAATGTTTAATCTTCAACAAAGAAGATGAGATTTGTTTGTTGATTGATTTGATTGATTCTCTAGCAAACAACGAAGATTCTTTATCGTTGAATCTATCAATCGATTTGATTCTTGAGCAATTCACGAAGATTTTTTATCATGATTCTCGTAATCGAGTGAACTTTGCATACTTAATGAGTGATAAGTAGTCTAGCAATTTAAACAGTCTTGTCGTTGATTTTATTCAACTTTCTAGTGTTGTTCTATCTTTCAATTGTCATCGATCATCAGGTAAATGAATTTCTTTAGACTTGTTCTGTCTAGACGAGTATGTTGAATGAGTAATGAAATCAGTATCGTGTGATTAACAAATTCTTAATATAATGTCAGAATCGTGTTTAAATGATACAATCAATGAAGATCAGAATTGATAGTGCTTGATCTTTAGAAATAGCTATAACTGAATATTAAGAATACAGAAGAAGATTGATACAAAAGCTTCTATTTATGTAATGTTCAAAGACTGCGCTAGACTTGAAAGAAATGTGTTTGTGACACGAGAAGAATGTGATGTAGATGAACAAGATGTTGGTGAAAGAAAAGAGTGTTAAGAAAGAAAAAGAGTGTTGAGAAAGAAAAAGAATGTTGAAGAAGAAAAAGAGTGTTGAGTCATATTTGAGTCAAATCTGAGTCAGATCTAGATCAGATCTCGACTAGATTGTTGACTAACTCTAATCAGTCTTATCAATCTTGATACGCTTGTAACATTAAATGATCTTCAGCACAAGATCAGTTCAAATCTTCAATGAATAATGCTCAATGAATGAATCACAAATTTGAATGAGTTTGTTAACATCTGCATGCAAGTTGATGTTAAATTAATTGAATTAAATGCTTGATTAGTTGTCAAAACATCAACAATTCAAGCTGCTCACTCTGTTTCTAGCACATTGACTGCTTGACTTACGTCATCAGTTTCTTCATAAAAGAAACTCAGAAGATTAAATCTCAATTTTATTCAGAAAGAGTTGTTTAAGAAAGAACTTTGCTTCAAATGCAAAAAGTCAGAACATAAAGCATATGACTGCTTCAAGACAACTCAAGTGCATAAGATTGCTTTAAATTTGAAAAATGATTTATTTTCATTAAAGTAGTAACTGAAACAATATACTCATATTCTGTTTCATCAGCATGTCTGATGATTCATTTGATTTCAAGTCGTTTATTGTTGACATCATCTTGAATAATTTAGAAAAGATATTCAGATTTCTTGCTCTGATAAATATTGAAGTCATTGACATGACTTTCATTGATGAATCTTTGATGTCAAAACTATGTGAATGCTTTGATATTCAGTCAATATTGCTGTTAAAATCAAAGTTAATTTGATTGTATGATGAAACTTCTGATCAAAAGTTGATTACACACACTTTGTATACATTGATCATGATACAAAAACACAAGAATGAAATGATGTTTTTATTAATAACTTGTTTAAAACAGTTACAAAATAATCATTGAAAATCTTTGATTAAAAAGAAATTTAGATAAACTTTGCAAATGATCAATTAATATTCTTGTTGAATATTTGAACATTGAAATTTATCATTTTAAAGACAAGCAGTTAATCAGCATTTCACAAATTTGAATCAAGCGAAATCTGTGAAATGAAATGAAAGAACTTGAACTTAATGATTACATCAACAATCATCTTGAAGCGACTTATAAATCAGAAACTAGTGAATCAGTTTATTGAATCAGTTCAATTTATTGAATTTGTACTCATACAAAAGCAAAGCATTCAAGTTGATCTTAATCAACTTTGTTTCTTTCAATCAATTGAGAAAAAGAAACTCATCAATATTATCATGATTAAAGTCACTGTATATTGAACTTTAGTCAAGAATAAGAAGATCAAAATCTTCTTTTTAATCATTAGTAAAATCAACAAAGCGCTTAGCTCAGTTGAAGATTTCGCGAAACTGAATGAAATGATTTCTGTCATGTCATTAAATAACTTGAAGAAGAAACTTTCAATAATTTATCATGACTTTCTGAATGTTTTTGATAAAGAAAAGATAACGCAGTTGTCTTTACATCAATCATATGATCATAAGATTGAATTAGAAAATGAAAGTTAATTCTTTAAAAGTCAATTGTATTTCATGTTGAGTTACAAATTGCAGAAGATCAAAAAGTATTTAGAAGAGAATTTGAAGAAGAAGTTCATCATACTCAGCAAAGTTTCTTTTGCTTCGTCAATACTATTTGTCAAAAAGAAAGATAACAGTCTTTGCTTTTGCATGAACTATTGAAAACTGAATGCTCTGATTAAAAGAAATCATTATTCAATATTCTTGATAAATAAAGTATTAGTTTGAATTCAAGACAGTAAGTATCTGACTTAACTTGACATTATCATCACGTTCAATAAACTGCACATGAGTTCAGAAAGCAAAGATTTAACTACTTTTGTTACTTTCTTCAATGTTTATAAGTATAAAGTAATGCTCTTTGAATTAATCAATGAATCTGCGTTCTTTCAGCATTATATCAATGATGTATTGTTCAACTGTTTACATAAATTCTGTCAGACATATTTGAATGATATTTTCATTTACAGCAAGATTTTGAAAGAACATAGAACTCATGTGAAAGAAGTGCTAAACAAGCTTCGTGAAGTCAATCTGCAGATAAACATTGACAAGTGTGAATTCAAGATTCAGAAAATCTCATTTCTTAAACTACTGATATTCATCAATGATTTATGAATGAACTCTTGATAAGTAGATGTGATTTGAAGCTGAAAAGTGTCACAATCATTGACTTATGTGCAGATCTTCATTGACTTTTGCAATTTCTATCAATGATTCATAAAGAACTTCTCAAAGATCATTCAACTCATGATAAAGCTGATTTAAAAAAAATTATTTTTTTGAATGAACAAAAATCTGTCAAATGATCTTTGAAGAACTAAAGCAATAAATGATAACAGTCTTCGTTTTGAAGCATTTCAACTCAATCAGAGAAACTATTCTGAAAATAAACTTTTTCAACTATGTGAACAACGAAGTATTGTCTCAATATGACGATGAAGACATCTTACATTCAGTAATCTTCTATAGCAATGTTAGAGATCAGCATAGAGTGAGTCATATGAGTGTCATTTAACTAGTAAATAAATGCTAAGAAAGAAAGATAGCTACAGAAAAGAAGCTGACTACATATGTGTGTTTCTCAGTCAACGCTAGACTCAATAGAGACTAATCAAGATGACAAAGCGAGAATAGATCTGATAAGACTAGAAGACTGAGTCTGACAAGACTAGAATCATGACATTATCTCTCTTCTTCGATGATTCATGTTTGCATGAATGTATTTTCTGCTCGACTTGATTGATTGTTCAATCATGATTTTACAGACTCAGATCTGTTAAATCGTGATTGATTAAATTGTTGATTAGCGCGATTTGTTCGAGTATCAAATATGAAAATCATCAACAATCTTCTGAGTGTTCATAAATTTGTCATCATCAGCGTTGTATCAATTGAGATCATTGTCATAGTCATTTCATTTGACTTTATACTGAAGTCGTCTTCAATATCAACAAGAATTCAATATATCATCGATTTTTCACTCGTCTTCGTCGTTTATTACTATTGAATCTGAAGATTCATTCTTTTGATCAGACAAGAGATCGTCAACGACAGAACGAAGCAGATCAGAATAAAATACATCATGAACATGCATAAACTCTGATAATTTCAGTTTATATGAAGAGTCAACAAGATCTAAATTGATGAAAGAATCAAGCATTTTGTCATCTAGCTTTTTGAAAGATCTTGCTGTAACAATGTTTCTTTCATTCAGAAACATCTTTGATTCAATCTTGTAATCAACTTCTTTTCTATGCTTATTGACTTGTTTCATCATTTGTTTTCGTATTTTGACTAGCGACTCACGAGCAAACTTCAGTGTTTTGTTCATATGTTCAGATATATTCTTGACTTTAGTCATCTGCAAGCGTTCATAAGAACTTTCATATTTGATGACATCGAGTTCAAAGCTCATACGAGAATGAAAGTCTTTGTTTAGAAAGAAAGAGATCGAGAAGATGACTGAGAACAGAGCATTATTGTTGACAAACTCAATCATGAGTAGTAGCTTAGCTCAGTCATTCTGCATGTACAAATAGAAGAATTGAAGATATCTTTCAACGTTTTGATTGACTCGTTTACTTTGATTGTCGATCTGAGAGTGATAAACTGTAAAGAGTTGAAGATTAATGCCTAGTCTTTTGCAAAGCAACTTTCATAGAATGAAGGTAAATTGAGAGTCTTAATTCAAAACAATGAAATCGAGTAAATTGTGTATTCAATATAGTCACTGAAGCATTAGCTCAGCTGTTTTTTCTGCTGTGATCTTCTCGTCATCAGTGAAGCAAGAAATATAATGTCATTTCTTTGACAGTCTACATATCACTGTTAGTATGACGTTTTTTGTCTTTTGAAGAAGATAAGTCAATGATAGAATTCATGACTATGTTCTTTCATCACTGTTCAAGTATGAGTAGAGAATGTAGTAGTTTATTGAATTTATCTCAAGAAGTCTTTGATTGCTGACAAATGTAGCAGTTTCAAATATATCGATCTATTGTCTTTCGCATTGAAGATCAATAGTAGTATCTTCTTATGATCTTCATCGTTCTGAGAATTTCAAGATGATCAATAGAAGATTGATCATGAACTTCTTGAATTAACTTCATTTGAAGATGCTCATCGAAGAAAACTCATAGAAGATCATCTTGATATAGTATTTCGTTCTGAACTTGACAATTTCTTAATTTAGTATCTTCATATTGAGCTTCATCTTTTAATACAACTTCACGAAGTAGAATACAATTCTTGTTGATTCTGTTAACTTCTAGAATGAATCAATAAATTGATTCATCATTCTCTTTCTCTTCTAGATCAGCGATTTTCATTCAATTCAACGTGAGAATTGTAGTTCACTAATAGCAACATCATTCATTCTCAAGACTTCTAGAAACTGAATTGACTCAACAAGTCAATGCATCGACTTTGATGTTTTGTTTGTCTGAGCGATACATAATTTTGAAGTTGAAGTCAACGAGCTTTTGTACTCAGCGCATTTGATGTCTATTCAGCTTTTTATCTTTTATTAATGATGTTAAAGCTTGATGATTAGTAAACATCTTGATGAGTAGCTCAGTCAATTTCAGCTTAGATCATCAATGCTTGAAGACACGAATGATTGCTAGTAATTTCTTGTCATAGATCTCGTAATTGCACTCAGCGAGACTCAGATTCTTGCTGTAGTAGATCATTGAATGCAATGTTTCTTCGTCGTCATACTGAGAAAGTATATCATCATTGACGTAGTTGAATGAGTCTGTTTCAAGAATAGTTTCTTTATTCTGATTAAAATGACGAAGAATAAAAGCTTCAGTCATTTGTTTCTTCATATGATCAAAGATTGTTTGACAAGCTTGATTTCATTCAAATATCATCTCTTTTTGAGTTAGTTGAATCAGAGAATAAACAATCTTCGAAAAGTTTTTTATAAAACGTTGATAGAAATTGCAAAAGTCAACGAAGAATTGCATCTGAGTGAGGTTTGTAGAAGTAAATCATTCAATTACTGCTTATACTTTTCTGAAATTCATCTTTAGTTCTTTAATGAATAGCAATAGTTTCAGAAAGAAGATTTTCTGAACATGAAACTTGCATTTGTTTATATTCATCTGAAGATCAGTCTCTCGTAGTTTATGTAGAACTAATCGTACGTGTCGCTTATGTTTCTTCAATGTTTTGCTGTAGATGATAATGTCATCTAGATAGATCTGACAAAACTGATGAAGATAGTTAAATAGCACGTCGTTCATATAGTGTTGATAGAAAGTCAAGTCGTTGATTAATTCAAAAGACATCACGTGATATTTGTAGAAATCAAAAGAGATGATAAAGATAGTCAAATCTTCGCTGCTTGAATGCATATGCAGTTTGTTGAAGATGACAATGATGTTCAATCAAGTCAGATATCTGCTATCTTGAATACAAGCAAGAGTTTCGTCTATTAGCGATAAGAAATAATGATCTCGTTTGATCAAAGCATTGAGCTTTCTGTAGTCTACACAGAAACGCAAGCTATCGTCTTTCTTTTCGATGAATAGTATGAACGAAGCGTATAAAGCTGAGCTAGAAAATATAAAGTCTTTATTCAGATGCTTGATCAGGTAATTCTTCATCTTTTGAAGCTTGTAATCAGACATATGATAGAGACGACTTCGAGAAAATGTTTTCTCGTCAATCAACTCAATTTTATGATCATAGAAACAATGAAAGAGTAGTTGATCAGTCATCGCTCAATCAAACACGTCTAGATAGTTATAATATTTCGAAGAAAGCTTAGCTTTGACTTCTTTCAAGATCTTTTCATATGAAAGCTCTTGTAGATTTACATCTTCGAGTTTATTTCTAGCTGTTTTTAGAAGTCGATCGATTTTCGTGATGATGATCGCGAAAGTAGTCATATTCGATCGTTTAACTAGTGATTTATATGCTGCAGTCTCTATCATTGCTATGTTCATTGAATTGAAAGACGAAGCGAAGTTAACTGAATTAGATGATTTCACAATTTTATTGAATGAAGATTGTTAAAGATCAGCATAGAGCGAGTCATATGAGTGTAATGTAACGAGTATATAAATGCTAAGAAAGAAAAGTATCTAGAAGAGAAGAGTCAACTATCTATATGACTCAGAAGAACATAAGCTAACTCTGAATAAAGTTGACTTCGAAACAAGTCTATGCTTTAGCGACGAGCAATCGACGATAGTTCTCAGAATAGTCATCAACATAGTCATCAACATAGTCATCAACGAAGATGCGTAGCTAGAATCGTAACATTATTTCTTTTCTTCAACGATTCATGTTTGCATGAATGTATTTTCTTAGTCTTGTGTAGAATCAAAATGCCTATTGTAGCAGACTTACTATGCAAGGTAGAAGTGTCATTGAAGCAGACTCACTAGTTGCATGTGAACGAGTCAACAGATCAATTCACTGATAGGTAGAATGATGAGAAGATAGATCATTGCATTGACGAAGTGTCATTGTAGCAGACTTACTAGTTGCACATGAACGAGTAGACGAATTGATTCACTGATAAGTAGAATGATGAGAGCGAATAGATCATTGCATTGACAATGTCATTGAAGCAGACTCACTGATCGACTTGCTCATTGAAGAGATTGACTTTGAGCTCGTCATTGTAGCAGACTCACTAGTTGCACGTGAACGTATGATCAGGTTCACTGATGAGTAGAACGATGAGAGCGAGTAGATCATTGCATTGAGAATAGATGTCATTGAAGCAGACTCACTAGTTGCATGTGAACTGATAGACGAATCAATTCACTGATAGGTAGAGCGATGAGAAGATCATTGCATTGATGATGTCATTGAAGCAGACTCACTGAGAGTTTTGATATAGAAACAAGCTCAAAGATTTGCTTGTTGTTGAAGACATTATTGTGTCATTGTAGCAGACTCACTAGTTGCACATGAACGAGTAGGCGAATCGATTCACTGATGGGTAGAATGATGAGAGTAGATGAATCATTGCATTGATGATAAGTGTCATTGAAGCAGACTCACTGTTGAGATTTGCTCATCAAGATAGAGACTTCACGCAGTTCTTGACTGATCTCTTTGATTGTTCAACAAATTCGAAGAATTTCTTGCGAATCTGAATGAACGGTTAATTCGCTGATCTTTGACCTAGTTGAATGATTTCAATCGTTTGTTTATACTCGCTGATCAGCGCACGAGTGAAGAAAGATGAGTGCTGCTGCATGAACACAAGTCGCTAGATCAAAGTCGATAGAGAGTTGAAGAACTACTAGCAGAAGCACTTGAAGAAATCGATGCAGATTATTTCACTTCGTCTGTAATGAAGAAGCATTTATATAATGTTAGAGATCAGCATAAAGCGAGTCATATGAGTGTAATGTAACGAGTATATAAATGCTAAGAAAGAAAAGTATCTAGAAGAGAAGAGTCGACTATCTATATAACTCAGAAGAACATAAGCTAACTCTGAATAGAGTTGACTTCAAAACAAGTCTATGCTCTAGTGATGAGCGATCGACGATAGTTCTCAGAATAGTCATTAACATAGTCATCAACATAGTCATCAACGAAGATGCGTAGCTAGAATCGTAACAAAGATAACTTCTCGCTGAGTCAAGTGATGACAGAAGAGATAAATCTCTTTAGTATTTGAGTAAAGATTAAACTCTTCTGTTCTATCGCGATTTTCTTGCTTGAAAGAACAGTCGAATGAGCTTTGATAGAAGCTTTGATATGAGCTTCGAAACTAGAAAATTGAAGACAATCATCTTTCATATCAATAGTCATCTCGATCTTATTCATTCATGTTTTTTCAAGAATCATCTGATGTTGATCTAATTGAATGATCAGCATAGAAGCGAAATGTTTCATATGATCTTGAACAGTTAGATTCAAATAAATCGCATAAATAATGAGCTTTTTTGCATAATGATCATCGAATTTTCTTATTGATTTGAGCTTGATTAAAGATAAAGATTCAATTTTCAAATGATCATAAACATTCTGCGCGATTAATTCATCAATGAATGAATAATCAGCTGCTTCAATGTCAATCAATGACTTTAATGAGTAACTAATTTCATTGCTAGATAGTACACATTCAATAGTCAAAGATTTCGAAGCAAAGAAGTCATTTGAGCTGCTCATTGTTGAAGAAATTAACACATCTTTCATCACGTCTTTGATGAAAGTCACTAGTTTTTTGTCTCATTCTTCGATTTCTCTGTAAATAATTTCTTCTCTTCTTTTGACATGATGATCTCATTGAGACGAGAGATGAATGCATGAGATGTCGAAGTACTAGTTTTCAGCTGAGAGCAGTTCTTTGAAAGATGACTCGATGCTTTGCAGTTGAAGCAAATGATTGACATTCTTGATCATTCAGATTCAAGAGTGAAAAAAGTAGCAAGTTGAACATAGCTAGTAGTTGAGACTGAAGCTGATGTCGACGAAGAAACAAAACGTTTTTTCGAAGCTGCTATCAATTTGACTGTTCGCTGCTTATCACGTAGCTGATAATTGACTCGTTGTTTGTTATTTACATCTTGAAGAAAGATTTTAAGCTTATCAAGCGAGCTAAACTTTATGAGACAAACTGATAACACGTTCTGAAGACGATTGTTAATTTTATTCTGAATGTCGTTCATCAGAATGACATCGTCGTAGTTCAGAAAGCTGAATATTCTAGTGAATTCTGAATAGAAAGAGCTGAAGAGCTTGTTGAGCTGCTTCAGAGTGACGTATTTATGATGACACTTTCGAATCAGATTCTGATCTTCGTAAATTTCTTTCAGATGTTTCAGTAGCTTTGATAGTAATTGATAGAATGAGAAAGCATCAACATGATGCTTTGCATAAATTTGCTGATCAGCATCGTCTTCTAGTCTGAAAATCACATAAACAATATGAATCTTTTCAGTAGAATAATGATTCGCGTTAACATCAAGCTTGTCAGCTATTTTGATGTTTCATATCTTTCAGATAGAATCATTTGTTTCGATGAAGATGAGTGAATTCTAAAGCTTGATGAACTTGTGATGATCATTTTCATTTTCATTATCAGATAGAGTAGAAAATTCTCGTTGTGAGCGAGCTTCTTTCTGATTGACTCGTTGCTCAGCTGACTGAGTATCTTGACGAGACATAAATCGATCAGCTTGACGTTGTTTCACTCTGAAGTTCAATCACTCGTCTTGTAACTGATTGATCTTTTTCTCTAGCTCATTATTTTTATCAAAAGCAACTTTTAGTTGTTTTGCTCTCTTTTTGTGATCATCTTGTACAAGAAGTCAGTGTTCATTGAGTTGTAAAGTCAAGTTTTGCTGACTTCGAAGCTCGTTCAGCATATTGATGACTTCATCAAGTTGATTGCTGACTCAATGAAACAGTTGTTCTTCAATGTTTATGTTTCATGAAGTGACAGCTTTCTCAGCTTCGACTGAAGCATCAATGAGTAAAAGTGAAACTCTTCTATTAACAGTGCTTCTAAGCAGACGAGTTGTTCAAGACTCAACTAACTCAACATTGCATGTCATGATGAGAGAAGGTAGAAGTTGTTGAGATAAGAATAAATGAGAGATTGATGTTTTGAATTGATGTTTTTTGATGAGTGAAAATTCAAAGAATCTCTTGTGAATTTCAGATAATAATTGAGTGCTTTATTCAAAGAATTTCTTGCGAATAAAATGATGAAAATGAGTGTAGAATCGAAGAATTTCTTGCAATCTAAAATGAGAATGCAAATTTGAAGAATTTCTTGCAAATTTTTCTTACTGAATAGATTGTTTCATATCATCTATTCGTCAATAGCAAAGTAGTAAATGATGAGCATTTATCTAATGTTAAAGATCAGCATAAAGCGAGTCATATGAGTGTCATTTAACTAGTAAATAAATGCTAAGAAAGAAAGATAGCTACAGAAAAGAAGCTGACTACATATGTGTGTTTCTCAGTCGACGCTAGACTCAATAGAAACTAGTCAAGATGACGAAGCGAGAATAAATCTGACAAGGCTAGAAGACTGAGTCTGACAATTTTAGAATCATGACAAGCAAGAACATGATTCTCACAGAATGCAACTACAAAATCTATGACAAAGAACTGCTGATCATTATTTACTGTTTGAAACATTGATGTTTTGAATTGAAATGTATGAATATTTTAATCAAGATCTTCATCAATCATCTGAATTTGAAGTACTTCATGATCATCAAAGAACTGATCAGACAACAAGCTAAATAAGTTGAGAAGTTATCTGAATATAACTTCAAGATCATATATTAATCGTAAAAACAGAATCTGAAAGTTGACGTGCTGATCAGAATGTCAGACGTTAAGTCAGTTGAAACAAACAATGATTGAAAGCTATATCAGCATCAGATGCTATTGTTAGAAGGTAAATTTGAACTGCAGTCAATAAAAGCTGATTAAGAAAATGATCAGAAAGTTGATTAAGATCTGACTCAGCTCTTGCTCAAATCTGACTTAGAATCTGACTCAGATTCAAAACTTGAATCAAAAGTTAATCAAAATTCGATCGAAGAGATGATTTCTATTCAGAATCAGATTATAGTTGAAAATTGAATGAATTAACTGTGTTTCAATATTTGAATAATCATGAAACAGAACAGAAAAACTTGTCAAGATATTGATTTAAACAATTGCAAAGTACTTGATAAAGTACTTTGAAAAGATGATAAACTATGAGTTTCTCAGTCAATGATCACTTGATTAATAAGAAAAGCACATGATCTTTCAATCAGTAATCATTCTGACATGAATCAAACATTGAACTTGCTGAGACAATCATATTGCTGATCAAAGATGAGAATGATGATCAAGCGCTACATTCAAAACTGTTACATTTGTCGTAAATCAAAAGCATTGAAAGATCAAATCAATGAATTACTGAAGTCATTACTCATACTTGAGCAGCAATGACAGAACATATCATTAGACTTCATTATCAATCTATCAGAAAGTGATGAAAACAACGCGATTCTGACAGTCATAAATCAATTGTCTAAGAAACAACATTATATATCATGTTGATCAGATGACGAAGAAATCTTCGCAGAATAAACAGTCAAGTTACTGTTGATATGAATCTTCAGAACTCATGAACTATCAAGATCAATAATATTCAATCATGATTCACAATTCATATCAATTGTCTAAAAGTCTTTATGTCTGAGACTTAACATCAAGATGAAACTATTCACAAACTATCATTTGCAGACAGATGATCAAACAGAAAGAATGAATCAGAATGTGAAATGATATTTATAAAGTTATTGCTCATATATGCAAGATGATTGATTCATCTGATTATTTATGACTGAATTCATCAATAACAATGCTATTTCATCATTAATTGAACATTCAGCGTTCTTTCTGAATAAGAACTTTCACTTTCATATGAGCTTTGATTCAAATTCAACTGAATATGAGATCACTCAAGCTAGAATTGAAGTGAGTAAAGCGAAGAATATATTTGAACATATGAAATGATCACTAGCATTAATCAAGCAAGCATTAGCAAGAGTCAGAGTCACAATAAAGAAACAGATTGATAAACATTGAAAAGAAATGATTTACAAGATAAATGACATGATGTTTCTGAACTCAAGAAACATCATGATCTTAAGATTATCAAAGAAACTAAATGATAAGATGCTAGAATTCTTTAAGATTCTGATTAAGATTAAACATGCATATCAACTGAAACTGTCATTGACTATGAAGATTTATTTGAAGTTTGCATTAAATCTGCTGCAACTAGATTCAAAAAATGCTTTAAAAAAACAATGAAATGAGTCATCTGATTTTATAATGATTGAAGATGAAGATAAATGAGAAGTGAAAAACATATTGAACTTCAAACATTACAAACGAAATAAACAACTATAATATCATGTCAATTGAAAAGAATATGACATCAATTTACATTGATACAACGTTAATGAAAGTGAATTTGAAGATTGCTTGAAAGTCATCAATGACTTTCATGAACATTATTCAAACAAGTCAAGATAGAAATTAACTCAAGAAAGATTAACTGAACTGCAGCAATAAGAACATTGCTAAATGAAGAGAAAGAGTAATGTTGCAAGTATGTCTCATTACTCTGAGTTAATTTAACATAAATCTGTTGCGAGCGTGTCTCGTTACTTTGAGTTAGTCTAACATAAATCATGTTAGACTATCATAGACTAGTACAGAGCTGATGTTGACACGCTAGTGATTTAGCGCGTCTTCGTGAGTATAAGACTTTTGATGTGTTTCATCTTCTTTCTTTTTTAGCTTTGAACTTCTAGTTAGAATACACTCATATGATTCGCTTTATGCAGATTCATAATATTAGTTCAAAGCTCATTAATCTTGCTATCGATGTGTAAACAGTATAAAAACAAGCTACACAACTCAAATTAAAAGTCGAACTCAGAAATTTCAACAGCAGAATCAGAACTTGAACTCAGAAAGCTTAATAGAAATCAGAAATTTCTAAAGAAGAATCTTGATTCAAAATCAGAAATTTCGATAGAATCAGAATTAAAGAACATGAATGCATTGTTCTTGATTAACTTTTTATTGAGCTCGTCATCAGAAATCAGAAATTTTAGCAGTACTTAAACTCAGAAAGTTTGATAAAGTACTAGTCGTTGCTTGAACTCAGAAAGTTCAATAAAGTAACATCAGAATTCTTCAATCAGCAATTTTCTACTCATATCATGACTAGAAGCTCAGAATCAGCGAGCATTGCTCATTATAATCTTCAAAATGCTAGAAGAGAATCACTTTTATCACAGAATTGAATAGCATCAGAAGAAAAAGACACAAATGTGTCATCAGATACAGAAGAAAAAAACATGAACATGTTGCTTTTTAATCACAAAATGATCAAGATCAGCATCAGCACTGAACTGAATGCTTGAATAAGCACTTATGAAGCAGATGACATCATTGTCTTTATCAAGTATTACGAATGTGTCAGAATTGATTAGAACTAGTCAATGATCTAGTCGAGATCTGATTTAGATCTGATTCAGATTTGACTCAAATATGACTCAGCACATTTTTTCTTTTCTAGCATCTTCTAATCAGCTTCTATTATCTTTTAAACAAACACACTTCTTTGTGTTACGAGTGATCAACAGATTTCTATGATAAACACATTTCTTTGTGTTGCAAACATCTTTCAAATCAACATCTTTCTTATGTTTCAACATGTTCTCTTTGAAACTAACGTTGATCTGAATAACTACTATATAGAGCGTGTTCTTCTTATCTTTTGTATCTTCTTTCTTCTGTATTCTTAAAGTCTTAGTTATAGCTATCTCTATTGAATTAAACATTTCACTCACGACATGATTAGATTGAATATTTAGACATGATCTCAACATTACTTTAAGAATTCGTTAATTACATGATACTGATCTCATTATTCATTCAAATTCACTCAACTGACAACGAGATAAATATAAAGAAATTTGTGTATTTGATGATCGACGACATCAAAAGACAGAACAACATCAAGAAATCAATAGAATCAACGAGAACATACAATCATGTGATTGCTAAAAAATCTATCGCTCAGTCAGTAGCATCAGTTCAAATCGATTAATAGAATCAATGATAAAGAATCTTCGTTGATTGCTTAAGAATCACAAAAAACTCTCTCAAATCAGCAACACTCTTCTTTGAAGATTAAAACACTAGAACAGCGATCTCATCACATACTGTTGAGCATCGTTCTTCGCTCGATCATCAAATCTTCGCTATGACTCAATCATCTGTGAAAAATTTCTTTGAAGATTATCAAAGCTTCTATTCTTCTGTCACTTCAGATTCAATCATTTATTCTGAGCTATCATCTCGCATATTGAAATATCTTAGAATCAATGTCATATGAAAACATTGATACTCTTTGTCTCACTTTCAGACTCTTGATGAATCTCATGAAACTTCTACTTCATGAAATATAAAAAATGTAAAGCAGCTACAACACTGAATTGAACAAGATTCAGAAGTTTTTCTAGAAGATTTGAACAGTCTTTGAACTCAACGAAATTTAGACATGAAAGCTTGTGAGCTATTTGACAAGATATTAAGCGAACAAATATGAAATACTTGTTTCGAGAAAATAAATAAAGTCAAAGAACATTTGAATCAATTAAATCAGACGTTTTGAAATCAAGTGACTGAATTGCAACATCAACTGCAATCATTTAAAGAAGTCACTTCTTTCTCTTTTATTCTGTTCAATTTCTTCAAGCGATTTCAAAAGCTTTCAAATTCATTTTTGTTTACTGATGAAAAAGAATCTATCTGAAATGACCGACAAGAAAAGATTCATGACAAGCTAGAAATCAACGTCAATCATTTTGATATCAATAGAACTATTCTGATCTACGTTCATTTCAGAATTGAAGAAGACGCAGTCAAAGTTACTTTAACTTGACATCAACAAGATTCATTGAATTTTTATGTCACAGTTGATGATCTGTTAAATGAACTTACTCAGCTTTATGATGATCTCGACAAAGAGACAAACTTTCGACGAGAATACGCTAATCTCACTCAGAGAAAGAGCAAATTCAGTGAATTTTATTCAATGTTTCAACGTCTGTTTTTTTATTTGAAATATTACGATAAACAGTTAATCGTTGATTTATGAGACAAGATAGTCTATCATCTTCATGCAGCTAAACTGATCATCAAGTTGAGTTTCGAGTTGACATTTTGAATTCGACTCGATTTGAAGTCGAGTTGCTCACATTTTCAACTTGACTCAAGTTGAGTTGAGCATATTTTCAACTTGATTCAACTCGATTCAACTAGAAATTGAGTCAACTCGACTTGACTCGTCAAGAATTTGAGCTTGACGTCAAGAGAGCTAAATATAGAAATTTTTCCGACTTTTGCATTATCTTTTTGCATTATCTTTTTGGTAGAAAGTCATGAAGAAGAAACATAAAGATCATTTGATAGAGAGTCATAAAGAAAAACATGAAGAGAAACATGAAGAGAAACATCAAGAGAAACATGAAGAAGAACATAAAGAGAAACATAAAGAGAAACATGAAGATTGTTTGATAGAGAAACATGAAGAGAAACATGACGAGAAACATGACGAGAAACATGAAGAAAAACATGAAGAAAAAACATGAAGATCATTTGACTTTGATAGAGAGTCATGACGAGAAAACATGATAGAAAGTCATGAAGAAAATCATGAAGACTGTTCAATCAAGCTATTTACATCTATTTAATATCTTGTCGAGTCAAGTCGAGTTTTCAAATCGAATTATTGAGTCAAGCTTCTCAACTCGACTCGAGTTCTTGAGTTCAACTTCTCAACTTAACTCAACACTTTTTCAAAAAAATTTCAACTCAACTCGACACTTTTTGAGTCAAGTACTCGACTTGACGCAATCAGTCTACATGCAGCTTGAAGTAGTCAATTGATTCAGTCAGAATCTCTGAATGAAATTCGTAGTTATCTGATTCATTTGAACAATGAGCATTAAATCATGAGTGACATCAAAGAAAAGAAATCTCTGAACAAAGTCAAAAAGCAAGTCATCTTTGCTGACGAAGTTTCAAGAACTTTCTATAGAAAAATCGAAATCACTACACTCGTTGATCATTTAAAGTCGTGCGACGCAGTGTTGAAACCGTGCCTAGAATCTAATCACACTGCAGCGAGATAGTGCGTAGCTGAATAGAATGTTTGATCAATAGAGATAGCTATAACTAGAATATTAAGAATACAGAAGAAATCAAAGAGAGTTTCGAGCTGTATCTATAGTAGGGCAAAACAAAGAGAGCGAAGCAGATTTGCTCGAGTATCGAAAGCGCTAGAATAGAGTATCGAGGCTGAGGTTTAACATGAGCCAAAACCTCTAGAGCTTATTGGCTAGAAAACTCTATTCAATCTCGACACACTCGTAACATTACCTTCTTCTCTTTAAAAGTCATGTTTCTATGACTTGTAGTGTAGTTCATAGCACTGACGTAGAGTCTTGATGCCTGTCTTTCTATCAACCTTTCTATTGATTCAAACCAACTCGTCAAATGTCTATTGTAGCAGGCTCACTATGTGAGATAGAATGATCATTGAAGCAGACTCACTAGTCGACTTGCTCATTGAAGAGGTTAACTATTGACTTGCTCTTGAAGCAGGCTCACTAGTTGCATGTGAACGTGAGGTAGATCGATTCACTGATAGGTAGAGCGATGTGAGTAGATAAATCATCGCATTGACAGCGTCTTTGTAGCAGACTCACTAGATTGATCTTGATTCGAATCGAGTCGAATTGAATTTGATGACACAGATTGTTTTGACTCGACTGATTCACAAGCTTGAGAAAGAAAAGATTGAACAGATTGTTTTCACTCGTCTGCTTCACAAGAACGAGTTGATTCTCAAGCAATTCACGAAGATTCTTTATCGTCGATTCTATTAATCGAGTGAACTGTGCCTACTTAATGAGCGGTAGGTTCTTTAGCAATTCAAACAGTCTCGTCGTTGATTCTATTGATTCTCTGATGTTGTTCTGTCTTTCGATTGCGTCGATCATCAGGTAAACGAATTTCTTTAGACTCGTTCTGTCTAGACGAGTATCTTGAATGAGTAATGAAATCAATATCGTGTGGTAAACGAATTCTTAATATAATGTTGAGATCATGCCTAGAATCTAACCACACTGCAGCGAGGTAGTGCGTAGCTGAATAGAATGTTTGATCAATAGAGATAGCTATAACTAGAATATTAAGAATACAGAAGAAATCAAAGAGAGTTTCGAGCTGTATCTATAGTAGAGCAAAACAAAGAGAACGAAGCAGGTTTGCTCAAGTATCGAAAGCGCTAGAATAGAGTATCGAGGCTGAGGTTTAACATGAGCCAAAATTCCTAGAGCTTATTGACTAGAAAACCCTATTCAATCTCGACACACTCGTAACACGCAGTTTTAACTAGCGCTAAAGACATTGATCTACAAGCTGAAATCTGTTTCATCTGTCACAAATCAAATTATACTTCTAGAGAGTGCTCTGATCAATCTAGAGTTAATGTCTTAAAAAATGATGAGTTCAATCGTTTGAACTCTGAATCAGATTCTGATTCAAAAAACTAGTTATTTTTTTCAAAGTCATTAAAGAGATAGAAATCATATCTTTGTGCAATCAAGTCGAAGTTCTATTGAAAGAAAATTATTTTGAAAAGTTTTTTCTAATCAATGCTTCTCTTATCTCTCAAAGCAATTCTTTCAGTCTTTGCTCTTTGATAAACAGTGATTTCGTCATTTACATGCTGATACATGACAAGCTAGTCAATAAAGTATGCAAGAAACTTGAAATACAATTTATATCACTAGCAAAAGAGAAGTTAATACAAGAGTATGATGAGAAGTTATTTAAGAAAACAATTACTCATAAGATTCTACTCAATCTCACGATTGAAAGTCATAAGAAATTGACTGTATCAATGCTAATAGTTGATATCAATCATCATGAAGCTATATTGAGCAAACTCTGAATGAATAAAAACGAAATATTGTTGAACATGTGATATGATATCATTCTCTTTCCTGATTAATTAAATATCTCTATTTCAGTTTTTTTGATCTCGCTCAATGCTCAGCACTCAAGTTGATCACGATCAACTTTAATCTCTTCAGCAGCTCACAGCAAGATCTTTAAGATGCTTAAGCACTCAGTTCTCTTCATTCAGAAAGAGTCTTTCTCGATTTGAAACATAGACGTTGTCTCTTTTCAAGCACTAGTAAAACGAAAAAAGAAGAATCAGACAGAAGTTTTTGCTATGTTTGTTGAAAACATCGATAGAAAAATTGTCTATAATACTCAATGTAAACTAGATGTCATAAACGTCTTTTTTACTGATGAAATGACTCAGAATCTAGAAGATATTAAAGCTAAGCTATCATCAAAATATCAGAATTTTCTAGACGTCTTTGATTGAGCTCAAGCAGACAAGCTATCGTCTCATCGTTCATATAATCATAAGATAAAGCTTACTAGTGACGCTACGTCATCTTGATGTCAAGCATATTGAATGTCTTTCTACAAGCTTCAGAAAGTAAAGAAATATCTGAACGAGAATCTTTTCAAGAGATTTATAACTCTCAGCAAAGCTTTGTATTTCTCACTCATTCTGTTCGCTTTAAAAGCAAATGAAGATTTTGTTACGAGCGTACCAAGACTGAATAGAACTAGTCAGTGCCTTTAGCTCAGATCTGACTCAGCTTCTATTTTCTTTCATCAACATCTCTTTGTTCAACATCATCTTTCTTTCTACATCACATTCTACTCATGTCACAAACACATTCCCTTCGAACTTAGCGCAGTCTCTGAATATTACTTAAATAGAAGCTCTTGTACTCACCTTCTTCTGTATTCTTAATATTCAGTTATAGCTATCTCTAAAGATCAAGCACTATTCAACCCTGACTTTCGCTGGTTGACTCACCTAGGCACGATTCTGACATTATATTAAGAATTCGTTAACCACACGATACTGATCTCATTACTCATTCAACATACTCGTCTAGACAGAACGAGTCTAAAGAAATTCGTTTACCTGATGATCGACGATAATTGAAAGATAGAACAACACTAAAGAGTTGAATAAAATCAACGACGAGACTGTTTGAATTGCTAGACTACTTATTGCTCATTAAGTACGCAAAGTTCACTCAATTACGAGAATCACGATAAAGAATCTTCGTGAATTGCTCAAGAATCAAATCGATCGATAGATTCAACGATAAAGAATCTTCGTTGTTTGCTAGAGAATCAATCAAATCAATCAACAAACAAATCTCATCTTTTTTGTTGAAGATTAAACATCATTCTATACGTCTTTCTTCTTCAATTGTCAAGCATCGTCATTCGTTCGACCCTCTTTCAAAACAAACCTCATCATGCTTAGTCATTCGCTCACTGAAGAGCGTTTCGAAGAATTTCGAAATCGTTTCTCTCAAACCTCTGATGCTGATTCATCGAAATCACGAACGAAATCACCAAGTGCTGCATCATTCATTCATGAAGATGACAAATCATTCGCTGAAACGATAATACTTCTCGTGTTCTACGAAATCTGAAAGACTTAAAGCCTAGTTCTTGATGAAGAAACAGATTGACTCTACGAGTTAGATAAACAACAAGAAGACGAAATCAAAGAGTTGAAGACTAGACTTCAAGCTAAAGAAAACACTTCTTCTGATTTCACCTACTCTGAGCGTTCTAGATCTCAAAAAATACCTGATTCTTCGCTGTTTACTGATGAAAAGAACTCTACTTGAAAGAACTGGTACGAAAAAATTCAGGATAAACTAGAGATCAACGTCGATCTCTTTTCTAATGAATGAGTCAAATTGAGCTATATACATTCTAGATTATTCGATGATGCAGCTGAGATCACTCAAGTTAGACGCGAACGTGACTGTGTCAATCTTTATAAGATCGTCGACGATCTTTTGAAAGAGCTAGCTCAGTTGTTCAATGACTCGAATAAGAAAGTCAACTTTCGTAGAAAATACTACAACTTGGTTCAA
>JAABUL010000400.1_pt1 | contig 93147 bp, 194 predicted proteins | sample 5559151 | NCBI WGS metagenome assembly JAABUL01 (sample SAMN10711876, study PRJNA513368) | rock metagenome | isolation source: Antarctica rocks | place: Antarctica: Victoria Land, Pudding Butte sud | reverse complement strand
CTTTGTGGTGGCTGGGGGGGGTGGGGGGTTTTGGGGGGGGTGGGGGGTGCGGCTGCGGACCCTCCCGCCTCACCCACTGGCCGCCCCCGCTGGGTACCTGGGGTGGTGGGGAAGGACCCCCTCAGCCCCTCCCCCCCTACCCACCCAACCCTCTACCCATACCCAGTAGTAACCGACACCAATAACAAGTCGCGGACAGCTGTCATGTCTCTTTGCTAAATTTATCCCCATGCCCGGCTCATGACCAACCAACAGCGCAGATTGCCACAACGGCGCATACGGCAGCGGCTGCCATACGGCAGCGGCTGCCATACGGCAGCAGCTGCCATACACGCGGCTGCAGTCATTTTTGAGTTAGTGCATCAAGTAGCACAACCGATCGACGAACCCACTTTAGAAATAGCTATCACAACTGGTCAAACAGTCAATTGATGTCCGAGTGCAACAGCTTCTCAATTTCATAACCCCTGTAACTTCGTCTCAACGATTCGATCGTCAGATTGAAGGCAAGGCCGCGCTTGGCCAGTGGCACATCCCGCTGCTCGTCGTAAGGCGCTGGCCCCCAAATGAACGCCCGGTGGAGCTTGATCAAGCCATGCTGCAGTTCCGCGCGTCGCTGCGGCATCACGGCGGCGAGAATCTCCGGCAACCTGCAGTTGGAGCAGCAGATATTGAGGCCATCAACACGAGCACACTCATTCACAACAACATACTGGTTTGCCATATTCTGCAATTGCTGTGGATGCACAAATGAATACAACAATCTGGCAGATTGCGTCCGCAGTCAGTGTGGAAAGTCACACCGCGGGATGTCGGCGTTGTGCAGCCGCAGCGAAAACTGGCTGAACTCCAGTACATCCTCGTGGAACTGGTCGATACCATCTGCGCAGATGGCATCGACAGCCGAGGACACAACGTTTATTTGCAGTGCGTGCTTTTGAGGTTCCCGCACCAGACAGGCGGGTCGGCTTTGGTGGTGCTGGGCACTCATTGGCTGTAAGGATCTTCCGACAAAATATGGCATGAGACAACCATGCCAGTTGTTCTCACCCTGAATGATGACTGGGATACAGCCGGCGGCCGTCGCCTGCACCAGCCTGATGCCCCAGCCCAGCCTGCGTCAGAATTTTTAATCATCGTGAATGCACTGACACATTTTGCGCAAACCCGTTGCCAGGCGCTCGCAAGGTGATGCATGTGCAGGCTGCTGGGGCGGCCCAGCTGCGGCAGCGGCTCATCCCAGCAGCACCAAAGGCCCATTTGGAGGCTGTGCAACCGGCTTCGCAAGCCAGGCGCTCGGCGAGGAACCCTCAGTTATCTGTTTCCCTGCTTTGTGACACAGAAAATCCCACCCGCTGGGCGCCAGGCAGAACATCGAGTTCCGCAGCGCCTTCTGGAAGTCGTGGTAGCCGGGCGGGTTGATGATAAAATCGGGTGCGTCCTTGTGCAGCCGCACCACCTCCTGCCGCGCGCCGCCGCTGCGTGCAACAGCAAGCCAGATCTTGAATGAGTAAGGATCACACACTCGGTGGACGGGCAGCCAGGGGACAGCATGCTTGACCTGACGCACCTGTACCAGGGCACCTCAGGCTTCACGGCGCCCACGAAGTAGAACAGGTGCCGCCGCTGGCCCAGCGGCAGCACAACCGCCTCAGACGCGGTTTTACTTGTATCATTCACCGCCCCCTCCGCCGCCGCCGGCAGCGATGAGTAGGTGGTGTCCGCCTCGCGGGCCGCAAATTCCCAGTAGGGGCTGCTGCACACGTCCTTCCGCCTGTCTGCACATCGGAGTCCAGAGGTCAGCCGGATGTGCAGCGTTGCACGGGCAAGCCAGAGGCAGCAGGAGGGGTTTTGCGCTGCACGCTCACCGAAGCACTTGCCGAGCCCGCCGTGCTTGCCGCCTGCCTCCTCGCCGCGGTAGCAGAAATGAACCTGTTGGGCAGGGAGTGCCAAAACAGCACTGTTGGACGCACATGGACAAAACAGCAGACGACTTGGTGAACGGACGAGCAACCGCTGCAGAGAAGAAGGTTTCCCGCACCATCTTGATGGCGCGCGCGACAGCTGAGTTGTCCCCCATCTCCGCACAACCGCCGCTGTCCCGCTCGATGAACCTGGCGGCAGGGTTTAGCGGCAGGGTTTACCGGCGCATCAAGAGCAGCACGTGGGGTTTGTGGCTGTAGTTCGTGGCAAGTCTATGACCTGAGGCCGACCAGCGTCACCACACGAATACACTTTTTCCTTTAAACGGCGGGTGCCGCAGCAGCAGAGCAGCAGGACAGCGAGGCAGGCTCACCAGGCATGGTCGCGGCCGCCGCTGGCATCGTAGAAGGGATACTTCTCCCGGATGTAGGCGATGATCCTGCTTGGAGGCACAGCAACCAGCCTGACGGCCGTCGCACATTCCACGGACTGTCGCAGCGGAGCACTGCACACTTGCACGACAATCTTGTCTAGACAGCATAACGGCTCCTGACCACGCTAGGGCCGGTGTTGACACATATTTGTGCATGGGGCGACTCACTTCTCCATATGCGGCACAGGGTTGTAGTACTCCAGGGTGTACAGCAACCTGCGATTGAACGTATGTTCGTCATCAATGTTGTTCACTCAGCACTCATTGATACCACCTATTCACCGCTATCATGCTACTGCGAATGCGCAGACATGACAGGATGGGTAGCTACACCAGCGCACATGAAGGAGAGCGCGTAGAAGACTTTGACCGTCCATCAAAGATTGTACACATTGATCGAGACTGTGAGTGTTGATCGGACGGCAGAACCGAGCGCACATGAAGGAGGGCACGTAGAAGAGGGACGCTTCCCAGGGATCCTGCGTCCACACGTCTGGCGACGCCAGCAGCTGCCGCAGGAAGTGGTCCGGCGCCTTGTAGATCGGACTGCGCCGCCACACAAGAAAGAAGTTGCTCCAGGTGAATCTGTACGGAACCAGGAGTCGCACACCTGTGGTTGTCAACACACATATGTCTGTCCGTCTGTAGCCCGAGCCAGCGGAAGGCAGATGCGGCAGCCGCCGCCTCCCTGGGTGTGCCATAGACTCTGCAGGCATGTTGTCAGCTCCAGGCGCTGCGGGCAGCCCGCTCAGCCACGCTCGCAGGCAGCTGGCTGCGGCGCTGGCAGCGGCCCAAACCCAGTGCTGTGTGTGCTAATTCGTGGTCCCATGCAATGCCAGTAGCACCTGCAGGCCCTGTAGAACTCGGTGTTCTCGTGCTGCTGGTCGGAGTCCAGCGGTTTGTTTGTCTTCGTCGGAATTTCCACAGTTAGACAAATGGCAGTCGCACCTCCAGGCCCGGTAGAACTCGGAGTTCTCGTGCTGCTGGCCGTAGTCCAGCTGTTCTATGAGCGCCTGCGTCAGGGGCAGCTCGTACACGTAGATGCGCAGCCGCGCCGGGTCCGGCCGGTGCGGCCGTGGCGCGTACGCCTGCAATCATATGTAAAATTACATGAAACCGAATACGCGCGAGCCTGCTTGGCGGGGACCATGCTCCGGGGCTTTGATGCTGGGCGCCGCACATCCAATGTGCTGGCAGACGCACCCGCAGCTGAGCAGTACTTGTCAATGGTAAACGTGGGACAGGAGGAGACACAACAACGGCGTGGCGACACGCATTGCAAGCGCAACACACGCTGGCCTACAGGACCAGCTTTGCGGCAGCATCGGCTGGCTGCGGCACTAACGGAACGTCAGGATTAGGAGGTCAGGCAGCAGGGTGCTCACAGCGGCACACCTGGGTCCGGGCGCAGGAGATGCCGAAACGGCCCGGCGGGCAGTGGCAGAAGCCGTCGCGGCAGACGCCGACATCAGTGCAGTTGTTCACGCACGCATACTGCCCCCAGAAGGCGCCCGTCCACGGCTCCGAGCAGTCCAACCCCTGTCTCAGTACATGGAATACTATGACATGAGACAGCATTCCTTAGCCTGTACAGAAGGTGCGTACCCACCAATTGCTGGAGTGATTCGGAACCTGTTCTGCAAGTCGATCAACAAGTTGCCCCGGGTTCCGCTGCTATAAGTGGTGCGCCGTAGTAGCACTCGCTGACAGGTTGTATTTCAACGCCGCAGCGTGTCGTCTCGGTGCACAGGAAGTGGACAGACTCTCGAAGGCGTGCCTGCCAGCCGTAGTAGCACTCGCAGACGGGCTGTATGTCGGGCCGCCGGGCCGTCTCTGTGTACAGGAATGTGCACATGCCGCGGGCCGAGCAGCGCCCCGGGCACTGGCTCAGCGGGCGGACCTCGCGCGGGAAGTTGGGCCAGAAGACTGTCTCATTCCGCTCCACCTCCGCCTGCATTGGAGTCTCAAAACTGAATGTCGCATTCGGACGTCATCTGGGTCATTCTAGTCTGTTTTGATGAAGAGGAAATTCAGGACGAGCCGTGGCTGGCTCAGGACAAGCTGCCTGCTGCCGCCACATGCGCACCATCATATTGGCAGTGCAACACTCAGTTCGGAGCTTGCCTGGCCGTCGCCGGGGTGGATGCCGCGGAAGTACTTGACGCCCTCCTCGTCCTCCTTTGGGAAGTTGGACAGCTGTTGGTCCAATGGCAGCGCCGTGCGTTCAAAGCACAGCGACTGCGTCGCATCCGGCAGCCGCTTGTCCATGAGCGGTCCCAGCTCCTGCCGAGGACACGAGAGGCTTTTGGAGCCGCAATATCAATTCAGAACCATGCTCAGGCGGCAGCGCCACGCGCTCAAAGCACAGCGACTGCGCCGCGTCCGAGAGCCACTTGTCCTTGAGCGGCCCCCAGCTCCTGCAGAAGATGCAAGAAGCTCTTTGTATGCGACACGAAAGCAGAACCGAGGGTCCGGTGGGCGCTGAGCATTTGAAGCATGTTAACTGCCCCGCAGCTGACAGCCGCTCGTCAAAGCGCGGCCCCAGCCCCTGCTCGTGTGCAAATCGTGTAGTACTCTTATGGCAGTCAGTGGTGTTCTTGCAGCAATCACTAACGCACGCGGCCCTCTGCTGTCTGTCAGCTTGGCGCGCGGTCCCGGCAAACTTTCGGGGTAATGATTCTGGAACGGTGGCAGGCGCACCTGCGCGTGGGCAAGCAGCTGCCGGTAGCACTCACACGCCTTCGGCAGCTTGCCGGTGTGCACGGGCGCCCACTCCTCGGTGCTCTGCCGGCAGGCCGCCAGTTTGAGCTCCCCGCAATCCTCGCCACCATACCCCCAAGGACACCTTTCGCCAGACACAGACCACACGTGAAGATGGATGATCCCTTGAAGGTCACCGGGCTTGACAACGACATATACGCTGACAAGAAGGAATCGTGAAAGCATCAAGGCCCGCACTCGCAGCGGCCCTCCTCGAAGTTGCAGTTGCCGCGCTGCGCGCAGCCGGCAGCGCACGGCTTGTAGAGCGGAATCCGGTTCGCATCCGGGCTGTCGGAGCGATCCTCTCCGGCAGATGTGGCATTTGCAGTGCCATCTGCCTCATCGTCTGCTGTATGCGTTGCCGCACTGGATGCCGGTACCACGGCGCGGCAAAGCTGCTGCGAGTACTGCAACACCAATGCTGCCACGCCTATCAATACAATGATCACTACTGCTTTCAGCAGCGCGCCACGCTTACGGCGAGGTGCCACAAACCTGGGAGGCATCGCTGGGCATCGCTGGGCTTTGCCAGGGATTGGAGTCTTGTGGTCAAATCTCGGACTTCACGCTGCGATACGACCCACAAGGCTTGAAGCAGTGGATCAAACTCTTCACATGCTTAAATGGGAAGCATGCAACCCGCGAATGCATTGGATGTTGAGTGTCAATGCCAACTATGCAGTGGCGCCAGCGCGGCATGCAGGAGAGAGGATCTGTGGACCTGCAGAGCAACGTCCACGAGAGAGCATGCGCGAAAGCGTGCTCTCGTTCGGAGTGCTCATGGGGAAGTTGAGGTGCTTACAATTTTGGCAGCTGCATGTCCGCCTCGGGTTGCAGCTTCAGATTGGCGCCGCACAGGCATCACGACAGAGCAGCGATCCTGTCCCACTGAGTCATCGGTCACATTGGGTCCACTCTCTCAACACGAGCATGCTGCGGCAGGTCCGGTGCAACGCACAAAGGTGTCTGGACTCTCTGAATCCCCACGCCGAGCGCCTGAAGCACACACTAAATGTCTGCACACAGCCTTCACATGTTTCCGCCCCGATCACAGCTGATGCCGCGTGGCAAGCGTTGGCAGCGCTGGCGCTGCGCATTGCAGATCTGCTTGTTTGATCAAGCGTTCGGCTTCAGCGGCGCATGCCGCGCCCGCGCCCGCGACCCCTGCCACCCATGCCGCGCCCGCCGGGCATGCCGCGCCCGCCGCCCATGCCGCCGCCGCTCATGTCCGAAGCCTGCGCCACAGAAGCAAATGGACATTACATGAGACGATCATCGTCCGATCAGGTATCATATCCTCATCCATGCATCTGTGCATGGACATGACGGCAGTGCGACCGACGCGAAAGCCGGGATCAAGACATGTGGCTGCTTCTCCTTGCAGCTGTGCTGTTGTACGCAGGGACTGCGCAGCCCAATCGGCGCAGGAACTGCTCCAGCAAGGACAGTCAGGCTGCTGAGGGTCCCAGGTGCAAGGGCGCACCTCGGAACGCGGGTTGGTGACGGTCTCGTCGACGGACAGCACCAGGCAGGCGGCCTCCGTGGCGGCTGTGACCGCATTGGACTTGACCAGCGCTGGCTCCCACACATACGACTCGAAGGTGTCGATCATGCCGCCTGCGGTTGAGAAGGCAGCATCGGTCTCCCCAAAGTTGCAGAGCCTGGCCGAAGTGACAGCGAGGTGGCGCAGCAGAAGAAGCTGCAGCAAGCCAGCTGCCATGCGAGGGCTGGAATGCAAAGAAATTGGTCAGGGTTGCAAACGGCCGGCAGCACGCTGGACATAACGATTTGGCATGAAGTCGACAGCTTGGAGAAAGGCACCTGTGTTGATGTCGATACCGAAGTGCTTGCCGCGGTCCTCGGACAGGGAGTGCTTGTTGCGCAGGCGCGACAGCACGTCCGTGGCGTCAAAGCCCGCGTTGTCGCACAGCTGGCGGGGGATGACCTCCAGCGCCTTTGCGTACGCGTTGACGAACACCTGCGACTTGCCGGGGATGGAGCGCGCGTACTCCCTGCAGCATGGGCACAAAGTCAAATTTGTGAGTAGCAAGCGAAGAGGCAGTCGGAATGTTACATGTACAGGTTGCATGCGGCAGTTGCTACACACGGTGGCAGCAGGTGCATGCCGATGACAGGGCTACAGCGAGTCCCCAATACAGCACTGAGCGCGGCTCGGCTGCGCATTCCATGCATCGTCCTCAATCTATTCAGAGGCGAGGCTGATGTGAGCTGGCGGTAGCCCACCGGAGGCCCTTGCTGAGCTCCATGTCGATGGCGCCGCCGCCGGCAACGACGGTGGAGTTCTTCATCGCGCGCCGCACGATCATGATGGCGTCGTGCAGCGAGCGGTCCGCCTCGTCCAGAAACTGCTCCCAGAATTTTGGTTTCGGCTTAGTTTCGCGTTTCTAGCTTTGCGTCCAGAGATCACAGCTGAGGCATGGAATTTCAGCAGTGGTATCGTTCGTGCAGCAAGTGGTCCGCTGCAGTCCAGGAACCGTGCATCATCACGCATTTGATGAGCGCAGAATCACACAAGGAGTCCGGTGCAGCATGTGGCAACGGTGACCGTCGCGCTCTTTCCGCACAGCAGCATCACTCGTCAGCTTGGATTGATCTGCTTTGCAGGGTTCGCACCTGCTCTGAGCCGCCGCGGAGCACGAAGGTGGCTGTGCGCGCCTTTGGGCACCCGGTGAACAGGTTGTACCGCTCCCCGCCCACCTGCCGGGCAATCGTAAACGCTTGTGATGTGATTATTCCTGCAATCTGTCAGCCAACACTCAATGCAGCTGAATACGATGGCTGTGCGACTGTAACAAACTCGAGAGTACACGCTCTGTGTTGCGACGCCCCGTGAGTACAAGGGTGCAGTAACCAGCTGTGTGGCGCATGGCGCGCGCACCTGCTGCTCCTGGAACTGCGCGCAGGTGCCGAGGGCGGAGGGGCTGAGGCCGTTAACCGTGGTCTGCACCTGCGCCCCCGTCGCCTGCGCCACTCGCTGCAGGTCCTCCTCCGCCACCTGCAGGCGCCGTGATTGAATTCGGTCGTGGGTGACCTGCTCTGGTCACCGGCTGCCTGCCCCGCCCTGTTGCAGATGATCCCCTGCATCTCCCTGCCGTCATCGCTGCTTGCAGTGACCATTTCAGCCGTACAGCTCTCTGCAAGCCAGGACACCAGCATGCTGCTCCCGGCCGCAAAGCCAGGCACCACAGAATGTGGCCCACTGCTTCGCCAAGAGATGCGCACCCGGCCGGCGCAGAAGATGTCGCGGTCGGCAAAGTACTGGGTGGCCAGGTCGCCAATGGCGAGGCGCGACAGCACCACCTTGGCGCCGCTCGCCGCGATGTTGTCCAGCTTCTGGTAGATGATGCCCCACTCCGCGTCCACTATCGACTGGTACTTTGCGGGGTCGTCCAGCCGGATCTGCGGGGTACAGAATGCGCTCTCGACTTGGCTCACAGACATGACTCTCAGGAAATGCGTCAGAGCTGGCGGAGAGATCCAAAAGATGCAATGTCAAATAAGCAGCTCTGCGCGCGCCACGGATGCACGATGCGTTTCCGCGTGGAGCACCAGAGCCATCTGTTCCACATGCTGGCTGTGCCGTTGCAAGCCCCTGCCATAACATACGGCAGGTGGCAACCACACCGAAAGAGGCTGAAAGCTTTTTCAGCAACCAGAACAAATTCTGGTGCAGGTCAAATAAAAGCTCAGCAGCCAAATCATCCTTGCCTCTGCGTTCTCCTTTTCCGACTTGAGCTCCAGCTCGATGTTGAGCAGCAGCACTTGCGGGTCGTCGAACGACCGCGGCTGCATCTCGAAGCCCGCGTACGAGAAGGTCTTCTTGAACGCCACGCCGTCGACCAGGAACGAGTCCCGCAGCCCGCCGCCTTGCACCTGTCCACACACAACGGACCTTCAACCAATCTGATCCGTTGGACCTTGAACTGTGCGCACAGTTGCGTGAACAAGCCAAGATAGCCAACAGCTAGCTGCTGCCATGCCTCAGGCCGCTATCTGGCCCACAAGACCCCGCCTGCCGTCCGCCAGCCAGATAGCGCAAGCCACCGTTTGTATGCCGATCATGCGCAGGTCCAGCGTCTGCAGGGTATAGTAAGACCACCGCACCTTCTTGATGCCGATCATGCGCAGGTCCAGCGTCTGCGGGTCCAGCACTGACACCGCGTCCACCACCAGGTTGGCGAAAAACTCCTTCTCTGCGCTCACCTGCATAAGAACACTGTCAAGATCAGAATCGGCCGTTCTCTGCCTGATACAACACCTAGCCTGCGCTTGTGACTGGCTCGGCAATCTGGCAAGGGCAAAAAGGGGCGCTCACCAGCTTGGAGTTCATGGAGGTCATGGCGCATTTGACCATCATGTCCCGCTGCTTTGCCTTGTCGTCCGTGCCGATGTCGATGGACATCTCCTTCAGCTTCTGCACCGCCAGCAGGCCCGCCTGCCGGTAGCTGCGGATGATGTTCTGCGGCGGCAGCGGATGGCTCGCTCAGTGCGGCACGCTCATTGCGGCATCTGAGCTGCCGCTTGGGGGGTGGCAACCAGTGCCAGCTCATGCTGCTGCACTGTGGCGAATTGCCAAATGGGCCCTCGCCAGCATGTCCACTGGTACAAAACCATGGCTGTCCGAGAGAGGCCTTCCCCTGACGCGGGCCGCGGCGCTGAACGCTGCTGCGGATGGTCAAGGACCTTCCATTCGCTGCCGCTGCGCCCGTGGCTGTTGCTGCCTGTTCACTCCTGCCGCTGCCGATGCTGCGGCTGCTCCTGAATTGCCGCTTGCACCTGTAAGACAGCAAGGCACTGCCACTGCCGAAAGAGTCTCACCTGCGGGTGGACGCCCTCCTCGATGAAGGGTTTTGCGGCGCGCAGGAACTCCCCTGCCAGCAGCACCACCGACGTGGTCCCGTCGCCAACCTGTGTGTAGGCAATAATGCCTCCCTTTCACTTGGTCGAGATCACATGTGCCTCCATGCATCCTGTGTGAACCTGTCACAGCCAAGCCAGTGACGTGCTGTCTGCATCAAGAGCTGCAACTGCACGTCCGCCTTTCCACATGCTTTCCGTCCCTTGCCACGGTGTGGGATGTGGATTGATCAAGTGCAAGCGACCCACCTCAGCATCCTGCGAGAGCGAGATATCCACCAGAACCTTTGCGGCCGGGTGCACGATCTCCAGCTTCTTCATCAGTGTGGCGCCATCGTTCGAGATGGTCACCTGTCCCTGTTGTGGAAAGAGAAAGTGTGGGTGCAGCACTTGAGATTTTCTGTGCAACACAGGCAGCAGGAGCATGTGGCAACATGCTCACGGCACGTGCCGTGATTTCTGTGCAGCCATCGCCGTTTGGTGCGGCAGACATCCCTTGAATCGATGCGTGTGCAGCTGCTTACCCTGTCGTCTATGACGAGTTTGTCCATGCCGCGGGGGCCCAGCGTCGAGCGCACAGCATCGACAACCGCCATGCACGCATTGATGTTGCTGATAAGCTGCGGCTTGCCCTGGCTGGTGTCCGTGCCCTCCCGCAGCAGGATGATCTGAGGTTGCTGCAGTGCAGAAAGATGGTTGTAATTATCAAACACAGTCGGCACCTTCAGCAGACGCAGCCTGTGTGCACCAGTCTGTTCATCAGCCGATGTCCGATCGCTCACCATCATCTTGTTGGGTGTATCAGCACTTGAAAGCTGATCCGGATGAGTTCAGGTCGTCAACAAACTACCGCACGTCCACTTCCAGCCATCAGGCAGATCGAAACAAGGCTTCAAACAGTTGAACTCGACGGCTGCTCCTTTCGAGACCCCTCCCTGCCAAGGCTCGGGCAGCGTGCCGGCAGGAGAGCGATGATCACAAGCTTCACAAGCGTTGCCAAGCAGTTGCAAGGGCAAACCAAGCGACAGTTGCATGCACATGTAAACGCGCGAAAGCTCCCGTGTGCCAGACACTCTCAGACTCGGCTTTGGAACATGTTTCCTTTACCCCAGGGCGGCCAAACTAGGGCTGTTGAACCCAGCTAACTACACAGCGCAGTGTGGTTGAGGCAGTTGTGGCCATTCACACCCATCAATCCGATCCCTGAAACTCTGCTTCGACTCCTTTGAACCAGTGTGCCCTGCCGTACAGCCCGACCCTTTCGTTGCTTCGCCTTCGCCACATTCCTGCTGACCTGTCGTGCAAAACTTCCGACTTCAACAGCCTGCTGAGCCTGGCCACGCACAGGACAGCAGGCCACGAATTATGCTGCTCGTGCAGCCGATCACGTCTTGTGGCAGCTTGCATGGCGTCTCCGGGTGTCGTCGGACCTGGCAACCCGCAATGCCCCAGCGCGCCGCATGGAGGTCAGCGACCGTCTCCCAGAGCACAGCTCAGCAGGCGCCCCCGCCGGCCGACGAGTACAGAGGTGCGCTTGGATCGTCTACACATGCCCGGGCATCAGGGCACGGGGCAGTAGATGGCAACACCCGCAAGAGGTGCATGCTGCGGCACTTGCTCTCGGGGCGACCTGACACATGTCGTACAGCACGAAGCTTGTCTCACAGCTGTATTGCTGTTGCTCCTGCAGAAGCGGACATGGGCGCGGCGTCCGAAGCCTTCAGGCACGCCTACCGGCAGTCTGCAAACATGCCGGACGGCATGGGAGATGGTGTGGCGATCGATGGCATGCAGCAGTTTGCAGCGGCGGTGAGCGGGCCTACAACCATTGCAGTCGCACGTGCGCTGCGCACCAACCTCGTCTTGTAGCCGCATCAGCGTTGCAACAAGCAACGCCCTGAATTACCTATCCACAGATTTGGGAGCGGCAGCGGCACATTCCATCGCAGAGCCGGGATCCGCTTTCGCGGATCTTTGACAGCTTCGACACTGACGGAGACGGTGTGTTTTTGAGGATTTAGGGTTCGTCTATCGTGCTTATACAAGAACCACGACACGTTGTGGTCCTTTTGGGCTTACAGCAATGCTGAGCTGGGATCGCATGTGACTCGCCATGCCTGAATGGTACACCTGCAGGGCATTTGACGGCAAATGAGGTCTCAGCAGCGCTCCGCAGCCGCAACGTCGAGCTGACAACAGAGATCGCACAGAAGTTCATCCAAGGTGGGCAACTGACCCAGTGCAGCCATGCACCCTCGCAGCTCATTGAATGCGGTTTTGAAAAGTCGAGCTTGATGTGTGGACGAGAAGAACATTGCTCTGCCGTCATAGCGCCATATTTGCCGCTCTATCATGCCCTGTCAGGACGGTACACTTTGCCTGCCTGACCGTTTGCTTCATGGCGCAGCTTCGGACGCAGACAGCAATAAAACCGTCGGAAAAAGCGAGTTTGCATCTCTGGTGCTACACATGGCGTCAGCAGATCTCCGCAACAAGGTGCACACCCAAGCATCTGCCTGGCGAATTGGATGATACGCTCATGTGACTCAGCATGTCTCTGGACTGTTGTCCTTCCATCGCTGACCATCATGCTATGACAGTTCATAGGTGCTTCTTGCTGACCATCATGTCATGACAGGTTATGTGTGCTTCTTGCCGCAGGAGGTGGCAGAATACTGGGCGAAACGAGAGTGTGGAATTGATTGTAACGACTGTCCCGATGACAGCTGCGACCTCAGGGCCTGAGGATTCACTTATCAGATCGCTTAACCGCTGCATGCCGGGGATCCTGCACGCCATCGCGAGCCCGCGCATGGGATGCACATCATGAAATGGGCACGCAAGAGTGCCCATGATGGCATCTCATGCGCATCCATCTGCGACTTGGAGAGTCTGGGCTCACATCGTTTGGTTCTTCTGATCCGTTGGAAATGTCACCGCATCGAGAGAAGTCGGTGTGCTACATGCACTTGTATAAGTATGATGATCCACACTGCGGTTTCGCCCGCAGTGGCGCAGTTTTGGCTGAGTGGCACTAACACCCGAATCTGTACATCAAATGAGCTGTTGACTGCACTGTAATGAGCCAATGAGCATGCCCATATTTATGTGTACCTTTGAAGCGGGACCAACCCAACCAGTCACAACAGCAGGGCGTCGCTGATTTGTTCTCGGCGCGGCATGCCTGGCCGCGCGCCTAGTGTGCCAAGCTTGCAGCCTGCAGTCACGGCACCCAGCCGCATGATGCGATCCGGCGGCATTCCCGTGGCGATGCCGTACATTACGGCCGCATTGAAAGAATCCCCTGCTCCCGTGGAGTCCTTGACCACCTGCGGTACCCAACCCACGTCTCAAGTGCGGAGGGCACTCATGTTGAAGGCACGTAGCATGTACCAAGGGCGCAGCTTCCATGGCCACGACTGGCTGGGTCCCTCGCAGCTGCTGTACAAGATATTTTGATTGTGGAACACATGGGCACAGAGCCATTGCTAGAGGATGCACGAGAGAAGCGGGCGCCGCACCACTCCGGACGCCGCCGATGCCGCGACAACCCTGCCGCTGAGTGTTGGCGAGTCGCTGCCCGGCATGCCACTGCCGACGCTGAAGCTGCCAGTGCGCTCCGCTATGGTGCCAGCACTGTATACCCAACCGAGGTTTCAACAACGCACTGCAGCTCGTGACAAGTTCACCGACTGATGAATATCGATCGCGATGTGCGTCGCACTTTTCTGGTGGCCGCTCTGCGCTGGCATGCCCAGGTATCCACACATACCCCAGTGCCAGGAACGAGGACAGATACCCAGCCCCCAGATAACGCACAGTGCTGGCTCACCAGGTTCACTTGGCACCCATGAGCATTCAGCAGACAGCTGCGCACCCGATCTCTGCTCCGGACGCCGTTGTGCAGCCGGGCTCGGGCGGCGACTGTCGTGCGTCCACCTCGCGCCACAGCTCTGCCAACACCTCGTCCAGTGGCGCCGCCTCGCCGCCGCCCGTCGCCTCGATGCTGCCTGCCGTCCGCTCCAGCAGGATGCTGCCGCGGCTGCCTGCGGGCACTCTCAGATGGCCGGTCAAACGGGCATTGGGGTGCATGCCAAGCAGTACCAGCTGCAGAGCAGCCTCGCTAGCAGCATGAGGAAGTGCACGGCGAGGCGGCCTGCGCAACCACATGGTCGTGGCGGAAGACATGCCGAGCCCGTCAGCAGGCCGTGATGCCGCATTTCGATTGACTGGCCAAGCGTGTGCGGCCAGCGACTTTCCTGGCGCTGACAACGACAAGCGGCTGGCCCTCGAAGTGAATCCTATCCGCCGTACTGCAGGCCGCCTTTGACATCCGTGCAGGCAACTGGCACACTGGCGGGCATACTACTGGCGCACCTTGCGTGCTGATGAGCCACCGGGCGTTCGGCAGCGACGCAAGCAGCGCCACCATCGCGCTGCCCTGCCGCTCCTCGCCCATCGCATCCTGAACTTAGCGGCATACTGGAATGGGTTGGCCCACACAATTGCACATCAGTCTAGAGCTTTGTAACCCAGCAGGGGGGATAGAGCAGAAGCAAGGGCGCCACTGGCTCGCACCCTAGGGTAGTTTGCGGAGCTGGTGACGAAATCGGCGCGCTGCAGCAGCTCTGGCAGGCGGTCCCGCAGCCGCTCCGCCTCTACCAGGATCGGAATGGCCCTGTCCTGCAGGCACCGTGCTGGCATATTTCAAGTGATTCAAACATCAGTATCGAAACCGGAACCGATCTAGATAATCGACACACTGCAGCAGCTGGCCACATGTTGGCGTCAGTGCCAACTATCACAGGGCTGCGGAAGAGTGCGAGTCGCTCATGACTAGCAACCGTTTTCATGCTCACCCGCGCGGCATTGGCAAGCACCAACGCCGCCTCCGTCAGACGGCCGTCAGCAACGCCAGAGACGTGCCGATGGTACCGATGCACAAGAGAGGACTAATACTGTTGGCATTGCTTTCTCCATCCTTCCCGTGCGGCGTCGGAGAGCACCAGCGCCGCCTCCGTCAGGCGGCCGTCAAAAAACGCCAGGGTCAGCTTCACAGTTATGACCACCACTCTGCACAAGACAGGCTTACCACCGTTTTCACGACTCACCCGCGCAGCGTCGGCCAATACAAGAGCTGCTTCTGTCAGGCGGCCATCAAAGAACACGAGCGACGCGCCGTCCAGCGCCTGCTCGACCAGCTTGCCGCTGATGTCGCCCGGCTGCAGCGGCGCGCTGGGCGTGTGGATGCAGCACCGCGTGCCGCCTGTGCCATGATAAAAAGAAACGGTGAGCGCAGGCGGTGACTGCTGAGGAAACATGCGGCCTCAGCATTTGCTTGATGCATTGCCGACTTGCAGCGGGAATGGAAGTGCCCAGCTTCGCCCTCACCCCCCACTAATTGGGCTCATGGCACGGTCTTTCATGTTCCACGCAGACTGGCAAAAGGCTCTTGACCACATGCACCTGACTGGTCGACGATGGTGTATGTGAAGGGCGAGGGGAAGCCCTCGGCGCGCAGTACAAGCGACGCATCCACGCCGTCATCCTCCAGCTCCTGAGAAAAGAGCAGACGGCACACTTCGTTTTGCAAATCATGTACCACAAACACTGGCAGCGTCGCGTTTATGCCGCCATCGTCTAGTTGCACCAGTTTCAAGCTGCCTGAGAACCCGAGCTCTGCCCTGCTCGTCATCGCCGCCCTAGCTCGTCATGTGGGTCACACAATGATGCAATCATCCTGTCTGTGCGGCACAACCATGACAGCAGCGCACCAAGGCTGCGGATGGCCTTGAAGTCCTTGGCGGCCGCGACAACCTCAGGGCGTCACCAACGGAGTCGGCGCCAATGTTGTGAACCATGATGCGTTGAACAGCAACGGAGTGCTGTGGAGTACAGCTGACTAGGTACCTTGATCAGGGTGTCTCCAATGGAGTCGGCTCCGATTTTGGTGACGAGGGCCGCGCGCAGCCCCAGCCGCGATGCCCCGGTCAGCGCGTTGGCGCAGTTGCCGCCGCCTTGCAGCTGCGGCAGGGGCCGAGGGGCATAGGCAAAGAACTCTCGGATCGTGGTTAAAAGATCAAGGATCACAAATCTGGATCAACTATCAGACGTGCATGCACAACATCGGCCCTCTCGCGTGGGCGCCGCAGAAGCCCCGCCACGCAATTGCACTGTGAAATGCACCAATGCCAGCCTACCTCCAGCTCCTGGGTGCGCATTTTCTCGTCCGGCGCCGGGAAATGATCCACGGCCGCCAGGTAGTCCATCCCCAGGCTTCCCAGTCCAACCACTTTTGGCGCCGCCGTCCTGCCATCCGCCTGCGGCCAAGAATTAGGCATTTCTCCAGGCAGCTGAGATAATTTCTGCTTCGGGATCGGTGTCTCCCGAGTGCAGCAGTCCGCATCAGTGTAGGTGTATGGATTGCATCAAGGCAAAACAAAGCTGAGCGTCACGGTGATGTCAGCGGTGCGCCGCCGCCACAGGATTGGCGGGCGCACCTCCGCAGCTGCTGTCGTCCGGACGGCCGGCCTGCCATCCGGCCTGAAAGGCTGCCATGAAACACCGCGATACGAGGCTCTCTGCGACATGACGCGTTGGTGGCTGACGGTCGGCAGAGTCGGCATCGACTTTGACTGCATCGATCTAGATCACTTTCTGGCAGAGATCTCAGGCGATCGGCCACTCTTTCGTAGCGCGCTGGGATGTGAGGTTTGAGGATCAATCAGCGTAAATCGACAAGTGTCATGCGAAACGATTTCGTTGGGGATGAGCAGCTTCTGCACAGTTTCACAGATGCAAGTTTGCATCAAGGTTTGAACATGCATGGCTCACATTGACGAGCCCAGCCACAATCCTCTGTGAGCTACACCTCTCATGGCACAGGCAGACGTGGGAAGATGCTCAGTGTGCACCAAAATTTAAGCCAGAAACTTTGTGCCAGCAAATGCGATCATGCGGCGCGGCTCTAAAAAATGCTGAGGGGTCTCTCATTGGCGCCACAATCCTGGCGAAACCGCTGCGTCTCGAAAATGGGTTTGTGGATGTCAACTGCCAAGCTCGTCTCTGAAAAAGCTACCTAGTGAGCTATTGAACATGGTACAAAAGCGGCTGCCGCATTTCTGCGGTGCGGCGGCCAAAACCCTCCAAGAATCATCTCTCATCACGCCCCTCATCTTTAATGGCGCTGAGCCAGCCGGAGCGGCCTCCCGTCAAAGCGACGGCCGCGAGCTCAGGACGACTTGCCGGGAGCCTTGCTCTGTGCGGGGCTCGGCTCTGCCGCCGCCGCCCCGGCGCCGTTGGCCGCCGGCTTGGCGGGGGCAGCCAGGGACGCAGCGGAGCCATTGGAGCCCACCGCGGGCTTGGCAGCCGCCGTGGCCGCCGACCTCTGCGCTGCGGGCTGCTTTGCGCCGGCCGCTGTGGCCACCGGCTTGGCGGCGCCATCGCCGGCGCCCGCGGCGGCCTCGTAGCCGGCCTTGGGGGCGGCAGCCGCCCACGGCTTCTGCGTCGCCTCGGGCTTCCTGGCGCCGCCGGCGGACGCCGAGGCGGCGCGGATCGCCGCCGATGCCCTGCCGGTCGATGGACTGGGCTTGCCTGACGACGCCGTCTGCTGCGCGCCGCCGGTCTTGCCGGCGGGCTGGCTCGCCGCCTGGGCTGCGGCCGGGCCACCAGCCTGGGGCGCTGCCAGCTTGGCGCCGCCGCCGGAGGACTGCTGAATGGCCTGCCCTATGGAGGATGGCTTCTTGCCGCGTGGCGCCGCCCGGCCGGCGAGGATGTCGCTCTTCTTGGGGTCCGCGGGTTGGTCGATGTTCTTCACAGGCGTCGGGCCTGCCTTCGGCACCACCTGCGCCATCAGCATCGACAGCACTTGCACCACTAGCGAAACACTAGAGTGCGTTGTGATGCACACAGAATCATGCACATAATGCCAATCGATCAGCCTGCACCACACCCCAGACTATGCCGCCAAAAACTCTCAGGCAGCACTCTGCTCGGCTTGAGCGCAGCGGTGCACGCGCCTGCGGCCTGTGGCCGGCCTGCACAAGCTTTGTTTGAGGAGCAACAGGTGTTCCAGCTGGTACCTGCGGCTTGCGGCCAGCCTGCACCAAGTCTGATTGAGTTGGTGAGGGGAGGTGATTCAGCTCTTTTGGAAAATGGTAGAAAGGAGGGTCTACCTGAGGCTTACGGCCGGCCTGCACGTCGCGCAGCACCGATTCCCACTTTCCCGCTGGCACCTCCCACGATAGCTCCTGCCCGATGCACTTGGCGCGCATCTCCTCGTACTGCGGCGTGCCGTACGTCTTGGCCGCCCTGCAAATGTCAAGCACGTATCAGCGGCATGCCATGCCCCAAGAGGTCCTGCTCCCGAGGACCAGAAGCCTTGGATATGCTGAGCGCCGCAGTGTGCATCCTGCGAGGGCATGGACACTCCTCGGGCCTCGTGCTGGCCCACCCAATTCGTCCGGAGTTCGGGCATGGGGGCCGTAGAGTTTTGACGAGCAGTGTCAGGGCGAGCGGGCTAGGGACCCACCTATTGACCGCGGCGGCCAGGGCGTCGACGTCGGCCGCCAGCAGGTCGTTGGGGTCGAGCGTGCCGCAGTGGAAACCGGTGACGCCGTCCTGCAATGAGAAGATGATCAACCGTCACTGTGCGCACATCCAGGCGCCTGCACGGCAGGCCTTGCATGTCCAGGACATGCACAATCTCCGACAGGGCTGCTGCATGTTGGCTCCCACTCCAGCAGCCAGTGTCCATTGCGTTGCCGAACAGCAGGTCATCGTGCCCATGCTGTGCCGCTCACCTTGACGGTGTCGACCAGGCCGCCAGTGGAAGCGACAACGGGCACTGTGCCGTACTGCACGGGCAAGTATGCGAAACTTGATGAGAAGACGACGTCGATTCAGTCATGCGGCTGCTGATGCCGATGCGGGTGCTGTTCCACAAGGACGGGATGCCTTTCGAGTGCATTCTCTCAGCATGCTGCTGACACGTCATGGGGCGGCTTTTATGTCATCAATTCGGCTGGTCACCTGCATGGCGTGCATCTGAATGAGCCCGCAAGGCTCAAAGCGCGACGGCACCAGCATGAAGTCAGCGCCTGCAGCAGGTCGTGGGCGCATCAGCGCAACAGCCTTGTGCGACCGTATACCGACCAGCTGGCAGATGCAGATTGCTGGTGATAGCCATCCACACGGCCACGTCTAGAAAACTCGCACACAACGTGTGACACGTTTGCAGGCAGTCAGTGATTGAATATCGAATACAATCGTGGAGTACCGGCGGTGATGATGTGCGCCAGCGGCCCGTTGAACTCAACGACGCCGTTGGCGCTGGCGGGGAACTGCGCCTCCATCTGTGCCACCTTGGCCTCCAGCGACTTCTTGCCGGTGCCCAGGATGACCACCTGCAGGCGGTCAGGGAATTGAGGGTGTGCGCTAAGCTTGTCCCGGCGTTGACCGGGTCGTGATCCCAAACCCGCCCAGAGTGCCGTGCCAGGTGTTGTGCTGTGGTATCTATGCCTGCGAAGGGCATTGGGCAGGCAAGGTAGTGTCGAATGGCTGCTGCGATGTGAAGCATGCGCAGGGAGGTGCCGAATGAATACAGTGCCCGGAAACACATCTCCAACCTGGGACTTGGAGTCGCTGCCCAAAATCTGCGGAAGCGCCTCCAGCAGCACGTCCACACCCTTCTGCTCCTCCAGCCGGCCTGCAGCGCAGACGCGGCCCCGGCGCCAATTGCAACGCCCGCACTATGCCAAAGGGTCGCATGCCGGCCAATCGGACACACAGCAGTGGCCCAGCAACAACCAGCTTGATGAGCTAATCAGCACAAGCGCTGCAAGACGCATGCCAGGCAGGACTTGTGGGGGAGCGGACGCACCGATGAAGCCGAACAGTGGCGCCGATGGGTCGACTGGAAGACCCAACTCCGCCTGCATATGGATTGGTAGAACTAGTCCATGGGTGGAACTCAAGAAGCAGACATTGTGGGCCCTTCGTGCCGGTCACAGCAGGCAGCGACGTGTCAGAGAAGCCCGGCTTGGACTCGCACAGAGACGGTGACAGCATGCGTCATGCCGGTTCCGCAGTTTTGCAGCATACCTGCAGCGTCGCCTTGGCGAAGGCCTTACCCTCGGCGACGGACTCCTCGTCGTACTTGACGTCCAGGAACTTGTCTTGCGTGGGGCACCACTCTGCGGCCAGGGGCGCAAGGGCGTTGATGGCGGCACTCGGCTTGCGGAGAAGCGCAGGATCACAGCGGGAGCACACTTGTACACAGCAGAGCGGCGACAAGATCCGAATGCGCAGTGTGCATTCGACTCATATGGCGCAATTGCAGAGGGCTCATGAATCAACTAGTCACCAGTCCTTACCTGTAGTGTCCATGCCGTTCACGATCCCCTCGGCGCCGCCAACGGCCCTGCACGCAAAAGTCACCGGCATGTTGACTATACCTCGACTTGTTGCTGTGCGTGGCATTCAGGGACAAAGCACCGACGCAGAGGACAGCCGCTTCAGCTGCTCACGCTTGATTGTGAACAAGCTCCAAAACGGTCTAGCAAAGCGGCTGAAACCTCAAAGCTCTTGTAGAAACCCCAAAAGCGGCACCTGATGACGTCGTCAAGCTCGACGCCCTTGGAGGGGTTCTCCGACATCTCCTCCGCGTATGTCGGAGACACCGTCAGCAGCTTGTCCGCTGACAGAATGCCCGCCTGCGCACATACAAAACCTGCTCGCACCATCGCCAGCAGCTTGTCTGCGGCACCGCCTGCACACACGGTCGGCTGCCACTGTCTGCAGCAAAAGACGGTGTGTACGCAATTGCGGCGCAGCCACGCCTCGGCGCTGCCTCGTTGTAGGGGCGTTTTGTGGTCCTTGCATTGCGACTCCAGCAGACTGGCTCCGTTTTCGCCAGTGGTCGGTTTGCGGTTCACAGCTTCACATGAGACTCGCCTTGAGCCAGTTGAGCTTGTCGAACTTTGAGCCGGGCGCCGCCGCCGATTTCGTGTCCGGGTCTTCTGTCTCATCGTACACGCGCGGGACGCCGTCTGTGAATGCAAACTTGGGCAGCGCTGAGTCCGGCAGGCCCAGCTGCGGCCACAGCTTCGCCCAGAAGCGGCCCTGCAGTGCAAATGAGAGTGACCTCTTGCGAAATGCAAGATGACAGACAGCGTCTGAACATGGCGCCTCCCAAAAACGGATGGAAACTCCCTGCGCTCTGCATTTGGCCGCGCGATGTTGGGAGTCCATTCAGGCTTCTGCATGCTGGTGTGTTGTGACGCGTGGTGCCGCTGCCAGCACCCGCGCAATGCCAAGCTCCACAGTTGCAACCAACCTAGCACCGGCTGCAAATGCTCAAGGACAGTGGCGCACTGGGGCGCACCTGAAAGGCGATGTTGTGCACAGTCAGCGCGCAGCGCGTGTTGAGGAACTCGCCGCGGGGCTGGTACACATCCTGCAGCACGATGCAGCAGAGTCAGACCAAAGGTGGCTGCTGAGTGTGACAGCCTTCTGACGTTGTCACCTCATGTAGGACGGCCCATCGACGCATCCACATATGGTGCCAGTAGTGTTGACTTGAGTCCGCGGTCAGAACCTATCTTTGGCCAGGCTGTTCTTGTTCGCCTGTTGTGTGCTCTTGGTAAGCATGAATGACCGCACCTTGAGCAGCACAGGCAGCAGCGAAGTGTGCCAGTCGTTGCACACTGTGACACATTTTTGTGTTTCCGTACATGCTGCCAGTACTTTGCGTATCAAGTCTCACCTTGAGCAGCACAGGCAGCAGTGCGGTGTGCCAGTCGTTGCACACGATGACGCAGTCCTCGCCCGGCCCAAAGGGCAGCGCCCGCAGCGCCTCCAGCGCCGCCCGGTTGAACAGATTGAAGCGCTGCACAGGCACACAGCCAGGGTTCTTGAGTGTCCTTTGTTTCGAATGTTGGGAGGATTGGTGCGTCCGGCGCCGCCAGATTGAACAGCCTGAACAGCTTGAAAGCGCTGCACATGCAACACAATCTTTCACGCATGCACAGGCCCACATTATATTGGCTGTGATCACTGGCGGTGCATGTGGTTACTGACAGTCTGCACCCTGGATCAAACTATGCGGTCTGCTGCAGCAGACTGCCCCCAGATGACAGCGGCCGCTCACCTGCAGGTTGTCTGCGTAGTCCGCGCCGGACTTCTGGCCATACAGCTTGGACCCAGTCTTGCCGGTGACCTGCAGGTTGTTGACATTCCTTCAGCAAGCAGAGGCGCTTCGTTATCGTGGCAGCAGTGATTCGTCATTCAAGAGCGCTAGCTGTGCGAGAAGCTGAAATGCATACCTTGGCCAGGAAGGAGTCGTGGTCGACCCACACGCGGTCAACGCCTGTACTTTGAAAGCCGATCAACAGAGTCAGCACACTAATCTGTGTCAGCCAGCGTGTGGCTGCAGTTTGTGTGTGGTATAGTGGACGCAAGCGCACAGCTTCAAGACTAGCGAACCGAGCCCGCAGGAAGGTAAGCATGCCGGTGGCTTGCGGTGATGTAAGTGCCCGCACCCTTATCCTGGGTGTGGAAGAAGCCCACGCTGTCGTCACCAATGTTGACATGCACCGATGTGTCCCACGCATCATGATATTGGTCATACCGGGGCGCGATTGTGTACACGCGGTGGCCCCGATCTGCCAACGCGATCGGCAGGCCTCCTGTTTGTGCAAGCGGATTGGGCAACGTCATCCCCTGTTACCGCTGACGCCCGTGGGAAATCAGCACGCGCGCGTTTTCCAACCAACTGCAAGGGCGCAAGGTGCACATCGCTGCACATCCATTACGGACGACACATAGCAGCGCAACCATGAAGCACCGACCTGTGACGTCGCCCAGGCCACCGGTCTTCGACCAGGGGCCCACCTCTGCGGACACGAAGACTATGGACAGCGGCGGCTGCCCCGGCGGAGCGTCCGCGGGCACCGTGCCGAGCCCCGGCGATGCAGCCGCAGTGACGACGTGAGCGCCAAGGCTCCTGCATTTGAAATTGGAGCTGTCACAACCGTCCTCACTGGATGTTGTCTTGCATGTTCTGAGGGGACCGCCGCCACAGGCTGAGCTTGGAGGTGCACAAGGAGGAGGAGCAAGGAGAAGCATCAGCACGAACTCACTTGCCAAGTTACGATGAGATCAACTTCAGCCTGCCTCAATGCTGTGATTGAAACTTTGCAAGCGATCGTCAGATCACTCGATTCGGACACGATTAGAACAGCCACAGGACCAGCGGGGCGGAGACGGCAGTTAAAGAGCACGATGAGGCCACACACAAGAGTTTGAAGCAGCCTCTGTCAACTTGCGTCACAGTAGTGCGCGGTGCACTTAAGAATTCTGACATGCACGAGAGCGCGAAAGTACCTGCCGGGCAGCAGCCTGGCGGTTGTGCGGTCTGCCACTCCTCTGCAGCATTGCTGCTGGGCAGGCGCCGACCGAAGAGGCGGCAGCGCCGTGTGTCTAGCATGTGCCGACGACGACAAGCTCTTCTGCATGTGCAGCTGCATGGTGGCCAAGGGTTCACCTAGGTCCTAACGCCAACAAGAACACTAATCTGCGAATTCCGATCTGCGAATTGTTTCGATCCTCCTGCGGCAAACGCGAGCCTGCTCGCGATCTTGCACGACCGACCGCGAGGTGCTGCCCTGCTCATGCCCCCTGAGCGCGAAAATTGATGGCTTGGTGAAGGCAGCAGACGCATGGACATGCATGTGCGTTTCAAACGAGCGATGAGCGGTGCAAATCTGACAGGTGTGAGATGAGTGAGACGCTGGAAGCATGGCGCGCTCTGTGGAGGGTGGGGCAGCGGCGGCGGGACGGCAGTGGCTGCGCGAGCGAAGCAGGCAAGGGAATGAAGCAAAGGCCCCAAATGCCCGCAGTGGGGGAGGAGTGCTGCTTTAATGTGACACATGCCAAATGGTGCGATGCGACCTGTCTACAAAGCTATGAAGGAAGTGGACGAATCACCTGCGCTACAAAAGCCGGCCCTAGGTACTTCTGATCAAAACAGCTACCCCTCCCCCACACAGTGCACGCTTTGACATCACAGTCTTGCATCCCTAGGCTGGCGGTGGAGCGGCCTCGCTGTCTCAGGACCCCTCAGCGCACGCTCAAGACTCCGCCAGATGAACGGTGTAGGTTTGGCACCGGGGCGCGCCCTACTCGAAGAACGCCAGCGAATTTGCCTGGTTTGGCGGGCGCCCCCGCGGTGGCGTCGGCGGCCGCTCCTCGTTGATTGCCTGCGCCATTGTGGTTGCAAGACGTCAGACTCTTGGTCTTGGGCTGCAAGTCTTGGAGACTATGAGTCGACGACTGGATATCGCCGATCAAATCGTCCAGACAATGGTGAGCTCGCATAAAGCGCCCAGCCACCGCCCGCAACATGTAGCCTCTGCTAGGTTCTGCATCCAGATACTCTTGACGAGATGCAGCAGCAGGTGAGATTCTGCACCTGCATCCAGGTGTCGTTGAGGGGGTGCGGCGTGGGGGGCTCCTCCTCGATGTCCTCCTCCTCGCCGCCGGAGCGCGGCGTGCGCGGCTCGTTGGGCGGCAGCGGGTGTATGAGCTTCGGCACCATCACCAGGTCCCGCCCCAGCACCTGGAATAACGTGCGGAGCGGCATGGGTGACGTCAACATGAATCCGCTAGTACACACACTGAGCAACGGGGCTGTTTGCAGGCCAGCCTTGCTGCAAGGCAGGCCTTGGTCGTGTTGGACAGCTGGCATTGCCCTTGACGCGCGGAGCAGCACGGGTGACGTCAACATGAACTCGCTAGTACACACGCTGAGGAACGCGACTGTTAGCAGGCCAGCCTTGCTGCAAGGCAGGCCTCAAGTCGTGTCGGAGAGCTGGCATTGACGGCTTGCCTAAGCTGGCTCGGTTTGTCATGTTGGAAGGGCGAGCTCGACCTGAGTGTCTGCACACCAGCTGTGCCACCCACTTGCGGAATGCAGCATTGATCTGATTGAAATCATATGGACAGGGCCCACTCTGCATCTTATGCAGCATCCAGAGGGAGGGTGTGCGCGCCAAGATGGCGCCGGCGTTGTTGGCGGTGCCGCAGTAGTTGGTGGCGGAGAACAGCGTGATGAGGTGGCCCTGCGCAAAGCGCTCGAAGCCGTCCATGACGCACTCGTGCGCGCGCACGATCATCTGCAGGTCGTTGTTCTGCAGGCGCAACATCAGAGCGTCTCAGCTCAGTGCCCCTTGGGTGGGTCGGGGGTCAGCAGCCCATGCCATTCTCGAGTTCAACAGGCCAAGCCTTTCTCGAGTTCTTCTCAGCGTGGCGGCCAGACAGGACTACTTTGCAGATGCTTGCGGCTCGTCTGGCTCATCGCCAGCCGTGAAACAGCATGGCGAGAGTGGTCAGAATGGTGGCAGCTCGAAGAAGTATAGACGTTTGAACGAAATGCGAGTCACAGGGTCGCAGCATTTCATGCACCTTGCAGAACTCCTTGACGCGATCGGGGCCAAAGGTGACGAGGCCGGGGCCGCGGGGGGAGGGCTGCACGCCCTCCACGCCGTCGTTGGTGGTGGGGTCGCTCCACAGCAGGTCCATGAGCACGATGCCGCCGTGCTCCATGGTCAGCGGCCGCGTCAGCGCGTCTATCTGGTCCACGCTGTTGATGCTGCGCCCGATGCCTGCGCGCCGGGATGACACAGCTTGGTCACAGCCCAGCAGGTGCAAGCAGAAGCGTCGGGTCGGGCGAAAATCAGAGCCACTTTGGAATGCTGCAGATGCTGCAGCCAGATAGTGTTCGCGTTCTTGGGCCTGAGTAATCTGTACTGGCACTGCGCAGGGAGATGGAGATGCTTCGAGCCGAGCGGTTTAAGCAGGTCAAGGTATGCACCGCCGTGCATGCAGAGGATCTTGTCCTCGATGCAGGCGGCCAGCGGCAGCCAGTTGAACAGCGCGTTGAGGCGCGTCCAGGCCCAGATGCCGTGCGGGTCGCCCAACCGCTCGATGCACTCTATGCGGAAGCCAAATAGCGCATTGATGTCCGCCGCCTGCATCGATGTGAGATGTCAACTTCAGATGTCGCTGGTGTTCGCTCGATGTGACTGATTGAACATGCTCCCCGGATTACACAAGTGTGCCTGCTACACTAGCATCATGTTCAAACCAAGGAGTTCATTCATCTACCCAATCAACGGCCAGCATGAGTCAGCAGCAGCAATCCGGTGAGCAGCACGGCGGCGCACCTCGTGGTTGCCGCGTATGAGGTGCACGTGCTCAGGGTGCTCGATCTTGAGCGCCAGCAGCAGGCAGATGGTCTCCAGCGAGTGCGCCCCCCGGTCCACATAGTCACCTGCGGGACCGCCGGGAGGGTTCGCCAATCACTCTCATTGTGTCATCGTGGTGTTGACCCTACTGACATGCGCAGTCTCAGCATTGACAGCAGCGGCAAGCCTGCGAGGCGGGCAGCGCTCCTGCAACAGCGAGCGCTGCATTTCACCAGAAACAAGGCACTGTGGTCGATCGTTTGTGAAGGTTTAGGCGCACCCAGGAACAGGTAGTCGATGTAGGTGATGTCGCCGGCGGTGGAGGGCGTGCCGTACTCCTCGAACAGCCGCATCAGGTCGCCGAACTGCCCATGCAGGTCGCCGAAGATTTTGATGGGCGCTGCATGGCACCAATGAAGTTTCCGTCAGGGGTTGAACGAGGGTCCCGAAAGCACAGTTGAAGGCGTTCCTGCAGTCGATGCTTCCGAGCAGTGTGTCATGCCGTTGGTACAGTCGCGCCACCTCTGACCCCATCAGGGCATCATTGTCTGGCAGCAACACCCTACAAAACCCTACAACTCACCGCGCAGGCGCAGGACGGAGGGCTCGTCCTTAAAGATGCGCTCGGCGGCGTCGCACAGCTCGTTGATCTGCTCCGCGTCCAGGTGGAACTTGCGGTCCTCCGGCGCCCGCCACTGCCGGGGGTCCAGCAGCTCCCGCAGCACCAGCCGGTGCACAGTCGGCGCCGACACCTGCTTTGAAGGATGATGATGAGGCTTCGAGACCTTACGGTGCTGTACGAGTCGCTGATGCTATGGCGAGGGCCACACGTGCCTATGGCGAGGGCCACACGTGCCCAAAGCTCCAAAAGTACCAGAGATTAGCAGCAGCAGGTCGGCGTTGCATGTTATGTCCAGTTGCTGCGCTCCTTTGAGCCAGTTTGCGTGCTGCAATCGAAGCACAGTAGCCATGAGAGTGTCGGCAGCAGCGCATGCACCGCCGCATCAATGCTGAACACTCCAGGTTGTGCAAGGAGCTCACTGTGCGCTCGAACATGGGCGTGCCGCCCGGCTGCTGCACGCCCTCGCTGCCGCCGCCGCTGGGCGGGAAGGCCTTCGAGGAGTCGCAGCTGACGCGGCGGCTCTCATTCTCGAACTGGTCGATGGACAGCTGCCGCACGAGGCCCCTTAGCGAGCCTGCCGAAAGCACAGCACACGTTGTCACAAAGATATGGCAGCTTGTACAATATAAACGACCGAGCTGGAGCCACCATGGCTTGTATGGCTTTGCTCTCTCATGCAGACCCTAAAGTACCATGTGGTGCAGGCACACAGCCCGAGAGCTCCGACAGGCTGAACTCCAAGCAACAATACCACCTCCCAGGATCACTACAGCACCGCTGCATGCATGCTCACCCGTGGCTTCCTGCGCAACAACGACGGCGCGGTGGTACAGCCGCACATCGGGCGTCGGCGGCAGGCTGCGGTCGTCCAGCCCCTTCTGCTGCAGCGTTACGCTGGTGGGGCTGTGCACGGCTGGCCGGCTGGCTGCGGGCGTCTCCTCCGACGATGGCCCTGGCTGCGACCTGCAGCGGCAAAGCAACAGCATGATGAATTGAGCGGATTCAAATATGAATGTCTGCTCGGGCTGACTTTCTGTGCTGCAAGGCTGCAGGAGACAGTCGCGATTCTCCAGCCAGAGGAATTCCGCCCGTCGACCTTACACGGCTAGCTCAAACATGCACCTGAATGCCTGGCAATGTCAAGACGGCTTGCACGGCGCTCAGAACCAGACAAAGTTTACTCACCCATCGCCCAGGTCCTCATCTATGCAACGCAGGTCGTCCATGGTGCCGACACGGCGCACACCCAGCGCCGCCGCAGCCGCAGCCTCCTCTGCCGCCGCCTCTGCCAGCATGGCTGCCGCTGCCTGGGTGCCGTGCTCGGCGTCCAGCCACTGCCGCCTGCGGGGCGCGGCTGGCTCCGTCAGTCAAGTTGAGCATAGCACTGTTTGGAGCTCAAACGAAAAATATGACGCCCAACTCTGCTGGACAAGTCTTGCCGGCGAAATTGGAACAGCTTGCGAGCGTGTGGTCAGCACAAGCTGATGCCGAATGCTAAATGAGAGCTTGCGAGCGTCGCTTGCAGCTGCCTACCAGGCTGGTGAGCGCGGGTCGCAGATGGACAGCTCGGTGCCGCTGCTATCATCTGCTAGCAGGAAGTCGTCCAGCAGGGTGCTGCCGCGGAGGCCGCCAAAAATGAAGACGTACGGCCCCACCGCCGCGACGGCGTGCCGGCAGCGCCGGGTGACCTCCTCCGAGGCTGGCCCGGCCGGCACCGGCGTGCACCACACGCCCGCGGCCTGCAAAGCAGGGGTTGCATGCTTGTGATGCACACATCCGAAGCAAGCTGGACAACTCCTCTGCTTTCGTGTCGATCACACACCAACATGCAGCAGAGAGGCTGGCCGCTCTGAGATGTTGGGTACCGAGCTTCAGCGGCATTGTCAGCCAGCCTTGGACATGCACTCACTGTGTCCAGGACGGCGACGGAGGCGGCGTCGTCCACCATGCGACCGCCGCCGACGGCGCCGCCACTGATGTGCAGGCGTGCGCCCACAAAGACCGCGCCGTGCTGGTACCGCCCCACCGGCATGGAGCCTGGAGCCGCTGCCCACTCCCACCGCCCATCGCGATGCCGCGCCAGGCCAAAGGCATCGCCCAGCGGCACACCGTTGGCATCACGCCCACCGCACAGCAGCAACAGGCCGTCCGAGCGCGCCGCCGCCGTCGCATACATCCTGCAGGCGGCAGAGGGGAGGGTGAGGGGGGAGATGACATAAGCACTTGGCGGAGCAGCAAGCAGGCCTTTCAGGGCGCGTTGGGCACTTCACAGCGCATTGACATCGATACGAGGGGTGGTACTTCCGGTCAAACTTTAGACACGTCAGCGCTCAGCAGCGCTCGGCAGCAGCGGACCTGGCGGCGGGCGTCTCGCCGGCGTCGGTGATCTTCCGCCACTGGTACGGCTTGTCCGAGGTGTCCAGCGCCCAGGCGTCGCCCAGCGTCTGCTTGCCGTCATTGCCGCCCATGGCCACCAGGAAGCGGTTGGCAACCAGCGCCAGCGTGTGCGCGTACCGCGCGCTGGGCCCTGGCCCCTGCACCACCACCCTGCAGAAAAAAGCGCATGCAGCGGTTGAGAAGGCAGCGTCAGGTCAAGCATGCACAGGCAGGTGGTCGTTTGGGAAGCAGGGGACAGCACGTGCAAATGCTTGACTCGGTTATTGCTATTGATTATGCCGCCAGAGGCCACTGCGGACGCCATCAGTGATCACATGGCACAGAGCCTTAGGTCCGCACCTGTGCCACCGCGGCTTGTCAAAATCTGTGAAGTCCAGAACATGTAGATCCTCTGATGCGAGGCCCGCCGGCCCGATGCCGCCCTATTGACAAAAGACGATGATTGCTTTCAGCATCCTCCAAACTGGCATGCAACCTCCAACTGCCATGCAGCCTCGGTGATGTTGTGCACATCCGAACACTCGTCCATGTCAGCACTTCTCTCACCTGCACGACGACCATGCTGCCGACGGCCGCCGCTGCATGCGCAGCTCGCGGCGAAGGGGGCTCGCCCTGCACATTGGCCCGCTCCCACTTGCCGGTGCGCACGTCCATGATGTGGACATCGCTGGTGGCGCCCGCTAGTCGGATGCCTGCGCCATGACGTTGTGAGGAATGTTAGCGCCTGGCCGCTAGTGCAACGCTCTGAATCAGCACGGAATGATGCTCCACCGCATTACCTGTGCCTGAGCTGGGGCCGGGCGACGCAGGCGGACCCCCTTCGCCCGGTCGTTGCGAGCCTTCCAAGGCCGTGGCGCCCCCTGCATGACATCAGCTGGCTCTTTCGAGTCAATCACAAAAGGAGACTGAAGTGCCTGAGCTGATCGCCTGCAAAGGTGCGAGAAGCAGGCGTCACGTGCCAGCTTTGGTTGTGGTTGACCGGACCAGGAGCGATGCAGAATCATAGCGGTAAGACTCTTGTTACCAACGACGCACCGAACAGCACCAGCCTGGCTCCCTGCAAGTCGCCATCTGGACCTGCCAGGGCCGTGAGCGTGTGCCCGCAGCGTGGCGTGCTGGGAATGCCGCTCACAGGGAACAGCCTGGGCCTGGGTGCAGGGAGAGGGCTGAGCGACTCGTCGCCCTCCATCCTGGCTGCAGGAGGCTGGCCTCAGTAGGAACTTTAAAAAGGGCAATCGGTGTCAGGTTCCTTGCTGAAGCTGTCTGGCTGAGCTGCTACGATGGTGCAAACGATGCTGCAGCAATGCTCGCATCCATCCAAGATTAGCTGCCGGCTCGACCAGCTTATCTGTCTTCAGGCGGTCAGCAAAGCGATGGCCAGGTGCCACCTGGCTGTGGCGAGGATGCAGCACAAGTCTCTGCGCTGCTGCTGCAGCACTCAACTGGCTTTCAATCGCTTCTTGAGGTTTGGCGCTGACGCGGCTGTGACGCGCAATGCTGTTGGGTGTTGGCCCTACAGTCTTGTGCTCGCTAAACACGTTGGGTCGCAGCTAGACCCAACGATTAATTAGTAGTTAATTATTATACTTAATTATAATTATTAGTATCAATTGTTAATTATTAGTTATTATATTATTAATAACTAACAAGTTATTAACTAATTGTTATTATTATTATTAAGTTATTAGTCATCCTGCTTCAAGCAACTAGTGCAAGCATCGGTTCCTGCTTGCGGCTGAATGAGGCGCAAACGAGCGGCTGATGCGATTGCCGATCACCAGTTCGCAGCTCCTGTTGTGCACCCACCACCCGAATGTCGCCGCCGATGCCGCCGCCACCGCACAGATGGGGCCGCAGCAAGGAATGCATGCGGCATGTGCGTGCACATGGTCGTGCGAAAACCGTGTGTTGTAGCGCCTTTTACTAGTCCCAACAAGTTTGTTCACGTCGTCAAACCTGCTGCCTGAAAACCTGCTGCGCTGGTCGTGCACTCGTGCCCTGCACCCACTCAAAATTGTCGCTACCTAGCGGGTCAGGCAGAGGCGAAGACCGCGACCGGCCCGCTGTCTCGGGACGCGTCCCTGTAGTCTGCTGAGAAGGCGCTGGGCCACGCCAGCACCAGGTGCCGCGGGTTCCATTCCAGCGCATCCGGCATGTGGCCGCCCGTCGGTATCGAGTGCAGCACCTGGCCTGCATGCGGAGCCGGGACATCCAGTCAATCCTTATTGCCTCGTACCTGGGCGGTTCCACGTGGCATCAGCCAAGCTTTGAAGATCATGCGTGGACAGGGCTGCAGTTGGCCACATGCTGGCTGGTCCGGCAGCCAACGGCGGTGGCGCGTCCATGTGCGTGTCTGCGATGCCTGCTCTTCATGCTGCTTGTCATGTAACGAGGATGCAATGCCAGCTGCGTGCCTCGAGACAGGCAAGTCCACACACATCCGCACAACAGGCGGGTTCACCAGTGTGCACATCCACGATGCCAATGCCCAGCCGGATGTCCACGTACGCCAGGTACTTGGAGTTGTGGCTGAAGCACATGTTGTTGACGTCGTTGTCCATGCCCACGAAGGTGCGGACGCACACCATGTCGGCGGTGTCCCACAGGCAGATGCAGGCGTCGGTGCCAGAGGACGCCAGGTACCTGCGGCGGTGCATGCAGTTTTGAGGGTTTGTTTATGCAAACATGCAGGGAGTTTCAGGTTTTTCCATGCACTACAACATGCATGCTGCCTGGCCACTGGCGAAACTTCCACAAGCGCACCTGCCGCTGGGGTCCAGGCACAGATGGTAGATCGCGGCGGAGTGGCCCACCACTGACCGGAGCTTCTGGAAGGAGGGGTACTCCAGGACCTGCGGCGCCGGATGGCATTTCATTTGTGAGCAAATGACAAAATGCCATTTGCTTGCATGCAAGTCCACTCCAGGGTGCAAGAGTGCGCCAACATGCAGGAAAGCATGAGCAAAGCTGCAGCAGGAAGGAGACAGATTCGCACGTCGATGGCGCCTGAGCCCAGGGCCACGAAGCACAGCTTGCCGTCGGCGCTCCAGATCATCTCGTTGATCTGCGCAGTTTACAAATGCGTCTTCTTCGTGATGGGTCCTACGTGCATGCCCACAAGATCATGCAGTTGGGCATCACGGTGACATGAACGACAAGTGCCCGGTGTCGCACCTGGCAGCTGTATTTGAGGGTCCTGACCGATTTGGCGGTTCGGGCATCGACCACGGTGATGTTGTCACTCCGATCGGTGCACGCCACCTCCGAGCCGTCCCGTTTCCACGTGATGAACAGCGGGCCCGCTCCCACCTTGACTGTGCCCAGCAGACGTGAGCTGCGCGCGTCCCACATTCTGCAGCAAAGCAGGCGCCTTGACGAGAGATCCACTGCGGCGCATTGAAGGCAGCGGCAGCGATGTTCACAGGGAGAAAGTGTCTAAGTCGAGCACGTGCAGGGCAGGCTGGACGTCCTGCGCATGCCTGGCACCTGATAGTTTTGTCATTGGCGATCGACGCTAGCCGGTCTGCGGTGGTGGGGTCCCATCTGATGAACACGATCGCGTCCGTGTGGCCGACCAGCTCGCTCTCTGCCCTCTCCGGTTTGCCCTGCAGCAAACATGCGGGGGTTCACAATGCTGTGGTAGGCATAAGCTACAATGTTCAAGCCAGTCAGGCGCATGCCATGCCGTCTCGCACTCACATGGCGCGGGTCCAGCCGCCAGATCTTTATGGAAGCGTCATCGGAACCTGGTAATGAAGGTGAATGAAGTGAGGATCTGGCAGTTTGCGAGAGCAGTTACAGGAGTGCACACTGCCGCAAGTCTGCACAAACCTGACGCGAGGCGCTTGCCGTTGCTGTTCCACGCGACAGTGTTGACCTGCAAGCGATCGCAATAGTGTGCCTCAAATGGCATCTCTGCCATATTGCGGGCCTTGAGAGACGCTATGCAACCTCGGATAATGCATGCGGAGCGCCTCCGCACCTTCTTCTTGTGACCTGTGAGCTCCCGCACTTCGTGCTTGGCGAATGGATCGCCAGCCTCATCGCCCATACGGCAAGAGGACTTGAACGCTAAGCGGCTCCTTCAGCGATGCTGTCTCAGCTCTCGCTGTGTTCGAATGCCTCAGTGACGACGTCTACTAAAACAGATCACAAGAGCTGCCAACGTAGCTGAAAGCTGCACATGGGCCAGATAAAGGAAGACGGTGCCGACACTCGGTACAAGCAACCAGCCGAATGCAACGGCGAGGTGTCGGACTTCAACTCCGATGTATATTGGCAAAAATAAAATCTGTCAGGACTATGGCAAGTAGCGCAGCTGCCGATCGTGAGGCGATGTCAAATTCAGAAGGGCTACTGCAAGTTCGCAATGTCAAACTGCTCAGGAAGTGGCGACTCGCTGGTTTTGAGTCGGGCTGCTTTTGCTTTGGCGGATTGATCAGCGGCCAGTCAGAGGCTTGCTCGCTGCCCTGACTGGCTGGCAGGGCTCATCTTGAACTCCACAATGTTGAGCGATGGCTGTGTGTTGCCGTAAATGGCTGGCACTCATCCTCGCTCGGAGACCAGTTGAGAACCCCTGGTCCACGTGCTTCCATTTCAAACGTCCTGGTGCCTGCTGCCTGCTCATTTGCAGTTTGCAGCTGAGCTCGAGCGACCGGCCTGACTTTTGCGTGCGCGCTGCAGCTTCTGCCATCTTGCGGTCTCTGCACGCTGTTATTGTGCGCCGCTTCCGGTTCGTCTGCGACCTGCACTGTCGGACTCGACCCTCAGCTTGCCCCTGCTGCAGCAGCAGCCTCACTCCTGAACGCCACGCAATCATGGTGCGTCTAAAATTGAGTTATGCAGAAAGAACTGCTGCTGCGCCGGCCAATCTGCGACGACACGTCCTGAAGTTCGACCTCTTCGAAGTCTCCGAGCGGCTGTTCGTGACGGCGGTAACGCAGACCTTACCGCCGTGCTTGCAGGTCCGGCACCAGCAAATGGCGCAGATGCAGAAGCAGGCGACAATCACTGCGCAGGAGTCGCTGCAAGTGGTGAGGCTTGACAACATTGCGCAGGCGCCGCCTTCGTCAAGTTGAACTCCTTAACCTCGCTGCTCATCAAACGAACACTCATTCGACCCGTTTGCATGTGAGGCTCTGTGATTTGATTGTCTGGATCTTCTGCTGCAGGTCCGCAGTCTGCTGCGGGTGGTGAGACGCATTTGCTGCGGCATTGTCGCTTTTGGAATAGCAGCTGCCCTGCATGTTGCGCACCTCAAAACTGCTGGATTACATGACTTGTGAGCCTCGTCAATACAAGCTTACGCTGACCAGCGGTCTGCCGCCGCAGAGCGTCTTCCACGTGTCCTACCTGCGCGGCCTGTTCACTGAGAAGAACTTCAAGGGCGTCGACATGGAGAACCTGGAAGGTGTGTGTCCCGCAGCCCGCTCAGGCTGGCAGCATCATGTCTCTTCGAATGGAGCATCACAGAGGGATGCAAGTCCTTCAAAAAGGCTGCCGACATGTATGAGAAAGCTTTGCTGCTGCCGCAGGCATGAACGTCAAGATGCTGCTGCCGCACACGCCAGAGTCAAAGCGCCTCGTCGACTGGGTGGAGCAGGGTGAGGCTGCCATGTCTGCATAGCGCCTGTGACGTCTTGGGGCGATGCTAGTACTCCTGAAAATGATGTATGCGCACCATCTCTGCACCGCAGGCGTGTACGATGCGCTGAAGAAGAAGCACCTCAAGGTGAGGCGGCACGTATACCTTGGGACATATTTCACCAGTGTGCCTGCTCTGCAGCATGGCAATACGATCTCCAGGACGTGAGGCTGACATGAGGCTGATTTGGGTCTTCCTGTGCCACAGACGCTGATCTATGGCATCTCGACGGACGCAGGCGGCACCTCCCTGCTCGAGGTCAGCACCATTCTGTGTGCTGACGGCTGCCCGGCAGCCTGTCATCGTGTTCACTTGCACAGGAGCGTTCAGCAACACCACCTGTGCACGAGCCTGTGCTGGCAACATGCAGCCTCAAAAGGAAATTTGCTACAGTACAAGCAAACCCCTACTTCCGACCACCGCCACACTGCAGGAGTACAAGTTCAGCTTCAAGTACGGCGACTCTGGCGTGGTGACGATGGGCGTCAGCGGCGGCCTCAGCGGCAAGAAGAAGAGCGCGGCGGTGTCGGCGGTGAGCCGTGCCGCCAGCATTTTCACTTGGTGCATGCTGCTTACATCATTATGCGCGATGTTGACATGTGCCCTGCTCAATGTGGGACTTGTCAGAGACTGGCTGCATGTTGAGATGACGAGCTGGGTTTTATCCCACAGAACTCGAGCTGTGTTTTGGTCGAGGTCTAGATCAGCGTCTAAGAGGCTGCTGATGAATATTCTTCTTTCAAATGCAGAGCCAGGGCTACGACTCCGTCAAGTTCCAGGTCATCCGCCTGATGCGCATGCTGGTGCAGATCTGCCAGACGCTGGACGTGGTACCCTCCGAGGTAGTAATCTTGTATCTCACACTGAGCACATGAAATATACAGTCTTTGGCCAAGACGCTCGTAGCCATGCTGCCGCCCGCATTCTTGAACTGTTATGCGACAACTCAGACCTAGCCGGCTTGCTGACCAATTGTGCGCACTGCACGCAGAGGTACCTCTTCATGAAGATGCTGTACCATGACGATACGCCAGGTAAGATTCCCAGCGAGCACACAATTGCAGCAGGGTGAAGTGACCAACAGGTTGTTTGAGATCAGCAAGGCATGTTTCCTGCGCTCCCCTCGCATTCCAGTACCATTGCGTCGCCCTATGGTTCAGCCCATGCCGCTCTGATGGCCGCACTTGAGCAAGCGGTGCTGCACACTGTGAGCTTGGGAGTTGTATGTCATGCAGACGACTACCAGCCCCCGTGCTTCAAGGCGGCGGACAGCGAGGCGGTGGGCCACTTTACGCGGCGTCCCTTTTCCATGAACATCGGCGACATAGACACCCACCACCATACCGTCGGCCTCAAGGTGTCGCCGGCCCCCCGAATGCCGTTTCTGCTACCACAGCTCCGCTTCTGTTAGTGCATGCAAGGGTGCGCTGTCCACGCAGCGACATCTAAATCAACACCATTGTTGCAGGTATGACTGCCACTGCAGAGCGGCCCGTGTTGTCTGCTGCCACCGAAACCTTCTGGATGTTTGGGCCATTGAGCTTGCATGTTGCGAACATGTTGTGGAACATGCAAAAAGGTGCATGTCGGCACGGTGCAGGTGCTGAGCACGCTGGACGCGTGCGAGCTGGAGGCGGCAGAGGAGTTTGAGAAGTCGGTGCAGAACAGCACGATGCCCGGCGCAACAGATGGCTCAGGTGTGGACATGCCTCATGCACAAGCCCCCAACCTGACTGCTGCAATCACTCTCCACTCCATACTGGCAAGAGCTCCCAGTGTGCTGTCCCGCAAACCTGCTTCACAGAAAGGGCAGCCGTGACGATCATCTCATGCAAGTTCAATCAGGCACTGTCGCCAAGGGTATACTGCATGCACCGCCATGTGATGCAGACTCGGACGACAACAAGACGGAGGCGGCAGTGGACCAGGGCGAGGACATGCATTGCGACGAGGATGGCGGTGCGGCGCACCGTCTGTCTTTTGTGTTCAGCCAGATGTCCTGACGGAAACGCTCACATGTGCATTGGACAAGCTATTATCCACTCTTGCATCCCATTGAACGAGACTTGTCGGCTCAAGATGGCACAGCAGCTCATTGACTGGTTGTGGGTCTCATTCAACAGGCGTGACGAGCTCGCAGGAGGCCGGCTACGAGGCTGTCAAGGCCTTCTGCCTGAAGCGCTCGGAGGTAGGACACTTGAGTCTTGCGTCTATCCATGTGCATGCTGCGCTGTGCACTGTTGAGCCTTGCAGTCGCTAAAGAGCCTGCAGGCTACACGGGCTCATCTGTGCAGGGGCTTCTGCTTGAGATCAGATGTATTTGGCAGAAGTGCTGGTGATTATGTAGGGTTCTTGGCAGACTGAATTCCTGCGTTGTATGAGACTTTCAATTGGAGGAGGTCACATAAGTTATGGTGCAGAGATGGTAGAAATAGCTTGCACTTTCTGAGCCAGCCGTAGATCTGCATTTCACCTCTGCATTTCACCGGAGAGTTTCCTCACCGTGTGCAGGTGGAGGTGACGGTCATCATGGCGGAGCTGGTGGAGACAGCTTGGCGCGCCATTGTGAAGTGGAATACACACTGTATCTGTATATCTCCAGTATCAAAAATCTTTACTCAAGCAGGTGGAGGTGACGGACATCATGGCGGAGCTGGTGGAGGTGCGGGCGGCGGCGCTGGACTCGCACATCATCCCGCGCCTGGTGTCCGCCGGCATCCTGGCCGCCGTGCCCAACCAGCCCGAGCGGTGCAGCTACTTCCTATCATGAAATGTCGCTGCACGGGTGTGCCATTAGAAAGGAGCAGAAGCCATCCACATCTGGTGACCAGTGGATTTTAGCATGCTGCTTCCATGATTCACCTCTGGTCTGTCCGGCTGACCTGCTGCGGCACAGCGCGGCCATCGCAGTGCCCTCTGAAAGTCGCACTGTCTCAATTTGCAGGTTCAGCGTGCGGCGCGGGGTGGCAACGGGGACAGCCGCCACGCCGCAGAGAGCGGCGGCGGCCGCGCCGGAGGAAGCGCCCAGGGCGCCGCACTCGGACAAGCAGGCGCGCTCCGCTGACGACAGCAGCGTGGACGCGCCGCCACCGCATAGGTCGCCGGTGCTGGACGACGTGGCCGCGGAGCTGATGCAGGAACTGTCGGTGCACCCCGGCGACACCTGTGAGTTGCATCCGAGCTGCTTCAGAGTCCCATCCTGGGTCCCATCTCCATAACAGCTTGCACAGCCTGCTTTGACCTGATGCAGGACCTGTCTGTGCACGCCGGCGACGCCTGTGCGGGTTTGGATAGGGTTTCGTGAAAACCCTTGAATTTCTTATCAGGCTGGCGACCCAAAGCCTTTCGCGTCTTTCTCAACAAGTTGCAAGATGCTATTGACGCCCTGCTGTATGACGAAATGGCCTGAATGAAAAGCTAGGCGCACATCACACAGCATACGTTGGCCGCTACATTCCGACAGGCTGCAGCGCCGGCGCATGCTCTCCGCTGATAGTCTTGCTCTGGCTGCTACCCGCAGACCAGCCGACGCAGCGGCAGGCGTCGCAGGACGAGGGGCAGGGCGGCCGGGCGGCGGCCAAGAAGCGCGCCGCGCCCGAGAGCCTGGACGCACAGATGCCGGGCGGTGCCCATGGCAGCGGCGGCGGCTCAGGTGCAGAATCATGTGCAACAAAACTGTAAGCTTATCCGGATAGTACATCGTCGTGCCGGGCGGCGCCGCGGCCAGCGGCGGCGGCTCAGGCGAGATTCTCAAGGTGTTCAGTGATGAGGTTGTGTGAAGAGTCAGCTGTGTTGTCTCCGAAAGCACCTCGCTGGGCAGATGCCAGGTGCCGCCACGGCCATCGGCAGTGGTAGCCCAAGCTGAGGTTCATGCCAAGGCCCAAAGTCATCACGAGGGTGGTGGCCATTGCGTGCAGGCACCGCAAAGACGGACTCGGCGGCAAAAACGGCGTCGCCGCAGCGGCCGGCCATGTCGGACGCCATGTCGGGCCGCCGCGGCCGCCTGGGCCGCATGGCCACCTCCTCCCTGGTGCGCACATCGATTGAGGACGCCCTGCACAGCTGGCTTGCCTGGGAGCAATTATTTATCCCATTCGTTGCCTGCAACACATGCCTCAGTACATCGCCTGAAGCACATCGCCTCAAAGTGTCATCGCCTCAAGTGCATCGCATCACGTACATCGCAGATCCTTTACGAGGAACCAACATGGAATTTGTACCCACAGCGTTCATCCCTGCATGCAGGGCTGCCCCTAGACGGCGGTGCTGCCGGAGCCGTCGCAGCGATCCGATTTTCTTTATGCATCTGATGAAATTGTAAACAGTCGAATCGAACATCATTGCTTGCTTGCATGCAGGGCTGCCCGTCGACGGCGGTGCTGCCGGAGCTGTCACAGCCGCAGGCGCCGCTATTCTTCGAGAGCCAGCAGAGCCAGCCGGGCGGCGCCAAGCGGCGCCCCAAGATGTCCGTCAACGAGCAGGCCATCCGGCAGTCCAAGCGCGCTCGCACCGCCGCCTCGCAGCAGGGCGGCCGCTCCTGAGACGGCTGCTGTCTGCCGCAGCTGCGACAGACTTGGCTGGCTGGCGATGGCAGCTTGACGAGGGCCAGCAGTGCGCGAATTTGGGGGATCATGGGGCAGCGCAAGTTCAGTTCTAGCCCCATGCACTGCCTGTGACCTGATGGCGTGAACGCACAGCACATGCAAAGGCCGATGCTCATAAAGACAACCGGTTCAGATGTGCGGGTCAGATTTGCAAGAATAAGCTGGACGATTCATTCAGCCTGCGCAATTCTCTCAGGGGACAAGATCAGACACTTCAAAACTGCAATACCACCAGCCAAGAAATAGCTTTCCTCACATTTCACACTCCGGTGAAGACGCTCTTCACCGCACAAGATTCCGCTCTCATATTCCACCAGGCTGTCTAACTAGGAGGTCCGGCTCAGCAGCTGCCGCATCGACTCGTCGTGAGCCACGCCGCCGGCAGCAGGGTTTAAGGTCTGGCCATTCGGCGCCGCCGGCGAGCCATTGAACGCGGCGGGATGCGCCTGCGCCCACTCTGCCGAGCTGCGCCTGCCCTGCGACGCCGCGCCCGCCGCCGGCGTGCCATCCAGTGGCACAGTCTCCATCCCGTCTTCGTCTGCCAGATGCCTCGGATCGTCTGACATGCCGCTGGCCTGCACGTTGAGCAGCGTGCCCTGCGCCAAATCCAGAAAACGTGCGTCGCAGGAGGCTGGTGCGCCAGTAATGGGGCCAATAACATTTTGCGAGGCGCAATTGTGAGCCAAAGGTACCAGCCCAAGCCAGACGCTGCAGCCGCGAGACCGCGCACCCTCTACACCGCTGTTGCGTACAAACCTGAGATATGTCACGCACCCGGTACGAGTCCTCTGAAGACGAGTCGTCCTGCCATGCGTCTGTGGAGGAGGGGCCGCGCGCGTGACCCCCCCCGCTGCGGCCCCCGATGAGCTCCACCTCTGCGTCGCCCGCCACCGCCGGCGGCGTCGGCCTGTCGGTCACCAGCCTGCGCGCCGGCAAAGATAGGGATCAATGACAGGGCCAAAAGTCGTGTTTGCGATGAGCAGTTCGGTGTGCTTGTATTGAGTGGTCCAGCGTGTGGAAGGCGGCAGCGGCAGCGGGTACGAGCTGCGGCGCAGCCCACAACACCCGGAAAAGTGCCGCAGTGGATTTATGCCAGAAACTCCACAGCAGGCTCGAAGCTTTCCCTGTCTGCTGTACGAACAAAGCAGCAGGGCAACACAGGTCGGAGGGCAGAAAGCGCAAAGCACGGTGGATTGAGCGGGAGGCGTCTCGTCCCTCCTTGGCCTTGTTGCAGGGACTGCCAAGTGCATGGGAAGCAGCAGACACACAGGAGGGAGTGCTGCAAGGGGGGGTGGGAAGGCGCACGTGTGCGCGTCCCGTTCCTCCTTGGCCTCGGCGCAGTGCATGCTGTACAGCACGTAGCAGGCCGCGCTGACCACCAGCCAGCCGCCAAACCTCGCGAAAGCCTGCCAGCCCAGGCTGCCTGCAGTCGTCAGGAGAGCGCAACTTGTGTTTGTTCTTTTGAGTTCGAAAACAAGTTCAACGACGACAGGGCAGCCGACATCGGACTGAGCCGCCTGGTGCACGCCGCAGGCTGAGAAGCACTGCAAAGTCATTCAACAAGCAACTGAGACAACGTATATTTAGCGGTGTTGTTGGAGATGCACACGCACCTATGAGGTGCAGCGTGAAAAACATGCCGAGCGAGGGCGTGAGCGGGTTGAAGGGCACTGCGAACTTGTCGGGGCGCCACACCACGGGCAGCATGTACAGCGTCAATGCTGCCGCCAGCCATGCCGCCGCCAGGAGGACCGTCACCGCAATGGGCGCCCCGAACCGGAACGCCACCGTGAAGCCTGCAGAAAGTGAAATACGAGTGAAACACAATCAGCGGATCTTATTGGAGCCATGCCACCGCCAGGACGACTGTCCTGGCAGGGGCGCCCCGAGTCGGCAAGCCCGACGTGAGCCTGAGAATCCATGAGATCATCAATGAAATGGGGGAAGGTAGGATGCAAAAACAGTCCGCACAGTATATTGGGTATTGTGTCGCTGCCGGCAGCGAGCTTCGTGCGTACTCAACTGACTGGGAGCCTGCCTGGCCAATAAAGCTGTGCAGATACACCAGGAAGTATATACACAAGCAGGTCGCAAGCCCAAGGCGAAAGCGGAGGGGGCTGGGGCGCGTGCACCGATGTTGAGGACGACCATGACGATCATGCGCGACAGCAGCGGCCAGATCACGCCGCTGTGCGGCTCGTAGAAGCGCCGCTGCAGCAGAGGGGCTGCATGTCATTGATTCCACTGACCTTGTGCAGTCTGCAGAAATGGCGCCGTAGCACACGAATAGTAGCCACCATGACACTCCGCCCACGCCAGGCACTGGCGACAGAAGCAGAATGATGCCACAAACAACAGGGCGTGCGAAAATACTCAGATTTAGCAACGCCAGAGAGGCATGATGGCAAACACGACGCTGGGCGCACCTGAATGACGCCCGCAGAGACCATGAAGAAGACGAACAGGGTGCCGATGGAGACCAGCTGCGCCAGCGTATTGATGTCCACCAGCAGCGCCAGCACGCCTGCGATGATGAGCACGCGCAAAATCACCTTACGCGCTCCTCTCTGTCGTAGCACCCGGTACTTCGCCGCACTGATGTGCTCGTAGTGCAGGAGGGGAATGTAGGGGGCGCCTGCGGTGGCGCCGGTGAAGACGGCGGCGCGGGCAGGGGTGTCGCGGGTGGGGTGGATGCGCGCGAAGCAGGCGGGCAGCAGCGCCTCCCGCCCCAGCACCACATATATGCGCGCCTGCCCCAGCAGCGCCACCAGCAGCGACGTCACGATGCCTGCATGTGCGTAGAGAATGTATGAGGGAGTTTTACAAAGCAAAGCCCTAAACGTATGTGCGCGCCTGCCCCTGCAGCTCCCGCAGTAGCGTCGTCACGATGCCTGCAGGGAACGCACAGAGAGAACAGTGAATGAAGCAGAGGAGAGTAAGACACGTGGTGGCGGGCCTCACGACGCAGCCATGGCACTGTACCTGCACAATTTACTTGATTCTGTGCACTTGGACCACCACGAACCGAAAGTCGAAGCTAGATTCCGCAGCAGGATACCTGGAACACACACATGTGCTCATGCCTCAGCACGGCGCAAGCGTGCTTGGGGATATCGTCGGCCCCTGTCTGCTGGTACCATGCACTGGTGCTCAAGCTCCATGACACAACAGAAATCACCGAGCTGCTGCAAGTCAGATGACGCCAAGACAAGTGCACACCGGTGAGGGCGCCCACGGAGACAACGCGAGACGCGACGTTCAGGAAGATCTTCTTTGCCACGCTGGCGTTGTTGGACGACGTCAGGATGTGGTGGAAGGCCTCGCTGAACGGTGCATTCACGTTGATCTGAATGGTGCAGAAGTCGTTGGTCAATATGGAGCGTAGCGACACAGATGATGCAGCACAAGCGTGCCGGGCAGATTTCGCACCGCGACGGCGGTCCCCTTCCTCCCCTTCGAAGAGCCGGCACTAGGCAGCCGTTGGCTGTGTCTCTGCCGCCGCCAGGATGTGTGGATCGGTCATGACAGAGTCTGTAAAGGACCAGTGATCCGGCGGTTCTTTGAGCCGTGCAGAACAAGCCGTGCAGAATGGACGAGCTAACAAGACTTCCTTGTATGGCCAGTTTCGGTTGTAGTCACTGCAATGAAAGTAGCTGCAGGTGCGCACCTGATCGTAGGGCACCATGAGGCAGATGACGACGCACATGAGGGCGTACAGGAAGGCGCACACCAGCAGGCTGCCCACGATGCCAATCGGCAGGTCCACCGCCGGGTTTTTCACCTGCGCCATTTGACGCTCCTCAGGTCAGACACTCTACGCACAACGCGATTCTCGTACTCAGGGACTGAGGTTGTATTTGCGTCATGACAGGCATACGCCTTGAGTGGAGGTCATTGGGCGGCGGCACCGATAGACAGGACCACTCTGGCCCTAGCCCCGCCCACCTCCTCTGCCGTCGTGGCCACGGTGTCAAAGCCGATGAAGCTGAAGAAGACGATGGAGGCCGCGGAGAAGATGCCGTGCGCGCCAAACGGCGCAAAGGGCTTGAAGTTTGCGCCCGCGGCGTAGGGCATGCCCGCGCACACCACGAAGACCACCACCGCCAGATTGACCATCGTCACCACCGTGTTGAAGCGCGCTGACTCCTGCAAAGTATTGACGAGTAAGTAACGAGCAGGTGATTAGCACTGGGATGACTTTGCCTTGATATTGACAGACACCGCCACCACCGCCAGGTTGACCATGGTGACCACCGTGGCGAAGCTCGCCAACCCCTGCAGACGAATTTCAAGTCCATCGAGGCAGATCTCACGGGCCACGGGATGTGCAAGCGAGCTGGCTCCTGCACCTCGTCCGACGGTCAGAAAGTGACGATCAAACAGCACAGATTGCGCTTGTCCGAGAGCTTGACGGAATCTCGTCATTCACTGATGTTGCTTGATGGCGCTCTGACATGTCTAAGCGTCCAGGATAGCAATCAGAAAGCGGGCGGTGGACAGAGAACGCGCCTTGGTGCCATAGATGAGGATGCCGGAGAGCACCGCCACCAGCGCCGCCGCCAGAATGTCTAGGTTGAGGAAGGACACCTGCACACGACACGCAGCGTCGTCACAAGTCACGACAGTCCATGCCATCGCAACTGTTTTTGCAACGTTGGGTGCCCAATTTTTCAGCAGTAAGCTTCCAGATGTTGAGGCTTGACTTTATAGATAACGCCTGGCCTATTCGTCACGCTCTTTGTGGCGGGGCTTTGAGGTTTGAGGGGCCACCTTGAGGACGAAGAAAGTAGGGTCCAGGCCTGCGAGCGTGGCGAGGTAGCTGGAGAAGCCGCGCGCAATGGCGGCGCTGGACAGCGTGTACTCCATGATCAGGTTGCACGCCACCAGCCTGCACGCAAAAAGAATACATATTCTCGACATGATCCAGGCATAAGAGCTAGGGGGGGAAGTGTGCAACCACTGTGGCATAAAGAGAATCACTCACCAGGCGGTGAACTCGCCAAACACGAGGGAGATGTAGTTGAAGGCGCCGCCGGCGGTCGGCAGGTCCACCACAAACTCCGTGTACGACAGCGCTGACAGCAGCGCCGCAAACGCCGCCACCGAGTAGGATATGACCACCGCCGGCCTGCAGACGAGTCGGATGCAAAGTTTACCAATAAGCGGAGATGGCAAGCATGCTGATGACTGCAGAGGCCGCCACCGAGTAGGGTATGACCACCGGCGGCGGCCACCGCATGTTGCTGCAATTACCAGATTGAGGGTGCAGATGTGAATGCAGGTGCAGGACATGGCAAGGCTGCTGCCATGACTGCATTGTGGTGTCGGCACGGGGGGCCTCAATCGTGCAGGCGTGCTGCAGGTCCATGTGTGCATGGTTTCGGCGCCAGCACCCACCCGGCATGCTCGTTGGCTGCGACGCCGGTGAGGACAAAGACACCTGCGCCGATGATGCCCCCTGCGCGACACGCGTACAGCATTGGTCAGCAAAAAGAGCCGGCGCGCTGACGTCAAGATCCCCCTCCATTGTGCAGAGTTCGGAGTCCGGCAGCAATGCTTCCGGCCAGTGCAAGTGAATGCATCCGCTGCTGGTCTTCTGAAAGCAGTAGGTTATAGTCTCACCGATGCCAAGCATGATGAGGTCGAACGGCCCCAGGCATTTGCGCAGGTCGTTGTCGCCGGCTGCCCGCCGCAGCTGCGTCGCCGCGTCCTTGGTGCGCCATGCCCGCCGCTTGAACAGCGCGACCCAGCGCTCTACGAACTTTACCATTGCGTCGCGGGCCTGCACCCCTCGCTACATGACCGTCGGGCCTGCAGTGTTGCTGGCCTGGATCGTAGGCTGTGGCAATCGCACAAGGCAGCAGCGCGTGCGCCGCTGTCGTATGCGGCTGTCCAGGCTGTGCAGAAGCTCAAGCGTGAATATGCGACCAGGCAACGGCTTCCTTGCCACTGAAAAGCTAGTCTGGCAAAGTGAGACAGCACTGTGTTCGATCCCGATATTAGACGGGCTCTCGAGAGGCTCAGGTTGTCGCAAAAGATCCGCTGGCAAGACAGGCTGGGAATCGCCGTCTGCGCCACCAGCCAGTCGAGAGCTGCAAGCTGACACACACACTACACTCCGAGAGACACAAAGGCGAGTTTGCGAATCTGCTGCGGTCTCGCCAGCTCAGGCGAGATGCAACAGCGTACGGAGCTTCCTGCTGCCTGTGAGTGTGAACGCTGCTGGTTTCACTGGCGGTTCAAACAGGACACCGACTCACGAACGGCATGGCGTTTCATGGCTGGGCCTCGTCATGGAGACACTGAAAGCAAGGAAAGCAGACAGACAGCATGACTGGATCAAGACTGCTTTATTAACAGCGGCGGCTACGCCGCAGGCGCCGCTCAGGCCAGCGCCGCCCTAAGACTCTGACGGTTCCTCCTCATCATCTGACGACTCATCCTTCATATTTTTGGCCTCTGCCTTGGCGCCCCGCCTGTGCCACAGACCAGATGAACTTGCCAATCGACGTGCCACAACAGACCAGGTGAACTTGCCAAGTATCTCGTTTGCATGCAAGCTGAACGGCATGCACTGATGCCTCAATGCAGCTCTGACCTGGGCTGCTGCCGCCGCGGGGACGCTGCGGGAGGCTTCGCTTTGGCGGCCTTCTTCACGCCCTTGCGCGCCGACTTGGGTGCCGCGGGCTTCTTTGCCGCCCGGCCGTTTGCGGTCCTGGAGGTAGACAAGTGCACGTGTGGACAGCGCGTTTGAAGGTGTCTTGATTCCTTCAACATGGCATACACGTTCGGGGGCTGCCCGGAGGCGAGATAGTGGCACACACTTGGCGACGCTGGTGCCGCGGCGGGCGGCGGAGGCGGGCGTCGATGCACCGTCCTCGTTCAACCCCTGTGGGAGCGGCTCGCCACTGCGAAAACAGCAGAACACAGACGAGTCGCCACTGCACGAGAGCAACTCACATATTGCTGTGTCCAGCTGGCCTTGGCCTTGCCTGGGACACTCCAGCTCAGTTTTCGGCAATAGCTGAAGGATGCAAGCACATCAGCAGGGGTGACAGCACCTGTCCAACAGATCCCTTTCGACGGGAGCCTGGTTCAAAGCGCCTCTGCAACCCGCCTGACGTACGATCTTCTACCAAGCAAAGCAGGCGTAGCCATCAACAAGGTGGCAGCTCGTTGCCTGGCAGCCAGCGCTTGTCGTCTGGCGGGCACAGCGCACCTGGACGCCTGCTGCCTGCTGCCTGACGACTGCGCCTCGTCGTCGCTGCTGTCCACCTGCAGCCGCAAATTGCAAGGCTCATGCAGTCTTGACGCGTTCTTTATGTTCGTAGATATGGTTGTGCTTCATATTTCGTAGAGGCCTGGCGGTCCCAGGCTGACGTCAATCGTCCAATACATGCTGGTTCCACACTCCAGGCACGAGTCTTGGCTGCACCTGCTTCTTCTGCGGCCGGGGCTTGCCGTCCGCCGATTTGCCCGCCCGCCGTTTGGGCGTCGGCTTGGCCTCCTTGCCGTCGTCCGCCGCCGGCCGCTTCCTGGGCTTGCTGCGGCCCCTGCAAAGAAACGAACATGGCGAATCTTGCGAGACCTCATAGACAATCTTCCATTTGGCTGAGTCATACTCACTGCGGTATCGAAATCGACGTAGCACCGATGCCTCCGGAAATGAAGTCAGGGAGACCTGGGCAGATGCAGCGGGGCAGCGGATGCACAGGCATGCAGCCATGTCAAATTTAGTGAAAGGCGCAGAGGTTCTGACAAAGTCTGGCAGTCTGCAGGGCCTGGCCAGTAACCCCCGGGTATGCATGGGCAGGTGATCGGTATCAATGGATGGCAGCAGCTCACCTGGCGGCCTTGCTGGCAGTCGCAGGCTGTGCTGTGAACAGCTTGTCCAGCTGCACCTCGCAGCCGGGGGGCAGGTGGCTGCCGTCCGTTACCCGCCCTGCACGTCACGCAGTCACGGTATTGATCGAAATACCGACCATGAACTCCCAGCTTCCAAAACAGGCTTGCCAGCTGACAGTCCAGGCATGTCGACGCCTTCGGGTGCAGTCGGGTGGGCACGCCACCAATCTCAGTGAACCTTGCAACAGCGCAATTGTGCCAGTGCCTTTGCTGCGGCTGAGGAACGACATGGAGAGCCACCTGCAGTGCCGTCGCTGCGGTAGAACTTGGTGGGCAGCGGCGTGTCGCCGGGCACCTTATCGGGCGCCCCGCCGCGCTCGCGGTTGGGCTGCGCCTTGTCCAGGATGGCCTCCCCCACTTGCAGCGCCAGGTCTGCCAGCGTGTGTCTGCACACGAGAGCTGGCTCAGCCGCGAGTGAGCAGCTGATGGATCACGGCGACGAAGCAATGCATCGGCCACAGAAACGGTGGAAACGTGCACATTCACTTCTTCGGCATCATGGAGCACTGACTTGAGAACTCAGGTCAGTGCTGCAGAATGCATAGAAGAAGGACTGTGATTGCTGGGAATGAGAGGCGAGAGGCAGCTGCCAGGCAGCAGGCCAGCCATGCACCAGTAATGTGCAACACCAATTCTGCTTTGAAGCAGCTAAGCAATGGTCAAGGGCAGCCCATGCTGCGACGAGACAGCGAAAACAGAAGTGGCGAAGGCATGACGGCAGCAAGCATGAACGCACATGCGGTCGGTCTGCGGCTCGGGCGCCGCGTCCTGCGAGCGCTTGATGGCACGCAGGATTGTGGCGGCCACGGGGAGGGTCGCGCCGGGCGCGCCGCCGTCGCCCCCCAGCAGCAGCGGCTCCAGCCCGAACTGCAGCATGCGGATGAAGGGGTCGTACAGGTCCACGCCCTCCGCCTCGATGGCCTGCAGGGAAACAAAAAAACGAAGTGTTTAGTAAGGTGGGAATCTGACAGAGTCTCCTCTATGCCCAAACTGCAGCATGCGGATGAAGGGGTGCAGCTCCTCCTCGATGGCCTACAGAAGGCATTCACAGCACAATTATAGTCTGATAATCATATGTCAGCAAGCCAATGCGGACCGTGGAGGAACGGGCCGTACACCTCCACCCCTTCTGCTCAATGGCCTGCGCATGGCAATATACAAATGCTAACAAACTCTAGACGCCTTAAACTATTGTAAGCACAGCGTGTGATGCTGGAGTCTCTGGCCAGAAACTGAAGCCAGATTATGGGCCGTTCGCATGCCCCCTTTCACAGCCAATGCTGCTACAACAGCATTAGCGTCACACCAGAAGCGATACACGTGCGACACATTCATCAAGATACGCCAATCGTTTGAGGTTCCATCTGCAAACTGCCGTACATCGGCCTACCTCCTCGGGCCGGCAGGCCGAGTGGTACGCCACGGCTATTCCACTTCAATACAACACTACGCGAAGGGTTACCTCATCGATGGTACTGTACAATAAGTACTGCATACTGTATACTGTATCAACGAGATTCACTGAGGATTCTACCTCCTCGGTGGGGTAGTCCGGGTGGTGCGCCAGGCTGTGCAGCGCCGTCGGCAGCATGAACTCCGGCAGCTCGTGCAGGATGGTGCCGCCGGCGTCGCGCTGGGCCGCGTTCGCTGCCGCCCGCTGGTGCCCCCGCTTCCTGCTCGCGATGCGTCATCGTCAGGAAACCACCACGTGTGTCTGCGGCGGTGTGGCAGTGCAGCACTCGCTCGTGCAGATGGCCCCCAGGAAGAGCAGCAGATCTGTTCACCCATCGTTCCCGCCATACGAAGACTCTGTGAGCTATGCGGACAGCAACCAGATCACCATTGCCAAGGTGCGGAGAGTATCGCGCGGTCTGGCACCTGCGGTGGTGCACGAACTCGCGAAGGTGGCGCAGCGCGGTCGCCTGGTTGGCTTCCGCTGGGTCCGCGCCCGTCATGAAGAACATGCTTGCGTACTTGGACGCCCGCGTCGGGCTGCGGTCCTGTGCACCCGCCACAGCACTATACAGTCACTTGCAAGTATCAAGGTCATGTCTGCAGAAACAACTTGAAAGCAAGAAGCTGGGCTGGAAGGTTCAGCTCAGCTGCTTGCGAGCGGCATTGGCCAGGTGGCAGTTCAAAATGTCCCAACAAAAATCGAGGGTGATGGCTGCAGTCAATAATGACACGTTGCAGCACCGTTGACAACGCGGTGCAGCAGCGGAATGCGCCTTGCATAATAGATGTCACTGACAGATGAGATATGTCCCGCAGCCAGAAGACGGCGTGGGGCAGCTTGGCCACGACGTTGCGCCGCACCTGCAGACAGATCCTCTCACACGAGTGCAAGACCAAATCTTCACCAAGAGAGGTCAAAGGCGAAGTTCGCACCTGCAGCTAGCAGATGACGGGGTGCAGCTAAGCCGTGACGCCACGGCGGACCTTCAGCCCCATTCAAATCGCTCAGAACAGAATAATACCTACTAATCGCAAGTGTTCAGACATGGCCAGGAAACGTACCTGCAGCCAGCAGATGGCGCGGTGCAGCTTGGCAGCGACGCCGCGGCGGACCTCCAGCACCGGGTCCTGCAGCGTCAGCGCCACCCGGTGGAACAGCTCCACCGGCACCGCCTCATCCCGGTGCCGCGCCAGCCGCAGCAGCCCCGCCGCCGCCGTCGCCCGCACCGCCGCCTGCTCCATCGCGCCCTGTGACAATCCGCATGGCGTCCGCGTCATCGAATGTGGAAATGTATGCGGAGCTTTGGCTGTGGATCTGCATGCTCGAGTGAAGTGAAAAGGCTCACAGCAATGTCCCACGTGCCCTGTACAGGCTTCATGTGCAGCCAAATCTGATAAGAACTGCTCAGGGCCTGCGGCAGCACAAAGCCGGACAACAGCAACCAAAGAAGGGCCTCATATCACACCTCTGGCGAGAACAGCGGGTCCATCTGCCTCATCGTCACCCAGAAGCAGCACCAGAAACTGCAATACAAGCGCAAACGGACGCTGCTGCCGGTGGTGCGGCAGAAAAGGAATCGATCACTCACCTCTGGCGAGACAATCGGGTCTAGCGGGCGGGACGATGATGCGGGCGGCTCTGCATCATCGTCGCCAAGCAAGATGCCCAGCTCCGACACCAGCCGCTCTATGAGATCCGACGACGCCGCGGACGCTGGGCTGCTGCCGCCGTTGGCCGCCTGCTGCGCCTGCTGCGGCGGGGGCGGTGCCAGGTCGCACATGCGCACAACTGCCTGCAGGAGCAAGATCACAGTTGGTGCCGGGCTGAGTGCAGCTCACATTGGTCTCGTCAGCCGCAGAGGCACCAGCGAGGTGGTCCACGTGCCAGGCTTCTCGTGTGAGCATTTGCCAACAGGATATTGCCATAGTTCCAGCTTGGAATGCATAGCCGCTGGCAGGAGTTTCCCTCGAGCGCAGCTGCTGCGACGTTCTCCATCAGGAGCAGTGTCGTATACAGGCCCCATCATGTGCCTGATGCTGCATTGCTCATGCAAGCATTTACGCATCACTCGCTTGCTCGGAGCACGACAGCAGTCGGCAAAGTGGAGCAGGCGGCGTCGGCAAAGTCAAGGACCTTGAGCGCAGCCAGCTTGAGGTGCAGCGTGCTGCTGATCTGCACATCCAGAAGCGCGTGGTGCGCCATCCGGCCCCCCGCCGCCTTGCCGCCCGTCATGGCGGGCGCTCGCGCCAGCTCGCCCAGCACGTAGCCCGACAGCGCGTCCGCCTCCGCCGCAAATTCCTGTTGGAGAGGAATGAACTCGAGTTTTATGGCATGTCGCGTTCATGCCAGCTCGCCCAGCTCGAAGCCCGACAGCGTGTCAGCCTGCGCCGCAAACTTCTGTTGGAAAAATGTTCGTTACGGGTTTTTGAAATTGATACAGGAGGAGAACAGGTTTTGGATGTCAAATTTGCAGCAGCTCGCCCAGCACAATGCCTAACAGCGTGTCCGCCTCTGCGCCAAACACCAATTTGCAAAACGCACACAATTTGACCTGGTCAAAGGTGTGCCACGTTCAGAGTAAGCCTCTGTCGTCACGACCCTCATCCCATATGACAAGTGCCCCACAGCATCATGCCAGGGCCACTTTAGCGCGTTCGCAGCGATTGCCGAACGCACGTCTGGGAGCAGGCGGGCGGCCATCGCAGCAGCCGCGATGCTCGCGGACAGCTGCCGGCCGGCCGCCTCCGTCTTGGGCGGCTTCAGGCCGCCCACCAGCCGCGCGACGGCGGGTTTCAGGTGCTCTGCTGCCGCGGCGCGGCCGAACAGCGCCACCACCGCCCGCACCGCCGCCTTGGCGCCGCGCGCTGGGCCGCGCCCGCACATGTCCAGCAGCGAGGCGCGCAGCTGGTCGCTGGGAAAGCCATCTGCTGCGGTCATGACAAACAGCAGATGTCGGTGGATACTGGACAGGTTCAGCACGTTGCATTGCCAATGAATCGAATGGCGAGTCTGACGCCTGCACATCCGGGAGCAGAGCATCGACTGCGGGGCACTGCACGGCACCAGATGCAAGCGAAGAAGCGAATGCGATGAAAAGGATTTGCAACTCGACACTGGAGCTGCGCCAAGCAGACACGACAACTTCCTGTCGCGCACCTTCACCCTTGCCCAGCGTCTCGACAATGCTGCCGCCGGCAGACGCGAGGATGCGTGCCGCCGTGGCCGCCAGCCCGGGGTCGCCGCCGCCCTCGGCGCACAGCTCGCCGACGGCGCCACCCAGCTTCGCAAACAGGCGCGGCGCCGCCACGGCGGCGTCCTCCAGCAGCTGCGACAGCGCTGCCGCGTACGCCTCGTTCTCCACCGCCTTCGCCTGATTTGTCATGGTGAGATACTTTCTGCTGGATGTGTGCAACAGCTTCTGGGCGCATTGTGATGTCTGTAAACTAACCAACTGCAGAGCCACACTACACAGTGGCAGAGCCAGCAATGATGCCTGCATGCAACAGATGCTCAGATCTCGAAGCGGTCAACATGCATCGCTGCACACCTGCTTGGCCAGCGACAGCAGCTCGACCAGGTGCTCTGGCGCGAGCAGGCCGGGCGTCAGGCGGCGGCACAGGGCAGCCACCATAGAGCCAACGGCGCCCTTGCTGCCCACGCGCTGCACGACCTCCTTGGCCGTCTTCCTGCACTCCTCTCGCTTCGTGCCTGCAACGGGAACACAAGATCTGCGGTTGCTCAACTTGCACAGGGGCCGACCGTCTGCAGGCACCGTCTGCAACCCGGACGCAGTATGAATGTATCAGGCAGTGCCTGCCAAAGTTAGATGCAGAGTTCTGCACGCAAAAGCTGGCTAGATTATCACACGGCACGAACGCGCACCTGCGGCGGCCATGACGCGCAGGCCCTTGAAGATGTTGTTGTCCTTCATCTCCAGCAGCTTTAGCAGCGAGTCCTCCGACTTGACGGCGTCGCTGAAGGCCGACGCTATCCTTCGTGCTGACCTCTGCACAGCCAGACGGCTCAGGATTAAGACACATACATGACTGCTTCGAGTCGTCTTCCTGGAAGCGGCTTTCATTGCTGCAGATTTGCACCGCGCACGTGGTGAGCTGATGCACGGAGGCAGCTGATGCGATTTGACGTGCACAAGAATTTGTTAATGCAGAGAAACGCCAGCTCATTCCCACATGCTCCCACACTACCTCGTGATCGCTCCGCCTGCTTACTTACGACCCACCTCCTCTGCAGTTGATTACATTTCCAAGGGGTATGACTCTCAGAGACACAGCGCCCCACCTGCACGGCGTCCTCCACCTGGTCCGCCGTCTCCGGGCCGGCGCTGGCGCGCTTCGTCCGCAGGTCCAGCAGCCGGCCCACCTCCGCCTGCAGCGCGCCGTGCATCGCCAGCAGCGTCTTCACGCCCACGCGCTCCGCCGGCGCCGGCAGAGCCTGCGAGCGCCATCACAAAACTAAACCACGCCATCTTCTATCTGCTAGTTTTCAAGAAGTAGCCAAATCGGCGCGTCGTGAATGGACGGTGGAAGCTGAAGCAGGCGAGTTCCCTCCATGACGATGTTTGTGCCCGAGGGCCTGGCTACCGCAGACCTAACGGCAATCGCAGCCGCTTGTGTCCACACCATTTTCCAGGCAAAGTGTCAGATAATGCCTTGGGATCACAGAAACACCAGGATGGGGAGCCCGAGTGCACCTGGTAGATGGCGACCCAGTGGTGCGCCGCCGCCGCGTCCGACAGCTTGCCTGGGAACATGCCGTCCTTGAAGACCCCATTCAGCAGCGTGCGCCCGAACGTCGCGTCGCGGGCGGCCTCCAGCATCAGGCGGCCCGGAATCCACGCAAGCGACTCCTCGTCTGCAGCGCACGCACAGCAGCGCCTGACATGCTAGAGGAACACCTCCCTTCCCCTGCTCACGCTCCCCTTTGACCCACGTGACAACGTCAGCAGCGACATCGACAACAGCAATCGTAGCACCTGCCTATGAGAGGTGAAGATGAGTGATACAGCAGCAGCCCTGGCACCTCGCTCACGCAGACCACGCCTGCCTACGAAGTGCAAAAAAGAGCAAACGTGGCGCACCTTGCGAAACAGACAGTGCGTCGCCGTCCTGGGCGCAGGCTGCGCGGAAGAGTGCCAGAAGCTGCGTCGCGGCTGTCTGCCGCACCACCTGCTTCTTGTCTCGCAGTCGGTTCGCCACCTGTGGTCACCCAACTTCAATAGGTCGACAGAGCGAACCTCGCGAGATTGTTTGTCCTGGACGAGAACTTATGCGAAAGCTGTGCAAAGGAGAACCTGCCCAGCTTCTTGACGACTCGAGGCCGTTCAGATGGCTGGGCGTCGGCCGTCGCTTGCACAACCTGACCTCAGCTTGGCAGTGCAGCCATCCAAAACGCCTCCAGAAACGCCTCCGGAAACTATCATTAGGGCATGCTGAGGAGACGAGGCAGGCTGGCCTCCTTCCAATGCGCCAAGCTGCCACTGCCAGGCTGCGTATCGCCGAGGCAAAAAACACAGAAAAACCAATGCACAATTCCATGTACAGTTCTCTTTGCATGGGAAACACGGTCCGCACCTCCTTGAGGAGCGCTATAATTCCCAATGAAAGAAACTTGGCTCTGCACACCTCCTTCAGGGGTGCGAAGCTGCCGCCCAGCAGCGCCAGGCTGTGCGTCGCCGCGGCGGTGACGCCCTCAATGGCGGCGCCCCGCACCTCATCCTCGAAGTCCTGCAGCCGATCAACCAGTCCCTTGACCACCTGCACCAGCCAAGCAAACAAGTTACTGCCACGTCAGTGAATACTTAGAGCATACGAGTATGGCGTGGTGTATTGAGCATCAGTAAAGTTGGTTGGGAAGGGATTTTTGTCGTCAAAAGTGGCCTTGAGCGGCAAGGTGGCATCGCCATTCCCCTCTGGTCTAGGCCAGTCGACTGTATGCTCAGCTGCCACTGCGATGTCGAGATGCCGGGTGAGCTCTGTGGCACGCAGCAGCTGCAGCTTCTGAGGGACAGGAGCATGCTGTCATCGCACCTGCACCCGAGAGCTCGCCGATGCGCAGGCCTTCAGGATGTCCGGCGCGTGGCTGATGACGGCCAGACGCACCTCTTGCTGCAGCATTGGGAACCACAACAGAGTGTCACACGTCATAACACCTTGCCTGCTGCGACTGGGGTTTGCCGTGCAAGATTCGATGCATTTCCAATGACGAAATGCTGCACACTTTGGCAGACAATCCACAAACCCATTGAAAACCCCAAACCGTTCAGCACCTTCTGGTCGGTGAAGCGGCGCAGGAAGTCGGCGAACACGTGGAAGTACTCCTGGTCCAGCTCCGAGCCGGGAATGGCGAACAGGGCGCCCAGCAGCTGCACCGCCGCCAGGCGGCGGGACTCGTCCTCCAGTCCCAGCTCCTGCGACAGCAGCGGCAGCACCGGCAGCAGCGTCTGCGGGCACGCCTCGTGCACCTGCGCACGCAGTGATTGGCACCGTCGTGTGTTGCGACAGCAGCGTCTGCGGTGCACAGTGCCTGTGGTGTTCGCGTCCCCGCCGCCGCCGCCTCCGCCCCCACCTGCCGCCGCAGTCGCTGCCGCAGGTCCGTCAGCGCTGTTGTTGACGCTATGCGGAAGCCCAGTTGCTGTTATGATCTTGATTGCGTAGCTTGGTCCCACCGCCACCAATACACACTTGACTCTTCGTTCTTTCCAGGTGTTCAGACGCCAAAGCACTGAAGAGGAGAGCTAGTTGCAAGAGTTGCAGTAACATCAACGATGGTTGAAGCACCTTGTAGATGAGGTCGTGGTGCGCCCCTTTCAGGTCCGAATCCAGCAGCTCCCCGGTGATGACGCCGCTCAGGTGCTTCTGGATGGGCGACCGCAGCAGCTCCTCCGTCCGCTGCAGCAGCCGCTCCGCCAGCCTGCGGGCACATTGATGTGGCAGCATGCTCAAGCACTGATCATCATTAGTTGCTCTGCCCACCGCTACATTCCACTCGAGTGGTTCTGGATGGGCGACCGCAGCTCCTCCGTCCACTGCAGCAGCCGCTCCGCCAGCCTACCGATCCAGGGGGACCTTCGTTCCGAAACTCTTGACCGTGGCGGCATAATCGCGCTGTGCACCAAGCAGCTTCTGTGCTGAGCTGTTGTACCACGGAGTTGCATCTACATGGGCGGCTGCAATTGCGCCTCCTGCTGTCCACGAGGAAGGCGCGTTTGTATGCGATGCACAGGACTGCTGCGCGTTTCGAGGCACCGCTAGCACGCACCTGGCTGCACACGGCTTGTCATCCAGCAAACCGGACAGAATGCTGTCCAGCAGATGCGGCGACACGTCGTCCCCCTCCTCGATCAAACACGCCATCATCTGCGCCAGACAACATGACATTGCGATTGAACCATGATCCGCCTTCCACCGCATCCCTGTTGGGCCCTACAGATGTTATTTATAGGGAGTGTGAGACAGGTGACCAGCGACATAAATGATCGTATGGTCTTTCAACCTCGATTTAGCACAGAAGATCGAGCAAATCCATTGCTTTCCTCTGTGCCATACCTCCAGCAAGCTGGTTGCAATGGCCGCAGCGTTGTCCTCGCTGCAGACGCATGATAAACGCTCATTGCAGCGCCCCGCTGTGACTGTGCGCAACATGGAGACGGGCAGATGCTCTCACGCGATGCTGGCTGCGCTTCACAAACGGAGGGATCCACCCCCAGCGGCTTACTTGATGACGTCAAACAGGACGCGGAACAAGTCGCAGATCATGTCGTCAGCGCCATCCAGGTCCAGCATCAGCAAGCAGCACTTTGTCTGCAGGCAGGGTTGCAATATATCAAGATGCCTCAGTATGGACCGTGTCAGCCTTCGAATGCCTTGTAAGCCTTCGGATTGGCACGCATGCACGTCAGACGTGCACAGCAAGCAGCCAGCAATTGGCGTGCCCACCTGGCTGACCACATCCAGGATGGAGTGGCACATCTGAAAGGCCGGCGCATTTGCATTCTCGAGCCGCCGGAAAATCCACATGAAGAGCCCGAAGATGGCCTGCAGAACCGCACCATGAGTGCTCAGAGTGCAGCGGGTGTTCGACGGATTCCAATGCCGACACTGCTGGGACACTCGCTTCCAGCTTGCATGTGATTGCGCATCGCACCAGCAGTGCAACATAAGGTGAAATGTGGCCAAATGCTGCACCTGCTGCTGAGAGGGGCTGTAGGGGCAGTCGGCGGTGTGCAGCCGCAGCACATGCGCCAAGCAGGCGGCAGTGTAGGTCTTCACATCCTGCAGCAGCGTCAAGGTCACTTGGCGGCAGCATCAGCAGCAGTCAATTTGCCTCTGCTGCAAAGTTCACGGCAACCTTGCACTGGATGACTAAGCACTTGCCAGTATACGGAGGGTGCGAAGCATGGCCTCGCATGCAGCTGTACATCAGCAAGCCAATCATCTTCCAAGTCGCTACCTACCTTGTCCTGGTGGTCAGACAGCGGCTTCTGCACCAGCGCGGCGGCGATGTTGCCGCACGCGCGCCGCTGGCTGTCCGACGTCTGCGACGCCTCCTCGAGCACCGCCGTCGCTTGCTGCAGCAGGCGACAGCACAAATTCATCTGGCGAAATGTGTGCGGTAGCCAGCCGCCGGCATCGTCAGCATGCAGCCGACAGGTGGCTAGTGCAGTCTGCCCGTTGAATTTCTAAGATGGGCATTGTCATAGGTGCATTCTCACCTTCAGCATCTTGATAAGGGCATCCTTGCCCATGGACGGCTTCTTAGCGAGCGCCCTGAGCTTCTTGCCGGCACTGGACAGCTGCTCCACGATGTCAGTGTCCGCAAAATCGTACTCATCCGCATCCATAGCCTCTGCCATCGCCTCTTATCGACGCTGGGTCAGTGCGGAGACAGGTTATGCCTGCTGCGCATCCTGGGCGAGCATGCTTCGCTGTGCTGCGCTCCTTTTCGTGTAGGTTTGGTCCCGGCAGCTGTTCGGCAGTATTTCACGGTAGACTGGATGCTGCAAACAGCCTGGCAAACGCCGAAGGCCTTGCGCGATGCGAGCAGCACCTGCTGGCAAGGATTCGAGGCAAACTGCAACAGAGTGACAGGCTGGGTAGCAGCGGCCCCCGATTCTGCACCACGATTTTGCGAAGCTAGCAGCTTAGGTGAAGGAGTTCTATGCTGCTGTGCAAAATGCATATGCATGCAAGCTCGCACAATTTTGAATGCATGCATGTTTCGGAACAGCATGCGCGAGCACAGAACACCATTTGCAACAGCGTTGCTTGCAAGCTCCACTGCCCTGCATGCTCAACAGAGCGGGCATCACATCTGCTTGATACCAGCAGTGCGTGTTGGTAAATTCGGCTGGTTCGATCAGCCGTGACACGCAAACTTGCAGTTGCCGAGAAGAATACGTCTGATTGCCATTCGCCTTTGTTTCCTAATCTTCTTGCGAAGCCGTGTTGCACTTGAAGATCGCCTGGTACTGGCTCTGAAAAGATGAATGCCGGACTGGCGGTGCTTGCGCCGCATGCGCTCCATGCATACTGGGTGCTGGCGACCTTTGCTGCACTGGTCGCAGCATTGCCGATAAAGGGCATGCAGGGCTTCAGGTACAAACGGTGTCCGACTTCGCATGCAGGAATGCATGCATATGTCAAATTATATGGACCACCGTCAGACTGTGCTGTGTGCTGTCCGCTAACCACACCTTGCATGGAGCAGGCACGCCGTGCAGCTGTCGGCGGCGCGCGGAAAGCTATGGGAGGATCGCCCAATCGTGAACCTAGGACCGCTGACGGTGCGCCCCTGCCGCGCTGCTTGTTGTCCTTGATCGCCACAACCAGTCCATTTCACTTTGCATCACATCATGCAGGGTCCTAATATACGCCGCTACACACATGACTTGAGTGGACATGGCTGCCACGCAGAACGCCGCAGTGCCGCAGAGCTGGTTTTCGCACTTTTACGCGCTAGGTTCGGCGTGCAACCTGGCGGTCAGTGCACTGCTCGTGTCACAATTGGCGTCACAGCCAGCTGTCCAGCCACACCAGGTGCAAGCCCTTCCCACCAACCTGCGCAATTGCTGTTCGGGATGGCAGCATGCATAGAACGATATGCCTGGGAAGTATGCTGGTGCATGCATGTGCTTGCGGCCTGGAGCCAGTTCTGACTGTGTGTCCAGGAGGCGAGCAAGTCAAGAGCCTGGTCGCTCAGTTTCATCTGCCATGAACGGCAGGCAGCGAGCCTGATCGCCCTGGCGGCCCTGCAGTGCCACCTGCTGCGGCGCTGGTACGAAAGCATCTTCGTGATGGTGTACCCGCCGGCGGCGCGCATGCACGCCATTGCCTACCTGTTTGGCCTCAGGTGCAATGCTGACCGGCTGGCTGCCAGTGCGTAGGCAATCATCACCTTACTACAGAGCATGGTTCCACTCTGGACCTGCGACAGATTCCTGCCCTGCCCAACAGCTGGTGTTGTCTGCACACACTCTAAGTTTGTCAGTGCAAATCAAACTGAACCATGTTGTCGGTGCATGCAGCTACTATGGTGTGTTGGGGCTGTCGCTGCTGCCGTCGGCAGATCTGGTGGAGCTGGTCCAGCGGGACGGAGCAGCACACGGCTCTGGGCTGCTCCAATTCTGGGACCAAAGGACCAAGCTGTTACAGACGGCCAGCGGCGGCATGGGTGCTTGGACGTTGCTGGTGAGTGGGACACATTCAATCCTCTGATGCGTGGGCTTGCGCTGCCCAGGCAAGCCTCAAGGTGCTGCACAGTGCCGACTCAATGCATGCACCCCTGTGTCTATGAGCCACTCAGACCCCGTCGCTGCGCATGCAGGGGCTCGCGGTGTTCTTCGGTGGCAACGCGCTGCAGAACCAGTCGCACCGCATCCTGGCCGCGCTGGCTCCTGCCGCCGGCAATGCAGCTCGCCGGCAGGAGGCCTACAGCATCCCACGAGGTGACTGTAGATCGCGGTGCTGCGATTGGAGATGTTCATGAGGGTGCAGGGCGCCGTATTCAAGTGCAATTAAATGAACATAGCAACTTGCAGCTGATCATAGTGGCTGCTGATGAACATTCATAATGCTTTGAAGGCGGGGCATTTGAGTGGGTGTCGTGCCCGCACTACCTGGGGGAGATTGTGATCTACCTCGGCCTGCTGCTCGTGCTGCACGGTCGCCAGCTGAACGCCTGGCTGATCCTGCTGTGGGTGGTGCGCCTCCTTTCTGGCTCTTTCGGTGGAATTCTTGCGGCATTCACTTTCCACGCCACCCCTCTCAGCGGCTGCAAGTGCAGCGGCGAGGTTGTTTTTTGCAGTCTGATATACAGCGCCTGTGATGTGCAGGTGTGCAACCTTGTGCTGGCTGCCAGGGCGACGCACCAATGGTACCAGTGCAAGTTCGACTCGTATCCAAGGAGGCGACACGCGCTGGTGCCTTGGACTCTCTGAGCTGGTGCGGCAGAGTAAGACGGCGGTGTGGTTTGCAGTGCCCAAGATATGGAAGCTCTCGATCTCAACCTTACACCTCGCGCCTATACACGTTTCAGACACGGACATCCTTGCCGCCCTAAGCCACCCGCAGAAGGCAGAGTCCCCTAGATATGCTGTGTTCCATCTGTGTGCCTCAGAGAGCAACCTCGCAACACACTCAAGACTGGACACCTCCTGCCTCAGACGCAGCTGGAAAGAACACCGACCGGAAACCATTGCATCGACTCTAGAGACAACACGCCGCCGTCACACAAAAATGCGCGGAACAGAGTAAACCATCGCCGGACAGCAGAGGTCCAGATGCTGGCTGCCGATGCACCAAAAATTGCCCGGCCCCTGGGCGGCCCCAGAGCAAGTGGGCTGCTTCCCAGGTGCTGATCACATGCTGCCCGTCGTGTCACCACCCGTCTACAACATCCCCTCGTTGCACAGCCAAAGGGCGAGGCTGCCGAGGAGATGCACGCCGTCTGACGCCGTCAAGTCGTCAGGTCAATGCCCACTCTTCATTATTCGCCCACAGGCTGCCCAACCTGCCAGGCGTCGCTTCTGTCAGACCGTGTCTTAACCGCTGCCACGCCTCCACCCGGGGGGCGGGCTCCTGAAGCCAATGCGCCGGCACAAACCGGCCAGCGGGACACTTGTTGATGCACGAGTTCCAAAAGGCCCGCGCAGCCCCACGCGGCGGCCTCGCTTGCTGTGTCGCGCATGCGCTTCCTAGCGACGCGGCTTGACTGTCTTCATGTAGCGCACGCCGCACGCGTTGCACAGCGTCTTTGGCCCCAGCGGCCCCGCGCGCCACACCGGAGTCACCTGTACCAGACAATTGGCTTTGTCGTCAGCTTCGTGAGCAACGGCAGCACCTTCTGTGCCGGACGTGGAGTCACGCTGGAGCAAGGCGAAGTTCTGCACAGGCTTCTCGCCTGGCATGCACGCCAAGGCCACCGAGCAACGCATGTGGCAGACGTCCCCGGAAACAACATCCTGGGAGACAGCTCGATCCCTGAGCCAAGCCGCACCTGGGTGTGGCAGCTGCTGCAGTGCTGCCCCGGCTGCGTGACCGCCAGCGGTCCCGTGCCGCGGCCGCCGCCGGCGCGCTTGCGCGGGCGCGACGCGGCGACGGCGGCCGCGCGCGCTGACGCTGCCCGCCGCCCCAGCTTGCCGCCGCCGCCTGTTGCCACAGGAATTGGCGACACGGAGGAAGCCGACGCCGAGCGCGGCAGCTTTGCCGGCGGCACCAGGTCCACCAGGTCTCCACCATATGGAGACGGCGCCGCTGCTCTGCCGCCGCCAAAGCCATGCAGCCTGCGTCAGGGCGGGGGGACTGGCGTCAGCGCGAGACCATCAGCGACTGCCCAGGAACATGTGACCGGGAAGCTGGCGGGACTGCAGGCGCGGTCACAGGACGGCAAGAACTGGCAGCATGATTGCAGTTCCGAGGGGCAGAATTCGAACAGGCCGAGGAGTGGGGGGCGGGAGCAGCAGAAAAACCACGTCAACACGCCAACAACACGCACCGGTGCATCCGGGACTCGGGCGCTGCCTGCTGCACCGTAAACTCGGCGCCGCGCGACTGCAGCTCGTCCTCACTGTCTGAAGACTCCGAGCCGCTGTCCAGCATCTCACTGCTGCTGCGCCGCCGGCCCGACAGTCGCCTGCAGGGAAGCATACGCAGAGTCATGCCGAGGCACAACTGTGCGGTATGGCATTGTGTACCATGCTGGCAGCTGTGTCGATTTGATTCTGCATGTCAACGGCGATCGCTAGTCAGGCAGGTAATTTTCCCCGAACTCTTGGCTACCGCAGGATTGCTATTCCCGGTCCAACCATCACCCCATGTTATTTGGCCAACTCTAAGTGAATGGAGCTTCCTAGAGAGCTGCAATGCACTGGTACGACAGTCGTCATGTCATAGTGTCACATGTCTGTCACATGTATCATTAGAACATGTGACACGGTACCAGCTTCCAATAAGTGGCCAAAACGTTGGCATCTGCTCAGTACAAGGAGGAAGCCGGTGCTAACGAATATGCAACACCGTCGATATGCTGCCTTGCTGCTGACCACCAAATCGGGGTACGCTCCAGTGACAGACACGGACTGCTCTGGGTACAAGACAGCCGCAGCTGCGGCCATCTTCTATGTGCATGTCACACACAAATCTTCCCGCAGCTGGTCGTTGTTGTTTGTCCAAAGGAGACCCCTTCCACCACCAAGCCTAAGAGTAGCTCACTCTAGAGCATATCCTCACCTGGAGGAGGCGCCGCAGGACTCGTGGCTAGCCGAGTCGCCGCCGTCGGCCTGCTGCAGCTGCGGCACCATCTTCAGCCGCCGCTGCGACATCCGCATCGGCGCCACCAGCACTGCCTTCACAGCCGTTGCCTCCTGCGCCGCCATTGCCGCCGCCGGCTGCATCGACGAAGGCTCCACAAAGTCCATGGCGCCATCGCCGCCGCCGCAGGGCAGGGGCCCCTGCGGGAAGGCCTCGGGCTGGTACAGGCCGCCGCGCTGCGTGATGGGGGACCCCGGCATGAGCGCCGCCGCCTCGCCGCCATCTGCAGGCAGGGCGAGTTTCATTGTCAGGGCCACACTCTCGCATGTTGAGCACCAGCCAGCCCTTCATGCACCGCGAGGGCATGGCACGGCAATGCGCCTGCACACCGCTGTGCACAGTGCACACTGACAGGAGTTCCTCGCAGCGATGTGCCATGCAGTTCATGACGGCTGCCAAGTCAGCGCACATTCATCTGCAGCGGACATGCAGCGAGAGCACTGCTGCACAACGCTAAAGCAAGGTGCGCACCGTCCATGTGCGCCTCCATGGAGGACAGCGCCTGCTGGACGAAGGCGGCGGGAGCGGCGCGCGTGTTACATATGCCGCGGTGCCTGTTTTCCCGGTCACACCTGCCGCCAGCCATTGTGCATGTTGTCAGGTGACGCAGGGCTTGCAGGACGGTGTACAAGATCTTATGCGGATGTGTTACGATGCCAGCAGGAGATGATAGCATCATGACGCCCCTGAGCACATGAAGCCTCTAAACTGTGTATCAAAACGACGCGGAGATGCGACGCGGAGAAGGCAAGCTGGGTCATACTGCTTCGTGCACATCTGCTGGCGCAGCGGCGCACCTGGGGCCCTTCTGACAGCCGCGCCAGCCGCCGGGGTGCAGCGGCCGCAGCCACTGCCGCGCCGACGCTGTCCAGGCCGACACACCCGCAGAAGCCTGCCTCGGCTCGTGCGCCTGTGCCCGCAGCCTGCTGCCCAGCACTGGTGACCTGCACACGGGGATGCTGTCGCCCCAGCCATCGTCTGCAGGGGACACAGGAGCCGTTCAGCAAGCAGGCGTAAAGGCGGCGGCTGCCAGGCGCTGGCTGGAAGCTGCATTCCAACACGTCAACGCCCGCGATGCTGGCAATGCAAGCACAGGCATCAGCAGGCATGCATAGCTGTGAGACTAGGAAGCTAGCCCTCTGACCTGGGCTGGAGAATGCGCTGGGGGCGGTCTTGCGCATGACGCCGCCGGTGGCCGCGGCGCGTACGCTGTCCGCGGCAGCCGCCCACGCCGGCTGCAGGCTCGTCGGCAGGGCCGGCAGGGCGTGTCCGCTGAGCGCGCAGTCGTCCAGCGAGCTCACGCTGGCGCTCAGGGCGACCTCCTCGCAGTCGTCGCGCCTGCCGAGGCGCCCATGCCACCGCCCATCAGATATTTCATGTGCGGCGGGACGCAGGTTGCTGGGAGGAAGCGGCGGGCGTGCGCAGTGAGCGTGGCATTGCGCTGGCATAATTTAACAAGACAATGCAGGTTGGGCAGTGCACAGACGGCTGGCAGACGAAAGTTCGGTTGCCTCACTCACCATGGGTACTGCTCCTCGATCTCCTCGGCCTGCAGCTCCAGCTCGTCCGCCATGCAGGGCACCCCCTTGTCGCAGCAGAGGATGGCATGTGGCTGCGTCGGCTGCCGCCATGAGCCGGACTCCGAGTCGTTGCTGGAGCTCGGGTCGTCGAGGGGCAGCAGCAGCTTGGCGTCCTGGGGCACGAGCATCGGGCACGCTCAGCGCTTCGCGGCTTGTGACAGCACCCACGGCCCACCTACCTATCTAAAGCTTGAGGCTGTGCTATGCTAGCTGCCTAGGAGGGGTGTTGCGCGAGTTGCTTCCGGTGATTCCCTCGTCCCGGTGAATTCAACGGCGAGAGCTCATGACACGTGCCGCTGGTTATTCCCCGCTGCCCAGATGGCACGAATATCGGCGGTTCCGCCTGGGACGCCGCACAAGAGCCTCCCAGACTAAACTCTCGGAGGGGCATACGCCGATTCGCTGTCTGAGAAGACGGCTTGCGCTGCGTGCGGCAAAACCACACAATCGGCTCTCCCCGAGCGGCGCACGTGTGAACAAGATCCACGTTTGTCAGATCCCGAGTACTTCTGCAGCTGCGCGGCGAATACGGAGCGCCGCGGCGTGGCGCTGCCGCCGTGCTGAGGCGTCTCAAGCAAACATAATGCCTCTTAACGGGTACTGTGCACGCCGATGGACGCTCGAATCGATCCGCAGGGCTCGGCACCATGCATGCAGGCTGCCAGCACAGCAACGCGTACGTATTCGCCACTGGAGGCGGCAAACGCCGATCGGCTGGCGCTCTTATGATGAAACGATCAGGGATCGCAACTGTGCTGCATGCGGGCTGCCCCGGGGACCCGGTGCCCGCGGCGGCGGCATGCGAGACATTCGTTGAATATCTCAAACGCTGACCCGCTTCCCGTGATTGGGACGTCAGCAATGCATGCTCGAAGGCGCGGCGCCGCGGGCGTGATCGGTGGCGCGAGAGCCTGGTCATAGGGTCCAGCAGTGCCTGCCGATGCAATGGCACGCGTGCATGCATGGCAAGATGCCGTGAAACCGTCCCCTTGGCTGGTCAGACGAGCGTCTCGCCAGAGGACTGGACAGGGAGGAATGGGAAAGATTCCGCGTGCGTACATAGCCCCGCGGGGAGGCAGACAACCGGATCAGGACCGGCCACTGCTGCTGCGATGCAATCCCATGGCACGGCGAGTACAGCAGATGAGCTCGACCGGCGCAGCTCGGCAGGCGTGAGCTGTATTGCCCGCACACGATTTTGCAGCAATGCAGGTGCCCCGGCGATGCGGCAGCCGATCGTTGTGGGCGGCTGCGGCCAGAAGGAAGAGCACTGCATGGGTGCCGGTGCGCGCCCCGCTGCCATTCAGCGCGTGGCATGACTCGCTTCCCGCTGGGCTCTGACACAGATTCGCCCATGCCGCGATGCAGCGACGCTGGGGGAGGCGTCGGGGAAGGGCTGCTAGCGCAGAGCGCGAGGACGGACGTGCGTACCTCGAAGTCCAGGAACTGGCAATCGCGGAGGAACACCAGCTGCTCGTCACAGCAGTGTGTGACGCTGCCTCCATCCGGCTGGTCGCCGTGGGCGAGCGCTGCTCCAGGCATGGCTGTGGCTGCTGCGAATGAATGAGGGTGGCGGCTGGCTGCTGGCGGGCGCGTCTCGCGCACAGATTGAGCTGCAGAGGGGGTGTCCAAGCTCAGCACATTGCAAGAGTAGAGGGAGGGCGAAAGTGGCTGGCGTGTGCCGAGGAATCGCTCGCAAAGCTTTGGCACAAGCTTGTTCGGTGGGTTAGGCGCCTCGATCTATCGCTTCTAGCCACATTCACGGCCGTTCTGTTGCTGGGCTGTTCAGTGCTCAGGGGACGAGCGACGGAGCGAGGAATGAATTGATTTAAGGTCCGTGTTCCACGTGCCGATGAGGTGAGGATGCTGGGCCCGTTATGCTTTCAACCCCGGTAACCCTCTATCTGAGCGGACAATTGTGATTGCTTCGACACCTGGATACACTCGACACCTGGCTGCTACGACGCTTCTGTGACTCAGAATGCTGTTTACAGACTGCCCTCCAACGGCGCGACTGCACAACCCTTGCACGCGCGGCATACTGCATGCGCTGGCTCAAAATTGCTTGAGCTTCCAGCTGACATGCTGTGACGCTCACTGCAGCCTAAAACCTTCCCATGCGTCATCGCCATGCTGCCCCTCCTACTGTCACTGCGTCCTGAGGACGACGGCGGCTCGCGAGACGTGGTCGTAATAGTACATCAGGCACGCAAGCGGCTGGCCGACGATGCAGAACGTGCACCTGCAGTGACAAGCAAGCGCTGTAAGCGATCGCTGAGCGTCCACTCGACATATTGAAGGCGGGCACCTTGCTGCAGCAGGCACAGGCACTGGGCGCCTGTTCTTGATGCTGCGGGCATGATGAATCGATGAACATGCCGCGAATGCAGCATCCAGTGCAGCGCACCAGAAGACGAGGTTGCCGGCGTACTCGTTCTTCATGCGCTTGTGCAGCCAGGCTGTGATATACATTAGCGGCACCTGCGGCACAGCCTCACATTCAGCGTCACACATGATATGCACAGCTGGGCTGTCTGGCCAACGTGTCTCCAGTGCTGGCATGTAGAGTGTGCCTGAATGCTGTCTCCTCATCCACGTGTCAGCCAGCTGCTTGCCGGCCGCGCAAGCTGCGATCTCACCTCAAGCATTTGAAACTCTAACATAGTAGCGCACCTGTGACATGATGCCGATGAAGGACCAGGCGCGCAGCATGTGCAACGGCAGGCCCACCAGCAGCTCGTGGAACAGCGCCGACACAAAAAACACAAGAATGCCCGCCACGGGCTTGGCCATGCCAAGCCGCATGGAGGGGTAGTACACGTGCCGCAGCATCCACTGCGCAGGAAACAAGTAGGGTGTTCAGCCTTGCCCTGCTGGTCACAAGTGTTGCCGCCTTCAGGCGCTGGAGGCACCGAACTGCGCATAGCCATGATGGATGGCTTGATGACGGTCTTGAAAAGAGAGGGCACATCCTGGCAGAAGCCTGCAGCAAGGGCAGGTCATGCAGGGCGGCTGGTGTTGTCGCTCCTGTATTGTGCGAGCGTTTGATCACACCTTGTGCACAGGCATGTTCCACAGCCGCCAGTAGTCCCCGATGGTCGTGGCATTCCACCAGTCCTGCGCCAGCCATGCAAAGGGACTCTTGGTTGGTCGCGATCCGAAGGCAATCAAGGGTCTCAAAGTCTGGCGCCTGAAATGCCAGGATGCAGTTTGCACTCGGCACAGACGAGTCGTCAGGGCAGAAGCAGTCTGGGAAAAACGGCGTCCCAAGATCAGATGTGCAGACCGCGGTGGCCGCACCTTGTAGAACTCGCGGTCGCCAAAGTGCAGCACCTCCGCCAGCAGGTTGAGCCACACGTGGAAGAGGGTGTAGAACATGCACAGCCAGATGTACAGGGTGGGGATGGCCAGCTTCAGGACGCGCTCCACGATGATGACCCAGTTCAGCTCCCGCATCGGCTTCACGGAATTGCGGATCGTCGGCTCGATGTACTGCAGTCACGAACCAACAGGTTTCAAAAACCACTTTTGGTTTTTTGTTTCAATTTGTCACGGACAGCAGGTGCGAATTTATTCATGATATAACTTATCATGGTGTCAAGCATGAGCAAGATGCACTAGTGCTTGCTCGTCACGAGTCTAGGTTTGAATGCAGGGCTGGCCTCACATGCATTTCAGGATGAATGGCAGGCTTGTGGTGCATAGTGGCCTTGCAATGCAATTTACATGCCAGAGCTTTTCATATGCCGGAGAGCAAGGACCGCACCTGCTCAGCAAGGAACAGCATCAGGCACAGGGACAGTCCCAACTTGACCAGGTGCCTGCACGTTCCATAATAGAGTTTTTTCAAGGATTAAGGACTTCTCTTCTTTCTCCTTAGGGTCCAAGCGTAGGTTCTTCAAGCACCAGGGACTCGACGCAGCCTAGAAGGAGCTAGCGCCGTTGACTGCAACGAAAGGTGCCAGGTTCAGAAGTCCAGCCACGACCAGGGACAGCAGGCCTCACCAGAGTGTCCAGCGCAGCCGGAAGCGGGAGGAACGCGGGAACGTCGTTTGATATACCTGCACCAGCACGCACATGCTGACTCAGTTCTGAGGCGCGTTGCTGCACATTGAGGAAGCCCATTGATTCACTGCTGCAGGCCCTCGCCTCTGAGTCGTTGCCTCGCCTCACGAGCATGCATGTTTTGCGCAAGCTTCCGCATCAGCAGCCGCGGCCCCCTGTCGGACGGGCGCACAACATCTGAGGCAGGCCCGCAACAAAACACAGCAGCCTCACCAGCGTCGGCGCCGCCAGGAAGTAGGCCAGATTGCCGACCGCGAGGTTCTCCGGGTACACCAGCGGGTGCGGCACCCCCGGCATGTGCGCCTCGGACGTGCCGCGCTCCCCCGGCCGCAGCACCCCCTCCCGCCGCGCCGTCCTACATCGCAACAATGTGTCGTACGGCCAGGATGTTCTGCAGGTGCTGGTGGGCCCAGGATTGGTAGCATCCTCTGTATTGTCTTGGTGGGGTGGTGTCCGAGCTGTAGCAAGACACGTCATAGGTACACGCATGGGCTTTGGATGCAATGCGAGATTGCTGCAGGCATGCGTAGGTCAGAAGCAGCAGCGGCACCTGAAGTCTGAGTTGCAGTGCGCAAAGCTGACCAGCTTCATCCACAGGATCACGGTCTGCATGCAACCACAAAACCATCATGAAGACATCAGAGACAGGCCACACATGCATGACCTCGTCACAGGAATAGGTCACAGTGACCATGAACGGATCATGCTGCGTTCGTTAGCTGGCAGGGCCACGGCACACCGCACAACAGCAGCAGCACAAACCATGATGGTCAGCGCGGCGGCGGGCAGCGGCTCTGCGGGCGTCTTGGCGATGACAACGCTGGGCACCAGCAGCGACGCCGAGGTGTTGGCCGCGTTGAGCACGAACAGGATGGCCTCCGTGACGCGCGCCATGGCCTGCCGCTTGCGCTTGGCCAGCGCCGGCGACAGGTCCTTGTTCTTCCTCGACTTGACCGCCTGCAGGGTATTGTGGAACAACATGCGCGTGATGATGGGTGGCGGCGGACATGATGCAATGTGGGACAACAGTTGCACAATCAGGTAGAACAGTGAACGCCTCCTGCTGGCGGGCCCAAGCAACTGGAGGTGAGCTCAAGCAGCGACAGCACAGAGCTGCTTCGGCGAACCTGCCTCATGTCGTGTAGTCTCGTCGGAGTCTTGCAGTCAAGGAAACAGCCCATGCACACCATGCAGGCTGACAGCGTGCTGGATGAGCCTGCATGCTACATGATGTGACACACCCACCCGCTTCTCGAGGTGCAGCCGCAGCGCGCCCAGCTGCTCGATGGCAAGCGCGGCGCTGGCGAACACTGGCAGCACCAGCCAGCAGGCCAGCAGCGGCAGGTTGCCCGCCGGCGGCACGGCGGCCTTCAGAAAGGCGACGGGATTGTACAGCAGCCCGTACTTGAGCAGGTTCTCGATGATCAGGCGGCTATTGGTGGTCACCAGGATGACGCAGCCCAGCATCAGCAGACCTGTGGGCAGACGTGCTTGCGTGTGAGCAGTTATTCAAGGAGGGTTTGGCTGTGGAGGGTTTGGCTGTGGAGGGTTTGGCTGTGGAGGGTTTGGCTGCGGTGCCACTGGCAGAAACCACAGTTGGAAGCCGCAAGCGCTTGGGAGGTGACACCCATGCATCTTGGGCTGCACGCAGCAGTGGTCGCACACTGGACTCTCTGCGGCTCATTCTGGAGCAGTTGCGGACCTGTTGCATAAATCTGAAGACGGGACCAGGGCAAGGCTGAATGCAAGGTCGTTGAGACCGCCAGAGAGAATCTACGAGGCCCCTCCACCAAGTCTTCAGCGATCGAATGTTGAGAGCGTGAAGGTTGACGCGAAACCCACCCGACTGCTGCTGGGCGGCGATGCGTTCCGAGGACAGCAGGCTGGCGCGCGTGGTCTGGTACATCGGCGACGAAGCGATCATGGGCTGCCGCTTGTTGGCGCGGATTTCGTGCCGCATCGGCACCCGCAGCACGCCGCCCTCGCTGGCCGCCGACTCGCTGTTGTAGCTCTCTGCCACGGGCGCCGACTCCTCCGGCAGCACCTTTTTGGATGGGCGTGCATGCACATGGATCCGACTTGTATTGGCATGTGGCACTGCATGCGTGCAGGTTTGAATCAACTATATAGAGACTTGGCTCTACAGGGACTTGGCTAACTCACGCGCTCCAGCTTGGAGGATGCGCCATTCCACTTCGACGAACCGGCGCCATTCCAGCGCGAGCGCAGGTCCGGGCTCTCCTGAGCTGACGGCTGCAGGCTGAGGCCCGGCGCCGGCGCTGCATGCCCCTGTAATCAAATCCATTGGAAGCCAGGTCTCAGACAGCATCTGCCATAGATGCCTGAAGCGTGTCACAGCATGCAGTTCTCCCTGCACGCTGTTCCCCGACATGTTTCGGCTCATCATGGCCATCACAGCATGCACCCAGCAAGCATGTTCCGGTGTCGCTGCATCATGCGCCATGGCATTGGTCCGTGCAGCACTTGCACACACACCCAGCGGACGTCTGCGCTGCGCAGCGGGCTGCGGCTGCGAGCGGCGCTGCTGAGCGTGCGCAGCTCGCAGCCGGCCGCCTGCAGCGCGGTCATCCAGCGCTGCGCGTCACCCTGCGCCGTGCTGCTGACGCGTATGAGGCTGTTGCCGCCGCGGTCGACGACACCGAAGGTGTAGTGCTTCTGCTTCTTCACGCCCTCGTACTCCACGATGCAGCCCTGCAGCGCAGATGATACCTGATCTGCACAGTGGCCTGGTTCAGTAGTCACTCCTTTCTGGCATGAGCGTGGCCACCCCGATATGGATTAGCGTCCTTACATCATCGTTTGATGCATTTGATGCATGCACGCGCAGGCTGAGACCAAACCATGCATGATCGTTGAAGCAGCAGCGCGGCGGCGGCTGACTCTGAAGACGAACAGGGTGCAAGGAGCGAGCAGCATCCGCAAGCGCATGCGGGTGCCGGCCAGCTTCTCGCGTAAACATGTCGGGAGAACAGGTACTGACCTGGACCTCGACGTGGCCGCGCGGGTGCTTGGCGGTGTCGAACTCCGACTTGTAAAATTGCAGCGCCGTGCCGTTGAGCGTGAAGAAGCGTGGTTCCCACGTCTGCGACATGAGCCCCGGCGCGAAGGGGCGGTACTTGGCCAGGTAGCCGCAGATGCTCACGCCCTTGTTCTGCTTGGAATTGACCTGCAGCAAAAGACAATCTAACACAACATGCAGTGTGCCTTGTGATGTGACGACTGTTCCGCGTTCATATTCACACACAAGCACCCAGTCAGAATAAACGCCAGGACAGCAGGTGAGCATCAACCCACCAGCTCCTGCAGACGCTCGTTGTCCTGGCGCAGCTTGTCCACTTCCGCCTGCGCATCGTCAGCCCTGCGACGCAGAGCGTCCTGGTCCTGCGCTGGGCTGGTGCCTTCGGCAGTCAAGCAGCCTGTGCTCGCGCTTTCTGCCTCGCTCGCGGCAGGCCGGCGGCGAGAAAACATGCTTGCAGGACAAGATCACGGCTGACACTCTACAACGGTTCCATCATGTATAATCGTTTGTGAACAATGTGTGAAATTCGTCCACTGAAAGGCACGCGTGACGCCAGTCTGGTTGCAGCGGGAAACCTCTTTGTGCGAATGAAGGCTGCTGCAAATCGCACTGTACAAAAATGGGGCTTTGAGCAGCTTTTGACAAACGACCAGAGCTCCAATGTCGGAACAAGGGGGATATAAATTCACTCAAGATAATCCGGCGGGAAGTTTCAGATGTCTGAGGGCACGTGCCCATTGTGGTGACGTGGCACCATTGAATTCTGGCCGCGGACTTGGCCAGACTTGCCCTGCTCACAGAAACATCTTCCTAGGCAAAAGAACTTGCGAGCTGCGCGCCTGACCACGGCTTGAGCTCCCACCGAGCGAGCTCTCACCATGTTTGGCCAGGTGCTGGTGGGCGGCGTGCAGCTGCCGGTGCTGCAGTCGGGCCGCCGCAGCCTGCCGGCCTTGCGGAGTGCGGCTGCCCCGCGGCCGCGTCATGCCGCGATTGGCCGCCGCACGCTGCAGACATGCAACGTGATGGCGCCCGCGCGGCCTGTGCAGCCGCAGCAGCCGGCCGGGGAGGTGCGTCGTGCGCAACCCTGTGCTGCGTGGCCACCGTGCCAGTCAATTGCATCGTCGTTTTGGAAGTCGCCTGTTTGTGAGTTGTGCACTGTATTCTATGATCGTCATCGACAGCTTGAACGCGGGCTCATCGCTGCACGGCGTCTCGCTGCATGGGACACAATGTCTTGTGACGCGTGCATCGCAAGCGCAGATGGCCTTCCCGGCACTTTATCATCGGCTTTGCATGTCAGACACAATCAAATGATGCGTGTCTTTCGTTCTGCAGGAGGTGGACCTGTCCGCGGCGCCGCCCTTCACGCTGGCAGACCTGAAGAATGCCATTCCTGCACACCTCTTCAAGAGGAAGCCCGGCAGGTCTATGGCGTACCTCGCCAGGGACGTCGCCATCGTCGTGGGCCTTGCTGCAGCTGCGCAGGCCGCCAACACGTGGTGCGTCGCGTAGCTATGCGTGTCTGCACCCCCACAGGCTGTCACTTGAATCGACACTCCCTGCGGTGCGCAACAGGCGGGACGCTGAGATCTGGCATGCCATGGCCGCAGGTGGGCCTGGCCGCTGTACTGGATCGCGCAGGGCACTATGTTCTGGGCGCTCTTCGTCGTCGGCCACGACTGGTGAGCTCTCCCTGCCATTTGCCGCATGCATGATTGGCTTGCCGCCGCACCCACAGAACACCGCCTCTGCACAACATGCGCACCCCTGGCTCACGCACACACCAATGTGCCCCTGCAGCGGCCACGGGAGCTTCTCCAACAACAAGAAGCTGAACGACTTGGTCGGCAACATCACGCACTCGTCTATCCTGGTGCCCTACCACGGCTGGCGCATCAGCCACCGCACGCACCACGCAAACCACGGGCACGTGGAGAACGACGAGAGCTGGTACCCGGTCACCAAGAGCCGCTACGGGAAGCTGGTGAGCTTCCCTGCCAGCTGCGCGTGATGCAGATACGTTGCCTGCATGAGGGTGTGCACTTGTGGAGCAGAACCGCCATGGCAAACAGCTCCAGTTTGACCGGTGCAGAACTCTGGTGCAGGACTCGCTGGCGATGCTGGGGCGGCTTTCGTTCCCGCTGGCGCTGTTTGCGTACCCCTTCTACCTGCTGAACCGCAGCCCGGGCAAGGAGGGCTCGCACTTTGACCCAAAGTGCAACCTCTTCACGCCGGCGGAGGGCAAGCTGGTGCGCTTTGGCGCTATCAATGCATGTTTCACCCGCTATACCCTGTATGTGCAGTCAGAAGCATTGCCGCTCTGCCCTGCAGCAGCCTCATGCCGCCGCCATCTGCATGCGGTGACGGAGGTGCAGAAGGCGGCTGCAGCCAGGAGGCCCTCAGGGGAGGCAGTCAGTGCAGCAGGTGCAAGCCCTTTGCTGCCAGGTTGGCAGGTTGGGCCTGCCAGGAGGCAGCCCGAGCATGTTCAGGGCTGCGGCTGAGGCTCGGTGCTGCACCCGCTCCGCAGACCTTGGTGTCCCGTGCTGCACACTCCCGCCCCACTGTAGACTCAGACGACAACATGCTCATGCTGCGCCCACTCTTTGCCGCAGATCCAGACGTCCAACAAGTTCTTCGCGGGCATGCTCGCAATCCTGGCGGGCTGCACGCTGTGGCTGGGGCCTCTGGCGGTACTCAACCTGTACGTGATCCCCTACTGGATCAACGTCATGTGGCTGGACGCTGTCACCTACCTGCACCACCACGGCCCCGACGACGCTAACATGAAGGTCCCGTGGTACCGCGGCGAGGTGAGAGCCTGACCCTTAATTTTGTCATGTTGTGCTGCCGTAGGCAATAGGTTCTGGGACAAGCTGCTTGAAATGGCCGCTCAATAAGTCGCATGTTGCCTGCCGGCAACCGCTATAGGTGAAGCATCTCCAGGCATGGTATCTGCCGGGCAAACGCATCTCGAAATGTGCATTAGGCATCTGCAGTGGATGCAACCTCTTTACAAGCCGCCCTGTCCGCCGCAGGAGTGGAGCTACCTGCGCGGCGGCCTGTCCACCCTGGACCGCGACTACGGCATCATCAACAACATCCACCACGACATCGGCACGCACGTGGTGCGCAAAATTGGAAAAAAAAAACCAGCATCCGTTGCTAATGGGCCTGCGCTGGTGCAGAAACTCCTTCTTGTTCAGTCGCCAGTGACTGTCCAGTCGCCAGGAAGAGTTTCGCCGATCTTCTGGACACTCCTGCGGAACTGGAAGCTTGGGATCTGCAATGCCATCCGTTGCCCTGCTACATCAAACCCTGGACCTTTCTACGTTCAGGTGCACCACCTGCTGCCCCAGATCCCGCACTACAACCTGTGCGAGGCGACAGAGGCAGTCAAGCCCGTCATGGGCCCATACTACAGGTGACCACCCGTGTGTGCTATGCTGCAAGCCTGGGTTGTTGCATTCAGCCGCTGCATGAGAGCTCTGCACTTGCCGCGGAGTGCCATTCCCAGCAATTGTGGGAGCCGACCGCGGCCTGCCGAGGAGCCTGCAGTGCGTGTAGCAGAACTGCCGTCAAAACGGTGCGAAATGGCGCGTACGGAGTTGCCCGCGGGCTGACGAGGGTCTGATGAAACTGCCCGCAGAGAGCCGGAGCCGTCCAAGGGGCCCATTCCCTTCCACCTGGTGGCGCCGCTGGTGCGCAGCTTTGGGCAGGACCACTATGTGGAGGATGAGGGCGACATTGTGTATTACCAGAAGGACCCCAACTACTGGCAGAAGGTGGGGCGCACACACACACCTGTGTTATCTGTCAGTAATCGTCAGTGTACACGGGGCGTTTCATCACCAGATGCTGTGCATCCGCACTGTGCATCGGCGGCGATTGCAGGCGCGGCGGTTGCATCGCAATGCCGTGATGACGCTGCTGTCTGGGCGACTGCAGCGTTGACTGTGGCATAGAATCGCCACGCCTCACTCGTCCTGAACGGTCTGCTCAACTTACTTGTGCATGGATGCGTAGGTGCGGAACGCCATCTTCAAGAAGGGCCAGCCCGCGAGCGTGTAAAATACTCGACAGCGATGAGAGCTGCGAGCACACAAACTTGGAAGCTGCGCCCGCCAGGGGAAGCGCCTGGCAGCCTGACGCCGCAGCCGGCCCGACGCCGCAGCCGGCTTGTCTATCGAGCGATGTACCTACGCCGCGTGCTATGCGGCGGGGGCTGTAGCGGCGGCGGTTGCGGGCGTCCTAGAGCAGTGAATGGGAGCGACAGGGGGGCCGTCCACCCTCTGCCCACTTGTGAAGTATGTTGGCAGCCAGCCCCGAGGAACGCCCTGGCTGCAGCTCCATGGCTGCGCCACACCGGTCGAGGGCTCTGGATGGCATCGCTCATCCGGATGCGTCGGCGAATTGGGTGCAACCTGTCAGCTTATTAGACCCGAACTCTTGCTTTGTGTCTGCTGCTCATATAGTGATCTTTTCTGCAATTGCTTGATCGACCTCAGGCATATCACCACAATGATATCGGCGTGGGGTCGGCATCAGAAACCCAGGACACATTTTCCTCAGGTACGGCACCGTATCAGGACTGCAAATTTGCTTACTCACACCTACAGAGAATGTGGTTGAGATGTGGGTATAAGTGAAACGTTTGTGTCACACCTATCTCCGCATTTGCACACATGGCACTGCAACCACTGGTGCACATCAAAACCCACTGTCAACGCCAGACTACGACCATCGCACCGAACATACCTACCTAGATGCACCCACGTATGATCCAAGTATGTGCGAATGAGCAGGTGGGTGTTGGTTCTAGGATTACGGTCAGTCATCTCCACCCTCACAACAGCAGCCGCTTCCACTTGAGCCACGTGTACCTGCACGCCGCCACTCACACGTGTTGTTCTGCTGGGTGTACGTGTCGCGTAGATAAGAACAGCATACAATAAGGTTGAGCAGCACATCATGTCGAAAGAATCAGCCAGGACAAGCTCAGGGCACGATTCAGGGCAGGAGCAACAATGCAGAGCAGAGGGGAGCTCACAGTGCCGCAAAGCAGATCATGCAGGCGCAGAGTGTGGCGATGTTGACGATCCAAAACTGGCCCACGGTCTGCGTTATCTGCTCGGGGATGGGCACGTTCTCGCCCAGGATGCCTGCAACAGAGGGGTTCGCATGGCGCCCAAACGTCAACAGTTGCCGCGGCGGCATCCCAGAATTGCCCAGCTGCAGGCTGCGACAGCGTTAGGCATCGAATCTCGTACAATGCTCATCAGAATCCACGTGCAGCACTCGCTGCTATATGTGGCTGCCAGCAGCAAGTGCTGGAAGGAGCATGCAAATGGGCAGCATGCAGTGCAACCTGCTCGGCGGCGCGCAGCAGCGCAGAAGCTGCGCCGCCCACGGCGTACCGCGGGAAACCCCTGTAGGCCCCCTGCAACCGCTGCCTGATGCAGGACAGGCAGCAGCACGGAGGGGCTTGTCCAACAGGAAGCAGCGGACATGATACGCCCTCATCCCGATGGAAATCCTCATCAACGATCACGATAAAAAATATTTCACAGACGCACCGCCCATGACGTGGAAGATCTCCATGGAGAAGGCTGCCGCCGTGAGCACGATATCCAGGCGGAACAGCCGGTTCTGGCTCGAGTCCAGCTCGATGTTGATGTAGTCCTCTGCGTCCTTCATGTACTCCTCTGCAGGCGCAGGCGAAAGCAGAAAGTGAATGAGTGTTGAGTTGAACACCATCCTGATATTACGGTAGCTCCAGCTGATGCAATCCGCCGTATCCTTCATGTACTCCTCTGCAGGCTCGAGGGTCGTGCAATCCACAAGTGGTTCCCAGGTTGTGTCGTTTTCGAAAGTCCAGATCGGCAATGAACTGCCACAAGAGGCATCCTGTCGGTGGGGTGCCATTTCACAGCTTGTTTCCGTGTGCAGCCGGAGCGGCAGCTACGATGCTGTTGCGCTGCCGGCGCAGCTGGTCTCTGAGCCCCATATTGGGCAGGCGTGCATAGCACAGGAGGCGGCAGTGATGCAGCTGCATACCCAGGGAGCGCAGGCGATTGAAGGCGCGGTCGACCTGGATGAAGTACGACTCGAGCAGGTTCTCCACCTCCTCCGTCGCCTCCGCGTCCGCCTCCGCATCAAAGTCCGCCTGCGCCCCTGGCGAGCGCCGGCCTGCGACCATTGGGGGATGATGTACGAGTTTGTCAAGAAGTTGATTGTGTGGGCTCTTTCCGTCCGCCTCCGCGTCAAAGTCCGCCTGCGCGCCCGACGAGCGCTGGCCTAAAAGAGGTTGGGTAAATAATCGTAAAAACTGCATGAGCCCTCTTGCGTCCGCCTCCGCGTCCGCCTCCACATCAAAGTCCGCCTGCGCACCCGGGGAGCGCCGCCCTGCACACAGGATAGCCAGATCAATGACTATTTGAGCACGGCGCATGGCAGCGTGTACGTGCAGGGCCATGAAAAGCAGACAAGCGTCAACCAGGGCAGCACCAGCCAGAAAGCAGCCGGGCGTCCGCGGGAGCTTGCCGCGCCAGATCGCTTGCCAGCTGCAGAATCGAAACTCAGGCTGCAATCTGCAGTTGAGGCGCGTCTGCGCCCAGCTGGCAGGCCTCAGCACCGACAGGCCTTGCAACCGTGCGCAGGGTTCCGACCCAGACTCGAACCTGGTTTAAAAACAGCTCTTATTGTTGTAGATTCAAGGGGGTTATCGCGGCTTAGGACTCCGACCGCTGCAACTGCCCTGCGATGGGGGTGCTGCGAGACGCAAAAACTGATCCGATAGTCGGATTTTGGTCAGATTCGTGTAAGACCTGTCGTACCTGAGGACTCGGAGCGCTGCAGCTGCCGCGAGGTGGGGCTGCTGCCCGACACCGAGCCAGCCGCCGTCAGCGACCGCCGCAGGCTTCTGTCCAGGCTGCCCGGAGTCGCGCCTGCACAGTCCGGAATAGAAAGCATATTAGAACGGTGCTGATATGTCAGCAATGCCGAATGCCGAGGTGCGCCACACGTAACGTGCAGGGCCGGGATGCCTGGAGAGCAAGGATCTGGCGCGGCAGCGCGAGCATTTCTTCCAGACGGCCCCACAACTCTCTGCCTACGCTTGTGCAAAGCTGCCAGGAGCCTGTGGGCACCACGACAGGCCTCAACCCACTCGATGGGAGCTACCATGATGGGTCCTGGAGGTTGCGACTCAGATGTCTACATGCATCTCGACTGAAAGCCCCCACCTGTGCCGGAGTATTCGCGGGACGCTTCCAGCTTCCGCGACAGGCACATCTTGCTGATGTCGTCGTCGTCTTTGAGGAAGTCCTCTAGCTCCTCCCGCACCGTCGTCACGCTGGACAGCAGCCGCTGGTGCCGCGTTTTCAGCCGCCGCAGGTTCTCCAGCGTCTTGGTTTCCACCTGCGGCCAGAGTTCAGGGTTTTACAACGACAGGCTTGGTACCACCGTCACATTGGCGCTATGAATGTCGGCATGGTGGCAGAAATCGCTTGCATTGTGTTGCGCAACACTGAGAGCTGCCATTGGGCCAGGACGTGCATCAAGGTGCCATGCAGGCGCCATGCAGCTGACTCTGACCATCGCTTGAAAACACGCATGAAGCTGACGTTTTTGGGGAGTGCATCGCAGGCGGGGTCGATTATGGCCTCCAGCTTGGTGCTATGTTGAGTTTTTTTTCCAGCTTTTGTCCACCTTGTTAAGGAGCGTGCCGCAGGCGGGGTTGATGATGGCCTCCAGCTGCTTGGCTTTGGGGCGTAGAAAAACACATTGAAACCAGTAACTCTCCTTCTCTGACCTTTTTGAGGAGCGCGTCGCAGGCGGGGTTGATGATGGCCTCCAGCTGCTTGGCTTTGGTGCCGTAGGACTGGCACACCTCTTTCAGCGCCGCCTCCAGCACCACCATCTCGAACGGCTGGTACGGCAGGTCCGGATTGTAGCTCGCCGCCAGGCTGGCTGCGTTTGCAGAAAAGCACGGTTCACCAAATATGTGACACCTTGCAAATTTAGAGGATGTGCCTCCAGCACCACCATCTCGAACGGCTGGTACGGCAGGTCCGGTTTGTAGCTCGCTGCCGGGCTGCCTGCACGCGCAACCAGAGAGCCACGTGAACATTCGCAATGCCTCCAGCACCACCATCTCGAACGGCTGGTACGGCAGGTCTGTGTCGTAGCTCGTTGCCGGGCTGCCTACAGGTCATCTACACGTTTGTTGCTGTCACATATGGGAAATGCGGGCGCCGAACAAAGAGACGCTGCCGCTGTGATGGTTGTGCCACGCCAAATGTCGTTCGTGCTCCCAGCAGACCAGGTGTCAGCATTCGCATGATGGCTGGACCGTTGCCTGAGTCGAGGGAGGTGTCCTCCTCATCCACTCGGCACCGTGCCATGTACGCCTCCCTGATGGCGGCTCGCGAATCGCTGAAATCCTTTGGAATGGCCAAAGCCATTTGGGGATGGCTGAGACCTTGCCTGAGTCAAGGGAGGCGTCCTCGCCCTCCTCATCCAGGCGGCACCGCGCCACGTACGCCTCCCTGATGGTGGCCATCAGCTTGTCCACAAACTCGGCGTGCTCTGGCCGCCCCAGCGCGCTCTGCGGCAGGATCGCGCGATCCGCCGTGATGATGACCTGCACATACCTGTGCGGCGGGGAAAGTCAGTGGTTGGAATGTTCATTCTCGCGAATTGCCAACGGACGTGGAGGCACGGAGCAGGGAAGCCACTGCACATGCTTGGTCCTCGATGAGCATGCAAGTTGCATGTGTGTCGGCATGGACAGCGGGCGGTCGGAACGACGGCAGCTGCACACATGTCTAGACATCGCAACTTGGCAGTCGAGGGAAGCTGTGCATGCACGGCCCTCACTCTATGGAGAAGACGATGGCAGCATCACGGACGGCGATGTTGCCGCGCTGCGCGGAGGTAAGATTTGGGTCCAGCCAGCGCATGTCCCGGATGGGGATTGTCAGGCCATACTGCGAGATCAGGGTGCGCTTGTCCGCCTGGATGACGCTCTTGAGGCCGGCCGTGTCCACGACGAGCCATTTGGAGCGCCTGCAGAGCAACAAATGTGTTGTTTTGAGCATATGGCGCTGTCGAGCGGTGCCGCAGGCAGTCACAGGGCCATCGAGTGTGGAGCCGAACGGCATGCGCTCACCTGTTGATCGCGCCAAGCACGGGCGCGGGATGTGAGGGCATGCCGTGCCGCCACTGCCTCGCAGCCTAGCCGCAGTGGCGGTGCCGCTGGGAAAGGATGTACGACAGGAGCATCACATAGTGCACCAATTTCCAAATGCTACAGCAGGCAGCTTTTCTCTTGCTTCGGTGACCTTTCCGGGATTGGGCACGCTGTCCGAGCAAGGAGAGGCTGTCAGAACAATCACTTGCACCGTCCCAACTAGAGCTCGCAGTAATTGACAACCGCCTCGAGTAGCTTGCAAGTTTTTACTGGTTTCACTGTGACACCACTTTTGAGCACGCGAACGCCTTGTGTCGTCTCAGCGAGCAGGCCCACCACGTTTGATCAGTGCTTAGTCATGCATGCATGCACGGCGCCTGTGAAATTGATTCCATTCGACGCATTTCACACTTTTGACATCACACGAATGCAGTCATGTCCTTGATCACTTCATAGCCTCACACGCACGGCGACCTGAACGAGATTCTGCCGATAGCAATCGCCCCGAAGTCGGCAGCTCCACCCTTCATACAACGCACTAAGGGAGGAGCACCTTGCAGAGCGATTAGAACACACCTATAGCAGACTCTTGCTGCCGGCACCTCATGTGAAAAGCTCATGTGATCAGCAGCTGCGCCACGGCGTGCGCGCTCTACGAACTGGCGCCATGTCGGATCACGACCGCAGTCCTGCCAGCAGCCTGGCCATGCCGCTGCTGGCGACGTCGCCGCCGGAGGAGCACGGCGACGACCGCTTCGAGACGGACGGCGACCACTCCAACGCCGGGTGGACGCCGCAGGACTCGCCGCGGAACCAGCACTCCATTGGCTCCGGCGGCCAGCCGATGTGCTCGCCGTTTTCCGCGTACCGCGACACCCTGTCGCACCAGATGAAGCACAGCAACATGCGCGAGTCGCGCGCCAGGTGCTTTGGGACCGGCGACGCCTGGCTTCCGCACTGCTTTGCTACGCCACGGATGTGCATGACGCCTGAGAAGTGGACACATCGGCGGTCTGTTCATGCAGCAACAGCGGTGTGATGCAGGGGCATACGGCGGCGCACGCCGCCTGGCAGTGCCCCTCATGTACTGACCAACGGTCGCTTTTGCATTGCAGGCGGACTGCCTGGATCTCCATAGACACGCTTGGGCGGTCCACCATATTCCAGGCGGATAAGCGCGCCCTGCTGCAGGTATGCTTGCATGCCTCCACTGCCATGGATTCGCTCAGCGACCTACATGCGCCTGCCAAATGCAGTGCTGAATCCTGAACACCTGCAAGGGCTCGAGCACCTCAGTGTTATTGCATTCATCTTCTGCATGTGCTTGCTAACAGCGCAGCTGCTGCTTAACTCCCACAGGATGCAGCTGATCATGCCTACGTTCATTCCGCAGCGCTTCAAGCTGCGACTGCCGGTGCGGGACATGCGCATGGTGGACCCAAACCTGCTGACGTCGGAGACCGGAAAGATCCTGGTGCGGGACAACGGCATCGTCGTCTCCGTGGAGCATGTGCGCCTCATCATCATGGCGGAGCAGGCGCGTTCTCCAGGTTGCTGGTGACTCATGAGACCAGACCACGAGATCAGACTTTCTATACAGTGTCCCATATTGAGTCTCGCCATCAGCTATGCGCAGCAATATCTCGGCTGCTGGCAACGCCGTGCAGGTAATCGTGACAAAGGACGGGCAGGAGGACGGGCAGGAGGAGGGCTGTTGACGGCGGCATCATGTTTCAACATCCTGTGTCACAGTACGACTCCACAGTAAGAGCGTGGAACACGCTCATAACATCTGCAAGGTGTCTCCAGGTGATCGTGACGAAGGACGGGCAGGAGGAGCGGCCGCTCGCAGCGGCGTTCACGGACTCGCTGCAGTCGAGCATCGGCTCGGCGGCGCGCGAGCACGAGCGGCGCCTGCAGGCGGAGTCCGCGCTCGCTGAGGATCCAGATGACGAGAACGCAGGTGCGGAATCACTTCTTGTCAGGCTAAGGTACCTGAAACACATGTAGAGCACTGGTGCGTGGCAGCTTCCCAAGGAGTATTCTAAATGTTCTACAGTTGTAGAAAAATATTCAGCTCGCGAAAGCGCGAGCGGCGCCTGCAGGCGGAGTCTGCACCAGCAGAGGGCCCTGATGACGAGAACGCAGGTGCTTCACCAGCAGCGCACTGTGCTGAGCGCCAGCATTCCGCAGTGTAGAGGTGGCGTAGTGGTAGCTCGGCGGGCATGATTTCAGATTTCCAGCGACTGGATGCCTCTGCCCCTGCGCAGTCAAGGCGTGGCGGGAGGTGGCGCCGCTGCCATCCGAGCTCGTGTGCGGGGGCAGTGCTGCAGGCTCCACGATCAGCAGCCTGCAGGACAATTCACTGCCTGATCACTCCTTTACCCAAAATCCTGCGCTCTCTGTGCAGTCAAGGCGCGGCGGGAGGTGGCGCCGCAGCCCTTCGAGCTGGCGTGCCTGGAGGTGGCGCAGCTACGTCTGCTGCTGGCATAGCTTTCAGTTATTTAACGCCTGGACCCACCTCTGTTCCTGCGCAGTCAAGGCGCGGCGGGAGGTTGCGCCTTCGAGCTGGTGTGCCTCAAGAATACCGCGGTGACGGTTACGGCTGGCATGGCTTCAGCTTTCCAACTACCAAACTCTCGATTGCTCCTGCCAATGCAGTGAAGGCGCGGCGGGAGGTGGCGCCGCTGCCGTTCGAGCTGGTGTGCCTGGAGGTGGCGCTGGGCGACGTGTGCAACGTGCTAGCGCGCCTCGCCAAGGAGCTGGAGCTGCAGGCGCACCCCGCCCTCGAGGCCCTCACCCGCGACGTGCGCCCGCCTGTTTCAACTAACTCTTGTCGTATCCACTCACCCAAACCTATAACGTTTCACACAAGGGGCTGGAGCTGCAGGCGCAACCCACCCTGGAGGCCCTCACCTGCGACATGCGCCCTGATCGATTGAAATCAAGACTTTTCGTCAACCGTTGGCATTCGATGTTACATCTACACCCTGCCAAGCAGCCGGAGCTGCAGGCACCCTGCCACGGAAGCTCTCACCCGCAGCGTGCGCCTCCCCCTGGGACAAGTCAGAAACCAATCAGCTGGAGTTGGGCAGCAGCTCCAGAAACGGGGGTTGAATGATGCGGCGCGGCTGGCGGGCCTGCCTGCGCCGCATCGACTCCCCCTCCGAGGGCCCTATGCAACAGAGTCCCACACAACTGGTTAGACTCTCTTTGACTGCACTGCGCCCTACGTCCCTTACTTCTATCAGAATGCCAAAACCCTGTCAAAAATCCTGTCAACACCCCATACAAAATCCCTGCGCGCAGGTGAGCACGGCCAACCTGGAGAGGGTGCGCAAGGTGAAGACGCGGCACCAACGGCTCATGGCGCGGGTGACCACGGTGCGGGAGGAGCTAGAGCGCTTCCTCGAAGACGACGACGACATGATGAAGATGTGCCTCACGCGGCGCCGGGAGGTGCAGTTTCAAGATAGAATGGGCACCGCCAGGATAGACTCATCAAATCACACGATGCGCAAGTTGTTGTCCCTCTTGGGGATGACGACGACATGATGAAGACGTGCCGGCCGGAGGTGCGCAGCGATAAGTGAGTTTCTCCTTCAAGGAACTGACTTTCGGTGATCGACATGGCGCGACATACTGCTGCGCTTCTGCTCGTGCGCTGCTCTGCTGTGCAACATGTCCCTCGGCAGACCCTCTAGGCAGCTTCTCGCGCTTGGTGCAGCTGACCCGCTGTCGTGGGAGCTGCAGGCCAGGCCGGGCTGACACGCAGCTCGAAGCCAAGGCAGGGCTGACAGGAGGGGCTCCCGCCAGTGCCACAGGTCGAGATGGCGCAGTGCGTATCAAAAACCCTCGATTCCAAAGTTCCAGATACTAAACCCTTGGCGCCTCACGTGGAGACGGCGCAGCAGCCGGCGACGGCGGGCTGACACCACCTCAATGACTCCCAAACTTTCACAGAAACACACCTTTTTCTCGACTATGATGACCTTACGCCGCAGGTGGGGATGGCGCAGCAGCTGGCGGGCAGCGCCGCGTGTCGCAAACCCTAAATCCTCAATGCTCAATTCCAACTCCACATTTTCAAACCTTGGCGTCACAGGTCGAAATGGCGCAGCAGCTGGCCACGGCGGGCAGCGCCGCGGCCGGCGGCACGCCCGAGCCGGGCGCCTCGCGCGCGATGCAGCGGCAGCCGTCGATGAGCTACTCGAGGCGTATGTCGCTGTCCTCGCGGCCGTCGCACAACGTGCCGTCCAGTCCCCGCGGCGGCGGCGGCGGCCTCGCAGACGGCCTGGCGGAGGCCGCAGGTGAGGGCATATGAGATTGCACTGAGGATGCAACATGAGACAAGGCTTCAGGGCACCTGCCTTTTGAGATTCATATGCTGCCCAGTCTCTGCTTTGGGAGGGCGGCTGAGAGGCCGCTGATAGGATGCTTGAATGATTGCATGATTACATGTTTGCACATTTGTGTTGAGTCAACAACTGGCTGCAGCGCCTGCATCTGACCGCCGCAGAGGCGGACGCGGACGCGCTGGAAGCCGTAGAAAATCTGAAAATGAAAGACATGGTGTACCCCGCCTCGATCGGGCGCTGCTTCTCTATATGCAGGGAGCCCGGAAACAGAGGCGGAAGCAGACGCGGATGCGCTGGAAGCCGTGGAGAATCTGCTGGAGTCGTACTTCGTGCAGATCGACGGCACCTTCGACAAGCTGGAGGCCATCGGTGCGCCGATCATGGTTGTCATGAATGCTTATGATATCCACAATTATCCTCACCTTTGGCTCCTACAAAGTACGTGAGGTTTACACAGTGCATCGAGTAGATCGACAAGGAGTACATCAAACAACTGCGCATTGCTTGAGTATCAATACATGAGGCGTACCAATATATGAGGCGAGTACGTGGAGGACACGGAACAGTACATCGACATGTCAACATCGTCAAATAATATTGCCTCATTGTTACACATTGATGACTTGCCCTTGCAACCGGAATACATACAGGCCACTATGTGGAGGACACGGAGGAGTACATCAACAGAGCTGGACTCGCATTACATCCTCAATGTCAATTATTGTGATTGATGTCATTTGCCTTGCAGGCGAGTACGTGGAGGACACGGAGGAGTACATCAACATAGAGCTGGACAGCAGCCGCAACCGGCTCATCAAGCTGGAGGTGGTGCTCACCGCAGGCACCTTCGCCCTCGCCATCTTCACCCTCGTTGGCGGTGCGTGCTGCAGTAGCCTTTCTATAGTGTTTGCTTCTGCAGGTGACGCGACAAATCACAATACTCAATATGCTCCGGCGGCGCTCGTGCATCTTCACCATCGTTGGCGGTGCGAAATAACTTTCAGTGTGTTTGCTTCTTGACTACGTGATATTTCAGATTGTGAGTTTTCACCTCGGCTCCTTTCACGGCGCATTCTTGCTCGTCATGCTCTTGTCGGCTGTGCGGGATCATCGTTTCCTGTTCTTGCCTTTCTTGCTATTGTCCTCCCTGTGACTCCATCAGCAGCGCTGCATCAGTGCGCCATGCTGCTATCATGGGTGGAAGAAACGCTTCTTGTCCGGTGCAGGCGTCTTGGGCGAGAATATCGTCATCCCGGAGGGCATCACGAAAACCGTGCGGGGCTTCTGGGCGGTGAGACCCTTGCCTGCAATCTCAAGTGCCCGTATCTCTGTCCATATGCCACCAGATCCTTGCGGTTGAATGTGATGTCTGGGCTCAGACTGCAGGCAGCGTGTAGCCAGCTGAACCTTTGACGTGTGCATGACTCTTGCCTCTCTTGCAGGTGAACGGCATCACTGCCCTGGTGTGCGTCGCTGTGTTCTACGCCATCCTCACCTACATCAGGCTGAAACGGCTACTGTAGAAAGGGGCTTACCGAAACGCCGCCGAAGCGGGTAATCGAAGTGCGGCAGCAGCATAAGCAGTATAAGCAGCGGCAGTGCTGTAGGTAGTCTTGTGGTGCTTCGACTGTTGCGGAATGGGTGACAATCGAGCCAATTGTTTGCGTCTGCTGGAATTACGACAGTGATGTGCAGGCAGAGTTGTTGCACTGAATGGGATGGTTTGACGAGCACCTGACGCGTGTCAAATATGTCAAACCTGCACATCGCCGCCCTAGCACTCTACAGGTTGACCACGAAGTGCTCTATTGCAACGCCTACGAAGGTGTGGCAGCGCTAGGTACACGCAAGCATCACGCCTGCGGAAACCAGTGTCAGTGTGCAGCGGCGCAACAGGCGAGTCCAGAACATCAGACGACAAAGCCAATGAGCATCTAATCCTGCTATAGGAACCTGTAGGTATGTCAGACCCGACCCCATTGGGCGTCCACTGGACGTCCACTGCCCGTGTTGCAACGCATCTGCTGAAACCAACGCAGAGACACAAGGACTGCTAGTGATTTGCGACCAACAGCACCAAGGCAACGGCGGCAGGTGCGCGGCCTACGAGCCTCCTCCCGCGCGCGCCGCAGGCTTCCCATGTTTGCCCTCGGGCAAGCTCCGCCGCATCCAGCGGTGTTGCACCGCTGTGGCGAGTGTCGTCAATCGGCAATCCCTTCAAGCCGCAGCGGGCTTGTAGGCCGGTGCGTCGTCCGCCGCGTCGCCCGCAGCTGCTTCCTCCCCCTCCTCCGAAATGACGGCCTCTGAGTTGTGGCTCTTGGCGGCGGCGGCGCCCGCGGCCGGCTGCTGTGGTTCCGTAGCCACCGCCAGCACCTGGAGGGGAACGAACAAGGATGCACATCAAGCGGGAAGCTGTGCATCGCTGCGGGATTTGCCACACCAAGAAGGTGGCAGCTTGCATCAACTGTCCACAAACCACAGGCAGAGGATGCAGGGGCCCGGGAGCCGGCTTGCTTTTTGTGGGCCAAGTGCCCCACGTGAGAATGCGACATGAAACCACGTGAAACCGACTGCAGCCACAAGCGCTGTGCAGGGGGGGCGGGCGGCGCGCGAGTCTCTTCACGCACCTGCCCGGCGCTGGTGCCGACAAACAGCTGCGACGGGCCCTCGGCCGGCGGCTTGCCAGGAGCGGCGAGCGCCGTGAACCGCGCGCCGCCAGCCAGCGCCGCGGCCAGCCCCGGCGCCACGATCCTCGCCGTCGGGCGCAGCGTGTCGGCCTCCTGAATATGGTTTCCATGAATCATTGATGCACAGTTCACGTGGTGCCGAGATGTTTTGCCACCACACTGACCGCCGCATCCGCCACTGCGAAACTGTTTGTACCTCCTGTGGTGCTGAGAAAATTTTGCCATCACACTGACCACCGCATGCGCCATTGCGGAGCTGCGAACACAACTGCACAAGACAGGGAGTTGCAGCAGGCGTCAACACCTTGAGCAGGCAGTCATTGGAGGGCGTTGATGAGAAGGGGATGTCTCCCGCACCAGCACAGCCATGGTCCGATGTGCTGTCGAGTTAAAACCATTGTTACTTTATGATGTTTTGCTGCGCTGTCATCTCGCGCACCAGCACGGCGAGGTCTGATGCGCCGTCAAGGGCCGCGTACACGGCCGAGCCGCCGGGCGCAAAGGCGGCAGCGGCAATCGCCAGCCCGCCAAACGGACCGCCTGCGCTTGGAGGGTTGCGGGCCGTCGGCGGGTTGCGAGATGTAAGAGGGTGGAATGTTTCGGTTCAAAGCATCAGGCCTGACATCTATGCGGAGCGTTGGGATCTGCGGCACGATTGGGCGCACAGTTTTCCCCAGCAAAGTGGGACCCCCTTCGCTGCACACGCTGCTCGAAAGGGTTCGGACAAAGTCCTGCCCACGATTGCGCGGCACTCTGGAGGACGAGCAAACAAGGCAGGATGTAAGACGTAAGGACGAAGCGGGGTCGCACCGGCGGCGGGCGCCCAGGCGGCGAGGCAGGCGCCGGCGGCGCGGCCGTACAGCGCCAGCTGCTGCGGGTGAATCACCAGCACCGCACCCTCCTGTTGCAGAGTGAAATTAATTTAGTGTCGATACTGCATATGAACGATCAGAACCGGACAATGAGTTAGGCGGCGCTGCCGTGCAGCGCCAGCTGCTGCGTGTGGATCAACAGCACCGCGCCCTCCTGACGTTGCCGCGTGGAATTACATAGATTAGCGTCATGAGTTAAGATATGAACAAGCGTAGGTGCCGCGTGAGCACAGCGCCAGCTGCTGCGGGTGCACCGCCAGCACCGCGCCTGCTGCAGTCTGAGAGAACAAGTTCTAGGGGTCGGAACGGTAGCAGATGTATAGCGGCAGCTGCATCACCAGCACCGCGCGCATCCTGGCAAAGGGTGGGTCAGCAGGGTTCAATGAGGAACCCAGACTTCAGAGTGGCAGACGACATCGCAGGCGACATAGCTAGGGCAGGAACACGGCTGGCCGGCGCGCTGCTGTCATGCCGACCGCGGCGGATTTGCCCGGGGCGGGCTTTGCTGGGAGCAAAGCAAGCGCTGTGTCAAGTGCCATGCTAATATGTTGATCTAGTACTGAGATGGCACACCTGGCAGGGGTGGGCGGCCAGCTTGATCGGCACGCCATCGGCGGGTGATGTGCCGCCGACGTATGTGGACCGCAGCCGCACCCGCGCCTCCACCTGCAGACAGATGAACCCTCGTACCGTCAAAAATGGGATGACATGCTTTTGGACAATGCTTGTTCTTGCAAATATGGGTCGACATGCATTTGGTGACCGCTGCGGCTTGACGGCATGAGAGCGGATGCTGCATCGAGCCAGCAAGCAAGAGAGCAGTAGAGCAACATGCAAGCTCTTGACTTCTTGTTCCGATGGATTGTAAGCGGGCCCATGGTAAGAGCAGGAAGCGGGAAGCGCCGGGGCAAACCTCGTAGGAGTGGGGCTCGTCCACGCCGGGCGACCAGAAGCACAGCTGCGAGTCTGCGCCCGCCGTCGCGAGCGCCTTGCCGCCCTCGATAAACACCAGGCCTGCAGCACTTGTCGTTCGGGTAAGGATTGAGAATGGTAATGGACCTTGAAAATTGCCAATGCGCCCGCCGTCGCCAGCGCCTTGCCGCCCTCAATGAACACAAGGCCTGCAGCAACTGCCAGAGAAAAGACTGTGGGGAGAGGCAAACCGGATCGAGGGTAGGGGGACAGACTGCAAAACCTTGTGCCATATTGTGCCACCGGGCCTTGCTGCCCTCCACAAATACACGGCCTGCGGGCGTCGCCGTGAGACTTCGGCAGAGGCTGTGAGACTCGGGCAATCCACGGCGTCGCTGGGCCGGAAAAAAGAGAACCAAAGGCGCGCACAGGGGGCCAGCGCGTTCCGCCCGCACGGCAGGGCGAGCGCTGGAGGCAGGTGGCGGAGGGCGCTGCGTCCATGCAGCAGCTGACGACTGCACACACGTCGGCCAACGCGCGCGTGTGTGCCGGCTGAAAGCGGGCCTGCAGCAAGGCAGTCCCATCGGACCCATGAGCAAGCGCCTTTTCAAGACGCGCCTGTGACGGCGGCCTTGTGCGTCTTCTTGGACGCCCACTGCACCGAGTCCTGGCGCACGTTGTACACCGCGATGGTGGCGTCCTCCAGGCCCAGCGCTACCAGATTGTTGTCCAGCGGGTCGAACGCCAGTGCCGTTGCCGCCGGCGGCTTCTCCTGAAACGCCACTATTTCCTGCATGCGGATTATTCATTATTGAGTAGATATTCTCGTACTTGAGATTCAGGGAAGTATGTCCTCCAGGCCCAGCGCTACCAGATTGTCATCCAGCGGGTCGAACGCCAGTGCCGTCACCGCCGGTGGCTTCTCCTGAAACGCCACTATCGCCTGCGCGTAGACAGGTCGGTTTCAGTATCGTAACGACAACTGGCTACCATGTTGGTGCTATGCTGAAGCCTATTGGAACGCTAGCGCCGTCGCCGCCGGCGGCTTCTCTTGATGCCACGATCTCGTGCACACAGCGAATTAGGTAATCAGTGGCCACATCGAGTTGCAGTGTGGTGACTACGCTGTTACCGGAACGAGTCCGAGCGTCTTTCCCAGCCCCTCCGTGTGGCTCCATCTGTTGGGTCTTGCCGCCAGAAGCAGTTGCAATGCAGTTGATGGGGCTCTTGTAAGGAGTGAATGCGCTCTTCCAACACATGCTTGCAGGACAGCACAACAAGGACTTCTTGGACCGACCTTGGAGGTGAGGAGGTTGTACAGCGTGACCACGTGAGGAGGACCGTTCTTCACATGAAGTCCTCCATATTTTTCAGGAAAGATACTCCAAGGAGGTTGTACAGCATGACGCGGCCGCCCAGGTTGAAGGTTTGTCACCGACTATCTGGAGGGTCTCCAGGGTCGATGCGAGACTCTCTACCGACCTTGGAGGTGAGGAGGTTGTAGAGTGTGACGCGGCCGCCGGCGGCGGCCAGCAGGTAGGAGCTGTTGCGGCTGATGGCCAGGCAGGCCGGCGGCGCCAGGCCGCTCGGACCTGGCCGCACATCCACCACCTTGCTGCGCGTGCCCTTGAAGCCCCAGCCCACTGCAGCGCAAAGATTCATGAGATTAGAATGGTGCTGAAGGAGCTTCCGGTATGCCATTGACTACGCTCGCCCCCATCCCCACCGCACGTCGTGTACCCTGCCGCGTTTGCCTTTCAACACCCAGCCCGCTGCGTCGCACACATGAGTCACTGTGCGTTGCCGTCGTGCTCGCATTCTGGTTCCAAAGGATCCCGGGATCTGTGTCCCACGCCAAACGTTTGGAGTGCCGACCGACGCAAGCCCCGGTCACTTGCAGCTGCAGCTTCACAGCCCACGAATGCAAGCGAGCTACCATATGAAGAGATGCTCATTGGAGAAACGCAGTTCATGGCTCCTGTGGTCAACTTCTTTACCTGTCGCCTTGTTCCAGACGTGGTAGCGCCCCGGGGCGGTCGCGGCCAGCACCATGTCGCCGGCGTTGCCCCCAACCAGCAGCCCCTCCACGGCCTCGCCGGCGTGGCCGCCATCGTTGTCGAGCGGCGCCGCCGCCGCGCCCGGCACGCTCGGCAGCGCATGCGACGAAGCGTCCTGCGAGTGTGCAGCGAAGCAGACATGTGAATTCGAGGATTGAGGCCGCATTGACGAGCACCTCCAGGCGGCAGGACACACTGTTTTTATCAGAAGAGGAGCTCGCGATCATCTGATAGGCTATGCTGCGCCGATCAGATGACGGCCAGCCTTGGTGCGCGGCTGACCCATCAGTCCTAAGCAGTTTATCGTGTACAAGCACAGGACTGTCCATCTGTCAGTACAATTTGGGACTGCTCAGCAAGACCAAGCAGACATCTGGTGCCAGCGGAGCTGGTGTCGCACCTGGGCTGCCGGCGCGTCTGCTGCGGAGGTCGTCACCTCCGAGTCGGCCGCCTTTGCGGGCTGCGGCGGCTCGGCTGCCGCTGCGTCGACCGCCGGCGGAGAGGGCGACGGGGCGGGCGCCGTCTTCGCCGCATGCGGCGCCTTTGCGCCGGCGCCAGCGAGGCCATTCCTGCAGGGGGCGGCAGCATCAGCGTCAAGTCCCCCACGAGGAACACCACGCTAGCGGAGCGCCAACGCACAACGACATGACTGCGCAGCTGCCCGGCGACAGATCTCACGGAGGTTTCCGTCACCATGCCAGCTCCTTGGAGGGGTGCGTTTCTGCTGTGTTGTGAGGCATGTCTTGGTGAAGTTTTAATTTTGTCTTAGTTTTGCAGGTTTTTTGCTTTAACCTCACAGGGCGCGAGAGCGCAATGCCATGCACCAAAGCCCACCACAGGGCACGAAATCAGGAGGTCGACAGCGAGTAGCATTCACGCGCATTTCAGAGCCTTGGCGCGCCATGTTCAAAGGCGCGGCAGGCGGCAGCGGCTGCAAGGAGCCTCAAAGCCAGCGGCGTCGGCAGCACCTACCTCATTTCAGCCAGCTGAACGAGTACATCATCTAGATGTAGTAGCACACAGCGTCAAAACAGCAACGCACCGCGCCGTCGCGGGCGGCAGCGGCTGAGCCAGCGATCGTTGTCGCGTCGGCCAGCAAGTGATTGGAGGAGTATAATGCGAACTGTTGTTGATGTCTCGGACTCGTGACTCACCGTGCCATGGCGGGTGGCAGCGGCTGCGCCAGCAGCTCGAAACCGGGCGCGTCGGCGAGCACGTGCAGCGCGCAGCCGGTGGTGGACACCGCGATGAGGCTGGCGGGCCGGTTGACGCGCACCACTGCGCTCGGCGGCAGCTGCCCCTCCACGCCCAGCACCAGCACCTCGCCCGGCCGGTCCATGTGCCACACCTTGAACGGATCATAGAAGGCAAAATGAACGGCTGGCGTCAGTGGCGCTATGAACGTATGGTTTATGAGAATGGAGTAGGAGGCCCTCTCTTGATTTTCCTGTAAACGTCTAGGCGTCACCCGTCTTTTGTCGTCACTGGCCTCCTTTGTTTCATACTTTTTAAAAGAGGGAGACGGTCAAGTCGGCTTTCATAAAAAGGTTAAAACAAAGGAGGCCTGTGGCGTTCCTTTTTAAACAGAGCTCAATGGCCTCCTTTGTTTTATACTTTTTGAAAGAAGGAGACGGTCAAGTCGGCTTTCATAAAAAGTATAAAACAAAGGAGGCCTGTGGCGTTCCTTTTTAAAC